>JAESGX010000376.1_pt1 | contig 18673 bp, 21 predicted proteins | sample 9269801 | NCBI WGS metagenome assembly JAESGX01 (sample SAMN16773122, study PRJNA677054) | algae metagenome | isolation source: Pleurocapsa minor GSE-CHR-MK-17-07R and co-occurring heterotrophs from wet... | place: USA: Lower Calf Creek Falls, Grand Staircase Escalante National Monument, UT ... | reverse complement strand
CCGCGCGGCCGGGCGAGAGCCTGCTGCTGGGCGCGACCGGCATCGCCCCCACCCTGCCCTACACCTTCGAGGGCCGCCTGCCCTTCGACGCCGAGGCCGACCTCGTGCCCATTGGCATCCCGGCCAGCGAATTCCTCTGCCTCGCCGTCCATGCCGGGCTGACCGCCCGCAGCCTCGAAGAGTTGGTGGCGCTGATGCGCGCGCGGCCCGGGCAGCTCAACTGGAACTCGGTGCCCGGCTTTGTGGATCTCGACCTGCGGCTCTTCCTGCATGAGCGTGGGCTGGAGGCGAGCTTCGTCGCCTATCCCGGCTCGCCGGCCGCCATCCTCGACCTGGCGGCGGGGCGCATCCAGTTCGGCGTGCTGCCACTGACGCCGCTGCTCGGCGTGATCCGCGAGGGCCGCGTGCGCGCGCTGGCCGTCACCTCCACCGCGCGCGCGCCGAGCCTGCCGGAGACGCCGACGGTGACGGAGGCGGGCTTCGCCGACCTCGCCTATGACCCCTTCACCGCCCTCTTCGGCTGGCGCGGCATGGCGCCTGCCCTGCGGGACCGCCTGAGCGAGATGAGCCGCGAGATCCTGGCCGAACCGGCGGCGACGCAGCGCCTGCTGCAGGCGGGCATCCAACCGCGGGGCGGCGATGCCGCCTCCCTCGCGCAGGTGATCGCCTTGCAGCGCGGGCAGGTGCAGGCCGCGCTGCGGACGGTCGGGCTGCGGTCGCGCGGCTAGAGCTTGATCGCACCGCCTAAAGGGTGAGGCCGCCATCCACCACGATGGTCTGGCCCGTCACCATCGCGGCCCCGGCCAGCAGGAAGACCATCACCTCGGCCAGATCCTCCGGCTCGCAGCGGCGCTTGAGCACGGCGGCGTCAATCGAGCTGGCGCGTTCCTCATTGCTCCATTCGACGGTCCAGCTGGAATTCACCGCACCCGGCGCGATGGCGTTCACGCGCACCTCCGGCCCCAACCCGCGGGCCAGGTTCTTGGTGAGAGAGATCACCCCCGCCTTGGTCGCGCCATACGCCATGGAGGAACCCGCGGAGTTGATGCCGGCGATGGACGCGACGGAGACGATGGCGCCCCGCGTCTTCTTCAGATGCGGCGCCGCCGCCTTGGCGCAGCGGAAGACGCCGAGCAGGTTCACCTCGATGACGGCGGCCCAGAGCTCCTCCGTCAGGCGGTCCAGCTCGGTCGGCTTGATGGTGGTGCGGGTGCCGGGCGTGCCGGCATTGTTCACGAGGTAATCGAGGCGGCCCAGGTCGGCCGCCGCCTGATCCACCATGCGCGGGCCGTCCTCGGCGTCGCCGACATTGCCGGGCGCGGAGATGACGTCGAAGCCCTCGGCGGTGAGTGCGGCCACCTGCTCGGGTCCGCGCGGGTCATCGGCCAGGTGGTTGATCGCCACCTTGCAGCCATTGGCGGCCAGCATGCGCACGGTGGCGAGGCCGATGCCCGAGGCGCCGCCGGTCACCAGCGCCGTCCTGCCCTTGAGGTCGTAGGTGATCATGCCTTGTTCGCCTTCACGTCGAAGCCCGCCATGTATCCGATCTTGCGCAGGCTCTGCTTGAGCTGGATGAGCTTGCGGTCGCGCTCCTCGAAGAGCTCGGCCGGGGGGCGGCCTTCCCAGTCGTAATAGCCGCGGCCATCCATCACGCCGCCCATGCCCTTGGCCACCAGCGCATCCATGCTGGCACTGCCGCCCTTGTCCTCCGGCGGCGTGTACATCTTGTTGCGGGCGGCGTGCTGCAGCATGGGCAAGCCGGTGAAATCCGCCTTGGCCATGACGCCGATGATGTTGAGGCGGAGTCCGATGCCGTGCAGCACCGCCGCATCCACCTCCTGCGCCGTGGCGTAGCCTTCATCAATGAGCATCTGCACTTCGGCCTGGACGGCGGCCTGGATGCGGTTGGCGATGTAGCCGGGGATGAATTTCCGCATGACGATCGGCACCTTGCCCATCGCCTCCACCACCGACTTCACCTCCTGCAGCACCGCCTCATCCGTCTCGGCATGGGGCACCAGATCCACGAGGTCGACCAGGTAGGGCGGCGTGTACCAATGCGCGATGAGCGCGCGCTTCAGGCGGTGCGCCGGCAACAGCGGGAAGACGTCGAGGTAGCTGGTGTTGCTGGCCCAGATGGCATTGGCCGGCGCGCAGGCGTCGAGCCGTGCATAGAGGTCGCGCTTGGCCTCCGGGTTCTCCACGATCGCCTCGACGATGAGTTCAGCGCCCTCGACGCATTCCTCCAGCGTGGCGTGGCGGGTGCAGGCCTGGGCGAGCTGTGCGCTGCCCCAACCTTTCGGGGCCTCGCCCACCTCCTCCAGCGTGGCGAGCGCCTTTTCCATGAGCGTCTGCGCGCGGGCGAGCGTGGCCTCGCTGGCATCGGTGAGGCGGACCTGATGGCCACCCATGGCGAAGACAAGGGCCAATGCATGGCCCATGGTTCCGGCGCCGATCACGGCGACGCGGAGTTGCTTGCTCATCTGTCTTCTCCCTAACGCTTTCGGAGAAGATAGCGCTGCCGCCCCTCCATCACCAAGACGCCCGCCTGGTTGTGCACGGTGGAAGCCAGGCCCAGCACGCCCGTGGTGCGGCCGGGGGTGAGTTCATCCACCGTGAGCGTCGCGTAGAGCGTGTCGCCGACATAGACCGGATGGAGGAAACGGCTGGATTGTTCCAGGAAGCCCTTCAGGCTGTCCTCGATCATGAAGGGCAGCATCCCCGCGCCGGCGGCCGTCTGGATCAGCACCTGATAGCCATGCGCGAGCATGTGCGGCATGCCGCGCGCGCGGCAGAATTCCACGTCGTAATGCACGGGATGGTTGTCGCCGGAGGCCGCCTGGAAGGCCAGGAAGATCGCCTCCGTCATGGTGCGGCTGGGCAGGCGGAAGGCCTCGCCCAGGGTGAAATCCTCGAACCAGCGCTGTGGCGCCATCCGGTGTTCGCGCGGGTCGAAGCTCACAGGTAGCCCATGGCGGCGTCGCGGGCCTGGGCCTCGGGCGCGCGTTCGGAGACGGGGCCGAAGCCGCCACCGCCGGAGGTCTCCAGGCGAACCACGTCGCCCGCACGCAGCGGCAGGTTGTCGGTCTTGGGCGGGATGGGGCTTTCCACGCCGTCGCGTCGCAGCACCAGCGCGCCCTTGGCGGCGGGGCCACCGCCGGCGAGGCCGTAGGGGGCGTGGTCGAAGCGATCCATGTTGCTGGTGAAGAAGCAGGCCGGGCTGTCGATGCGCCATTCGCGGATCAGGCCGAGACCGCCGCGGAAGCGCCCGTCGCCGCCGCTTCCGTTGCGCAACCCGTAGCGCACCACGGTCAGCGGCAATTGCGCCTCGATCATCTCGATCGGGATGTTGCTGTTGTTGTGCATGCCCGAGGCATAGGCGTTCACGCCATCCTTCGCCGGATGCCCACCCGAGCCGCCGATCTCGATCTCCACCAGCACCTCGCGCGTGGCGGCGACCGTCTGGAAGGTGGTGACGTAGCTGTTGCCGTAATAGGCGGCGGGGATGATGTCGGGCACGGCCTGGTGCAGCGCGCCCATCATGGCGTTCAGCAGCCGGTGCGTGACAGCCACGCGATGCGCGACCGGCGCGGGGTGGCGGGCATTCACCACCAGCCCCTCGGGCGCGATCACGGAGATCGGGCGGTAGCAGCCGGCACTCATGTGCAGCGAGGAATCGGCGCAGCACATGAGCGAGAACATCACCGCCGCATTGGTGCTGGCGAGCGTGGCATTGGTCGGCCCCGCCACCTGCGGGCCGCAGCCGGAGAGGTCCACGCTCGCTTCATCGCCCTTGATGGTGACGGCCACATGCAGCCGGATGCGCTGGCCCAGCGCAATGCCGTCATCATCCAGAAAGTCCTCGAACTCATAGGTGCCGTCGGGCATGCGGGCGATGGCGGCGCGCATGCCAGCCTCGCTCATGGCCAGGATGCGATTGCCGGCTTCCAGCATCGCCTCCGCCCCGAAGCGGCGGGCCAGGCGCAGGATGGCGGCGGCCCCCACGTCCAGGCTGGCGAGCTGGGAGGAGAGGTCGCCCAGCAGCAGATCGGGCTTGCGGATATTCTGGCGGATCATCGCCCAGACGCCGTCATTGCGCACGCCGCCCGCGATGATCTTCACGGGCGGGATGCGCAGGCCTTCCTGGAAGATTTCCGTGGCCTTGGCGGCGTAGCTGCCAGCGGCAAGGCCGCCCACATCGATGTGGTGGCAGAGCGTGCCGACGAAGGCGATGCGCCGCCCCTCATGGAACACCGCCTTGAAGGCCAGGATGTCCGGCAAATGCTGCCCGCCGCAATAGGGGTCATTGGTGATGACGACATCGCCCTCGCCCCATTCGCCGCTGGGCACGTAATTGGCGAGGAGTTCGCGCAGCGCGTGGCTCATCGAGTTCAGATGCCCGGGGATGCGCGCGGATTGGGCGAGGTTCCAGCCCTCGGCGTCGAACACCGCCGTGGAATAGTCGAGCAATTCGCGCACGATGGTGCTGCGGCTGGTGCGCCAGACCGTGACGTCCATCTCGGCCGCCGCGGCGTTGAGCGCGTTGCGGATCACCTCGATCTCGATGGGACCCAAGCTCATCAGATTTTCCTCGCGATGACGGCGCCCTCGGGGTCCAGCCCCGCGCGCCAGCCGGCCGAAATCACATGGGTGGCGAAGGCTTCCTCGACGATGGCGGGGCCTTCGATCACGTCCGCGCCATGCAGCGCCTCGCGCCGCCAGACCGGCCAGGCGGCCGCGCCGCCCTGCTGCCAGACCTGGCGCGTGCCGGGCGTGGTGCGGGTCGCGGGCGGCGTGGGCGCGGCCTCGGCTGGCTTGGGCAGGCGGCCGATCGCGGCCATGCGCAGCGTGACGATTTCGACCTTCTCGTCCTCGGCCGCGTAGGAGAAGCGGGCGCGGTGCTCGGCGTGGAAGCGGGTGAGAAGTGCGGGCAGGTCGGGTGCCTCGGGCCAGGGGACCAGAAGCTCGAAGGCCTGTCCGTGATAGCGGAGGTCAGCCGAAACCTCGATGGCGCGCATTTCCTCCGGCACGCCATCCGTGTCCAGCCGCGCCAGCGCCTCGGCGCGGAGTTCCGCGATGGCGGCGGTGATGGCCGGCAAGGCCGAAGCCTCGGCCGGCAGCAGGCGGGAACGCGCGAGGTCCTGCACCAGATCGGAAAACAGGATGCCATAGGCGGAAAGCGTGCCCGGCTCGCGCGGGAAGATCACCTCGGTGATGCCCAGCTCATCCGCCACTTCCGTCGCGTGCAGCCCGCCCGCGCCGCCGAAGGAGAGCAGCGCGAAATCGCGCGGGTCCAGCCCCTTCTCGAACAGCGAAAGCCGCACGGCGGAGGCGAGGTTCACGTTCGTCACGCGCATCACGCCCTCGGCCGCTTCCTCCACGGGAAGGCCAAGCGGCTTGCCGACATGCTCGGCCATGGCATTGCGCGCCGCGTCTAGTTCCAGCGCCATGGCACCGCCCAGGAAGAAGTCCGGGTCGAAGCGGCCCAGCACCGCATTGGCGTCGGTCACGGTGGGCAGCGTGCCGCCACGCCCGTAGCAGACCGGGCCCGGGCGGGCACCGGCCGAGCGCGGCCCGGCGGTGAGACGGCCCGAGGCGTCCACGGCGGCGATGGAACCGCCGCCCGCGCCGATGGTGCGCATTTCCACCATGGGCAGGCGCACCGGCAGCCGGTCCACTTCGCCCTGGGTGACAAGGCCGATGCGGTGATCCTGCACCACGCTCACATCGAAGCTGGTGCCGCCCATATCCACGGCGACGAGGTTCGGGCGCGCGAGCCGGCGCGAAAGCCGCTCAGCGGCCAACGCCCCGCCCGACGGACCTGAAAGCAGCAGCCGCGCGGGCTGTTCGGCCGCGCGGCGCAGGCTGCACATGCCGCCATTGGACTGCACGAGGAAGATCCTCGGGGCGAAGCCACCCTCCCCCACGCGCGCTTCCAACCGCGCCAGGTAGCGCTGCACCACCGGCATCAGCAGCGCATTCAGCACAGTGGTGGAAAGCCGCTCATACTCGCGGATCTCGGGGCTGATCTCGCTGGAAAGGCTGATCGGCACATCCGGCATCGCCGCACGCACGGCATCGCGCAGAGCCAGCTCATGCGCGGGGTTCGCATAGGCGTGCAGCAGGCCGATGGCGATGGCCTCGGGCTTCAGCGCCTTCAGCCGCGCGATGACGGCGGAGACATCGCCAAGCGGCGTCTCCACGCTGCCGTCGGCGCGCAGGCGCTCGGGCACGCCCAGGCGCATGTCGCGCTCGATCAGGCAGGGCAGCGGGTCGGGCGCCAGGCCATAGACGTCCCGCCGGAAGTGGCGGGTGATCTCCAGCACATCCTCGAAGCCCGCGGTCGTCAGCAGCACGCCGCGCGCGAGCTTGCGCTCGAGCACGGCGTTGGTCGCGATGGTCGTGCCATGCAGCAGCATGCCGACATCGGAAAGCGCGAAGCCGAAGCGCTCGGCCGCCTCGCGCACGCCGGTCATCAACCCCTCGGAGGGGTCGGCCGGCGTGGTGGGGGTTTTCCAGGCGATGACCCGGCCGTGGCGCGCGTCGAGGATCTGCAGGTCGGTGAAGGTCCCGCCGATATCGACGGCGATGCGGACGGGGCGCGTTTCCATCTTCAGCGCTGCCGCTCGATGCCGACCTGGCGCGCGACGCGGCCCAGCGCCTCGCTCTCGCTGTTGATCAGCGCGGCCGAGGCGGCGCTGTCGCGGAACTCAGGCGTCACGCCGGAGCGGGCGAGCTGCGCCTGGAAGCGCTCGGTGCGCCAGGCGGCCTCGAAGGCCGTCATCAGCGCGGCGCGGCGATCGGCCGGGAGGCCCTTGGGCGCCAGCATGCCCCACCATATCAGCGTCTCCTCATTCGGAATGCCCAGCGCATCAAGGCCGGAGCCGGTCGGCACCTCCGGGTGCTGGGCGCGCTGCGTCAGGATCAGGCAGCGTGCGCGGCCGTCGCGGATGGCCGGCATGGCGACGGCGATGGAGCCGCCATAGAGATCAATGTGGCCGCCGGAGAAGGCCGTCAGCGTCTGCGCCGCACCCTGGAAGGGCACCATCGTCGCCTCGATGCCCAGCGCCTTGAAGACGCGCTCGGCGGCGAGGTGCATGTTCCCGCCCACGCCATCCGTGCCGTAGGTGAAGCGGCCGGGGGCGGCGCGCATGGCGGCGATGAGCTGCTGCGCCGTGGTGATCGGGCTGTCCTGCCGCACGCAGAGGGTGAAGCCGGTGTGGCCCACGATGAACATCGGGTCCAGCTGGTCCAGCGTGTAGCGCACGTTCATGACGTGCGGCGCGGCGGTGATCGGCGCATTGGCGGTGAAGAGCAGCGTGGTGCCATCCGGCCGCTGCTCGGCTACGAATTGCGTGCCGATGGTGGAGGAGGCGCCGGGCCGGTTCTCCGCCACGATGGGCTGGCCGAGCGACTGGCCCACGATCTCCGCCAGCAATCGCGCAAACACATCCGTACCGCCACCGGGCGCGATGGGGACGATGATGCGGATCGGCCGCTCGAAGCCGGGGCTCGGCGCCTGGGCAAGGGCCGGCGGCGCCAGAAGCACGGCGGCGAGGAGAAGCATGCGCTTGAACATGAAGAAGCTCCGAAGGGTCAGGAGAGGATTCGCGGCAACCAGAGCGCGATCTCGGGGAATATCAGCAGGAGCCCGACGGCCGCCAGATAGGCCAGCAGGAAGGGCATGACGCCGACAAACACGTCGGTGATCGGCCCCGGTTTGGGGCGCATGCCCTGCAGCACATACATCACGGTGCCATCGGGCGGGCTGATCTGCGCGATCTCGACCAGCATGGTGATGATCACGCCGAACCAGATCGGGTCGTAGCCCAGCGCAATCACGACCGGAAAGATGACGGGCACCGTGGTGATGATCATGGAGAAGCCCTCCATGAAGGTGCCGAGCGCGAAATACAGCCCGATGATGCAGAGCATGATGGCCCAGGGCGGCAGCGGCAGGTCCGCGATCAGGCCGGCCAGCGCCTGGGGCACGTTGATGGTCGTCAGGATGTAGTTCAGCAGATAGGCGCCGAAGATGATGAGACCGAGCAGCGCCGTGTTGCGCGCCGTCGCTTCCGCCGAGGCATGCAGCATGCGGAAGGAGAGTTTTTTCTCCAACGCGGCGAAGAACATCGCACCCGTGACGCCCAGCGCCGCCGCCTCGGTCGGCGTCGCCCAACCCGCATAGATCGAGCCCAGCACCAGGAAGATCAGCAGCATGGTGGGCACGAGGTCCCGCAGCGCCGCGAACTTCATGGCGAGCGGCAGCTTGGGCGGCTTCTCCATCGGGTGGCGCAGGCCATGGGCCACGATCAGGAGCAGGAAAAGCCCCGTGACCAATACCGAAGGCAGCAGGGCCGCGATGTAGAGCTGGCCGACCGAGGTCTCGGTGATCAGCCCGTAGATGATGAAGGTGATGCCGGGCGGGATGAGGTTGCCCAGCGCGCCGCCGGCGGCGAGCGAGCCCAGCACCCAGCGCTGGTTGTAGCCCGTGCCCTGGAAATAGGGCAGCGCGACCGAGCCCATGGTGGCGGCCGTGGCCACGCTCGATCCGCTGATGGCGCTGAACACCGCGCAGCTCACGATATTGGTGTGCAGCAGCCCCCCCGGCAGCCGGTTCAGCCAGACATTGAGCGCGCGATAGAGACGGTCGCTCAGCCCCGCCCGCAGCAGGATCTCGCCCATCAACAGGAAGAGCGGCACGGCGACGAGCACGAAGTTGGAGGAAGGCCCCCAGAGGGTCTGCCCCGCGAAATTCCACCAGGGCCGGTCGCTGAAGAGGAAGCCGGTCAGGAAGGCCAGCACGCCCAGCACGGCCGCGATATAGACGCCCGAGCCAAAGAAGATGACGAAGACGCCGATCAGCATCAGGATCTCGGCGATCGGCAGCGCCTGGGCGCCGGCCGCGGCGGCCACGACGAGCACGCCGAGCAGCCCCAGCAGGAAGACGATCGCGATCACTTCCGCGCCATGGCGACCGCCTCCAGCGCCTCCTCCGTCTCATCGGCCAGCGTGCGCGAGCCGAGCAGGCCATCGAGCCGCGCGCCCTCGCCCGTCAGCAGCGCCAGCGTGGATTCCAGCAGCAGCACCCCGCACATCAGGACAAAGGCGGATAGGCCCACGGCCCAGATGCCCTGCGGGATCACCAGCGGCACGCGCAGCGCGGAATTGTCATGCGCATCAAAGAGCGCGCTTTCATCCACCAATTCCCAGGCGGCCCAGGCGGTGAATAGGGCGAAGACGGCCAGCAGGAGCAGCGAGAACAGGTGCAGCGGCGCGCGGAACCGCAGGGGCAGCCGCGTCACCAGCACATCCACCCGGATATGCGCGCGGCAGGCCAGCGTATGCGCCAGCCCCCAGGCAATCCCGCAGGCCAGCATGTAGCCGGTGATTTCGACCGTGGCCGCCGATGAGACTCCGAAGGCATTGCGGCCGATGATGTCGCCCGTGATGAAGAGGGCGCAGGCCACGTAGTTCCAGCCGGCCACCCAGGCCATCAGCGCCGCGAGGCCAGCGACCCCGCGGCGCAGCAGCGTGGCGGCGCGCAGCAAGCTCAGCCGCCGAACCGCACGCCGGAGAGCGGCGCCACCGTCTGGTTGTAGATCTCGCCGCAACGCGCGCCGCAGCGGCGCACCCAGCCGGGCAGCACCACCTGCTCGAAGATGCGGCGCGTCTCGGCGCGGTCGGCGTCGGTGGCCTTCACCTCGGTCATCGGGCGGGTGGCCATGGTGTGGATGCGGCAGCCCTCGCGGTTGCCGATGGCGCAATCAATGCCGTCGCGCGTCGCGGCCGCACCCAGCGCCCATTGCGCGTCGGCCACCTCGCGGAAGGTCTGCTCCAGCAGGGCGCGGACGGCGGGGTCCTGGCGGTTCCACCAGGCGACGTTGACGATATAGGCGGCGACGGCCCAACTCACCGGCAGGTCGCTGATATGCGTGGCCACCTCGGGCCAGCGGGCGGCGACGCCCGAGCCGGTGCCGGTGATGGCGCAATCCACCACGCCGCGCTCCAGCGCCGAATACACCTCGGGGAAGCCGATGGAGGTGGGCTGCGCGCCGACCGCGTTGAAGAAATCCACCAGGCTGTTGCCGAAGGTGCGCATCCGTCGCCCGCGGAGGTCGGCCAGCGAGGTGAAGGGCGCGCGGCAGAACACCACCTGCGCCGGGAAGGGATACATGGCCAGGATGCGCGTGCCGAAGCGCTCGAGGTCACGGTTGGCGACGGGCGTCATCGCATCCGCAATGCGGCGGGCGAGTGCGATGTCGGGTGCGAGGCCCGAAAGGTCCACGCCGTCCAGGATGGGCACGTCGCCCGAGAGGGTGGAGAGCGTGCCCGCACCGATCTCGGCCTGGCCCGCGCGGACCAGGCGCACGATCTCGGAGCCGCCGAGGTTGCGCTCGGCATGGCTTGCCAGCGTCACCTCGATGCGCCCGCCGCTCTTCTCGCGCAGGCCGTCGCGGATCAGGCGCTGGTCCACCAGGATGAATTGCGGCTGCGTCGGCAGGGGCTGCGTGACCGCCGTGATGGCGATGCGCGGCCCCGCTGGGATGGTGGCCGGGCTGGCGGGGGTTGCGGTCTGCGCCACCGCGGCGCTGCTGATCAATCCGGCGCCGAGCAGCGCGGCCAAACCCCTGCGGAACATCTCGCCTCCTGCATGTATGCGACGATCAGCATGCCATGCAGGCCCGGGCGCAACAGCCCGGAAAGCATTACGTCCTTGTCAGAACCGGAGGGTTTGCCCCGCACGAGGGCAGCCCCCTGCCCTCATGCCCAAGGGTTGCGCTTGGACGGCCCCGACCAGGGGGACGCGCCGCGCGGCGGGGCCATGGCGGGCGCGCCGCGCATCGGGCCCAGCGCCATCAGCCGTGCGATGCGTTCCTCGGTCGGCGGGTGGGTGGCGAAGAGGCGGTCCATCCGCAGGCCCGAAAGCGGGTTGATGATGAACATGTGCGCGCTGCCGGGATTGGCCTCCGCCGTCTGGTTCACATGGCCGATCTTGCCGCGCTCGAGCTTCGCGAGGCCGTTCGCGAGCCACCCCGGGTTGCCGCAGATGCGGGCCCCCTCGGCATCGGCCTCGAACTCCCGCGCGCGGGAGATCGCCATCTGCACCAGCATGGCGGCCAGCGGGGCGAGGATCATCATCAGGATCATGGCGATGGGGTTCGGCCGGTTCTCCCGCCCGCGGCCCAGCATCATGCCGAACTGCGCGAGGAAGCCGATGGCGCCGGCCAGCGTGGCGGTCACCGCCATGATCAGCGTGTCGCGGTTCTTGATGTGCGCCAGCTCATGCGCGACCACGCCGGCCACCTCCTCCTGCGTCATCAGGTCGAGCAGGCCGCTGTTGACGGCGACGGCGCCGCGCTCGGGGCTGCGGCCTGTGGCGAAGGCGTTGGGCTGGTCCTCGTGGATCACGTAGAGCGCGGGCATGGGCATGTTTGCGCGCGCGGCGAGATCGGCCGTCATGCGGTAGAGCTGCGGGGCCTCGGCCTCGGTCACCGGCTGGGCGTTGTGCATACGCAGCACCATGCGGTCGCTGCCCCACCAGGCGAAGAGGTTCATGCCGCCGGCCATGAGCAGCGCCATGGTCGCCCCGGCCTCGCCGCCCAGCGCGTAGCCCACCACCATGAAGAGCGCGGTGAGGCCGCCCAGCAGAATGAAGGTCTTGAGCATCTTCCACCAATCCTGTTTCCGCCCCACATCGTGAGGATGACCGATGAAGAAAAGCCCCCCCTGCCTTTCGCTGGCCCCGCGGGCAAGCCCCGCACCGCCCCACCGCTCACGCAGCTGAACCGCCCGCAGCGGCCGCCCTCCTCGCCCGCGGGTGAGGATGGCGGGCCGAGCGGGCCGGAGCCCACGCGCTACAATGACTGGGAACGGAAGGGCCGGGTGAGCGATTTCTGAAGCCACTTGCCCCCCGGCGCGCCCCGCCTTAAGGAGGGGCGCGCTGGATGGGTGGCCGAGTGGTCGATGGCGCGCGCCTGGAAAGTGCGTATAGGTCAAAAGCCTATCGTGGGTTCGAATCCCACCTCATCCGCCAGACAATCCTCAAAACACGTTGATTAAATTGACTTTTCTTGGTCCACGCTTGGGCCAATCCACAAATGCGTCCACAAGGGGCGTTGAGATACCCGCTGAAGGTGGGCCGCCCTACCCGGTAGAGTGCGCCTCCCTCGGCGGCTTCCTCAACACCACAAACCCGCACCGGGCCAGGTGCTGCACCACCCCACGCGCCAGCGCCGCTGGATCATCCCGGGTCCGCACGCCCAGCGGCTTGCCCCTTTCGTTGAACCTCAGGGCGTAGGCTATCGTTTCGGCCAGGTCATCCGGCTCGGCGGGCGTGAGGTCGGGCGGGTTCATGGCCGATCCTCCCCGGCCTCTAGAACCGCCTCAACCGCCTCCGAGATCATGCGCGCCGGCAGGGCCGGATGCAGCGCCCACGCCACGCGGCGGGCTTCCTCTGCCCCATTCAGGCGGCGGGCAACTGCCAGGGCTGCCGCTCGGCGCATGGCGTCGGCAGCCTGAGGCGTCAGCCATGGCGGTGTGCGATAGGGCGGCATATCCGGAACATAAAGCGAACATCAGGGGCGCGACAAGATAGGCTCCCGCCGGCCCGCGTTCAGTTGTCGAGCCTTCCGCCGCCGAGCCGATCTATCACCGCAGCATGCCGCGTCATTTGGGCTTGGATGGCTTGGAGGCGCCTTTCCAACAGATCGAGGCAGTTCAGCGCCGTCAACGCCAACGCGGTGATACCGCCCAACAGAACATCGCGCGGGCTATACCCGGAGAGCCAGAGGACAACGGCCGCCGCCGCGCCCATCGTTAATGCAGTCTTCCCCAAGGCGCGGCTCCTTTGAACGCATGGGATAATCGTAGCCTGGATCATCGCCATGCGGTGCTGTGATTGAAGGGCTGCGCCTCTACCGCTTCCCATCCAGCAGTCGGGCGCGTTCGGCCCATCGGTGCAGCCAAGGGCGCCGCATAGGGTAGCATGCCAAGAAGCGCGCGGCCCGCGCCCGCCATGACCGGGGCGCGTCGGCTTCATCCATCAGCGGCGCCACGCTCCCGACAACCCAGGCGGCGATGGCATCGGCCTCCTCCTCTGCGCGGGAGACGTGATGCAGCACCGCACAATGGGCGCTCACGAGGGCGGCCACAGCGGCCACCACCAACAGCGGCGAGCCAAGCGCCAGCGCGCCACCAACGGCCACAAGCCCCGCGCCCCGATGCGCGACTTGAAACACACGCGGAAACCAGTCCCGCCCATGCCGCGCCGCGATATGCGCGATCTCATGTGCGAGGAGGGCGCGGAATTGATCGTGTGGCAGCCTCAGCGCGCCATCTGTCAGCACGACAAGGTTATGCGACGGCCAGGCGGCAGCCTTAGCGCCCAACAAGAAGGCGGGCGCCTCAGGCCGGTAGAATAGGCGCGGCGGCTCGCAGCCCAGCGCACGCGCGATGGTGTCGGTTTCGGCGTAGAGAGGCGCCACCGCCTCCCGGTCTATGGGCAGGACGCCATTGCGGCAGAACATCGCCTCTAGCCTCTCTCGGGGCGTGGGGCTGTGTCCCGTCCAGGCGCGGGCGTCCATGACCATCGCTGCCGCCCTCACGCCGCGCGATCCACCGTTGCGGCCTCTGCGGCTGCCAGCGCATTGCGGATGGCCTCGGCGCTTTCCAGGGCGGGCGCGTTGGCCTCCCGCAGCCGTCGCAGGCTTTCGGCATGCTCGACCGGATAATGCCGCCGCAGGAAGTCGAGCCGCGCCGAGTTCAAATCAGCGGGGCAAACGGCGCATTCAAAGCTCTGCGGGTAGCCCTCCGCGAATTGCAGAGGCAGCGGAATATCATGGTGCGCCACACGGGCCAGCACGTCCGCGCGTGTCCATGACGCCAGAGGCCCCCAGTGCGGCGGGACGAGCGCAGGGTCATACATTCCCGTTCCTTCGCCGCGCCGCTGACCGTGAATGACCAGGCTCACGCCATGGGCGGCGGCCCATCGCTGCGCGGGCGCGTTTCTTACCTTCCAGCAACAGGCGTTGAAGCTAGTCAACGGCTTCGGCGGGCGCGGCCCATCGCCTACCAGTTCGGGAACGCGCGAAGTCGGAACAAGGAAGGTCGGCAGCCCATGCTCACGCCATGCGGCCTCGCGGTCGGAGCCGATCTCAATGAAACGCGGCCACCCCTCGACCGCGCGGCGGACATGCTCGGCTTCATGGGGCAACGCGCCTGGGTTCACCCAGAACACGGAAAGCCAATCGCGCAGCGGGTGCAGCAGATGGAGCAAAAGCCCGCTTTCCGCGCCGCCTGAGTAGGACAACGCAACATGGTGATGGCTTGCCAGTAGCGCGCGGGCGGCATGCACAATGGCTGCTTCATGCGCGGCGAGATCAGCAGCGGCTCGGGGCTGGGCGTCGGGCTCGGGGGCGGGGCTGGGGGCGGCAGGGGTCGGCATCAGGCGCCCCCACCCGGGCCATAGATGGGGGACCACTCCTCGACGCTGGTAGCCTCAGGCGGGGCCAGGATCACCGGGCCGGTATAGCCCGTGCGCTCCCGATGCTCCGCGATGGCAGCAGCCGTGGCGGCGGGGTCATCCAATGCCTCGGGTGGAATGGTGACAACGTAGCTCGCAGTATCCTTGCCGGCGGCTTCAAGCTGGGCAACGCGCCCATGCAGTCGGTTCGTCATGGCTAAACGGCCTTCCCTTCGATGATGTCTTGCAAATGTTCGTCGGTGAACGTCTCGGGCGGCTCGATACCTTCGGCGCGCAGGCTGCCGCGCAGAACCGCCTCAAGCATTTCGTCGGTTAGTTCCTGCGGGTCGCGTTCAGCCCATTCGCGCCACGGCTCCTCGGGCGAAGCGGCCTCGATCCGCGACACGCGGCTTTGAAGTGTGCGGCTCATTGCGCGCTCCTCGTTTCCAGGGCGGCGATGCGCGCCTCTAGACCTGCGGTTTCGATGGCGCGGCGCTGGGTTTCGAGGATGGCGGCGACGGCCTGCCCTTCCTCGGGTGAAAGCTCGCCCTCACCCACCGCCGCCGTGATGGCTGCCAGGGCGCCCACCGTGGCGGCGGCATCGGTGATGGGCGGCAGCGCGACCGGCACCGGGCGCCCCTTCCTCTCGGGCCAGAGCCGGCGCAGCAGGATATCGGCCGCGCGCATGTCGCCCTCCTTGGCGGCCTTCACCACCGCCGCCATCACATCGGCAGCACCATCCGCGCCGATGGCGTCCAGCGCCTTCAACGCCGCGTGTCTGGCGCCCTTGGGCTTCCCTGCGGGGTTGCCGGACTGCCCAGCCATTCCTCAAGATACTGCGCCTCGCCCGACAGGCTTCGGCATGTCTCGTTTGCGTCTCGTCTCCTGCGAAACTCTGCTTCGACAAGTTGGGCGCTAGAGGGGCGCCCCGGCGCGCCGGTCCGATACTGCGCGCCCAGCGGCGCCTCGCCCCTTTCCACACACCACATCTCAACCTCGGCCGCGTCCAGCATCACCCGCCCCCAATCCGGCGCTTCCTCCTCGCGCCTCAGGGCGTAGTCAGCCATGCACCCGCCATCGTCGGGCGCGGCCCAGGATGCGAGGTTGATGACGATGCCCGGCTCGAAAAACTCGCGCGGAATTTTGGCGCGCTCACTGGTGGCATAACGCCCGCTCGCCAGATCCCCGCGTCGCCCGGTCGCCTGGATTTCGCCAACTGCCAGAGCATCACAAAGCCGCTGAGAGGCGGCCTTCAATTTGGCGAAGGCTTCAACGGGGCTCATTCCCGCCGGATGCGGATAGACCACTTCACCCCAGGCGATATGGCGGAGCGCATCACCCGCCCACATGAAGCCCGGCCGCGCATCCCTCCCGTCTTCGCTCGCCTTCACGGCAAGCGCGATTTCAGCTTCGCGGATGGCCCACGCGGCGGCCCGTTCCTCGCGCGACGGGATGGGCGGCCAGCGCCGCATCAAGTCTGCGCCGTCCAGCCGCACGTCCTGCCACGCGGCGCGAAGCCCGGTGGGGGAACCATCAGGATAGAGCGTGCAAGCAAACAGCGCGTTCGCGCGGCCATCGCCCCCGTCCGAAAAGCCCATGGCTTCCCACTCAATCGAGGGAATGCGCTCGGCACGGACTCCCGGTGCCGCGCGTCCGTGTGCAGTGATGCGCCCCTCCCGCAACTCGGCAAGCAACTCTCGCTCCGCGTCGTCAGGCGGCAAGAGAAGAAGCTCGCCTTCATCCTGCTTCGTCGCCCAATAGGCGCCGATCTTGAGGCGGCTCAGGCCAGGGCGCCCCGGCAACGTCTCAACCGCCAAGCCGCTCGGCAGCATCACTTCCGCCACATGGCCGGGAGATGGCGTCTTGAGGTCGCCGGCAAGCTCCACCATCGCAGGATCGCGGAGCGACACCCACGCGACGGCCTGCATAGGCGTCAAATACTTCGGAAGCTTCACCATGCCGCGCCTCTACTCGCGCCTCTGCGATGATGCGGCGGGGCTGCGCGGGCAGAGGTTCCGCGCGGGCTGGCCGGCCCTGCCCCGCCGAGGGTCACTCTATGGGGTTAGGCCGGCAGGGTGGTCGCAACACCCCACCGGCCGCCCTATTGCCCGGAACCGCCGGGCGCGGATCACTCAGGCGGTTGCCTTCCGCTTCGCCTTTTCCGTGGCGAGGTCCGCCACGCTGGCGGCGGCGGCAAGGCAATACTTCGCCCACGCATCCATCATCGGCCGGCGCTCCTCCAACAAATCGCCGCGCGCATAGGCGGCCCGCACCTTGTCTTTGTCAGTGTGGGCAAGCGCCCGCTCGCTCAGATGGTCCGGGAAAGCCCGCGCCAGCGTCCAAGCCTTGAAGGTGGATCGGAAGCCATGCGGCACAATCGCGCGGCCCTCCAAGTCGCACCATGCCGGAGGCGCATCCGGGCTGGCGCCCTCGGCCGGTTCATTCATCCGCCGCACCACCGCCGAAAGCGTCATGTCGGAGGGCGCCTTCCCGGTCACAGTCGGGAAGACGATGGCGCCGGGCTCAACCTCCTCCGGCTTGTGCGCTTTCAGCAGCGCCACAACCTCCGGCGCCAGCGGCACGCGGTGCAGCTTGCCAGCCTTCATGCGGTTGCCCGGCACCGTCCAAATGGCGTTGTCCAAATCGAGTTCACGCCACGTCGCCTTGCGGACTTCGCCCGTGCGGGCCGCCGTGAGGATGGCGAAGCGCAGCGCAAGGGCGCCGGCTCCATCATGCTTGCCGAGCGCCACCAGGAAATCCGGCACGCGCTCAAAGGGCAAAGCCGGATGATGCGCCACGGCCCGCACCTTGCGAGGCGGCGGCAGCAATTCCGCCATGTGGCCTTTCCACCGGGCGGGGTTCTCACCCGTCCGCCAGCCCTTCGCGCGGGAGGCATCAAGCACGGCCTCGATACGCCCCCGCACCCGTGAGGCGGTTTCCGGCACGCGCTGCCAGATCGGGCGCAGCACCGCCAACACGTCTTCCGTGTTCAGGGCCGCCACCGGGCGCTTGCCGATCACCGGGAAGGCATAGGCGGAGAGGGTCGCAAGCCATTGCGTGCCGTGCTTCGGATTGCGCCAGCCGGGCTGGCGCTCCTTGACCACCATGCGGGCGGCTTCCTCGAAGGTGGTTGCCATGGCGGCTTCCCGGGCGGCCTGCTCCGCCGCATCCGCCTTCGCCTTGATAGGGTCGGTTCCCGCGCGAAGAAGCGGGCGCTGCTCTTCCGCCTTGATCCGCGCTTCCGCCAGCGACACGTCCGCCGATGAGCCCAAGCCCATTTCCCGGGCCTTGCCGCCGAGCATGTAGCGCAGCGTCCATTTGCCCATGCCGGGCGCAGTCACGCGCAGATACAGCCCGCCCCCATCCGCCGTGGCGCCGGGCTTGCCCTTCGCCACCAGACTTTTCACCGCCGTCGCCGTCAGCTTGCCCGCCATATCCGCAAATCCCGGTCCACAAGGAAATCCACAAATAACTTGTGGACTGGTCCGGTTCAAGGTGAAACAGCAGGGGATGACGGATTTGCCGTTTATCGGCCTATGTCCTACGTCTTGCGGCAATGTGGTGTAGCCCGGGATAGTTCTTTGGCAGACACCTCATCCGCCAGACAATCCTCAAAACATATAGGTGAGGGTCAGCGCCCTGGCTTCGCAATCGGGCCGCTCCGCCCATGCGTCTGCCATCGGCGTTGAGAGACCCCTTCAGGGCGGGTCGTCCTACCCGGTCGAGTGCGCCTCCCGCGGCGGCGTCCTCATCACGACGAAGCCGCAGCGGGCCAGGTGCTGGACGACGGCACACGCCAGCGCCGCCGGGTCATCCCGGGTCCGCACGCCCAGCGGCTTGCCCCTTTCGTTGAACCTGAGGGCATAGGCGATCGCTTCCGCCAGATCATCGGCAACGGCGGGCGTCAGCTCGGGCGCGTTCAAGCCCCATCCTCGCCGCCGTCCAGAACGGCCTCAACCGCCTCTGAGATCATCCGCGCCGGCAGGGCCGGATGCAGCGCCCACGCCACGCGGCGGGCTTCCTCCGCCCCATTCAGGCGACGGGCAACCGCCAGCGCCGCCGCGCGCCGCATCGCGTCGGCAGCCTGGGGGGTCAGCCATGGGGGTTTGCGATAAGGCGGCATAGACGGAACGTAAAGCGAACATCACGGGCGCGACAAGAGGGCGGCGGCCACGCGCCGGAGTTCCTTTCGCATGCGCCAGGCGTCGG
>JAESGX010000375.1_pt1 | contig 18675 bp, 20 predicted proteins | sample 9269801 | NCBI WGS metagenome assembly JAESGX01 (sample SAMN16773122, study PRJNA677054) | algae metagenome | isolation source: Pleurocapsa minor GSE-CHR-MK-17-07R and co-occurring heterotrophs from wet... | place: USA: Lower Calf Creek Falls, Grand Staircase Escalante National Monument, UT ... | reverse complement strand
GTCGCTCGCCAGCACGGTGACGAGGCCGCGCTCGGCGAGCGGCGCGGCACTGGCCCAGCCCAGGTGGCTGCCGCCGCGCACCACATTGGGGGCGCCCATCACCACCGCCTCATGCGCGCCGCGAGCGTTCTCGGCCACCGGCTCGGCCATCGGGAATTCGCAGATGGAGGCGCCCAGCGCGCGGAACAGCGCGCGATCCTCCAGCGTTGCATCGTCATGGCTCAGCATGGGGATGCCGGCGGCACGCGCCGCCTCCGCCATGCGCGCGCGCATCGCCGGCACCTCGGCGCGGCGGCTCATGGCGGCATCGGCCAGCGCCATCAGCTCGGCCTCGGGCACGCCGGCGCGGCCGGCGTATTTGCCGAGCTCCTTCGGGTTTTTGAGCTTCTTCACGATGCTGGGCGTATGGTCATTGAAGCCCAGCAGATGCACCTGGCCCGCCGCGATGGCGGCCACCGCATCGGCCTCGGCCGCGAAGTTATCGGCCTCGAAGCGCAGATGGACGCGCAGCTCCGGCCCCGGCGGCGGAGATTTCAGAGCCTCCAGCGTGGCGAGGAAGGCGGGCAGCGAGCGCAGCCCCGGCTCCCAGGAGAGCGTGACGCCGAGATAGGCGGTGGTGATGCCCGCGGCGAGGCACTGCGCCGCCGCGTCGCGCAGCGCGAAGCCCGCCGGAAAGTCCACATTGGGGCGGGGTTGCAGGGCACGCTCATGGGCGTCGCCATGGATGTCCACGATGCCGGGCATGACGAGCAGCCCCGCGGCGTCGAAACCGCGGGCGGCTGGCGCATCCGTGGCGATGCGCCCTCCGGCCAGCGTGACCTCGCCCGCGCCGAGCGCGCCGTCGCGCAGCACGCGGCCGCCTGCAATCTTCCAGGACATGTTCAGGACTCCACCACCATCTGCGTGCGCCCGGCGGCGTAGCGCGTCACCGTCGCATCCACCGGCTTGCCGCCGCCATCCACGTTCACCGCCTCGCTCACCAGCACGGGCCGGCTGCGCGATTGCTGCAGGGCCTCCGCCTCCTCCGCCGTCGGCATGCGGGCCGTGATGCGGGTGATGCGGCGGCGGTAATCCGGCACCCCGCACGCGGCCAGCGCATGGGTGATGGAGGGATTCTCCCGCAGCCTGGCCATGATGTCGGGGAAGCGGTGCGCGGGAAAGTGGTGCGCGCCGAGCGCGACTGGGCGGCCATCCGCCATGGCGAGCCGCTCGGCCAGGATGACGGGGCGGCCGCGCCGTATCTCCAGCATCTCGGCCACGCGCGGCTCGGCCGGGATTTCGAGCAGGCGCAGCACACGCCCCGCCGGCTCCCGATTCTGCGCACGGATGATCTCGCTGAAGCGGGTGCGGGCGTTGAGCGGATAGTCCAGCACATCCTCCGCCACGAAACTTCCGCGCCCCTGCTCGACGCGCACGATCCCGCGCGTCTCGAGCTCCTCCATCGCGCGGCGGATGGTGTGGCGGTTCACGCGGAAATGCAGCGCGAGTTCCGCCTCGGTCGGCAGGCGCTGGCCGGGGGCATGGTGGCCCTCGCGGATGGCGGCCTCGATCGCGGCGCCGATCTGGCGCCAGAGCGCGATGCCGGCGCCTCGGTCCAGCGTGGCACTCGCGAACGTCACGGAAGTTTCAACCAAGCCGGCGCTCCAGGGTGGCAATTACGGCTTGACCATAGATGGGCGGATGTATAGCTGTCTAGACAAATGATGACCCGCCCCGAATGGATGGCCGTCCTGGCCCGCGCAACCGCCGACGACATCGCGGCGCTGCTGGCCCCCCTGCCGCCGCTGCCGCCACACCGGGTGAGCCGCGGCCCCGAAATCGGCCTCACGATGCTCCGTGGCCGCGCCGGGGGCGACGGCGCCGCCTTCAACCTGGGCGAAGCGACGATCACCCGCTGCACCGTCTCGATCGAGGGCGGCATGCTCGGCCATTGCTGGCGCCTGGGGCGGGATCGCGCGGCGGCCGAGCGCGCCGCCCTGCTCGATGCCTGCCTGCAGGACGCGGAATGGCGGGCGCGGCTGTTGCATGCGGTTGTGATCCCGCTGCGCGAACGGCAACGCGAGGCGGCGGCAGAGACCGCCCGCCGCGCCGCCGCGACCGAGGTCCGCTTCGCCACGCTGGCCACGATGCGATGAGGAACGCCCGATGAAGCCCGGCTTCGCCGACCCCGTCTTTGGCGCGCAGGAGGGGTTCTCCGCGCTGATGAACGCCATGGCACGCCCCGGCCGCATCCAGCCTTGCGCCGTCCTGCGCGACCCGCCGCCCGGCCTTGATCGCGCCGCCGCGGCCGCCCTGCTCACGCTCGCCGATGCCGAGACGCCGCTCTGGACCGATGCGGAGGGTGAGGCGCGCGACTGGATCGCCTTTCACACCGGCGCGCCCCTGGTGGCCGAGCCCGCCCGCGCGCAATTCCTGCTGGCGACGCGGGGCATGCCGCCACTCGCCGCCCTGGACGCCGGCAGCGACGAAACCCCGCAGGACAGCGCCACGCTGATCCTGCAGGTCGCCTCCCTGGATGACGGCGCCGGCTGGCGCCTGACGGGCCCCGGCATCGAGCGGGAACACCGCCTGGAAGTGGGCGGGCTCCCGCGCGACTTCCCCGCGCAATGGGCGGCCAACCGCGCGCAATTCCCGCGGGGCGTGGACCTCGTCCTCTGCGCCGGCGCGCGGCTTGCCGCTCTGCCCCGCACCATCCGAATCACGGAGACCGGCTGATGTACGTCGCGGTGAAGGGCGGCGAGGCCGCGATCGAGGCCGCCCATGCCTGGCTGGCCGCCCGGCGGCGCGGCGATGAGGCGCTGCCCGCGCTGACGCCCGAACAGATCGAGCAACAACTGGGCCTCGCGGTGGACCGTGTGATGGCGGAGGGCAGCTGCCATGACCGCGGCCTGGCCGCCTTGGCGATTCAGCAGGCGCGTGGCGATCTGATCGAAGCGGCTTTCCTGCTGCGGGCCTATCGCAACACCCTCTCCCGCTTCGCCGCCTGTGAGCCCGTGGACACGGGTGCGATGCGCGTCCAGCGCCGCATCAGCGCCACCTACAAGGATCTGCCCGGCGGCCAGGTGCTGGGCCCCACCTTCGACTACACGCACCGCCTGCTGGACTTCGCCCTGGCGGCCGAGGGCATCGCGCCGCCCCAGGAGGCCGAGGCGGCCACGGCCCCGATGCCCCGCGTGACCGAGCTGCTGGCCCGTGAAGGCCTGATGGCGCGCGACGCGCCGGATGACGGCACGCCCCCGCCCGATTTGACGCGTGAGCCCCTGCCCTTCCCGACACCCCGCGCGCTCCGCCTGCAATCGCTGGCACGTGGCGATGAGGGCTTCCTGCTCGGCATGGGCTACTCGACGCAGCGCGGCTACGGCAACGCCCATCCCTTCGTGGCCGAACTCCGCATGGGCGAGGTGGAGGTGATGCTGGCACCCCCCGAGCTCGGCTTCGCGGTCAGCATCGGCGACATCACCGTGACCGAATGCCAGATGGTGAACCAGTTCGCCGGCAGCGCCACCACGCCCCCGCAATTCACCCGCGGCTATGGCCTCGCGATGGGGCATGGCGAGCGCCGCGCCATGGCCATGGCGCTGGTGGACCGGGCCCTGATGGCGGCCGAACTGGGCGAAGAAGCGACCGCCCCCGCCCAGCAGGCCGAATTCGTGCTGCTCCACGCCGACAATGTGGAGGCGACCGGCTTCGTCGAGCATCTGAAGCTGCCGCACCATGTGGATTTCCAGAGCGAGCTGGAGAAGATCCGCAGCATCCGCGCGCGCTGGGAGGAAAAGGCATGAACGCGATGCCCCCGCGCAACCACCGGGACGCCGCCTACAACTTCGCCTATCTGGACGAGGCGACAAAGCGGATGATCCGTCGCGCCATCCTCAAGGCACTCGCCATCCCCGGCCACCAGATCCCCTTCGGCGCGCGCGAGATGCCGCTGCCCTATGGCTGGGGCACGGGCGGCATCCAGGTCACCGCCGCCATCCTCGGCCCGCGCGACGTGCTGAAGGTGATCGACCAAGGGGCGGATGACACCACCAACGCCGTTTCCATCCGCGCCTTCTTCGCCCGCGTCGCCGGCATCGCCACCACGACGCACACGGCGGAAGCGACCATCATCCAGACCCGCCACCGCATCCCCGAGCGCCCGCTGACCGAGGGCCAGGTGATGGTCTTCCAGGTGCCGATGCCGGAGCCGCTCTTCACGCTGGAGCCGCGGCTCGCGGAAACCCGCCGCCTGCACGCGCTGGGCGATTACAGCCTGGCGCAGGTGAAGCTCTATGAGGATATCGCGCGCCAGGGGGAAAGCGGCAGCAGCTACAACCACCCAGTCATGGTGGGCGGGCGCTATCTCATGTCGCCCTCGCCCATCCCGGGCTTCGACAACCCGAAGCTGCACAACTCCCCCGCCATCATGCTCTTCGGCGCGGGGCGCGAGAAAAAGATCTACGCCGTGCCGCCCTACACCACCGTCGAGAGCCTGGACTTCGACGACCATCCCTTCCGGCCGGTGCGCGCCCCGCATGCCTGCTCGGCCTGCGGCAGCACCACCAGCTACCTCGATGAGATCATCGCCGATGACCAGGGCGGGCGCATCTACGTCTGCTCCGACACGGATCACTGCCGCGAGAACCAGACCCCATGAGCGCGCCGCTGCTGGAAGCCTCCGGCCTTCACCTCCGCTTCGGCGCGGTGCGCGCGCTGGATGATGTGGCGCTCGACATTCACCCGGGCGAGGTCGTCGCGATTGTCGGCGAGAGCGGCTCGGGCAAATCCACGCTCCTCAAGGTTCTGGCCGGTGCGATGGAGCCGCAGGCGGGCCGCGTCCTCTACCGGGACGTCGCGGGCGCCACGCAGGAGATCGGCAGCCTGAGCGAGGCGGCACGGCGCCGCCTCATGCGCAGCGAATGGGGCTTCGTCCACCAGAACGCCCGCGATGGGCTACGCATGGGCATCTCCGCCGGCGGCAATATCGGCGAGCGGCTGATGGCGGCCGGTGGGCGCAACTACGCCGCCATCCGCGCCGCCGCTGCCGATTGGATGGCCCGCGTCGAGATGGATCCGGCCCGCATCGACGAGGCGCCGCGGAACTTCTCGGGCGGCATGCAGCAGCGGTTGCAGATCGCCCGATGCCTGGTCACGCAACCACGCCTCGTCTTCATGGACGAGCCGACCGGAGGCCTGGATGTCAGCGTGCAGGCGCGGCTGCTCGACCTGATCCGCGGGCTGGTGGCCGAACTCGGCCTCGCCGTCTTCTTCGTTACGCATGACATCGCGGCGGCGCGGCTGCTCGCGCATCGCATCATCGTCATGCGGCATGGGCGCATCGTGGAGGAAGGGCTCGCCGACCGCGTGCTCGATGATCCGCGCCACGAATACACCCAGCTTCTCGTGGCCTCGGTGCTCTCGGCATGAGGCCCGCCATCCGCATCGAGGCGCTGGCCAAGGGCTTCACGCTGCACCTGCAAGGCGGAATCGGCTTCCAGGTGCTGCGCGACGAGGCGCTCACTGTCATGCCCGGTGAATGCGTGGCGCTGACCGGGCCGTCGGGCGCTGGCAAATCCACGCTGATGCGCTGCCTGCAAGGCAATTACGGCACGGATGCCGGTCATATCTGGCTGGATCACCGCGGCGAGGACGTGGACCTCGCCACCGCGGATGCGCGGCTGGTCCGCGAAATCCGGCGCGAGACGCTGGGCTATGTCTCGCAATTCCTCCGCGTCATCCCCCGCGTCTCGGCGCGCGACGTGGTGGCCGAGCCGCTGCTGGCGCAAGGCATGCCCCGCGCCGAGGCCGAGGCGCGCGCCATCGCCCTGCTGACGCGACTGAACCTGCCGCCCCGCCTGCACGGCCTGCCGCCCGCCACCTTCTCGGGCGGCGAACAGCAGCGCGTGAACCTCGCCCGCGGCTTCGCGCCCCACACCCCCATCCTGCTGCTGGACGAGCCGACCGCGAGCCTCGATGCCGCCAATCGCGAGGTGGTGATCAGCCTCATCGCCGAGGCCAAGGCGCGGGGGGCGGCGCTGGTGGGAATCTTCCATGACATCGAGGTGCGCGACCGGGTCGCGGATCGCACCCATGACATCCTTCCGCTAGAAGACGCCGCATGACAGAGACTGTTCTGACCAATGCCCGCCTGATCCTGCCGGAGGCGAAGATCACGGGCACGATTATCCTGCGGGGCGGCCGCATCGTGGAAATCCAGCCCGGCGCCGCCCACCACGCCAGCGCCGTGGATTGCGAGGGCGAGATCATCATCCCCGGTGTCGTGGATGTGCACACCGACAATCTGGAGCGCCAGGTGCAGCCCCGCGCCAATGCGCGCTGGCCCTCCGTCTCCGCCTTCATCGCGCATGACGGGCAATGCGCGGCCGCCGGCGTCACCACCGTGCTGGATGCGCTCTGCCTCGGCGATCTCGGCTTCGACCAGGGGCGCGACCAGACCTTCCATGACGGCGTGCGCGACCTGACGGCGTTGCACGACAAGCCCTTCATGAAGGCCGAGCACCTGCTGCACCTCCGCTGCGAACTTCCCGCCCGCGACATGCCGGGCCTGCTGGACCAGGTGGCCGAGCACCCGCTGGTGGCCATGGTCAGCCTGATGGACCACTCGCCGGGCGTCGGCCAATACCGCGATCTCGCGCGATATCGCGCCATGCGGATCAAACAGACGCGCATGACCGATGCCGAGGTCGAGATGCGCATCCTCAAGCTCCAGGCCCAGCGCGCCGAGCTGCGCGAACGTCAGCGGCGCCTCGTGATTGATCGCTTCGCCGGCCGCAACATCCCGCTGGCGAGCCATGATGACGAGGACGCGAGCGAGGTGCGCCGCAATGCCGCGGACGGCATCCGCGTCAGCGAGTTCCCGGTGACGATGGAAGCGGCGGTCGAGGCGGCGCGCATCGGCGTCGGCGTCATCGCGGGCTCCCCCAACATCGTCCGCGGCGGCAGCCATTCGGGCAATGTGGCCGCCATGGACCTGGTGCGCGCGGATGCCGTGCATGTGCTGGCGAGCGACTATGTGCCGCCCGCGCTCATCGAGGCCGCCTTCCTGATCGCGGCCGAGATCGGCCTGCCACGCGCCATCGCCACCATCACCAGCGCGCCCGCCGCCATGTGCAACCTGACCGATCGCGGCCGGCTGGAAGCGGGGCTGCGGGCCGATCTGGTGCGGCTTGGGCAATACGGCGCCATGCCGGTCGTGCGGCAGGTCTGGCGCGCGGGGGCGCGGGTGATTTGAGCATGCGGGTTGCCGTCTATTGGGCGCCGGAGCTGGATGATCCGCTGCACGCGGCCGGCAGCGCCTGGCTCGGCCGCGATGCGGAGACGGCCGCGAAGATCCCACAGCCTCCGATTGAGGGCCTTGCCGAAATCACGCGCGATCCGCGGGGCTATGGGCTGCACGCCACGCTGAAGCCGCCTTTCCGGCTGGCCACGAGCTACCAGGCCTTCATCGCCGATGCGGCCCGCTGGGCCGCAAGTCAGGCGCCCTTCGAACTGCCATCGCTCTCTGTGCAAGACCTCAAGGGCTTCCTCGCACTGCGCGAAACCGCGCCCTGCCCGGCCTTGCACGCATTGGCGGATTCGTCCGTCTCCGCGCTGGACGGCCATCGCGCGCCGCCCACCGAGGAGGAACTCGCCCGCCGGCGCAAGGCGAAGCTGAGTCCCGCGCATGAGGCGCTGCTGGAGCGCTGGGGCTATCCCTACGTGATGGGTGAGTGGCAATTCCACATCACCCTCACCCATCGCCTCCCGCCCGAGGAAGCGGCGCGCATCCGCCCCCTGGCGGAGGCGCATTTCGCGGGGCTGGTGGAACAGCCCCGCGTGGTCGGGACGGTCTGCGTCTTCACGCAGGCCGCCCCGGGTCAACCCTTCCTGATCGCGGAGCGGCTTTCGCTCAGCGGGCCGGCGGCGTAGCCGGCGCGTCGCCGCGCGGGCCGCGGTGGTGATGGGCGTGCTGCGGCAGCTCATCCCGCGCCACCGCGCCATCGCCATTCACGTCCATCGCACGGAAGCGGGCTTCCGCCATGGGCCGGATCTCGATCAGCGTGACCTGGCCGTTACGGTCCGCATCAAGCCCGCGGAACATTGCGCCCCGCATCTGCTCCATGCGGCCTGCATGTTCCGGCCGCACCGCCGCCGCGTCGGCCGGGCCAAGCCGCATGGTGCCGAACTCCTCGATGCTGAGGCCGCCGCTGCGGTCCGCATCGGCGGTGTTGAAGCGCGTGGTCACGAAGGTCCAGGATTCCTCCCAGGTGACACGGCCATCGCGGTTGACGTCGAACAGCTCGAACATGCGGGCGCCACGATCGCCGCGCGGGCCGCGATCCGGCCGCGCATCGGTCGCGGCCGGCGGATTGGCGGGAGGGGCCGCCGTCTGCGCCAGCGCCGTGCCCGCGCCGATCAGGGCGAGGCCAAGTCCAAGGGTGGCTGCGTATTTCATCATCATCTTCTCCGGTTCCGGGAGACGGCGTGTGTGTCGCTCCGTTGAGGAGAAGATGCGCCCCGATTGTAACAGGCGCATGCCGAAGGTGCCCCGCCAGCGTGAGGAAATGTGTCGCCCTCGCACCGAGCGGGCGCGCCGCTCAATTCGTCGGCGCCGAGCCGCCTGTGCGGCCACCCGAGCGCGGATCGGCCGGCGCCATCGTGCCGCCAGGCATGGGCCGGGCAGGGACGGCACCGGCAGCCGGCGGATTGGCCGTGCGGTCCGCGGCGCGGCCTGTCGGATTGCCCGGGGTCCCGGGCGAGGTGGGCGGCAGCCCCTGCAGACGGTCCACCCGCGAACTGGGGTCCGAGCCGGGGGGGCGCGGCGTGTCTGCGCCGCCGCCGCCCTGGGCCCAAACGACGCCGGGCGCGGCCACAAGCGCCAGCGCGCAGCCCGCGCCACGAAGCCATTGAGATATCGCCATGTTGGTTCCTCCAGGGCAGCGCGGCCACATGCCGTGCGCATCCGGGGAACGCCCGCTTTCAGCAGCGGTTGCCCCAGCGAGGGTGGGGAATGCCGGGTGTCGGATTTGAACCGACGACCTACCGCTTACAAGGCGGTTGCTCTACCCCTGAGCTAACCCGGCGCCGGGAGATTATCTAGGACAGCCGGGCGCGGCTTGCCAGCGGGCGCGGCGCGGGCTTCATGACGATATGCGCCAGAACCGACATCGCCACCGCCCCCAGGACGCCACGCCGGCGCGCGACGAGGGCGGCGCTGTCTGGCTCTATGGCCTGCACGCCGTCTCGGCAGCGCTCGCCAACCCCGCCCGCCGGCTGCGGCGCCTCCTCGTGACGCGCGGGGCCGAGCAGGAACTGGCCGAGCGCTTCTCGCCCCCCTGGCGCATCGCGCCAGAGCCGGTCGAGCGCAACCGGCTTGATGGGCTGCTGCCGCCGGATGCCATCCATCAGGGCGCCGCGCTGCTGGTGGACCCCCTGCCCTCGCCGCAGATGGAGCGGCTCCTCGAAGGCACGACCGGCCCGGTGCTCGTGCTCGACCAGGTGACCGACCCACGCAACGTCGGCGCCATCCTGCGCTCAGCCGCCGCCTTTGGCGCCGCCGCCCTGGTGGTGCAGGAGCGCCACGCGCCGGCCGAGACGGGCGCGCTCGCCCGGGCCGCCTCGGGTGCGCTGGAAGTCGTGCCCATCCTGCGGGAGGTGAACCTCTCCCGCGCGCTGGAGCAGCTGAAGAAGGGCGGCCTCTGGGTTGTCGGCCTGGAGGCGGCGGGGCCCGTCACCCTCGCGCAATCGGGGCTCACCGGGCGGCGCGTGGCGCTTGTGCTCGGCGCCGAGGGCGAAGGGTTGCGGCGCCTCACCCGCGAGACCTGCGACGAACTGGTGCGCCTGCCCATCCACGCCGCCATGGAAAGCCTGAACGTCTCGGCGGCGGCCGCCGTCGCGCTGTATGAACTGGCCAGGGAGTGAATGAGATGAGCCAAGCCGCCGAATTGATCCTCGAAGCCTGGAAGGCGAAGCGCGTCCTCGCCCCGCTTGGCGCCGCCGCCCCGCGCGATGTGGCCGAGGGCTACCGCGTCCAACGCGAGGTTGCCGAGGCACAGGGTGCGATTCCGCCCGCCGGCTTCAAGATCGGCGCCACGACGAAGCAGATGCAGGCCTATCTCGGGCTCGCGCACCCCGCCGCCGGATTCGTGCCCAGGACGAGCCTCAACGCCGATGGCTTCACAGCGCCCTTCGCCGATTTCATCGCCGTTGGCGTGGAATGCGAGGTCGGCGTGCGCCTCGGCCGTGACCTGCCGTTTGGCCCGACCACCCGCGCACAAGCCGAGGCCGCGGTGGCCGAGGTCTTCCCCGCGATCGAGATTGTCGAGAAGCGCTATGGCGACCTCGCGGAACTCGGCACGCCGACCCTGATCGCGGACCAGGTCTTCCACGCCTCGGGCGTATTGGGCCGTCCGGCCGTGGACTGGCGCGCCCTCGACCTCGGCGCCATGCGTGGCGAGCTGTTCGTGGATGGCGGCTCGCGCGGGGCGGGCCATGGGCGTGACCTGCTGGGCCACCCGATGGAGGCGCTGGCCTGGCTCGCCGGCTCGGGTGCCGCGGAGGTCTTCGGCGGGCTGAAGGCGGGCCAGGTGGTCTGGCTCGGCTCGGTCACGCCGCCCATCTGGCTCGACGGCCCCTGTGAAGTGCGCGTGGCTTTCGACGGCCTGGGCGAGGTCCGCACCCGCTTCACCTGAGCCGCAAGGCTCTGTTAAGGCGAATCCATCTAGAACCGCCGGAGCCGGCGCCGAGCCGTATCGAAACCCACCGCCAGAAGGGCGGGCAAGCGGATGATTTCTCCCATGCCCCCGCCCTCCGACTGGAAGGACATGCCGGACGAGCTGCAGCTCGTCCTGGCGCGCGAGGCCCTGCGGCGCGCGGCCGAAACCCTCGCCGAGCACGCGGAATTGCTGGCCCTCGAAATGGAGGATGGCGCCCTCAGGGACCGTGGCGGCCCGGATGCGCTGCGCCTTTTCGCCTCCGTGGTGCGGGCCACCAGCCTCGATTCGATGGGGCCCGTCGGCCATGCCTGAAGGCGCCGGCTGACAGCGCCACCCCGGGGCGCTATGTGACGAAGGGATGACATTCCGCGCCTGTCGCGGAACCTGTCACTGCCTGCCAAGCACAAGCCGGGGAAACGAAACACCATGATCAGGATGCTTCTGGCGACCGCCGCCATCGCGCTGCTGCCGGGCCTCGGCGCGGCGCAGACCGCGGCCTGCTCGCATCGCGGCGCGCTGGACGACGCTTATTGCGACGAGAATCGCGACCTCGTCGCCGATGCGCCGACCGACCCGGCGCGCTTGCGCAACCCGAGCACGCTGGTCTTCGCCTATACCCCGGTCGAGGATCCCGCGCTCTATGCCAGCCAGTTCCGCCCGCTGCTGGAATATCTGACGCAATGCACGGGCAAGCGCGTGGTGTATTTCCAGGTGACGAGCAATGCGGCCCAGGTGGAGGCGATGCGCTCCGGCCGGCTGCACATCGCGGGCTTCTCCACCGGGCCCACCGCCTTCGCGGTGAACCTGGCCGGCGCCGTGCCTTTCGCCATCAAGGGCAATGAGCGCGAGTTCGAGAGCTATCGCGTCGTCGTCATCACCCGCGCCAACTCGGAGATCCGTAGCCTGGGCGATCTGCGCGGCCGGCGGGTGGCGCATACCTCGGCCACCTCCAATTCCGGCAACCTTGCCCCGCGCGCGCTGTTCCCGGCGAATGGCGTGACGCCGGACACCGATTACCGTGTGCTCTTCTCGGGCGGCCATGACCGCTCGGTTATGGGGGTGAATGCGGGGGATTTCGACGCCGCCCCGGTTGCGAGCGACGTCTACAACCGTATGATCGGGCGCGGGCAGGTCCAGGCGGCGAATTTTCGCACGATCTGGGAGAGCGACCCCTTCCCCACGAGCAGCTTCGCCCTGGCGCATGACCTCCAGCCGGAACTCGCCGCGCGCATCCGGCAGTGCTTCTACGACTACCGCTTCCCGCCCGCGATGGTGCGCGACCTCGGCGGCAATGACCGCTTCTGGCCCGCCACCTACCAGGCGCAATGGGCGCCGGTCCGCGCGGTGGCCGATGCGGTGAACGCGCCCTACACCCGCGCCGCCTTCGACCAGGAAAGCCGCCGCGAGCTGGAGGCCGAGGCCCGCAGGCGGGCCGCCCAGCAGCAGCCCGCCGGCCCCGCGACGCCCGCCCCGGCCGCCCGTCCCCAGTGACGCCCATCCTGAAGATCCAGGGGCTGGAGAAATCCTACACCCCTGGAAAACCCGTCCTGCGGGGCATCAACCTGGAGATCGGCGCGCAGGGCATCACGGCCGTGATCGGGCCTTCCGGCACCGGCAAGTCCACGCTGCTGCGCTGCATCAACCGCCTCGTAGAGCCCTCGGCCGGCGCCATCTGGATGGGCGATGAGGACCTGGCGCAGCTGCGGGGCAGCGCGCTGCGACGGGCGCGGCGGCGCATCGGCATGGTGTTCCAGGAATACAACCTGGTCGAGCGCCTTTCGGTCATGGAGAACGTGCTGACCGGCCGCCTCGGCTATGTGCCGCTCTGGCGCGCCTGGCTGCGGAAATACCCGGCCGCCGACATCGAGCGCGCCTTTGCCCTGCTGGATGCGGTGGGCCTCCCGGACCAGGCGACGCGGCGCGCCGATGCGCTCTCGGGCGGGCAGCGCCAGCGCGTCGGCATCGCCCGCGCCCTCATGCAGTCCCCGGCCCTGCTGCTGGCCGATGAGCCCACCTCCTCGCTCGACCCGAAGACGGCGGTGGAGGTGATGGAGCTGATGGCGCGGCTGACGGGCGAGGCGGGCGTTCCGGTCATCGTGAACATCCACAATGTGGAGCTGGCCCGGCGCTTCGCCATCCGCGTCATCGGCATGACGGGCGGCGCCGTTGTGTTCGACGGGCCGCCCGAGGCGCTGGAAAACCATCACCTCCGCGAGATCTATGGCGGCGAGGACTGGCTGTGACCCGCAATCCCTTTCCGCCCAATTGGCCGCTGCGCCTCGGGATGGGGCTGGCCGTGGTCTACGTCATCTATGCCAGCGCGCAGCTCGGCATCACCGGCGAGCGCCTGCTGCACGGCGTCGGCGAGGCGCAGCGCTTCCTGGCCCGCATGTTCCCGCCCAATTTCGAGCGCTGGGGCCTGCTGATGGAGGGGCTCCTGGAGAGCCTGCAGATCGCTCTGCTTTCCACGACGCTGGGCATCGTGCTCTCCCTCCCGCTCGGGCTGATGGCGGCGCGCAATCTCTCGCCCGTCTGGCTGGCGGCGCCCACGCGCGGCTTCATCGCGGTCTGCCGTTCGTTGCACTACGTCATCGTGGCCATCATCTTCGTGAAGGCGCTGGGCTTCGGCGCGCTGGCCGGCGTCGCGGCGCTGACCGTCGCCTCCATGGGCTTCATCGCCAAGCTCTTCGCGGAAGCCATCGAGGAAATCAGCATGAAGCAGGTGGAGGCGGTGCGCGCCTCCGGCGCCTCGGCGGCCGGCGTGCTGGTCTATGGCGTGGTGCCGCAGGTGGCCTCCCGCTTCATCGGCTTCGGCATCTACCTGCTGGATTCCAACCTGCGAAATTCCACGCTGGTGGGCATCGTGGGCGCTGGCGGCATCGGCGGTACGCTCTTCGCCGCCTTCAAGCGCTTCGACTATGACTTCGTCTGCGCCATCCTGATCAGCATCATCGCGCTGATCTTCCTGGCCGAGGTGGTCTCGGGCCGCATCCGGGCGGCACTGCGATGAGCGCGACCCTCCCACGGGAGTGGGTACGCCATTCCTTCGGCGAGCGCCTGCTGCGCTACATGCTCTGGCTCGCCGCCATCGCCTCGCTGGTCTGGGCGGTGCGCTCCATCGAGATCATTCCGGAATTCCTGGCCGATGCGCCGGAACAGATGGCGGACCTCCTGATCCGCATGTGGCCGCCCGACCTCGCGCACTATTACCCTTCGGTCCACGCGGCGATGATCGAGACACTGCACATCGCCAGCCTCGGCACGCTGCTTGGCGTGGTGCTGGCCATCCCGGTTGCGCTCCTGGCGGCGCGCAACATCTGCCGCAACGCGCTGTTGAATGCCTTCGCGCAGTTCCTGCTGGTCTCCTCGCGCTCCGTGAACAGCCTGGTCTGGTCGCTGATCTTCGTGGCGGTCTTCGGGCCCGGCCCGGCGGCGGGCACCTTCGCCATCGCCTTCCGCTCCATCGGCTTCGTGGGCAAGCTGCTGGCCGAGGCCATCGAGGAAGCGGCCCCCGGCCCGGTCGAGGCGCTGGAGGCGAGCGGCGCGCCCTGGGGCCACCGCATGCTCAAGGGCATCTGGCCGCAGGTGCAGCCGGCCTTCTGGGGCATCGCCCTCTTCCGCTGGGACATTAATGTCCGGGAATCCGCCGTGCTGGGGCTGGTGGGCGCGGGCGGCATCGGCGTCGTGTTGGATGATGCGATCAACTTCTTCCAATGGGAGAGGGTTGCCACCATCTTGCTGGCAATCCTGGCCGTGGTCGTCGTGGCGGAAATCCTCGTCACGCGCATCCGCGCCAAGCTGATCTGACCGGGTGGCGATGCAGGCTTTCGATGTTCTGGTGGTGGGTGGCGGCGTCAATGGCGCCGGCATCGCGCGGGATCTCCAGGGGCGCGGCTACACCGTGATCCTGGCCGAGCAGGGCGACCTCGCGCAGGCCACCTCCTCCTCCTCCTCCAAGCTGATCCATGGCGGGTTGCGCTACCTGGAGCATTACGAGTTCCGCCTCGTGCGTGAGGCGCTGGGCGAGCGCGAGGTGCTGCTGAAGGCGGCCCCCCACATCATCTGGCCGCTGCGCTTCGTGCTGCCGCACCGGCCGGAGATGCGGCCGCGCTGGATGATCCGCGCGGGCCTGTTTCTCTACGACAACCTCGCCCGCCGCGTGTCGCTGCCCGGCGCGGAAGCTTTCCAGACCGCGCGCAACCCCATGGGCGCAGCGCTGAAGCCCGAGATCACCCACGCCTTCGCCTATTCCGACGCCTGGGTGGAAGACAGCCGCCTCGTCCTGCTGAACGCGCTGGATGCGCAGCGCCGCGGCGCCGATATCCGCACCCGCACCCGCTTCGAGGATGCCGTCCGCCACCCCGGCCATTGGGAGGTGACGCTGCGCGGCCCCGATGCCCAGGGCCAGCGCATCCGCGTCCGCGCCATCGTCAACGCCGCCGGCCCCTGGGTGCAGCGCGCGCTCGATTCCGCCCATGCCGAGAAGCCCGGTGCCGTGCGCCTCATCCGTGGCAGCCACATCGTCCTGCCGCGCCTCTATGAGGGCAACCACGCCTTCATCCTGCAGAATGACGACCGGCGCGTGGTCTTCGTCATTCCCTATGAGGATGAGTTCAGCCTGATCGGCACCACCGACGTGCCGCATGAGGGCGATGCCGCGACGGCGCATTGCACGCCGGCGGAGGCCGAGTACCTCTGCGCCGCCGTCTCACGCCAGTTTCGCCGGCAGATTACGCCGGCCGACATCGTCTGGTCCTATTCCGGCGTCCGCCCCCTGTTCGACGATGGCGCGGATGATCCCTCGGCCGTGACGCGGGACTATGTGCTGAAGCTGGATGAGAGTGCCGCCCCCGTGCTCAGCGTCTATGGCGGCAAGATCACGACCTTCCGCCGCCTGGCCGAGGAGGCGAGCGGGAAGATCGCCAAGGCCCTGGGCCGCGAGGGCACACCCTGGACGGCGGGCGCCACGCTTCCTGGCGGCGATCTGGGCGGCAAGACGCGCGAGGCCTTCGCCGCCGAAATGACGCGCGCCCTGCCCTTCCTGGACCCCGCTTCCATCCCGCGCCTGGTCCGCACCCATGGCGGCGAATTGCCGCGCGTCTTCCACGGGCGTGATGCGGGCCAGGCGCTGGGCGCCGGCCTGACCGAGGCGGAGCTGGACTGGATGCGCGCCCATGAATGGGCCCGCACCGCCGAGGATGTGCTCTGGCGCCGCACCAAGCTCGGCCTGCACATGAGCGCGGCCGAGCGGGAGGGTGTTGCGGCGCGTTTCGAGACTGGCGCCGCGCAGTCCACAGTGGCCGCCTTTCAGGGGTCATGACATGCGGGGCTGATTCACGCCTTTGGTGATTCCCCAAAGGCGATCAGACCCGGGCTACCGCTCGTCATCCGGCTCCAGATCCACATTCACCGTGAGCCGGTGGTCGCCGCCGCCCAGCAGCACGCCGCGCAGGGGCGAGATGTCCGAGAAATCACGCCCCCAGGCGAGGATGACATGCTCGTCCCGCACGACGATGCCATTTGTCGGATCCAGTTGGACCCAGCCCAGGCCCGGCCCCATCCAGGCCGAGACCCAGGCATGCGACTGGTCCGCCCCGCGCCGCCGTGCCTGGCCCGGCGGCGGCCGCGTCCGCACATAGCCGGAGACATAGCGGGCCGGCAGGCCAAGGCCGCGGAGTGCGGCCAGCATCACCTGGGTGAAGTCCTGGCAGACGCCGCGGCGGTCGCGCAGCACTTCGGCGATGGGCGTCGTGATGCTGGTGACACCGGCCTGGAAGACGAATTCCTGGCGCATGCGGCGGTTGAGCTCCAGCAGCCCCTCCAGCACGCGCCGGCCGGGCGGGAAGGAGATCCGGGCATAGGCCGTGGCCTCGGCCAGGAGCGGCACATGCGGGGTGGGCAGCAGGAAATCCGCCGTCTCGGCGCCTTGCGCGCAGGCCGCCACCTCTTCCCAGGGCGGCGTCTCTTCCACCGATGGGGGCGGGGCGAAATCCACCTCGACCAGGCTTTCCGCCGTCACCTCGAAGCTGGTGTGCGGGGCGACCAGGAAGAGGCGCGTCGCGGCATTGCCGAAATGGTCATGCGTTTCGGTGTGGTGATCCGGCCGGGGCATGCAGGTGAGCCGGGCGGAGAGCACGCGCTGGCCGGGCAGCGCACGGGGCTTCAGGTGCAGCAGATGCGCCGCCAGATCCACCGTCTGGGCATAGCCATAGGCGGTGCGGTGTCGAAGCCAATAAATCATCATGCCCATTGTGCCGGATGGCGGGCGCCGCGCCTACCGGCCCGGGCCGGGTGCCTGCCATGGGTCAGGCGGTGATGACCGTGGGCTCGCCCACATCCACGCCAACCGCGCGGGCCGGCGGCAGCAGCGCGAAATAGCGGCGCGAGACCTGGTCCGAGAGGGTGGCGATCTCGGCCGCCATGGCGCGCAGCAGGCGCGGCAGGTCGGCGGCGGCCGCCTCGGCCTGGTCGGGCGCGGCGAGCAGGCGGGGCGTGATTTCCTCGGCCTCGCCCAGCAGGCGGCGCACGTCGCGCGCCGTCTCTGCTTCGCTCCCGCCTGAAATCTCGGCCAGGGCGGCGCCGATCGCCTCCAGCTGGAAGGCCAGGCCGCGCGGGTTGGAGGTGTCGGCCAGCACGAGGTCCAGCGCGGGGGCGGGCTGGAGCACGGCGAGATAGCGGCTGCGATAGGTGATCACGCTGTCGCAAAGCTCCAGCGTGAGTCGCAACCCGGCCTCGATGCGCGCGGCGGGCGCGTCGAGTGCGACGGCCACTTCGCTCGCCACCGCATGGGCGCGCTCCATCCGCCGGCCCAGTTCGAGGAAGAGCCGCGCGCCGCCGCGCACCATGTTCTCGGAGGCGATGCCCGCCACCGCATTGGCGAAGCGCAGCGAGGGCAGCAGCGCACGCGCGAGGTCGGGCAGCTCGGCCGGGGCATTGTCCAGCGCTTCCTCCGCCGCGCGCAGCGTCTGGGTCAGTGTCGCGTGCATGTCGGCCGTCAGGCGATCGCGCACGGATTCGACCAGCGTGCCGATGGTGCCCTGCAACTGGCGCACCGCCGGCCGGGCGCCGGATTCGAGCGCATTGGCGAGGGAGGAAAGGTTGCCCGCACTGGGCCGCGCTTCTTCATCCAGCAGTTGCGCCTCGTGCAGGCAGGTGGCGAGCGTGCCGAGCTCGGCCAGTTCGCGCGGCAGGGGGGCGCCGCGCCTGAGCCGGGTGATGGTGGCGCGCATCAGTCGGGCCGCACGGTCCAGCCGCTCCACATACCGGCCGAGCCAGAAGAGGTTGTCGGCCACGCGCGAGGGGATGGCGCCCGCCGTGCGGCGGATCGCGATGGGCGGGCCGCTTTGCGCGGCGGGGCCGATAATGGCCTCCGACGGGTCGGCCGGCACCCAGACATCCTTGCACCAGCCACCGCCCGGCAGCCGCCCGGTGAGCTTGGCGCCGGGTGTGACCAGGCGCGCGATGCCGCCGGGGAGAACCTGCCAGGAGGAGCCATCGGAGACGGCGAACATGCGCAGGATGAAGGGGGCGGGCGTCAGCGCGCCATTCTCCAGCGCCGGGGCCACGGGCAGCTGCGGCATGGCGATGGCGGCGACGCCGCCCTGTGCCGGTCGCTCCAGCGATTCCGAGGCGCTGCCCTGCCCGGCGGGCCGGAAGATCCAGTGGGCATGGCCTTCGGGCAGCGTGGGCGTTGGGGTCGCGGCGTCGGGCAGCCAATGGGTGGGCAGGTTGCGCAGTTGCAGCGCCTCGCCCAGCACGGCGGATGCCAGGGCTTCGAGCCATGCGCCCAGCGCCGGCGCTTCGGCGAGTGCGGCGCCCGGCGCGTTCAGCACGGTCAGCGCGCCATGGCGCACCGCATCCAGCAAGCCCGGCACGCCACTGCCCGCCGGCGCTTCCGGCTGGTCCAAGGGGTCGAGCGCGGCGGCATCCACGCGGGAGAGAACCACATCCACCGGCTGCAACCCGCCCAGCGTCTTCAGGA
>JAESGX010000374.1_pt1 | contig 18714 bp, 18 predicted proteins | sample 9269801 | NCBI WGS metagenome assembly JAESGX01 (sample SAMN16773122, study PRJNA677054) | algae metagenome | isolation source: Pleurocapsa minor GSE-CHR-MK-17-07R and co-occurring heterotrophs from wet... | place: USA: Lower Calf Creek Falls, Grand Staircase Escalante National Monument, UT ... | reverse complement strand
TCCCCCATTACGTGCTGGACCGCGAGCAGCGCTTCCGCGACGCGGTGATCCAGGACTTCGCCGACAGCTACGCCCGCGGCGAGACGCCCATCCCCTGCATCCGCTGCAACCAGACCGTGAAGTTCCACGACCTCACGGAACTCGCCGCCGATCTCGGCTGCGAGATGCTGGCCACCGGCCACTACGCCCGGCGCCTCGACGGGCCTGACGGCGCGGAGCTGCATCAGGCGGCGGACCCCGTGCGGGACCAGAGCTACTTCCTCGCCCACACCACCCGCGCGCAGCTGGCCCGCACGCTGTTCCCGCTGGGCGGCTTCGCCAGCAAGGCCGAGGTGCGCGCGCATGCAATGCGGCTCGGCGTGGCGGTGGCGGAAAAGCCGGACAGCCAGGACATCTGCTTCGTGCCCACCGGCAGCTATGCCGATGTGGTCAAGAAATTCCGGCCCGAGGCGCTGGAGCCAGGCGAGATCGTGGACACCGAAGGCCGCGTGCTCGGCCAGCACCGGGGCCTCGCGCGCTACACCGTGGGGCAGGGGCGCGGCCTCGGCCTTTCGCGGCGCGAGGAGGAGGAAGCGCTCTTCGTGGCCCAGCTCGACGCACCGCGCCGCCGTGTGGTGGTCGCGCATCGTGCGGCGCTGGCGCAGGCGATCATCCGCGTGGGCGAGGTGAACTGGCTGATCGAACCGCCGCCGGGCGCCTTCCGCTGCGAGGCGAAGCTGCGCGGGCGTGAGCAGCCGGCGCCGATGACCGCCGAATGGGATGGCGCGGCGCTCATGCTGACGCCGGATGTGCCGGGCATCGCCGCGCCGGGCCAGGCAGCCGTCCTTTATCAGGGCGCGCGGGTGATCGCGGGCGGGTTCATCCGCAACTGAGCGCATTTCCCTGCGCCATTAGCCTTTTCGCAACCCGCATCGCCGCATCCTGCCGCCACGGGGGCCTGGCCCCCGCGCTGGTCGCCCGTTCCGGACCGCCAGCCTCGACATCGCGGTTGTCAGGAAAGGATTTCCGGCATGAACCTGGCCAATATGGCCCCCGCCCGCACGCCGTGGGGCGGCCTCGGCCCCGAGGGCATTCCCGCCCTGCTGCTGGAAGGCGGCGGGGTTTCGTTGCAGCTCAGCTTCGACCTCGCGGCGCCAACGCCGGCCGCTCCGCCGCTGCCTCCTCCCTTGCCTCCCCTGTTGCCTCCCTTGGGGTCGCTCGCTGAGCCCTCGATGACGGAGGCGCGGGCCTCGTCGCGCCACGGGGCCGAGCTTGCGGCGCTGCTGGTGATCCTCCAGGCGGAAACCGGCCTCCAGCCGCTCGCCGGGCAGGATGCGCCACCTCCCGTTGCCGAGGCCTGGCTGCCCGTCTCACCGCTGCCCGACACCATCATCCCGCCGCCCGAGGCCACCGCATTCCTGCCCGGCCCGGCATTCACCGCGATGGATGCCCTGGGCGCCTATGCGCGTCCGCCAGCGCCGGATTGGCTGATCCTCTGACCCGGCGCTGCCAGCCAGGGTGGATTTCCTGGACAGGGCGCATTCAACTTGCTTAATGGGCCAGGTGCCTCGGCGATTCTCCAGGCGCCACTCGAGGCGAAGCCTGCCCCCCGCGATGTGCAGGCGCGGAGAGAATGGCCCCAGACGGATTCCGGGACATGCGATGATCGTGGCATGGCACAGAAGCACCGGTACGGCGGGCCACCACCGCCTGCCGCCACCGTTGCAAGTCACTCGTTTGTCATGGCCCCAGGGCTTTCGGTTCCACGGCAGGTGGAAGAAGGTACGGAAGTGATGTCTCGTCGTGAACCGAAGGCCTTGAGCGCAGTGTCCCGTCCCGGGGATGGCGCAGCATGAGCGGCTCCCAGGCCGCCCGGGGCCCGATCCCGCTCGCCGAGACGCCGCTCGGCAAGGCGCTCGCCGTCTGCCGCCGGCAGTTCTGGCTGGTCGGCGCCTTCTCCGGCGTCGTGAACCTGCTCCAACTCACCGTCTCGATCTACATGATGCAGGTGTTCGACCGCGTGCTGGCCACGCGCAACACCGACACGCTGCTCTACCTCACGCTCGTCGCGATTTTCGCGCTGATGATCCTCGCCATGCTCGAGGCGGTGCGCAGCGTCATCATGCAGCGCATCGCCGCCTGGGTGGAGCACCGCGTGGCGCCCGAGGGCTTCATGCGCGCGGTCGAGGGCCAGTTGCGCGGCGGCAACTACCGCATGGAGGCCCTGCGTGACCTCGGCGTCTGCCGCGCCTTCCTGGGCTCGCCCGGCATGCTGGCGCTGTTCGACCTGCCCTGGGTGCCCGTCTATATCGGCCTCGTCTTCCTGCTGCATCCGATGCTGGGCTGGCTGGCGCTGGGCGGCGCCATCATCCTCTTCCTGCTGACGCTGACGAACGAGGCGGTGACCGCCAAGGCGTTGCAGACGGCCGGCGTCGCCAGCATGCAGGGGCATCGCCGGGCCGAGGCCATCGCCCGCAATGCCGAGGTGATCGACAGCATGGGCATGATGCCCGCCGTGCTGAAGCGCTGGCGCGGCGTGCTGATCAACGCCCAGGCCCCGCAGGAGACGGCGGCGGATCGCGCCGCCATCATCCTGGCGCTGATCAAGTTCTTCCGCCTCGCGGTGCAGCTGGCCGTGCTCGGCCTCGGCGCCTGGCTGGTGCTGCAGCAGGAGCTCACTTCGGGCGCCTCGATCGCCGCCTCCATCGTGATGGGCCGCGCGCTGGCGCCGGTCGAGCAGGTGGTGGGTTCCTGGAAGCAGCTGGTCCAGGCGCGCGCGGCGCTGCGCCGCCTCAAGGTCTTCCTCACCATGCCCCGGCTGCGGCCGGCCGGCATGCCGCTGCCCGCGCCGCTGGGCAATGTCTCGGTCGAGCGGGTCAGCTATAATTTCCCCGGCCAGAACGTGTCCATGATCAAAGGCGTGAACTTCGCGCTGGACCGGGGCGAGAGCCTCGCCATCATCGGCCCCTCGGCCGCGGGCAAGACCACGCTGGTGCGCATGCTGATCGGCACGCTGCCGCCCACCGCCGGCCATGTCCGCCTCGACGGCGCCGACGTGTTCCTCTGGCAGCGCGAGGATTTCGGCCGCTATCTCGGCTACCTGCCGCAGGATGTGGAGCTGTTCGAAGGCACCGTCTTCGAGAACATCGCCCGCCTCTCCGACGCCGAGCCCGAGGCGGTGTTCGAGGCCGCGAAGCTTGCCGGCTGCCATGAGATGATCCTGCGCCTGCCGGGCGGCTACGAGACCGAGATCGGGGATGCGGGCGCGCATCTCTCGGGCGGGCAGCGGCAGCTCGTCGGCCTCGCGCGCGCGCTCTTCGGCTCGCCTCGCCTTGTCGTGCTGGACGAGCCCAACAGCAACCTGGACGGCGACAGCGAGGCCGGCCTCGCCCGCGCCCTGCAACGGCTGAAGTCGCAGGGCGTCACCGTCATCCTCGTCTCCCACCGCCCCGCTTTGGTGCAGGAGGTGGACAAGGTCCTGGTGATGAAGGATGGCGCGGCCGAGCTGTTCGGCCCCCGCGCCGAGGTGCTGAAGCGCCTGGCCGGTCCGCCCCGCCCGGTGCAGCTCGCTTCCGCCGGGGGTGGCGCCTGATGCTCGACACCACCGAGACCCGGCTCCCCGCGCCCCGGCCCGCCAGCCTTCCCCCGCCGCCGGCGGTGGAGATCGAGCCCGAGGCGCCGCGCACGCGCGGCGTGGTGCTCTTCGGCATGCTGGTGATGTTCGGCTTCTTCGGCGGCTTCATGGCCTGGGCCGTCTTCGCCCCCCTCTCGGAGGCGGCGATCGCGCCCGGCATGATCAAGGTGGAGGGCACCCGCCGCACCTTGCAGCACCTGGAAGGCGGCATGGTCCGCGAGATCCTCGTGCGCGACGGCGATGTGGTGCGCGAGGGCCAGGTGCTCATGCGCCTCGACGACGTGCAGTCGGGCTCGACCTTGGCCGGTCTTGTCGCCCAGCGGGACGCGTTCCTGGCGCAGCAGGCCCGCCTGACGGCGGAACTGGCTGGGGCCGATACCATCACCTTCCCGCCGGAGCTGCTCAACTCGCAGGAAGCCCGCGCGGTGGAGGCCATGTCCGGCCAGCGCGCCCTGTTCCAGACGCGCCAGGCGAGCCTCGCCAGCCAGCTCAATGTCCTCGTCAACCGCCGCGACCAGGCGCGTGGCACCATCGCCTCGGCCGAGGGGCAGATCGAGGCGGCGCGGCGCCAGCTGACTCTTCTGGTGCAGGAGGAGGCGATGCGCCGCGGCCTGGTGCAGCAGGGCTTGGCCCGCCTGCCCGAGCTTCTGGCCCTGCAACGCCAGCTCGCCGCCACGGAGGGGTTGATCGCCGACCTCACCGGCCAGATCCGTCGCGCCAATGCCTCCGTCGAGGAGGCGGAGAGCCAGACCCGCCAGGCCACGGACCAGCGCATGCAGGAGGTCGGCACCGAGCTGCGCGAGGTGGTGGGCCGCCTCTCCGAGGTGCAGGAGCGGCTGCGCGCCGCGGCCGACATCTCCACCCGGCGCGACATCGTCGCACCGGAGGATGGCACCATCGTCAACCTGCGCGTCTTCAACCTGGGCGCCGTCCTCCGTCCCGGCGACCCCGCGATGGAGCTGGTCCCCGTGCGCGATCGCCTGATCGCCGAGGTGCAGGTGCAGCCCATGGATATCGACGTGGTCTTCACCGGCCTGCCTGCCGAGATCCGCCTGCCCGCCTTCAAGCAGCGCCTCGTGCCCTTTCTGCATGGCGAGGTGAGCTTCGTGGCGCCGGACATCACCGTGGACCCGCAGACGCGGGCGAGCCATTACCGCGCGCATATCCGCATCGATGCCGAGCAGCTGGCCCGCCTGCCTTCCGTCTTCCTGACGCCCGGCATGCCGGTGGAGGCGCATATCCAGCTCGGCACCCGCACCTTCTGGCGCTACATCATCCAGCCGGTGGTGGACAGCTTCCACCGCGCCTTCCAGGAGCCCTGAGCGCCGCTCAGGGGCGGCGCGCGGCGAGGATCGCGAGGCCCGAGAGCAGAAGACCCAGGGCGAAGACCACCGCATGGCTCTCGCCCGTGGCGCCGAACACGGCGGCCAGGGCGAAGGCCGCGCCCGCCTGGGCCAGGGCATAGGCGATGGTGGCCTTCACCCAGAGCCCGCCGGCCGCCGCCCCCGCCGCCTCCCGCGCCCAGGCCAGGGTGACCGCCGAGACGCCGACGCCCGCGAAGCCGCCCAACGCCGCCGCAAGCACCAGCGCGGGCCACCAGGGCACCAGGGCCAGGATCAGCGCGGCCGCCTGCACCCAAAGCCAGAGCCGCGCCGCGCGCCCGCCGCCCAGCCGGTCCGCGACCCGTCCGCCCAGCAGCGTCCCGCAGAGCCCACCCAGGCCGAAGACCAGCCACATCCCGCTGCCGGCGAAGACGCCGAGGCCGAAGCCGCGCGCCGCGAGGTCGGCGAGATAGACCATGTGCGGCACCATCCCCGCGCCGGAGAGCGCATAGGCCAGCATCAGCCCTGGCACATGCGGCACCGGCTGCGCCGCGGCTTGCCCCCCGGGATCGCGCGGGAAGCGCCTCTGCGCGAAGGCCCAGAGCAGCGCGGTGAGGCCCGCAAGGCCAAGCCACCCCGCACTCGGCCCCCAGGACAGCAGCGGCGGGAGCAGCAGGGAACCCAGCACGACGCCGCCCGCCACGCCGCTCACCACCACGCCCGAGGCCGCGCCCCGCCGCTCGGGCGGCACGGCACGCTGGATGGCGGGACCTGCCAGGGACATCAGGACGCCACCCGCGAGCCCCGCCAGGAGGCGCCAGGGGAGCAGCCAGAAGACCCCGCCGGGCACCGCACAGGCCAGCAGGGAGACAAGCGCCCCCGCCATCCCCAACGCCAGGGCCGGCCGCGTGCCGATGCCCCGGCCCAACGCCTGCGCGCCCATGGCGCCACCGACATAGCCGGCCAGGGCCGCGGCACCGAGCAGCCCTGCCTCCGCCCCCGTCACCCAGCCCGCCTTCACCAGCGCGGGGAACAGCGGCACGAAGGCGAAGCGCGCCAGGCCGATGCCCACGCAGGTGGCCGCCGCGCCGGAGAGCGCCAGCGGCAGGAAGCCGGGATTCACGCCGGCCACGCGCTATTCGCTTCGCACCTCGGCCCGTGTGGCCCGGAGGGCCCGGCGCAGCTTGGCGATGCCGGTCCGCACATGGCCCGAGGCGCAGAGCCGCCGGCCTTCCTCGCCCAGTTCGCGCGGCGCGTCGCTGACCGGCGTCGGGCTGGCCGCGAGGCGCGCGGCCAGGGCTTCGCAATACTCGGCATTGTCGGTGGTGGTGCGCGACGGCCCCTCATCGGCCCGCGCGGGGCCGAGCGCCATGAGCATGACAGCCAGAATGGCGGGGCGAAGCATGGCCCAGACATGCGCTGGGCGGCGTCTCACAGCGATGGGCCACCCATGAAGCCTTGGTCATGACGCCCCGATCATGAAGCGATGGGTTCCAGGCCCGGGCTCGGCAGCAGCAGCGCCACCTTCAGCCCGGGCGGGCTGGCGCCGGGCATGGCATCGGCCAGCATCACCTCGCCCGCATGCAGTTGCGCCACCGCCCGCACCAGCGCGAGGCCGAGGCCCGAGCCCGGCAGGTTCCGCGAGGCATCAGCGCGGAAGAAGCGGTCCATCGCGCGCGCGCGGTCCTCGGGGGAGAGGCCGGGGCCGGAATCGCTCACCGCGATTTCGATGCCGCGCTCATCCTGCCGGGCGGTCAGCCGCACCACGCCGCCGGCCGGCGTGAACTTGATGGCGTTGTCCAACAGGTTCGCGACCGCCTGAAGCAGCAGGTCACGGTCGCCCAGCATCGGCAAATGCCCGGGCATGTCGGTCTCCAGCACCTGCTCCCGCGCCTCGGCCATGGCCTCGTAGAATTCGGCGGCGTCGCGCAGCACCTCCGGCAGGTCGAGCGGCGCGAAGGCGGCGCGGCGGGCGCCGGCCTCGGCCTCCGCGATGCGCAGCAGGGCCTGGAAGATGCGGGTGATGTTGTCGAGGTCGGCGATGCCCTCCTCGACGGCGGCGCGCAGCTCCTCCTCCGTCGCGGCGGTGGCGAGGCTGCCTTCCAGCTTGCCGCGGGCGCGGGCGATGGGGGTGCGCAGATCATGCGCGATGGCATCCGCCACGCCGCGCATGCCGGCCATCAGCGCCGCGATCCGGTCCAGCATGGCGTTCATGGTGGCACCCAGCCGGTCGAATTCGTCCCCGTATTCGACCCCCTGGGGTGAGATCGGCACGCGCTGCGAGAAATCGCCGGCGGCGATGCCCTGCGCGGTGGCGACGGCGGGGCGCATGCGGTTCTGCAACGCGCGGCGGATCACGGCCGCCCCCATCACCGCGAAGATCAGCACCGCGCCGAGCGACCAGGCGACGCCCTCGGTCAGCAACAGGCGCAGTTGCACGCGCTCGCTCTCGTCGCGGCCGACGAGAAGGCGCAGCCCCGGCAGGTCGCGGCGATGCACGCGCGCCTCGGCCGTTGCGCCATCATGCAGGATGCGGGTGCGGAACCAGACGCCCTCCTCGCCGATCGCGGTGGGCCAGGTGTTGAGGTTGCCGGCGAGCTTCACGCCCTGGGCATTCACCAGCAGGTAGATCGTCTCGTTCTCGGCATCGAGGGCCAGGCGCTCCTCGATCGCGTCGGTCAGCCCCTGGGCGCCGGCGTCGCGATAGCGCTCGACCAGGGCGGAGGCGTCGGTGCGGATGGCGGCGATGGTCTGCCGGTCCAGCGCGCCCGCCGTCGCCCACCACAGCACCGCGACCAGGAAGGCCGCGGCGACCGAGAAGATGCCGACGAAGAGCAGCGCGAAGCGGAACCCCGCCGATTGCAGCAGCCGCGGGGCCTGCGCCGGGCGCGGCATCAGCCGACCGGTCAGGCTTCCGCCCGGATCATGTAGCCGGCATTGCGGACGGTGTGGATCAGCGGCTTGTCGAAGCCCTTGTCCAGCTTCTGCCGGAGACGGCTGACATGCACGTCGATCACGTTGGTCTGCGGGTCGAAATGGTAGTCCCACACCTTCTCGAGCAGCATGGTGCGCGTCACCACCTGGCCGGCATGGCGCATCAGGTGCTCCAGCAGGCGGAATTCGCGCGGCTGGACATCAATCTTGCGGGTGCCGCGCATCACCGTGCGGCTCAACAGGTCGAGCTCGAGATCGGCCACGCGCAGCTTGGTCACCGGCGCCTCGGAGGAGGGGCGGCGGCCCAGCGCCTCGACGCGGGCGAGCAGTTCGGCGAAGGCGAAGGGCTTGACCAGGTAGTCGTCGCCGCCGGCCTTCAGCCCCTTCACCCGCTCATCCACGCCCGAGAGGGCCGAGAGGAAGAGCACGGGCGTGCGGTTGCCCTGCTGGCGCAAGGTCTCGACCAGGCGGACGCCGTCCACGCCGCCGGGCAGCATGCGGTCCAGCACCAGCATGTCGAAGGATTCGGAGGCCGCGAGGAACAGGCCATCCCGCCCGTTGGCCGCGTGCTCGACGGTGTGTCCCGCCTCCTGAAGGCCCTTCTTCACGAAGCGGGCCACTTCCACGTCATCTTCCACCAGAAGGATGCGCATCATGTCTTCTTGTCCTTCATCATGGTCCGGGCTTCCTCATCCCGGGCCAGGGGGCCGGCGCCCCACCTGCAATGTCACGTCCTGCGTGCGACCATCGCGCAGAACCGTCAAGCGCACATTCTGCCCGGGCGGCACGGCGGCAACGCTGCGGATCAGCCCGCGCGAGGTCTCCGTCCGCTCGCCATTGATGGCCAGCACCACGTCGCCCACGCGCAACCCGCCGCGTCCGGCAGGGCCCGTGCGTTCCACACCCGCGATCAGCACGGCGCGGCGGCTGGCGCGCGGATCCTCCGCCACCAGGTCCTGCACGGAAACGCCGAGCCAGCCGCGCTCCACCCGGCCGTCCCGCCGCAGCGTCTCGATCACCGGGCGCGCGAGGTCCGAGGGTGTCGCGAAGCCGATGCCGGCGCTGGCCCCGGAGGGGGAGTAGATGGCCGTGTTGATGCCGATCACCTCGCCCGCCATGTTGAAGAGCGGGCCGCCGGAATTGCCGGGGTTGATCGCGGCATCGGTCTGGATGAAGTCGTCGAAGGGGCCGGCGCCGATGTCGCGCCCGCGGGCCGAGATGATGCCCGAGGTGACAGTGCCGCCCAGGCCGAACGGGTTGCCCGCCGCCAGCACCCATTGGCCGATCCGCATGGAAGCGCTGCTGCCGAAGCCCACGGCGACGAGCGGCGTGCGGCTCTCGACGCGCAGAAGTGCCAGGTCGGTCAATTCGTCGCCGCCGATGACGCGGGCGGTGAGTTCCTGCCCGCCCTGCACGCCCACCGTCACGCGCTGCGCCTGGCCCACCACATGGTTGTTGGTGACGACGAGGCCCGAGGGGTCGATCACGAAGCCGGAGCCCGCGCCCTGCACGCGCTCGCGCCGGCCACGGAAGTAACGCTCGAAGGGCGTGCCGCGGAATTCGGGCGGCGGCGTCACGTTCTGCTCGCCGCTGACGGCGATGTTGACCACGGCGGGCAGCACGCGCTCGGCCAGGTCGGCGAAATCGGGCAGCAGGCCGCGTTGCGCGACGGCGGAGCCGCTGCCGCAGCCGGCCAGGGCGGGCGGCAGCAGCAGCGCGCCCAGCACGGCCTGGCGGCGGCTCAGGAAGGGAGTGGAAAGCGGCGGCATCGGCGGGTCCGGCGGTTCCTTGGCCAGGGGCCGCCCGCGAATCGGGGCAGGCGGCGCCATTTCAGTCCTTATCATCTGGCCAGAGCGGGGCCGGATGCAAGCAGCCCCGCGCCTGCCCCGGGGCCTACAGGTCCTTCAGGACGGCCCAGAGGTCGTTCTTCACCTCGAAGCCGATGCCCGGCACGTCCGGCATGGCGACGCGGCTGTTCTCCACGGGCACGCCGCTGGCGAAGCCGCCGAAGGGCGCGAAGACCTCCGGATAGCTCTCATTGCCGCCGAGGCCGAGGCCGGTTGCGATATTGAGCGCGAACTGGTGCCCGCCATGCGGCACGCAGCGCCGGGGCGACCAGCCGTGCTCCTGCAGCATGGTCAGCGTGCGGAGGTACTCGACGAGGCCGTAGGAAAGGGCGGGGTCGAATTGCAGGATGTCGCGGTCGGGGCGCAGCCCGCCATGGCGGATCAGGTTGCGCGCATCCAGCATGCTGAACAGGTTCTCGCCGGTGGCCAATGGCGGGGCATAGTGCTCGGCCAGGGTCGCATGGGTGGAGTAATCCAGCGGGTCCAGCGGCTCCTCATACCAGCGCAGCCCGAAGCCCTGGATGGCGGCGCCATAGCTCAGCGCCGCATGCAGGCCGAAGCGGCCATTCACATCCACGCAAAGGCGCGAGCCGTCGCCATCCAGCAGCTTCAGCACCGCCTCGATCCGGCTGAGGTCGAGCAGCAGCGCCTCCCGCAGCGGCATGCCGGGCGAGCCGCCGATCTTCATCTTGACCACGGAATAGCCCATGCCGAGGTAGCGCTTCATCTCCTCGACCAGGCCCTCCACATCCTTGCCCGGATGGTAGTAGCCGCCCGCCGCGTAGACCCAGGCCGTGGCGTCGCTCCGGCCGCCATTGTAGCGGTTGGAGAGCAGCTTCCAGAGCGGCACGCCCGCGAGCTTCGCCGCCGCATCCCAGAGCGCCATGTCGAGCACGCCGACAGCCACCGAGCGATCGCCATGGCCGCCCGGCTTTTCGTTCTTCATCATCGCCGCCCAGGCCGGCGTGGGGTCGAAGCCACCATCCTCGTGGGCGGGGAGTTCACCGGCCTCTTCCAGGCGGGGGATGAAGCGCTCGGCCAGCAGGCCGGGCTGGGCGTAGCGGCCATTGCTGTTGAAGCCGTAGCCCGTCGCCGTGCGGCCATCGCCGGAATCCACGGTGATGGCGACGACGCTCGCCGTCATCTTGGAGAAGTCGATATAGGCATTGGCGATGGCGCTGCTGATGGGCACGACGCCCTGGCGGATGGAGGTGATCTTCACGTCAGATGGCCTTCTGCGCGCGCAGAGCCGCGATCTCCTCGGCCGAGAAGCCGAATTCGGCCAGCACCTCATCCGTGTGCTCGCCGCGCTCGGGCGTGGGGCGACGGGCGCATTGCACGCCCTCGATCTGCATGGGCGCGCGCACCGTGCTGATGGTGCCAAGCACGGGATGCTCGATCGGCATTTCCATGCCGAGGTGTTGCACCTGGCGGTCGGCGAAGACCTGGTCCATCGAATAGACGGGGCCGCAGGGCACCCCGGACTCGTTGAAGCGGGTGACCCAGTATTCGCTGGTGTTGGTGCCGATCACGGCCTGCAGCATGGCGTTGGTCTTCACGCGATTCTTGCTGCGCAGCTTGTCGGTCGCCACATCGGGGTCCTTCGCCTCCTCCTCGATGCCGAGGACGGCGACGATGCGCTCCCACATGTTCTGCCCGCCGCCGGCCAGGTTCACCACGCCATCCGTGGTCTGGAAGAGGCCCGTGGGGGTGGTGGTCGGATGGTCATTGCCGGCCTGCTTCGGCACTTCCTGCTTCATGGTCCAGCGCGTCGCCTGGAAGTCCATCATGCCGATCATGGCTTCCAGCAGGCTGACATGGACCCAGCGGCCCTTGCCCGTGACCTCGCGGTCCAGCAGCGCCACCATGATGCCGAGGGCGCAATAAAGGCCGGAGGTGAGGTCCGCCACGGGAATGCCCACGCGCACCGGCCCCTGGCCGGGCAGGCCGGTGACCGACATCAGCCCGCCCATGCCCTGGGCGATCTGGTCGAAGCCCGGCCGCTTGGCATAGGGCCCGGTCTGGCCGAAGCCGGAGATGGAGCCCAGCACGATGCGCGGGTTGATCTTGGACAGCGTCTCGTAATCCACGCCCAGGCGGTTCTTCACATCGGGGCGGTAGTTCTCGACCACCACATCGGCCTTTTCGACCATGCGATGAAAGGTGGCGCGGCCCTCGGCCGACTTCAGGTTCAGCGTCATGCCGCGCTTGTTGCGGTGGACCAGCTGGAAATCGGGGCCATGGCGCTCGCCGCCCATGCCCTTGCCGGTGTCCACCTCGTCCGTCGCCTCGATCTTGATGACATTGGCGCCCCAATCGGCCAGTTGCCGCACGCAGGTGGGGCCCGAGCGGACGCGGGTGAGGTCGAGGACGGTGAAGCGGGACAAGGGCATCATGGCGTGGGCCTCCGGATTTTCGGGGGGCATCTTCCACCGGAGGGCGTTCGCTGCAACCCTCCCAAGGGAAACAACCGAGGGAATCCCGCCATGTCCGACGAACTTCTGGTGGAGCGCCGCGACGGCATCGTCTTCGTCACGCTCAACCGGCCGCAGGCGCGCAATGCGCTGACCTTCCCGATGTATGAGGGGCTCGCGAAGCTGGCGACGGAGGCCAATACCGATGACAGCGTGAAGGTCATCGTCATCACCGGCGCGGGCGAGAAGGCCTTCGCGGCGGGGACCGACATCAGCCAGTTCACCAATTTCCGCACGGCCGCGGATGCGCTGGCCTATGAGGAAAAGATCGACCGGATCATGACCGCGCTCGAGACCTGCGTGAAGCCGACCATCGCGGCCATCGCCGGCGCCTGCACGGGGGGCGGGGCAGGCATCGCTTCGGTCTGTGACCTGCGGATCGGCGCGGCCAATGCGCGCTTCGGCTTCCCGATCGCCAAGACGCTGGGGAATTGCCTGTCCATGGCCAATTACGCGCGACTGGCCACGATGATGGGGCCGACCCGGGTGATGGACCTGGTCTATACCGCGCGGCTGCTCAACGCCGAGGAGATGAAGTCGGTCGGCCTGTTGAGCGAGATCCTGCCGGACCACGCAGCCCTCCAGGCCCGTGCCTCGGAACTCGCGACGACGCTGACCCAGCACGCGCCGCTGACCATGCGCGCGACGAAGGAGGCGATGCGCCGCCTGCGCGCGCCGCTGCGCGAGATTCATGGCGATGACCTCGTGGAGATGTGCTTCACCAGCGCCGATTTCGCGGAGGGCGTGTCGAGCTTCCTGGCCAAGCGCCCCGCGCAATGGACGGGGCGCTGAGCGCCCCGCCTTCGGCGGTCAGAAGCCGACCTGATCGCCGCCCTTGAGGGACAGGATTTCGCGCGCCTCATCCGGGCTCGCGATTTCCAGGCCGAGGCCCTCGATGATCTGGCGCACCAGGCGCACCTGCTCGGCATTGCTGGTGGCTAGACGCCCGGGCCCGGCCCAGAGGCTGTCCTCCAGCCCCACGCGGACATTGCCGCCCATCGCCGCCGCCATGGCGGCGATCTTGAGCTGGTTGGCGCCGGCGCCCAGGACGGACCACTGGTAGTTGTCGCCGAACAGGCGATCCGCCGTGCGCTTCATGTGCATCACGTCGTCCGGATGCGCGCCGATGCCGCCCTGCAGGCCGAACACCGTCTGGATGAAGAGCGGCGCCTTCACCAGGCCCTGATCGAAGAAATACTTGAGGTTGTAGAGGTGTGAGGTGTCGTAGCACTCGAACTCGAAGCGCGTGTTGTTCCCGGCGCAGGTGGTCAGGATGTACTCGATGTCCTGGAAGGAATTGCGGAAGATGATGTCCTTGTTCGCGAGATAGGCGGGCTCCCACTCATGCTTGAATTCCTTGAAACGGTTCAGCATGCCGAAGAGGCCGAAATTCATCGAACCCAGGTTGAGCGAGGCCACTTCCGGCTTGTGCAGGGCGGCGGGGCGCACGCGCTCCTCGATGGTCATGGTCGGCGCGCCGCCGGTGGTGATGTTCACCACACAATTGCTGGCCTGCTTGATGATGCCGAGGAAGGGCGCGAAGGCCTCGGGCGACTGGTCGGGCCGGCCATCCTCGGGGTTGCGGGCGTGCAGGTGGACGATGGCGGCTCCGGCCTCCGCCGCGCCGATGGCGGCCTCCGCGATTTCCGCCGCCGTGATGGGCAGGTGCGGCGACATGCTGGGCGTGTGGATGGCGCCCGTGACGGCGCAGGTGATGATGACGCGGCGAGCCTTGGCCATGATGCGTTTCCCCTCTTGATGTGCGTCGAGTTTGGGCGAAGCGCCCCTAATCGGAAATAGGGCCGGAGCGCAGTTTCTTCGTCGTGCCCCGCTTGGTCTTGCTGTCCATCCGCCGGATCTGCGAGCCCTTGGTGGGCTTGGTCTTGCGCCGCTTGGGGGGCGGGGGCTTGGCGGCCTCGTCCAGCAATTCCTGCATGCGGGCCAGCGCATCCTCGCGGTTACGCTCCCGCGTGCGGTGGGTTTGGGCGGCGATGATGACGACGCCATCTTTCGTCATCCGCCGGCCGGCGAGCGTCTTGAGGCGCGCGAAGACGCGTTCATCCAGCCCGGCCTCGGCCGCGCGCCAGCGGAGCTGGACGGCGGTCTCCAGCTTGTTGACGTTCTGCCCGCCCGGGCCGGAGGCGCGGAGAAAATCCTCCTCCAGCAGCAAGGGGTCGAGCGTGATGGCCATTATTGGCGCTGGATCCCGAGATCGGCGAGCAACGCGCGGTTTACCTGCGCCTCGGCCAGGAAGCGCGCGCGGAACTCGGCGCCGGTCTGGAAGCTCGGCACCGCGTTCAGGCGTTCGGCGATGGTGCGGAAGCCCTCGCTCGTCACGGCGGTGCGGCAGGCGCGCTCGATGGTCTCGGCGATGGCGTCGGGCAGGCCGGCGGGCGCCAGCAGCCCGCCATAGGTGGTGCCGGCCATGGGATAGCCGAGCTCGCCCGTGCTTGGCACCTCCGGGAGTGCGGCCATCCGCTGCGTGCCCAGTACCGCCAGCACCGGCAGGCCGGTGGAGGCGGGGATGGAGGCGGCCTCGACAAAGGCCATGATCTGCCCGGCGAGCGCCGCCTGGGACATGGGGCCGGCGCCGGTGAAGGGCACGTTCAGCCCGTCCACGCCGGCCGCCCGCAGCAGCTGCGCGATGAGGATATGCTGCGTGCTGCCCACGCCGGGCGAGCCGAAGACCAGGGCCTCCCGCCCCGAACGCGCATGCGCGATCATGCCGGCGAAGTCCCGGAAAGGCGCGTTGCGGCCGAGGATGAGCACCTGCGGGTTGTCATAGACCAGGCACAGGTAGCGGAAGCCCTCGGGCGTATAGGTCACGCTTTGCAGGAAGGGCTGCGTGGTGATGGCGTTGTTGGGCGAGATGCCGATGGTGTAGCCATCCGGCCGCGCGCGGGCGAGTTCCGCATTGCCGATGGCGCCGGCGGCACCGCCGCGATTGACGGCCACCACCTGCTGGCCGAGCGCCTTGGACAATTCCTGCTGCAGCGCGCGGGCCATGAGGTCCGTGTTGCCGCCGGGTGGGAAGGGAATGATGAGTTGGATCGCGCGGCTCGGGTAGTCTTGCGCCGCCGCCGGCAGGGCCAGCATCGCGGCCAGCATGAGGGTGATCCAGCGCATTCTCTTGCCTCCCGTTCGGTTCGTTGCGCGGGAAGCTAGCCCAGAAGCGGCGCGCTCGTCATGTCGTCCTTCAGCGCCACACCGGTGGCGCCCAGGGAACGCGCGCCGCGCAGGAGCCAATGCACCTTGGCCGCCGCATCGGCCGCGCTGATGCCGCCGGGGCGCACATTGCTGATGCAGTTGCGCTCGGCATCGGTGCGGCCACGCCGCGGCTGCCAGGTGAGGTAGATGCCCATGCTGTCCTGCGCGGAAAGCCCCGGCCGTTCGCCGATCAGCACCACCACGGCCTCGGCGCCCATCGCCTCGCCGATATCATCGCCGATGGCGACGCGGGCCTGTTGCACGATCACGACCGGCCATTCTGCATCCAGCGCGCGCACCATCGCCGCCGCCTGCCGCTGCACGCCGGAGGCGCAGAGGCCGTCCGCCACCACGATCACGGTGCCGCCGGTGCGGGGTAGGGAGTCGCGGTCCGCAGCCCGCAGCCGGCGGCCGAGATCGGGGCGGAGCAGGTAGGCCCGGCGATCCTCGGCCTCGCTGTGCAGCACGGGGACCGGGCCGAGTTCGGCGCGGAGCGACGCCACGTCGAGCGCGGACCAGACGGCATCACGCGCGGCGGCATGCGCCTCCTGGAAGTCGAGATGTGCGCTGGTCGGTACCGCATTGCCGGCGCGGCCGATGCCGACGCGGGCCTGGGTGAAGCGGCGCAGATCAGACCAGCGGGTGATGCTCATGACAGGCCAATCAGCGCGGGCGCCATGCTGGCAGGAATCGCCTCGCCGGCGCCGATGCCCATCCGCTCCAGCCAGGCGGCGAATTCCGGCGCGGGCGTCTTGCCCAGGGCGGCGCGGGCATAAAGCCCGTCATGGAAAGAGGTGGACTGGTAGGCCAGCATCACGTCATCCGCCCCCGGCACGCCCATGATGTAGGTGACGCCGGCCACGGCCAGGCTGGTCAGCAGCGTGTCCATGTCGTCCTGGTCGGCTTCGGCGTGGTTGGTGTAGCAGACGTCCACCCCCATCGGCAGGCCGAGCAGCTTGCCGCAGAAGTGATCCTCCAGCCCGGCGCGGATGACCTGCTTGCCGTCGAACAGGTATTCCGGGCCGATGAAGCCGACCACGGAATTCACCAGCAGCGGCGCATAGGCGCGCGCCACGCCATAGGCCCGGGCCTCGATGGTCTGCTGGTCCACGCCATGATGCGCCTCGGCGCTGAGCGCGCTGCCCTGGCCGGTTTCGAAATACATCACATCCTGGCCGAGCGTGCCGCGCTTGAGGCTGAGCGCCGCGTCCTCCGCCTCGCGCAGCAAAGCCAGCGTCACGCCGAAGCTTTCATTCACGCCCTGCGTGCCGCCGATGGACTGGAAGACCAGATCCACTGGCGCGCCACGCTCCATCGCCAGCAGCGCTGTCGTGACGTGACAGAGGACGCAGCTTTGCGTGGGAATGTCGAAGCGCGTCCGCACCTCGTCCAGCATGGTCAGCAGGCCCAGCACCTGCTCGATATTGTCGGTGGCCGGGTTCACGCCGATCACGGCGTCGCCCGCGCCCAGCAGCAGCCCATCCAGCGTGCTGGCGGCCACGCCGCGCAGGTCATCCGTGGGGTGGTTGGGCTGCAGTCGGATCGAGAGCGTGCCCGGCAGGCCGATCGTATTGCGGAAGCGCGTCACCACCCGGCATTTCTGGGCCACCGCGATCAGGTCGCTGATGCGCATGATCTTGGAGACGGCGGCCACCATCTCGGGCGTCAGGCCGCGGCGGATCGGCGGCAGCGCCTCAGGCTCGGCCGCCAGCAGCCAGTCGCGGAAGCCGCCCACCGTCAGGTGCGAGATGGGGGCGAAGGCCGTGGCGGCGTGGCTGTCCTGGATGAGGCGCGTCACGTCATCCGCCTCGTAGGGGATCACCGCCTCGTTCAGGAAATGCTTGAGCGGCAGATCGGCCAGCGCCCGCTGGGCGGCGACGCGCTCGGCGGCGCTCGCGGCCGCCACGCCGGCGAGCGCATCGCCCGAGCGGAAGGGGGTGGCGCGGGCCAGCAGCGTCCGGAGATCCGCGAAGACGTAGGACGTGCCGGCGATGGCGTGGCGAAAGGGCATGCCCCTCTCAATCATGGGGGATGCGCGGAAATCAAGGGTCCATCTCTTGTCAGACGAGGCATCGCGGCGGAAACTTGCCGCCACGGAGGAAGTTCATGGACCAGCACCAAGTGGGAAGCGCGCCGGATGCGGCGGCCGATTGGCCGGATCGCATCTACGACCTGCTCAAGCAATACCATGTCCGGCAGGTGGCGCTCGTGCCCGATGCCGGCCATTCGCGCCTCATCAAGCGCTGCCTCGCGGACAACACGCTGCGCGTCGTCACGCTGACGACGGAGGAGGAGGGCATCGCCCTGATGCAGGGCGCCTGGCTGGGGGGTGACCGCTCGGTGCTGCTCATGCAATCCTCGGGCGTGGGGAACTGCATCAACATGCTCTCGCTCTCGGGCATCCACCGCACGCCCATGCCGATGATCATCACGATGCGCGGCGACTACGGCGAGTTCAACCCGGCGCAGATCCCCATGGGCCAGGCGACCCAGGCGGTGCTGGAAGCCATGGGCACCATCGTCCATCGCGCCGATGCGGCGGAAGACGTCGCCTCCACCGTGGAAGCCACGCTGAAGCTCGCCTTCAACACGTTCCGGCCGACGGCGACGCTGCTCGGCCAGCGCCTGCTTGGCGCCAAGACCTTCGGGAAGGATTGATCGCCATGGTGGGTGTGGGCGCTTCCGGAAAGATCGACCGGCGGGATCTGGCGCGCGTGCTGCTGGAGGATCGCGGCGGCATGCTGGTGGTGGCGGGGCTGGGTGCGCCCGCCTGGGACATTACGGCCGTGGGTGACGGGCCGCAGAATTTCCCGCTCTGGGGCGGCATGGGGGGCGCGGCGATGATCGGCCTCGGTCTCGCGCTGGCGCAGCCGGAGCGGCAGGTGCTGGTGCTGACCGGCGATGGCGAGATGCTGATGGGCATCGGCAGCCTCGCCACCGTCGCGCACCAGGCGCCGAAGAACCTTGCCATCGTCGTGCAGGACAATGAGCATTACGGCGAGACCGGCATGCAGGAGACGGCGACGCGCCACGGCACGGATCTCGTGAAGATGGCCGAAGGTGCCGGCATCAAGCGGACCATGTTCGTGACAGAGCCCGGGCAGGTGGCGGCCCTTAAGGCCGCGGTGCATGCGAAGGAGGGGCCGTTCTTCGCAGTGGTGAAGATCGATCCCGCGAGCAAGCCGCTGGTCCTGCCGCCGCGCGAGGGGGCGATCCTGCAGGCGCGGATGCGCGAGCATCTGATGGGGCCGGCCGCGCATCTGGCGTAGTTGGGGGGGGGGGGGGGCGACACCCCCCCCCCCCCCCCAAGACGCAAA
>JAESGX010000373.1_pt1 | contig 18738 bp, 17 predicted proteins | sample 9269801 | NCBI WGS metagenome assembly JAESGX01 (sample SAMN16773122, study PRJNA677054) | algae metagenome | isolation source: Pleurocapsa minor GSE-CHR-MK-17-07R and co-occurring heterotrophs from wet... | place: USA: Lower Calf Creek Falls, Grand Staircase Escalante National Monument, UT ... | reverse complement strand
TGGCCGCGCGCGCGCCCGCCGATGGCACCACCATCACCATGGGCATCACCGACACCTTCGCCATCAACCGCTCCACCTTCCGCACCCTGCCCTACAGCGACGAGAATGATTTCGCGCCGATCTCCATGATCACGCGCGTGCCCTTCGCGCTGATGGTGGGCGCGCATCGCCGTGAGATCACGGATTATGCGAGCTTCGTGCGCGAGGCGCGGCGCGAGGCGGGGCGGCTCACCTTCGCCTCCTGGGGGGTCGGCTCCTCCTCGCACCTCGCCTATGAGTTCGTGGCGCGGGCCGAGCGCTTCGAGAAGCTGCACGTCCCCTTCGCCGCCCAGGCGCCGGGTATGCAGGCCGTCGCCTCGGGCCAGGTGGATTCCATGATGCTGCCGGTCGGCGGCGCCAACAGCCTGGCGGTGGACAACCGCGCCCGGATCCTGGCGCTGGCCCATCCGAGCCGCATCGAGCTGACGCCCAATGTGCCGACCCTGACCGAGCTCGGCGTGCCGCTGGCGACCGGCCTCTGGCTGGCGCTCTATGCGCCCGCGCGCACCCCGGCGCCGATCATCGCGCGGCTGAACGCGGCCGTGCGCGAAGGCATGCGCAACGAGCAGACGCTGGCCGTCTTCCGCCAGCAGGCCGGCGCGGCCGAGCCCTCGACGCCCGAGGAGCTGGCGGCCTTCGCGGCGCGCGAGCGGGTGCAGTGGGCGCAGCTGGTGAACGAGAAGAACATCCGCGTCGAGTGATCTTCACGATACATCCATAGGTTGCTGGAGTGTTAACGGCCCGGGGGCGCATGCTCCCGGGCATGATCAACAACCGTTTCATTGCCGCCGCCGCCGGCCGGGTGCCATCGGAATCCGCGCGGGTCTTCAGGAAGCCTTCATCCCTGAGGTGGCAGGTGGTGCGCATGATCACCACCAATTCCCTCGCGGCCTTCACCAAGGAGGTCGCCCCGCAGAACCGCCTGGCCGAGCGCCCGGTCGCCGAAGCCAGCGCGGTCCGCCGCCAGATGCCTGGCGAGGGCGCCGCCCTCTCGGCCGAGCCGGTGGCCCAGCGCCGGCTGGAGGCGGTTCCCCCCGCCCCAAGCAAGCCCCTGCCGCGCGGCTCGCTGCTCGATTTGCGCGTGTAGCCTCGCCGATATGCCGTTTCGTTGGGCATAACCTTCTTTACGTGTCCTTTATGCAACGCATCGCCTAATTTATGGGCTTCTGACTTGCCATTCTCTCTGGAATCTTGCCTTTATGTTGCAACGCACATCCGCGCTGCAAACCAGGGGCATATGAACATGCGCAGTCTTCTCGTCGCCGTGGCGGCACTTGCCGGCGTCTCCATGGCCCAGCCGGTCCAGGCCCAGATCGCCCTCGGCGAGTCCGGCATCACGCTGACCACCACGGGCACCTACGCCAGCGACTATCTCTTCCGTGGCATCAGCCAGACCCGCTCGCGCATGGCCTACCAGGGCGCGACCGAGGCGGTGCACACCAGCGGCGTCTATGTCGGCGGATTCATCTCTAACGTGAACTTCCAGGGCTGGGATGCGCGGCAGGAAGTGGACGTCTATGGCGGCTATCGCGTCACGCTGGGCGGCTTCAACCTCGATTTCGGCGGCATCGGCTATCTCTACCCCGGCTATACCGCGCCGCAGGGCGGCGCCTCGCCCGTACTGGACTTCGCGGAAATCTACGCGAAGGCGACGCGTGAGATCGGCCCGGTGAACCTCCTGGCCGCCTTCAACTACTCGCCCAACTATTTCGGCCGCTCGGGCGATGGCTTCTATATCGAGGGCGGCGCCGACTGGAAGACGGGCGTGTGGGACCTGACCCTGGGCGGGCGCGTCGGCTACCAGTGGATCCAGCGCAACCAGGTCTTCGGCACCCCGGATTATGCCTGGTGGTCCATCACGGTCAGCCGCGAATTCCCGGTGGCCAATATCGGCACCATCGTCGCCACCGTCGGCTACTACGACACTTCGATCAGCAAGCAGGACTGCATCTACGGGACCGGGCAGAACATCTGCGACGCGCGGGCCTATGGCTCGATCGCCTTCCGGTTCTGAGCCACCGCCGGGACAGGCGTGATCCAGGCGGCCCTCCCATGGAGGGCCGCCTTTTTCATGCCCGCCTCGCGGCCCCTGGCATTGACGCAGCCCATCCCGGGGCCGAGGCTCGGCATCCCCTGCGGATGGATGCGCATGCCTCATCGCCTTGGCCTCACGGCCCTTCTCCTCGCCGGCCTCGCGGCCCCCGCCGCGGCCCAGACACGCCCCCCCGCCGTCACGCCGACGCGCGATGTCAGCATCGCCTACCGCATCGCGGGGACGACGCCGGTGGAGATGCGCATCTCCTGGCTGGTGGCGCGCAACCTGATGCGCATGGACATGGGTGGCGGGCAGGGCTGGATGCTGGTGGACACGCGCGCCGGCAGCGGTGTGATGATCATGGAAAACCAGCGCATGATCATGGATCTGCCGGCCAACCAGATGCCCCCCACCGGCATGGTCGAGAGCCAGACCGCCCGCTACACGCGCGAGGCCAATGCCCGCATCGCCAACACCGATTGCACCAATTGGCGCGTCGAGGATCGCGGCGAGAGCGCGCGCATCTGCCTCACCACGGATGGCGTGATGCTGCGGGTCGAGGCCCTGAGCGGCGACACCGCCGCGCGCGGGGTGATGGAAGCGACATCGGTGAGTTTCGCCCCGCAGGATCCAGCGCGCTTCACGCGCCCCGCCGGCTACCAGAGCTTCCAGATGCCCGCCGGCCTGCCGCAGGGGCTGCTGGAAGGCGCGACGCAGGGCGGTTCGCGCGGCATGCCCCGCGGCACGGCCATTCCTCCGCCTGGCCTCACCCCGCCCAGCCGGTGATTTTCGCGGCGCCGGCATTGCCCCGGCGCGCGTCCTGGCTCAGCCTTCGGGGCGAGATCCGCGAAGGAGCAAGCCGCCGATGCTGAAGCTGCCACTGGCCCGACGCGCCATGTTGACCCTGCTCGCCGCGCCGGCCATCGCAAGGGCGCAGTCCTGGCCGACGCGACCCGTTCGCCTCATCGCGCCCTTCCCGCCGGGCGGCGGCGTGGACCTCACCGCCCGCCTGCTGGCCGAGCCGCTGGGCCGCGCCCTGGGGCAGACGGTGGTGGTGGAGAATCGCGGCGGGGCAGGCGGCGTGATCGGCGTGGAAGCGATGTCCCGCTCGGCGCCCGATGGCTACACCCTCTCCCTGACGGGTGCGGGCACCATCACCGCCGGCCCGCATCTGCGCCGGCTGCCCTATGACGCGCTGGGCCTCGGGCACATCACGCGGCTGGTGCGGATGCCCTTCATCCTCGCCGTGCGCACCGATCTCCCGGCCGCCAACCTGGCGGAATTCCTGGCCCTCGCCCGGCGCGGCGGCCTGCGCTACGCGAGCGGCGGCCCGGGCACCAGCCAGCACCTGGCGGGCGAATTGTTCAACCAGCTGGCCGGCGTCTCCATCGAGCATGTGCCCTATCGCGGCACCGGCCCCGCGCTGAACGACCTCGCGGCGCGGGTGGTGGATGCCTATTACGGCGACCCCGCGACGCTCGGCCTCATCCAGGGCGGCCAGGCGCGCGCCATCGCCGTGACCTCGCCGGAGCGCTGGCCGCTCTTGCCCAACACGCCCGCCGCGATCGAGGCGGTGCCGGGTTATGTCGCGGAGAACTGGTACGGCCTCGCCGCCCCCGCCGGCACGCCGGATGCGCTGCTGGACGCGATCAACGCCCAGGTGCTGCGCGTGATGGCCGAGCCCGACACGAAGCGGCGCTTCGACGAGGCGGGATTGCACCCCGCGACCCTGCCCCGCGCCGAATACCTCGCCTTCCTGCGCGCCGACAGCGAGATCTGGGCGCGGGTGGTGCGCACCGGGAACATCAGGATCGGAGACTAGAATTGCAGCCGGGCCATCGCCTCGCCGTGGATATCGGCGGCACCTTCACCGACCTCGTCCTCGAAACCCCTGAGCGCACGCATTCGCACAAGCTGCTGACCACGCCCGATGCGCCGGAGCGCGCGGTGCTGGAGGGTGCGCGCCTGCTGCTGGCGGCGGCCGGCGTGGCGCCGGCTTCGCTCTCGCTGGTGCTGCATGGCACCACGCTCGCCACCAATGCGCTGATCGAGCGCAAGGGCGCGCGGACGGCGCTGCTGACCACGCAGGGTTTCCGCGACAGCGTCGAGATCGCCTATGAGCATCGCTTCGCGCAATACGACCTGACGATGGAGCGCCCGGCGCCGCTTGCCCCGCGCGCGCTGCGCTACACCGTGCCCGAGCGCATCGCGGCCGATGGCGGCGTGCTGCTGCCGCTCGATGAGGCGGCGCTGCGGGGCGTGGCGGAACAGGCGCGCGCGGATGGTGTGACGGCACTCGCCATCTGCTTCCTGCACAGCTTCACCAATGACGCGCATGAGCGGCGGGCGGCGGAGGTCCTGGGCGAATTGCTGCCCGCCGTCTCCCTCTCGCTCTCCTGCGAGGTCTGCCCCGAGGTGCGCGAATATGACCGCGCCAGCACCACCCTCGCCAACGCCTATGTCCGGCCGCTGATGGATGGGTATCTGGCGCGGCTGGAGGAGGGGCTGCGCGTGCAGGGCATCGCCGCCCCCGTGCTGATGATGATGTCCTCTGGCGGGCTCTGCACCGTGGGCGCGGCCCGGCGCTTCCCGGTGCGGCTGGTCGAGAGCGGGCCGGCCGGTGGCGCCATCCTCGCGCGCCATGTCGCCGCGCAGAACGGGCTGGATCGCGTGCTGGCCTTCGACATGGGCGGCACCACGGCCAAGCTCACGCTGATTGATCATGGCCGCTTCCACATGGCCCGCAGCTTCGAGGTGGCGCGCGCCTATCGCTTCGTGCAGGGCAGCGGGCTGCCCATCCGTATCCCCGTCATCGAGCTGGTCGAGATCGGCGCCGGCGGTGGTTCCATCGCGCGGCGCGATGCGCTGGGCCGCATCCAGATCGGCCCGGACAGCGCCGGCAGCGCCCCGGGCCCGGCCTGCTATGGGCTGGGGGGTGCGGCGCCGACGGTGACGGATGCCGATCTGCTGCTGGGCCGCCTGGACCCCGCGATGTTCGCGGGCGGCACCATTCCGCTGGATGAGGGCGCGGCGCGCAACGCCTTCGCGCCGCTCGGCGCCGATGCGCCCGTGGGTGTCGCCGAGATCGTGGACGAGACGATGGCGAGCGCCGCGCGTGTTCACGCCGTCGAGAATGGCGAGGACACGGCCGGACGCACCATGATCGCCTTTGGCGGTGCCGCCCCCCTGCATGCGGCGCGCCTCGCGCAGAAGCTCGGCATCACGCGCGTGCTGGTGCCGCGTGGCGCGGGTGTGGGATCGGCGCATGGCTTCCTCCAGGCCCCCATCGGCTTCGAGGTGGTGCGCACGCGCTACACGCGCCTGGATGCGATGGACGCGACGGCGCTGGAAGCCATGTTCGCCGAAATGCGGCTGGAAGCCGAAGCGGTCGTGCTGCAAGCCGCGCCGCGCGATGGGCTGGTGGAGGCGCGCACCGCCTTCATGCGCTATCGCGGCCAGGGGCATGAGATCGCGGTGCCGATCACGGCGGGCATCAGCGCCGCCGCCTTGCAGGAGGCCTTCACCGCCGCCTATCGCGGCATCTTCGGCCGGGCCATTCCGGGGCTCCAGCCTGAGGTGATGACCTGGGCGCTGGCGCTCTCTCGCCCCGTCGCGCCGCCGGAGCGCCTGGGTGAGACCGCTGCGCATGCGGCCCCCGCCGCCGCGCAAAGCCGCGCGTTGGTGGACCCGGCCACGGGCCTCACCGGCGCCGCCGCGATCCATGTGCGAGACACGCTGACACCGGGCTCCACACTGCATGGCCCGGCGCTGATCATCGAGGATGAGACGACCACGGTGGTGCCGGCCGGCTGGTCCGCCTCCATCAACGCGGCCGAGCAGATCGTGCTGGAGCACACGCCATGAACGACATCCGTCTGCAGGTGATGTGGAACCGCCTGCTTTCCGTGGTGGAAGAGCAGGCCCGCACGCTGGTCCGCACCGCCTTCTCGACCAGCGCGCGCGAGGCGGGCGATATCTCCGCCGGCGTCTTCGATGTGGAGGGCCGCATGCTGGCCCAGGCCGTCACCGGCACGCCGGGCCATGTGAATTCCATGGCGCGCAGCGTGAAGCATTTCCTCGCCGCCATTCCCGCCGAGACGATGAAGGCGGGCGACCACTACATCACCAACGACCCCTGGCAGGGCACGGGCCATCTCTACGACGTGGTCGTGACCTCGCCCGCCTTCCACCAGGGCAAGCTGGTCGGGCTATTCTCCTGCACCGTGCATGTGGTGGATATCGGCGGCATCGGCCTCTCGCCCGATGGGCGGCAGGTGTTTCATGAGGGGCTGCGCATCCCCATCATGCCGCTGGCGCGCGAGGGCGTGGTGGACCCCTGGCTGGTCAACCTGATCCGCGTGAATGTGCGCGAACCCGTGCAGGTGGAGGGCGATCTCTATGCCCTCATGGCCTGCAACGAGACGGGTGAACGCCGCCTCTCCGCCATGCTGGCCGAAAACGGCCTCGATGACCTGGAGATGCTGGGCGCGCATATCATCGCGCGCTCCGAGGCTGCGATGCTGGCGGAAATCGCGAAGCTGCCGAAGGGAAGCTGGACCAGCCACATGCGGATCGACGGCATGGAGGCGCCGATCGACCTGCACGCCACACTGACCATCGCCGAGGACCATATCGCGGTGGACTACGCCGGCACCTCGGCGCAGAGCGGCTTCGGCATCAATTGCCCGCTCTGCTACACCGATGCCTACACCGCCTTCGGCATCCGCTGCATCATCGGCCCCGAGATCCCGAACAATGCCGGCACGCTCGACCTGATCCGCGTGACGGCGCCGGAGGGCAGCATCCTGAACGCGCTCTCGCCGGCCGCCGTGAATGCGCGCAGCACCATGGGGCACATGCTGCCCGACGTGGTCTTCGGCGCGCTGGACCAGGCGCTGCCGGGGCGTGTGCCGGCGGAGGGCACCTCCAACCTCTGGAACCTCAAGCTCGGTGCGGGGCAGGGGCTCACGGGCGCCACGCCGCGCCCCTTCATGGTGACCATGTTCCATTCGGGCGGCGCGGGCGCGCGCCCCGCGCAGGATGGGTTGTCGGCCACGCCCTATCCCTCCGGCGTGAAGAACGTGCCGGTGGAGGTGACGGAGACGGTGGCGCCCATCGTCGTCTGGCGGAAGGATCTGCGCGATGATTCCGGCGGCGCGGGCAAGTATCGCGGCGGCGATGGGCAGATCATGGAAGTGGCGCATCGCCATGGCGAGGCCTTCGGCATCTTCGCGACCTTCGAGCGCGTGCATCACCCCGCGCGCGGCCGCCACGGTGGCGAGGATGGCGCGCGCGGCGTGGTGCGGCTCGGCTCCGGCGCCACGCTCAAGGCCAAGGGATTCCAGGTGATCCCCGCCGGGGATCGCCTCATCGTGGAAATGCCGGGCGGCGGCGGCATGCACCCGCCCGAGAAGGAGTGACGAAGCCATGACCTTCACCGCCGTTGTCCGCTGCCCGCGCAGCAAGATGCTGGGCGTGGCCATGGCCACCAGTTCCATCGCCGTCGGCAATCGCTGCCCGGTCGTGGTGCCACGCATGGGGGCGGCGGGCGTGCAGGCCCTCGCCGATCCGCGCCGCACCCTCGCCTGCGCGCGCCTCATCGGCCTTGGCCTGCACGCGCCCAAGGTGGTGGAGGAATTGGCCACGGGCGATCCGGAGCGTGACCTGCGCCAGATCGGCGTGGTGGATGCCTATGGCCATGCGGCGGGCTTCACCGGCGCGGGCAATGGCGTGCATGCCGCGCACATCCTCGGCGCCGGCTTCGTCGCCATGGGCAATGCGCTGGCCAATGACGGCGTGGTGCCGGCCATCGCCGCCGCGCTGGAAGCGAGCGAGGCCCAGCCCATCGAACTGCGGCTCATGCTGGCCCTGGAAGCCGGGCGCGACGCGGGGGGCGAGCACAAGCCGCTCAATTCCTCCGCCATGCTGATCTATGCGGATGAGCCCTTCAGCTATCTCGACCTGCGCGTGGACCTGCACGAGACGCCGGTGCACGAACTCCGCAGCATCCTCGACCGTTTCCGCCCGCTGCTGCCCTATTTCCAGGAGCGGCCCTACAACCCGCGCCTGGCCACGCACAGCAAATGGCTGGCCGAGAACGGGCACCCGCCCGCCCATCGTTGAGAGGGAGCACCGCATGAAGCGCAGAACCGCCCTGATCCTCGCCGGCAGCATGGCCGCCCCCGCCATCCACGCGCAGGAGGCCTTCCCCGGCAACCGCACGCTGACGCTCACGGTCGGCTTCGCCCCCGGGGGCGTGGGCGACATGGTGATGCGGCAGCTCTCGGAATCCGCGCGCGCCAAGCGCGGCGTGCAGACCGTGGTGGATTTCCGCCCCGGCGCCGGCAGCGCCCTCTCGCTCGACCGCATCGCGCGCGCGACGCCGGATGGCACGCAGGTGGCCCTCGGTTCGGTCAGCGCCCTCTGGATCATCCCGCACCAGCAGCAGCTGGGCTATGACCCGCGGCAGTTGACCGGCCTCGGCCAGATCAGCGGGCATCCGCTGGCCGTCTATGTGAAGACCGACAGCCCGCTGCGCAGCTGGGCCGATCTCCTGGCTTATGCGCGCGCCAATCCCGGCAAGCTCTCCTGGGGCACCACGGGCTCGCGCGGCTTCGCCGAGGTGATGGTGGAAGCGGCCTTCCGGCAGGAGGGCGTGCAGACCAGCACCGTGCCCTTCCGCGGCGGGGCGGAGGCCATCGCCGCCATGATCGGCGGGCATATCGACGCCGTCGCCTCGGCCGATTTCGGGCCGATGCTGGCGCAGGGCGCCGTGCGGCTGCTGGCGGAGACCGGCCCGAACAAGGTGCCCGGCCACCCGGATGTGCCGACCTTCCGGGAGCTCGGCTATCCACTGTCCGACGCCGTCGCCTATGGCGTGGTCGGCCCGCCCGGCATTCCGCGCCAGGCGGTGCTCTGGTGGCAGGAGGTGATCCGCGAGACCACGCAGGACGCCGGCTTCATCGAGGCGCTGCGCCGCATCTACGCCGTGCCGGACTATCTCGGCGCGGATGCCTACACCCAGTCCATCCGCGACGGCTATGCGCGCTTCGGCGCCGCGCTGCGCGGCTGAGCCTTGCCGCGCGACGCTTCCGGCATGAGGCATGTCTTTGCCGGCCTTCACGCCGCCGCGGCCATCCTGGCGGCTGCCCTCCCGGCCTTGGCGCAAACGGCGCCCGGGTCGAGCGGCGCGGTCCATGATCCCCAGGGCCTGGGGGCGCTGGCGCGCAAGGCGCAGAACCCGCTGGCCAACATGTACAGCGTGCCCTTCCAGAACAACACGAACCTGGACCAGGGGCCGGGCCGGCAGACGCAGAACATCCTCAACATCCAGCCGGTCCTGCCCTTTGAGCTGGATGCCGACTGGAACCTGATCACGCGCAGTGTGCTTCCCGTGACGTCGCAGCCCGGCGCCTTCGGGTTGGGCGCGCTGCAGACCTCCCTCTTCCTGTCACCCGCGGAGCGGACGGAAGGCATCGGCTGGGGCGCGGGCGTTCTGGTGCAGGCACCCACCGCCAGCGACAAGGCCCTGGGCAGCAATGTCTGGGGCGCGGGGCCCTCGGGGATCGCACTGGCCATGGGCGGGCCCTGGGTGGTCGGCACGCTCATCAACAATGTCTGGTCCTTCGGCGGCGGGCCGCACAACGCCTACAACACCTTCACCTTCCAGCCGCTGATCAACTATAACTTCCGCCATTCGCCGGGCACCTACCTCTCCACCCAGCCGCTCATCACGGCGGATTGGCTGGCGCCGGCGGGCCAGCGCTGGACCGTGCCGGTGGGCCTGGCGGTGGGCCAGGTGTTCCGCGTCTCGGGCCAGGCGATGAACGCCAATCTGGGCGCCTACTACAACGCGATCCGCCCGGATGACGCCGCCCAATGGCAGATCCGCTTCCAACTCTCCTTCCTGTTCCCGCGCTGATCGGTGCCACGGTTGCGCCATCTCAAGGCGCGGGTCCATGCTTCGTACATGATGTTTCGCGCGGCGCACGCGCATCGAGGCTCAGCATGATGGCCGTTCCCCTCCTTCGGGCTGCAGCAGCAATGCTGTGCGTCGCCGCACTTCCCGCCATGGCGCAGCCGGCGGAGGACCCGCACAGCGCGGCGGCCCTCGCGCGCGCGGTGCAGAACCCCGTCGCCAACATGTCGAGCCTGCCCTTCCAGAACAACACGAACCTGGAGGCCGGGCCGCGCAAGCACACGCAGAACATCCTCAACATCCAGCCGGTCGTGCCCTTCTCGCTCAATGCCGACTGGAACCTGATCACCCGCACCATCCTGCCGGTGATGTCGCAGCCGGGCATGATGCCGGGGCAGGGCACCACCTTCGGCCTGGGGGCCACGCAGGTCTCGGCCTTCCTCTCGCCGGCGCGGCCGATGGATGGGATCATCTGGGGCGCGGGCCCGGTGGTGCAGATTCCGACAACGACGGACCAGGCGCTCGGCAGCAACATCTGGGGGGCAGGGCCTTCCGCCGTGGCGCTCACCATGCGCGGGCCCTGGGTGATCGGCGCGCTGGCGAACAACATCTGGTCCTTCGGCGGCAACCGCTACAATTCCTACAACGTGTTCACCACGCAGCCCTTCATCAACTACAATTTCCCGCATTCGCCGGGGACCTACCTGTCCTCTTCGCCCATCATCACGGCGAACTGGATGGCGCGCAGCGGGCAGCAATGGACGGTTCCCGTGGGGCTCGCGCTGGGGCAGGTGTTCCGCGTCTCGGGCCAGGCGGTGAACGCGCAGATCGGCGCCTATTACAACGTGATCCGCCCGGATGATTCCGCCTCCTGGCAGATCCGCGCCCAGGTCTCCTTCCTCTTTCCCCGCTGAGACGCGGCCACGTTTATCCGCGCGCGACCTGGCTGCCGGCGACGGCGGCAAGGTTCGCGATGCCGCGTGCCGTGACACTCGGCGTCAGCACATGGATGGGCTTGTTCATCCCGAGCAGCATCGGGCCCACCTGCAAGCCGTCGGCCACCGCCTTCATCAGGTTGAAGGCGATGTTGGCGGCGTCGAGATTGGGGAAGACCAGCAGGTTGGCCGTGCCTTCCAGCGGCGAATCCGGCACGGCGCGGGCGCGGATCAGCGGCACCAGCGCGGCATCCGCGTGCATTTCGCCATCCACTTCCAGCTCCGGCGCCTGGGCGTGGATCAGCTTCAGCGCCGCGCGCATCTTGCGGGCGCTGGGCGCGCCCGAGGCGCCGAAGGAGGAATGGCTCAGCAGCGCCACCTTGGGCGTCAGGCCGAAGCTCCTCACCTGCTCGGCCGCCAGCAGCGTCATCTCCGCGATCTGCGCGGCGCTGGGGTCCACCAGCAGATGCGTGTCCACGAAGAAGAGCGTGCCGTTCTGCGTGATGACGGCGGTGCAGGCATAGGCGCGGCTGACTTCCGTGCGCGCGCCGATGATGGAGAGCGCGTGCTCCCACTCGCTCATCCAGTCGCCGCTGCCGCCGACGATGGCGGCGTCCGCATGGCCGGCCTCCAGCAGCAGCCCGGCCGCCACGGTGGGGCGGGAGGCGACGCGGCGCTCGGCGGCGGCGGGCGTGATGCCGCGCCGGCAGACCTTGGCCTGGTAGAGCTCGATCAGGGGGGCGAACAGCTCCGGCTGCTCCTCCGGGTGCAGCACGCGCACGGACTGCCCCAGCGCCATGCGAAGGCCGAGCGCCTTCAGCTTCGCCTCGATGACCGGGGTGCGGCCGACCAGGATGGGCTCGGCCGTGCCTTCGTCCAGCACGGTCTGCACGGCCCGCAGCGTGCGCTCATCCTCGCCCTCGGCGAAGACGATGCGCGCGGGGTGGCGGCGGGCCAGCTCCTGCACCGGGCGCATGAGGTTGCCGGAGCGGAAGACGAAGCGGGTGAGGTCGGCGCGATACGCGTCGAAATCCGCAATGGGCCGGCGGGCCACGCCGCTGTCCATGGCGGCCTTCGCCACGGCGGGGGCGATCTCCAGGATCAGGCGGGGGTCGAAGGGCTTGGGGATGATGTATTCGGGACCGAAGACGGGCGCCGTGCCGCCATAGGCGGCGGCCACCACCTCGCTCGCTTCCACGCGCGCCAGGGCGGCGATGGCTTCGACGGCGGCCACCTTCATCGCCTCGTTGATGGTGGTCGCCCCCGCATCCAGGGCGCCGCGGAAGATGAAGGGGAAGCAGAGGACGTTATTCACCTGGTTCGGGTAGTCCGTCCTTCCGGTGGCGACGATCGCATCCGGCCGTGCCGCGCGCACCGCCTCGGGCAGGATCTCGGGGTCGGGGTTGGCGAGTGCGAGGACCAGCGGGCGCGGGGCCAGCTTGTGCAGCCATTCGCCCTTCAGCACGCGCGGCGCGGAGAGACCCAGGAAGACATCCGCGCCCTCCAGCACCTCTGGCAGGGTGCGGGCATTGGTCTCCTGCGCGTAGCGGGCCTTGGTCGCGTCGAGGCCGGGGCGGCCGGCATAGACCACGCCCTCGATGTCGCAGACCGTCACATTCTCGCGCTTGAGGCCCATCGTCAGCAGCAGGTCGAGGCAGGCCAGCGCCGCGGCGCCACCGCCCGTGTTCACCAGCTTCACATCAGCGAGGTTCTTGCCCTGCAGCAGCAGCCCGTTGCGCACGGCGGCGGCGACGATGATGGCGGTGCCGTGCTGGTCGTCGTGAAAGACCGGGATGTTCATCCGCGCGCGCAGCCGGGCCTCGATCTCGAAGCATTCGGGCGCCTTGATGTCTTCCAGGTTGATGGCGCCGAAGCTGGGTTCGAGGGCCGCGACCACTTCCACGAAATGGTCGATCTCGGTCGCCTGCACCTCGATGTCGATCGAGTCGATGCCGGCGAAGCGCTTGAAGAGGACGGCCTTGCCCTCCATCACCGGCTTGGAGGCGAGCGGCCCGATATTGCCGAGGCCCAGCACGGCGGTGCCATTGGTGATGACGGCGACCATGTTGCCGCGCGTCGTGTAGTCCCAGGCCTTGTCAGGGTCGGCCGCGATCTCCTCGCAGGCGGCGGCGACACCCGGCGAATAGGCGAGGGCGAGGTCCCGCTGGGAGGCCATGCGCTTGGTGGGCTCGATGGCGAGTTTTCCCGGCCGGGGAAAGCGATGGTAGTCGAGTGCGGCGCGGCGAAAATCATCATCCATGGCAAAGGCCCTTCTGAACTTCCGGCAAGATGCGAGCTAATGGCCTGAGCCGCAACCAGAGTGACAAGCCAGGGCGCATGCCGTTTGATGCGCCCACTTTTTCCGCGAGATCTTCATGCTGCCCAGCCTCCGAGACATGTTCGACATCCCGCCCGAGGTCACCTTCCTCGACAGCGCGGCCTATTCGCCGATGCCGCGCCGTGTCACCGAGGCGGGGCTGCAGGGTGTGGCGCAGAAATCCCACCCCTGGCTGCGCGACCGGGCCGCCGATACGGCGCTCGCCGAGCGCGCCCGGATGGCCGCCTCCCGGCTGATTGGTGGCTCGGGGCCGGAATCCATCGCGATCGTCAGCTCGGTGAGCCACGGGATCGAGACGGCGGCGCGCAACCTGGGCGTGCCCGCGGGCACGCGCATCCTGCATGTGGCGGATGAATTCCCCTCGCTCGTGCGGCCCTGGGCGCGGCTGGCGGCCGAGGTCGGCGCGGTGGTGGAGGCCGTGCCCCGCCCGGCCGACGGGAATTGGGAGGCGGCGCTGCTTCAGGCCATCGAGCGGCCAGGCGCGCTGCCGCTCAGCGTCCTCGCGGTGACGCCGCTGCATTGGGCGGATGGCGCCCTGATCCCGCTGGCGCGGATCCGCAAGGCCGCCGTGCGCAGCGGCGCCGCGGTGGTGGTGGACGCCACCCAGGCTGTCGGCGTGATGGAGCTGGATGTCGCGCGGCTGCGCCCGGATTTCTTGGCCTTCCCGACCTATAAGTGGCTGCTCGGCCCCTATGCCGTCGCCTTCCTCTACGCCGCGCCGCACCGGCGCGCGGGCCGGCCGCTGGACGAGAACAACTTCAACCGCCCGGGCGGCGATTTCGCCGCCGGCGCCCGGCGCTATGATCGGGGCGAGCGGGCGGACCCGGTGGCGCTGCCCATGGCGGCCGAGGCGATGGAGCTCATCCTGGAACTGGGCGTGCCCGCCATCGCCCGGCGCCTGGCGCATTGGAGCGGCCAATTGGCGGCCCGCATGGCGGAGCATGGGCTGAAGCTGCTGCCACCCGAGCGGCGCGCCGGGCACATCCTGGGGGCGAAGCTGCCGGAGGGGGAGGCGGAGCGAATCGCCGCCGGACTGCGCGCGCGGGACGTGCATGTGAGCGTCCGGCATGGCGGGCTGCGCGTCAGCCCCCATCTCCACCTGACCGAGGCGGATGTGGAACGCTTTGGCGCCGCGCTGGGCGAAGTGATGCAGCGCTGAGAAAGGGAATGGTGCGGTCGAGAAGATTCGAACTTCCAAGGGGTTTCCCCCACCAGCACCTCAAGCTGGCGTGTCTACCATTCCACCACGACCGCAGACGAGAGCGTCCTAGCCCATGATCCCGCCCGGTTCAACCGACCCAGCGCATTTTCCCGAATGGCGCATCAGGGAGGGGCTCACCCCCTACCCCGAGGCGCTGGCCGCCATGGAAGCGCGCGTGGCCGAAATCCGCGCCGGCACGGCGGGGGAGGCGGTCTGGCTGGTCGAGCATCCGCCCACCTACACCGCCGGCACCAGCGCCCGGCCCGAGGAGCTGATCGAGCAGCGCTTCCCGCATTACGCGGCCGGGCGTGGCGGGCAATGGACCTATCACGGGCCGGGCCAGCGCACCGCCTATGTCATGCTGGACCTGACGCAGGCCCATGGCCGCGTGCCGCCGCGCGACGTCCGCGCCTATGTGCAGGGCCTCGAGGAATGGATGATCCGCGCGCTGGACCGCTTCAACATCCGCGGGGAGCGGCGGGAGGGGCGCGTCGGCATCTGGGTGGTGAAGCCGGGTGGGGGGGAATTCAAGATCGGCGCCATCGGCGTGCGCGTGACGCGCTGGGTCTCCTGGCACGGGATCGCGCTCAATGTGGAGCCGGACCTCGGGCATTTCGGCGGGATCGTTCCCTGCGGCATCGCCGAGCATGGGGTGACGAGCCTGCATGACCTGGGCGTGCTGGCGACGATGGAAGAGGCCGATGCGGCGCTGATGGCCGCCTGGGACGAGGTTTTCGGGCCGGGCGCGGGTGTCTGATTCCCGCCACAGGCGTCGCTTCATCCGCACCGCCGGCATTGTTGGGCTGCCAGAACGCTTGACAGATTTGCCTTAAACGATGTCAGATTGTCTTGACAGTCAATTTGTCAAGCTGGATTGACACGCAAGGCAAGGTCAAGATCGCAATGGGACTGGACCCGCAGGCGAAGATCGCGCGGCGCATCGCCGCCGCCCCCGCCCAGCCGGGCCCCCATGCGCGCCCCAGCGGCCCCCCAAGCTCTCGTCCCCAATGCTTCCCCCATGGCGCGCGGCCGGCCTGCGCGACGCCGTGGCCGAAGCCCCGAGGAACCCGCTCCTGGGTTCAGCACGCAACGTCCACAGGTCTCTAAAGGAGGGACATTCCCCATGTCGAACGAAAGCAAGGTCTGGCCGACAGGCCTGACCGTGGGTGAGGCGGAGGAGCTGCACCGCTACCTCATCAGCGGCACGCGCACATTCGGCTTCATCGCCGCCTGCGCGCATTTCCTCGCCTACACCCTCTCCCCCTGGCTCAAGTAGGAGGAGGCCCAGATGATCAATGGCAAGATGTGGCTGGTGGTGAAGCCCACCGTCGGCATCCCCCTGATGCTGGGTGGCGTGGTCGTCGCCTCGCTCGCCGTGCACACGGCGATCCTGGCCAACACCACCTGGTTCCCGGCCTTCCTGCAGGGCAAGCCGCGCGCCGCGGCCAGCCTGCATGACGGGAACGCCCCGGCCGTCGCGCTGGCGAAGCCAGGCACACCGGCCGAGCGGGCATCGCTCCTGGTCAAGTAAGCCCAGGCTCGCTTCGGCTTGACGGGGGGCCGGCCCATTCCTGGACCGACCCCTCAACCCTTCACCCCTCACCCCTCTCCCACAGGATGAGCGGCGCATGAACCCGATCTCGCGGAAGGTGATCTACAGCTGGGCCACGCTCGGCCCGCGCTTCCTTCCCTTCGCCGACGCGGCCACGCCCGAGATGCCGCTCTCGCGCCTGCTGCGGCTTTCGCTGTTCCAGGTCTCGGTCGGCATGGCGATGGTGCTGCTCATCGGCACGCTGAACCGCGTGATGATCGTGGAGCTGGCGGTGCCCGCCTCGCTCGTCGCCATCATGCTCTCGCTGCCGCTCGTCTTCGCGCCGTTTCGCGCGCTGATCGGCTTCCGCTCGGACACGCACCGCTCCTTCCTTGGCTGGCGGCGGGTGCCCTTCATGTGGCAGGGCACGCTCATCCAGTTCGGCGGCCTCGCCATCATGCCCTTCGCGCTGCTGGTCCTGGCGGGCGAGGGCGAGGCCATGGATGCGCCGCGCTGGATCGGCCTGGCCGGCGCCGGCCTCGCCTTCCTCATGGTGGGGGCGGGGCTGCACACCACGCAGACCGTGGGCCTGGCGCTCGCGACGGACCTCGCCCCGCCGGAGGCGCAGCCCAAGATCGTCGGGCTCATGTATGTGATGCTGCTGGTCGGCATGATCGGCAGCGCCATCATCTTCGGCGCGCTGCTGGCGGACTTCACGCCGGGCAAGCTGATCCAGGTGATCCAGGGCTCGGCCGTGGTCACCCTCATCCTCAACGTGGTCGCGCTCTGGAAGCAGGAGGCGCGAAACCCCGCCCGCACCGCCTTCCACCTGCCGGAGCCGAGCTTCCGCGAATCCTGGGGCAGCTTCATCGAGGGCGAGCAGGCGCTCCGGCGCCTCGCCGCACTCGGCCTCGGCACCGCCGCCTTCTCCATGCAGGACGTGCTGCTGGAGCCCTATGGCGGGCAGATGCTGGGGCTTTCCGTCAGCGCCACCACCACGCTGACCGCGAGCCTGGCCCTCGGCGGGCTGATCGGCTTCAGCTACGCCTCGCGCGTGTTGAGCCGGGGCGTGGACCCCTTCCGGATGGCGAGCAATGGCGTGCTCTTCGGCGTGCCGGGCTTCGCGCTGGTGATCCTGGCGGCGCCCTTGCACGCGCCGGCGCTTTTCGCCTTGGGCGTGCTGCTGATCGGCTTCGGCGGTGGGTTGTTCAGCCACGGGACTCTCACCGCCACCATGAATCTGGCCCCGCGTGACCAGGTGGGCCTGGCGCTGGGCGCCTGGGGCGCGGTGCAGGCGACGGCCGCCGGCGTGGCGATGGCGCTGGGCGGGGTGATGCGCGATGTGGTGACCGCCTGGGCCGGGCCGAAGGGCAATGGGCCGATGCTGGGCTATTCCAGCGTCTATGCGCTGGAGATCGCGCTGCTGCTGGCGGCGCTGGTGGTGATGATGCCGTTGTTGCGGCGGCGCGGGGCCGTGACCTTGCCCGTGTGAGGCGCGCCCCGGATCAGCTTGCGTCCCGCGGCGCGGCGCCGCGGTTCGCCCGCTCCAGCGCTTCCAGGAGAGGCGCGGCCGATACCGCCGGCCCGGCGGCCTGGGCGGGGCGCCGGGCCACGCCGAAGCCCAGCCGGCCGAACTGGTTGCCATTGTAGAAGAGGTATTCCCAGGCCCCCGCGCGGCAAGGGGCGGCGAACTCCGTCATGAGGGATTCCCATTCCTCCGCCGCGCCGTCCAGCACGGTGTCCCACCGCAACACCCCCGCCTCCAGCCGCGCCTGCCGCTGCGTGTACCCGTCCTGCGTCCGCACCGAGACGAGCAAGGTCATGGCGTCTCCCTCCTGCCAAAGCACGGGGCGGCCGAAGCCGATTTCCCCCTGCCCGGGATCGGGGTCCAGCAGCGCGGGGCGGGGTGGCGCGTCCCAGCGGCGACCATCCGCCGAATCCGCCCGGCACAGGCTGTAGATGGGAATGCGCTTGCCGGCCTTGCCGTCGAAGAAGGTGCCCCCGCCGATATACAGCATCCCCCAGCCCCCCGGGGCCGGGAAGATGAAGGGGGCCGTGCGGAAATAGCGCTCCTCCGACGCCGGATGCAGGATCTGGCCGCCGCCCCGCCGATGGAAGGACAGCCCGCCATCCTCGCTCTCCGCCAGCCCCGCGAAAAGGGTGTAGGGCACCTCGGCCGAAAGGCGCTGCCAGCCGATGTAGCAGAGGATCAGCCGGCCCTCGCAGGTGAGGATCTGGCTGGGATTGACGCCATCCGCGTCGAAGGCGCCGGGCGGGCCGAGATCGAGCGCCGGCGCATCCCCCAGCTCGAGGATGCGGCGCGGATCGTCGCGGTCGAGGTCCACGCGGAAGATGCGGCCCCGCAGGTCCGCGTCGCAGGCGGCGAAAAAGACGCGGATGCGGTCGGGCAGCACCAGGGGCGTGGGCAGCATGGCGTGGCTGCGCATCCATCCGGTGCCGGGCGGGGCGAAGACCAGGCCGCGCTTCTCCCAGCGCGGCAGGCTGGGGCTGCTCATCGTCGCTCCTCGCTCCGGCCTTGCCACGCCCGCAGGTCGATCCGGAAGAAATCCTGCACGATGCCGCGCGCGCCGAAGCCCTCCTTGAATTCCGTCAGCCCCCGGTTGAGGTAGCGTCCCTCATCCTCGTTGGAATTGCCGAAGTCGAAGAAGCGGGCCTGGCCGCGGAACAGGTCGAGCAGCGTGCCGAACAGCAGGTCGAGCGCACCCAGGCCCCGCGCCTCG
>JAESGX010000371.1_pt1 | contig 18880 bp, 20 predicted proteins | sample 9269801 | NCBI WGS metagenome assembly JAESGX01 (sample SAMN16773122, study PRJNA677054) | algae metagenome | isolation source: Pleurocapsa minor GSE-CHR-MK-17-07R and co-occurring heterotrophs from wet... | place: USA: Lower Calf Creek Falls, Grand Staircase Escalante National Monument, UT ... | reverse complement strand
GAGCAGAAGCGCCACCGCCAAAAAGATCAGCAGATGCATGGGCGAGGCGTCGGACATCCTGTTGGGGTCTTCGCGTTTTGCGGAAAGGCTGAATGAAAGGAGGGGCGGCGCGGACGGGCTTCCCCGCTCACGCCGCCCTTTCGCGCAGAGGCAAGGCGCCCTTAGACCAGGGCGTTGCCGATGCGCGTGAAGGTGTTCTGCAGCGCGTTGAAGACGCCGGGGACGGCGACGATCAGCGTGGTCGCGGCGGCGGCGGCGATCAGGCCGTATTCCAGGGCGGTGACGCCCTTGCGGTCGCCCACGAGGGCACGGAAGTCAGCGAGGAGACGGGTCATTTTGGATCCTTTCAAGATACCGCTCGACGGTTGAGGAAGGCGCTTCGCATTCGTGGCGACCATGCGGCGGCAGGCTCTGAAATCCTGGGACTAAATTCGATAAAAACTCTATTCCACAGGATACGAGCATGTTGGCGCTGGGCAAGGTCGTGTCAGATAGCGATCCACTCTCCGGCTTCGAACGTTAAAATGTTTAACGTCTCAAAAAGAAAGCGTCAACGATAAAATTTATCATATTCGCCAAACACTTAAGGCCTTGGCATTCATTCGCGTGCATTTTTTTAACGCTCGCGCGGCATCGGCAGCACCACGGGGCGGTTCCCACCCGGATCGCGCGAGGGCCGGATCACCTGCACAAGCAAGGCCTCGGGCGAGATCAGCACCGCCACCCGGTCCCGCACCGGCGTCGGGGCGGCGGCCAGGCTGGGCGGTGGGCCGCCGGGCGATGCGCCCCACGCCAGGTTCACGCGCCGTGCATAGGCCTCGCCGCGCTGCGGCGTTCCCGAATGGTAGCGCATGACCGCGGCCGTCCAGTCCCCATGGCGCTGGTGCAGTTCCCGCAGGAAACGAATGGCGTGGGCCACGTTGCGCTGCGGGTCGAAGGCCTCTTCCAGCGTCGCGAAGGCGTGGGGGTGGTGGCGCAGGTTGATCTGCATGCAGCCCACATCCACCGACTGGACACCCCGCGCGAGGAGGCGCCGCACGCGGCCCACCGCATCCTCCCGGCTCGATCCCAGCTGGCTCGTTCCCTCCGCATGGATCGCCCAGGGCCAGCGCCCGCTCTCAACCTGCGCGATGGCGAGCAGGAGGCCGGGTGGCAGGCCCGAGCCCGGCTGCTGCGCCGCGATTGCCGCCTCGCAGGCATGACGATCCTCCAGCGGCTGGGACCATGCCGGCGCCGCGCCGCTGCTGAGGCTCGCGGCCAGGGCGATCACCCAGGCGCAACCGGGTTTGGAAGGCAGCCGCAATCGTGAGGACCATAAAATTTAAACCAAATTATTGCTTAATGAGACACAGGTCCAGCTTCGGACTGCGGCCGCGTGCTTCCCGCGACCAGCCTAGGCGCGGCTGCGGCGCCAGGCGCCCGGCGTCATGCCCATGCGGCGGCCGAACAGCGCCGTGAAATGCGACTGGTCCGCGAAGCCGCAGAGCTGCGCGATCTCGGCCAGCGGCAGCTCGGGATTCTCCAGGTATTCCTTCGCCTTCTCGATCCGCCGCGCCGTCACATGCGCGCGCGGCGTTTCGCCCATCGCCGCCTTGAAGGCGCGGCTGAAATGGAAGGGCGAGAGGCAGGCGACGGCGGCCAGTTCGGCCAGGCCAAAGGATTCCGCGAGATTGGCCTCGATCCAGTCGAGCACGGTCTTCAGCCGCGCGGGCGCGAGCGGCCGGACCTCGCTCACGCCCGCCACCACCGGCCGGCGCATCCGCAGCAGCGTGGCGACGAGCGACATCGCGGCGCCCTCGCTGAAGAGGCGCCCATGCGGGTTGTCCTCCGCCGCTTCGGCCCAGATCAGCTCCAGCAGGCGGGAGATGACGGGCGAGCGGAAGCTGCCCCGGTGCAGCGCGCCGAAATCGGGGCAGCCCTCCGCGCCATCGCCGGCGGCCTCGACGAATTGCCGCATCACCGGCACGGGCAGCGAGAGGAAGCTCTTCTGGTGAGGCGCGTCCATGCCGAAATGCGTGGCGACGCCGGGCGGCTTCAGCACCAGGTCGCCCACGCGGAAGAGCAGGCTGTGCCGCCCGGCGCCGACATCGAACCCCATCCGCCCGCGGCCCTGCTCATTGATCGCGAGGGTGTAGTCGGCGGTCGGCGGGTCCGGGAATTCGCCGGCGGGCTGGCGAAACCGCACGAGGGCGAAGGGCGCCATGCCGATGCGCCGGTGGGCGCGGGCGAAGCGCGCGTAGCACCCATGGCCATAGACGTCGGCGAGGCTGCCCAGCCCATGCTCGGGGCCGTGCGGAGGAGAAAAGATCATGGACGACGGCGCGGGCATGACGGGGAGGGACATGCTGCCGCTACGTTGGCCAGCGGGCTTTGGTTACCCTCCCGCCGCGCCTTTCTGCACGTGCCGCGCGGCGCGCGCGGCCGCGGCACATTCCGCAATCGGCCGACAAGCTTCCGCGCGAATCTCCAAGAAGGCCGTGCGCTTCCGCCGCACTCTCTCCGGCAGGGGGCGTTCGGGCTCGGTGCCAAGGGCGCTTCCCTCAGGTTGAGACACAACAAGGCAGGAGCCACAGCATGACACGCCATTCCACGATGCGGCGCGCGTTTCTCTCCACGGGCGTCGCCCTTCTCGCCCTGGGCGGGGCGAACCTGGCCCGGGCGGAGGGCGAGGGCACGGCCAACTACATGCCCGACCGCGTGGCCGAGATCCTCATGGAGCAGGCCCGCGCCGCCGGCATGACGACCTGCGAGGCGGTGCTGGTGCCGGTCGGCAATGACGGCACCTATCGCCTGACCTATCGCGTGGTGCGCGCCGGGCAGCCCGCGGTGGCGCGCCCCGCCAATGCGATGACCGCGGTGGTGCAGAGCAGCGCCTGCCCGCGCTGAGCCCGGCCTGGGCCGGGGCGCGTGCCCCGGCCCCATTCTCTCAGGGACCGCAGCATGATGGATTTGTCGCAGCTGGTCGCGATCGTCACGGGCGGAGCGAGCGGCATCGGCTTCGGCATCGCGCAGCGCCTTGCCAGGGCCGGCGCGACGGTGGTCCTCGCCGATCTCTCGCTGCCCGCGGCCGAAGCGGCGGCGCGCAAGCTGGAGGCCGAGGGCGCGCGCGCCATGCCGCTCGCGATGGACGTGGCGGAGGAGGCGGCGGTGGATGGCGGCGTGGCGCAGGTCATCGAGCGCTTCGGGCGCATCGACATCCTGGTGAGCAATGCCGGCATCCAGATCGTCCATCCCCTCGTGGATTTCCCCCTCGCCGATTGGCGCCGCATGCTCGCCATCCATCTGGACGGCGCCTTCCTCACCACGCGCGCTTCCCTCAGGCAGATGTATCGGCAGGGCAGCGGCAGCATCGTCTATGTCGGCTCGGTGCATTCCAAGGAGGCCTCGGTCCTGAAATCGGCCTATGTCACGGCGAAGCACGGGCTGATCGGCCTCGCCAAGGTCGTGGCGAAGGAGGGGGCGGCGCATGGCGTCCGCGCCAATGTCGTCTGCCCCGGCTTCGTCCGCACGCCGCTCGTCGAGAAGCAGATTCCCGAGCAGGCCTTGGCGCTCGGCATCAGCGAGGCCGCGGTGGTGCGTGACGTCATGCTGCGCGAGACGGTGGATGGCGCGTTCACCTCGATCGAGGATGTGGCCGAGGCGGTGCATTTCTTCGCCGCCGCCCGCAGTGGCGCGATGACGGGGCAGTCGCTCATCGTCAGCCATGGCTGGTGCATGGAATAGCCGGCGGGTGCGCCTTTTGCATCGCCGCGCGCATCGGGCCATCTGGGCCCTGCTCGCGCTGCTGCTCCCGGCATTGCTGCTGGGCGCGGCCGCGTTGCGCCTGGCCGCGCCCGCGCCCGAAGCGCCGCGGCTTCTTCGCGCCGCGCCGCCGCCATGAGCCATCGCTTCCAGCCGGTTTCCTGGACGCGGGCGAAGCTGGTCTATGACGCGGTGCTGCTCGCGGCGGTGGGCGCCTATCTCGTTGCCTATGCCTGGCTGGCGCCGCGCCTGGCTGCCCCGGCACTGGACGAGCCGAGCCTCGCCATGCGCGCGCTGGGCAGTTGCGGCTTCCTGCTGCTGACTTTGGCGCTGGCCATCGGGCCGCTGGCGCGGCTCGATCCGCGCTTCCTGCCGCTGCTCTACAACCGCCGCCATCTGGGCGTGATCACCTGCCTGGTGGCGCTCGCCCATGCGGCGGAGGTGCTGGGCTGGTACTTCGCCTTCAGCCCGCGCCCTTCGCTGGTCGCGCTGCTGGCTGCCGCCCCCGAGGGCACGGGCTACATCGCCTTCGGGATGCTGGCCCTGCTCATCCTCGTGCTGCTGGCCGCGACCAGCCATGATTTCTGGCTCGCCTTCCTGGGGCCTGCGCTCTGGAAGGCGCTGCACATGCTGCTCTACCTCGCCTATGCGGCGGTCGTGGCGCATCTCGCCTTCGGGCGGCTGCAGGATCCGGGTGGGGGTCCGCTCGGCCTGGTGCTGGTGCTCTCGGCACTCGGTCTCGTGGCGCTCCATTGCCTCGCCGCCTGGCGCGAGCGCCGGCGCGACCGCCCGCTCGACCGCCATGCGCCCGAGGCGCCCTGGCTTCTCGCCGGCTGCGCCGATGCCATCCCCGAGGGGCGCGCCCTGGTGGTGCGGCCGCCGGATGGCGAGAAGGTGGCGATCTTCCGCCATGCCGGGCGCCTCTCCGCCGTCGCTCACGCCTGCGCGCACCAGATGGGGCCGCTTGGCGAGGGCGAGGTGGTGGATGGCTGCATCACCTGCCCCTGGCACGGCTACCAGTATCGCCCGGAAGATGGCCGCTCGCCGCCGCCCTTCACCGAGCGCATCGCCACCTACCGGTTGCGCCTGGTGGGTGGGGTGATCTGGCTCGACCCGCGGCCCAACCCGCCCGGCACGCCGGTGCCGCCGCTGGTGCTGGGTTGAGGCCGCTCTTCATCGGCTGGGCGGCGCGGGCACCGCTGCATCTGCGGGCCTGGCTGCGCGGCTGGGCGCTGGGGCTGCCGCTCGCGCTGCTGGGCCTCGGGCTGCTCCTCGGCCTCGCCCCGCAGGACCCGGCGGGGCCGCGCTTCGCCGTGGGCGCCATGACGCCCCCGCCGCTGCCCGAGCCGGCCGGGGGGATCACCGGCACCCTCACCCTGCACCCCTATCCCGTGCTGCATGCCGAGGGGGGCCGCGCGCTGCTGCTGGGCGGCGATGGCAAGCGCGGCGCCGCAGGGCTCGACGGCATGGAAGGCCAGCGGGTCACCCTCGGCGGCTTCCTGCTGCCGCGCGGCGACCTCGCCATGCTCGTCCTGGACGGCCCGCCCCGCCCCGCGCCAGGCGAGGCGCGGCCACCCCTGCGTGAGGAACTGGGCCGCTGGCGCATCACGGGCGAGATCTGCGACGGCAAATGCGCGGCGGGCGGCATGCGGCCGGGCAGCGGCCTCGCGCATCGCGCCTGCGCGGTGCTCTGCCTGGATGGCGGGCTGCCGGCCGTCCTGGTCACGCCCGTGCCGCTGCTGGGCCAGGCCTATCTCCTGCTCGCCGGCCCCGATGGCGGCCCGCCGGGGCCCGTGATGCTGGGCCTCGCCGGCCGGCGCCTGGTGCTGGAGGGCGCGGTGGAGCGTCTGGGCACCCTGCTGGTCTTCCGCGCCGAGCCACCGGGGTGAGGGCCAGGACGCTCCTCGCCTTGCTCGTGGCGGCGCTCGCCTATGGGGGCGCGGGCCGGCTGCCCGGTGCCGTCGCCCCGTTGCAGGCCCTCGCGATCTTTCCCGCCCTCGGGCTGCTGGCCCGCTGGACCGATTCCCACGCCCCCGGAGATGAAGATGAGCCCTGACCCCCGCCCCGTGCTGCTCGTCACCGGCGCCGCCGGTAATCTCGGCCGCGCGACGCTGGCCGTCCTCGCGCGCCAGGACACGGCCCTCGTGGCCGTGGATCGGGCGGGCGAGGGGGCCATGCTGCTCCCGCCCGGGCTCGACACGCCCGCCGCGCATCTCGCGCTGCCCGGGGTCGATCTGCTGGACGCTGCGGCCTGCGCGGCGGCGGTGGCGCGCATCCTCGCCCGATTCGGCCGGCTGGATGGCGTGGCGCATACCGTGGGCGGCTTCGCGATGCACAAGATCGAAGCGGCCGGGCCCGAGGCCTGGGAGGGCCTGTTCCGCCTGAACCTCCTCTCCACGCTCAACATCTTCCGCGCCGCCATCGCCGCCATGCGGCCGCGGGGCGGGGGCGCGCTCTGCGCCGTGGGCGCCATGGCGGCGCTCCAGGCGCCGGCGGAAATGGCGGCCTATGCGGCGTCGAAGGGCGCGGTGCTGCGGCTCGTCGAGAGCTTCGCGGCCGAGCTGCGCGGCACGGGCATCCGGGTGAACGCCGTGCTGCCCGGCACGATGGACACGCCACAGAACCGCGCGGCAATGCCGGGCGCCGATCCGGCCGGCTGGGTGCATCCGGAGGAGATCGGCGAGGTCATCGCCTTCCTTCTCTCGGCCGCCGCCTCGGGCGTCACCGGCGCGCTGGTGCCGGTGACCGGCCAGGGGGTGAGGCGGGGGCACGCAAATCCTGCCGCGAACTCAACAAGTTCCGCCGCAACGTCCTAGAGGCGCATCGCCGCATCCGGGCAGCCTTCCGGCATCAACAAGGAAGGCAAGGCATGAGGGATCAGCAAGGGGCCGCGCCCGCCATGGCGCGCGGCCAGGGCTTCGACGAGGCGATGCGCGGCGTCCAATCGGGCGATGCCCGCGCCTATGACGGGCTGTTGCGCGGCATCACGCCCTTCCTGCGCCAGGTGACGCGGCGCCGGGGCGTGCCGCCGGGTGAGCTGGACGATGTGGTGCAGGAGACGCTGCTGGCGCTGCACCGCTGCCGGCATCACTACGACCCCGCCCGCCCCTTCCTGCCCTGGCTCGCCGGCATCGCGCAGCATTGCGCGCAGGATCGCAGGCGCCGCCGCCAGCGCGAGGAGCGCCGCGTCACGGCCATGCAGGCGCTGCACCAGGCCTGGGGGCCCGCCATGGCGACGGAAGATGCGGTCGCGGGCGGCCTGCTGGCGGCGACGCTGGAGCGTCTCATCCTCGCCCTGCCCGAGGCGCAGCGCGAGGCGATCCAATGCGTCGCCCTCGCCGAGATGGACCTGCGCGAGGCGGCCGAGCTGACCGGCCGCAGCACGGGCGCGGTCAAGGTGAACCTGCACCGCGCCCGGCGCGCCCTGCGCGGCCGCGTGCTCGAGGGCGACGCCGCCCTGCATGAAGCCGTCGGGTGAGGGGCAGGGCCATGCAAGCAAATCACGGCATTCCCCCGCGCCCGGCCTCCTACGACAAGCGCGTGGCCCTCGTGCTGCAGGGCGGGGGCGCGCTCGGCAGCTACCAGGCCGGCGTCTACGAGGCGCTGGCCGACAGCGAATACAAGCCCGACTGGGTGGCCGGCATCTCGATCGGCGCCATCAACGCGGCCATCATCGCGGGCAACCCGCCCGAACGCCGGGTCGAGCGGCTGCGCATGTTCTGGGAGACGGTGACGGCGCCACCCTCCCTCTGGCCGAACTGGCTCGACCAGTCGCTGGCGGAGTGGACGGACCATCGGCCGGTCGCGGCGCTGCGTGCCCTCGCGCTCGGCCAACCGGGCTTCTTCCGGCCGCGCCCCGCCGCCTATTGGCTCTTCGGCGACAGCCGCGTGAGCTTCTACGAGACCGAGGCCCTGCGCGCGACGCTGGAAGCGCTGGTGGATTTCGACCGGATCAACGCGCAAGAGATGCGCTTCAGCGTGGGCGCCGTGCAGGTCCGCACCGGCAACATGGTCTATTTCGACAATGCCACCACCACCATCGGCCCCGAGCATGTGATGGCATCCGGCGCGCTGCCGCCCGGCTTCCCCACCGTCGAGATCGAGGGCGAGATGTACTGGGATGGCGGCCTCGTCTCCAACACGCCGCTGCAATATGTGGTGGCACAGGTCCCCCGCCGTTCGCGCCTCAGCTTCCAGGTGGACCTGTTTCCGGCGCGGGGGCCGCTGCCCCACACCATCGAGGCGGTGCAGGAGCGCGAGAAGGACATCCGCTACAGCAGCCGCACCCGGGCCGCGAGCGAGCTGCTGGCCCAGATGCATGACCTCCGGCACAACATCAACACGCTCTGGGACAAGCTGCCCGAGGCGCTGCGGGCGACGCCCGAGGGGCGCTACCTCTACGAATTCGGCTGCGTGACCACGATGGACATCGTGCAGCTGATCCATCGCGGCGACACGGCGCAGGGCCAGGCCAAGGATTACGAGTTCAGCCGCCGCACCATGCAGGCGCGCTGGGCGCAGGGCCTGGCCGATGCGCGCCAGACGCTGCTGGCCTCGCCCTGGCTGGCGCCGACGCCGGCAGAGCTGGGCGCCCGCTGCTTCGACGTGCAGGCCGCGGCGCGCCGCGCCACCGCCGTGCCGGAGGAAACGCCCGCCGCGCCCGAGGACGAGGCGACCCCCGTGGTCACGCCGCTGAAGCGGCGGAGGGCCGGCGCATGAACGAGGCGGAGCTCCGCGCCGATGCCTTCGCGATGCCGCGCACCAGCCCCTCCTATCCGCGCGGCCCCTATCGCTACCGCGACCGGGAATATCTGACGGTCACCTATCGCAGCGACGCCGCGACGCTGCGCGCCCTGGTGCCCGAACCGCTGCGGCCAGCGGGGGAGACGGTGCGCTTCCAGTTCATCCGCATGCCGGACAGCACCGGATTTGGCGCCTATCACGGCGCGGCGCAGGTGATCCCCGTGCGCCTGCCGGATGGACGGGCAGGGGGCTATGTCCATGCCATGTATCTCGACGCCCATGCGCCCATCGCGGGCGGGCGCGAGCTCTGGGGCTTCCCGCAGAAGCTGGCCCGCCCCGTGCTGGCGGTGGAGCGGGACACGCTGCTGGGCCGCCTCGATTTCGGCCCGGTGCGCGTGGCCGAGGGCGCCATGGGCTTCAAGCACCGCCCCCTGCCGGAGGGGGAGGCGCTCTCCCTGCTGGAGGAACCGGGCGTGGTGCTGAAGATCATCCCGCATGTGGATGGACGCCCGCGCATCTGCGAACTGGTGCGCGTGCAGTTCGAGGCGATCACGGTGAAGGGGGCCTGGAGCGCGCCCGCCACCCTCAGCCTCGCGCCGCACGCCCTCGCCCCCGTGGCCGAGCTGCCGGTGCGGGAGGTGCTGGGGGCCAGCCACGTCATCGCCGATGTCACGCTGATGCCGGGCCAGGTGCTGCATGATTATCTCGAGCGGGAGGATGGCGCATGACGGCCGATGAGGTGCGGGCGCGGGCCTTTGCCATGCCGCTCACCAACCCCTCCTATCCGCCCGGTCCCTATCGCTTCGTGGACCGGGAATATCTCATCATCACCTACCGCACCGACCCCGCCGCCATCGCGCGCGTGGTGCCCGCGCCGCTGGTGGCACCCGAGCCCATCGTGAAATACGAGTTCATCCGCATGCCCGACAGCACCGGCTTCGGCGACTACACCGAGAGCGGGCAGGTGATCCCCGTCCAATTCGGCGGTCAGCACGGCGGCTATGTGCATGCGATGTATCTCGATGACGACCCGCCCATCGCAGGCGGGCGCGAGCTCTGGGGCTTTCCGAAGAAGCTGGCGGAGCCCGCGCTGCGCGTCGAGCGCGACACGCTGCTCGGCACGCTCGACATGGGGCCGGTCCGCATCGCGACCGGCAGCATGGGCTACAAGCACCAGGCCCTGCCCGAGGCGGGCCTGCTCGCGGCCCTGGCCGAGCCCGGCTTCCTGCTGAAGATCATCCCGCATGTGGATGGAAGGCCGCGCATCTGCGAGCTGGTGCGCTACCGCCTCTCGGAAATCGTGCTGAAGGGGGGCTGGAGCGGGCCGGCGGCGCTCGCGCTCCACCCGCATGCGCTGGCGCCAGTGGCCGAACTGCCGGTGCTGGAGGTGCTCTCGGCCGTGCATCTCATCGCCGACCTCACGCTCGAACCGGGCGAGGTGGTGCATGACTATCTCGGCTGAGCCGTGAGCGCGTCGCTGCTGCTGCTCTCGCTCGCCGGCGCCTATGCGGCGGCGGGGCTGGCGGTGGGCCTCGCCTTCCTGCTGGGCCCGATCGAGCGCGCAACGCCGGCCGCGCGGGGCGCGCATGCCTTCCGCCCGCTGCTGCTGCCGGGCCTCATCCTGCTCTGGCCGCTGGTGCTGTGGCGCTGGCCCGCGCCGGGCGATGGCTGAGACGGACCACATCCCGCCACGCCTGCGGGACCGCGCCTGGGGGCTGCTCGGCCTGCTGGGCGCGCTGCTGCTGCTGGCCGAACTCGCGCGGCAGGGCGAGGCCCGGCGGGCGGCGCTGTTCCTGGTCGCCATGGCGCTGGGTGCGGTCTTCGTCCGGCACGGCTTCGGCTTCGCGGCGGGCTACCGGCAATGGCTGGAGCACCGCGATGGGCGCGGCATGGCGGCCTCACTGCTCATCCCCGCCTTGCTGCTGCCGGTGATCCTGCCCGTCGCCGCGGCGGACCCTGACGTCACGCGCTTCGTCGCCCCCATCGGCCTTCCGATGCTGTTCGGCGCGGCGCTGATGGGCTTCGGCATGCAGCTCACCAATGGCTGCGCCTCGGGCGCCGTGGTGGCGGCGGGCGAGGGCTCGCGCCGCATGCTGGTGGCGCTGCCCTTCTTCAGCCTGGGCGGCGTGCTGGGCAGCCTCTGGGCGCCGGGGCTGGAGACGACATGGCCGAGCCTCGGCACGCTCGACCTGCTGGACGCGCTGGGGCCCTGGGGTGGCGTCGCCGCGATGGAGGCGTTGCTGCTGCTGGGCGCCCTCCTCCTGCTGCGCCGCGCCCCGCCGCTGGAGCGAGCGCCCTTCCGCAGCGCGGCCCTGATCGCGGCCCTGGCCGCCCTGGTCTTCCTGCTGGCGCGGGAGCCCTGGGGCATCACCTTTGGCCTGACCGTCTGGGGGGCCAAGGCGCTGCGCGCGGCGGGGCTTGACCTCGGCGCCGCAGAGTTCTGGATGGCCGAGCACGCGGCGCGCGGGCTGGACGGCCCCTGGCTCGGCCATGTCACGGCGCTGACCGATCTCGGCATGTTCCTGGGCGCGCTGCTGGCGGCGGCCCAGGCGGGGCGGCTCCGGCACCGCATCCCCATCGGCTGGCAGGGTGCCATGGCGGCCGCACTCGGCGGGCTGCTGATGGGCGTGGGCGGGCGCCTCTCGCATGGCTGCAACATCGGCGCCTTCATCAGCGGCACCGCGTCGGGCAGCCTGCACGGGCCGGTCTGGTTGCTGGCGGCACTTCCCGGCGCCTGGCTCGGTCTCAGGCTGCGCGGCTGGGCGGGGCTCGCCGTGGCGAGATAGGGCGGCCCGGCCTCAGCCCGGCCGGATGTCATTCTCCCGCACCACCTGGCTCCATTTCTCCCAATCCGCGGCATAGACGCGCGCGAAGGCGGCGCGGCCGCCGCTCGCGGGCTCCGCGCCGAAGCTGCGGATCCGGGCGATGACGTCGGGCTGGGTGAGCAGCACGCCCACCTCCTCGCTCAGCCGGTCCAGGATCGCATCCGGCGTGCCGCGCGGCGCGAGCAGGCCGCCCCAGAAGCCCACATCATAGCCGGGCAGCGTCTCCGCGAAGCTCGGCACATCGGGGTAGAGCGGCGAGCGCTCGGCCGTCGTGACGGCGATGGCGCGCAGCGTGCCCTCCTGCAGCTGCACCCGCGGCGTGAACAGCCCATCATGCGCCAGATCCACCTCGCCGCGGATCAGCGCGGTGATGGAGGGCTGGTTGCCGGAATAGGGCACCAGCGTCGGCTCGATTCCGGTGCGGCGCATCAGCAGCGCCATGGCCAGGTGGTTCACCGCGCCCGTGCCGGGGTTGGAGATGGTCAGCCGCGCCCCCCGTTCGCGCGCGATCGCGATGAATTCCGGCACCGTCCGCGCCGGGAAATCCGGCCGGCAGACCAGGGCCAGCGGCGCCGATTGCGCCATCACCACCGGCACCAGCGCCTGCATCGGGTCGATCGCCGCGGTGCGGTTCACCAGGATCGCGATCTGCGTGGAAGGCGAGGTGTAGAAGAAGGTCGTCCCGTCCGGCGCCGAACGCGCGACATGATCGGCCGCCACCACCGTGCTGGCGCCGGGCCGGTTCTCCACGATGAAGCTGCTGCCGGGAATGCGCTCGGCCAGCTTCTGCGCGAGCAGCCGCGCCACGATGTCGTTGGCCCCGCCGGCCGCGAAGCCGACGACGAAGCGCACGGGGCGGTTGGGCCAGGCCTGCGCCCGCGCCAGCCCGCCACCGAGGGCGAGCGTGGGGGCGGCCAGGATCATGGCGCGACGTTGCATGGATATCCTCCCAGAATTTGTGCGGAGGCTGTCACGCCGTGCCGGCGCTTGTCCATGGCGGGTTCAGCGGTTCAATCCCGGTCGAACTGCAAGGCCGCCAGCCGGGCATAGAGCCCGCCCTCCGCGACCAGCTCATCATGCGTGCCGATGGCGGTGATCCGCCCGCCCTCCATCACCACGATCCGGTCCGCCCGCCGCACGGTGGCCAGGCGATGCGCCACCACCAGCGTGGTGCGCCCCTGCGCCAGCCGCGCCAGCGCCTGCTGCACCGCCTGCTCCGACTCCGCATCCAGCGCGCTCGTCGCCTCGTCCAGCAGCAGAATGGGCGGGTCGCGCAAAATGGCCCGCGCGATGGCGATGCGCTGCCGCTGCCCGCCCGAAAGCATCACGCCGCGCGCCCCGAGCGAGGAGGCATAGCCCTGCGGCAGCGCCATGATGAAATCATGCGCGGCGGCGGCGCGGGCGGCCGCCTCCACCTCGGCATCCGTGGCTTCCGGCCGGCCGTAGCGGATATTCTCGGCCGCGCTCAGGCTGAAGATCACGGGGTCCTGCGGCACAAGCGCGAGGCGCCCGCGCAGCGCGGCGGGGTCGAGCTCGCGCAGGTCCACGCCATCCAGCGTGATGCGCCCGCTGGCGGGGTCATAGAAGCGCAGCAGCAATTGCAGCACGCTGGTCTTGCCCGCGCCGGAGGGGCCAACCAGCGCCACCGTCTCACCCGGCTCCACCGCGAGCGAGAAGCCGTGCAGCGCCGCCGCGTCGGGCCGTGTGGGGTAGCGGAAGGTCACGTCCTCGAAGGCGAAGCGCCCCTGCGGCGGCTCGGGCAAGGGGAGGGGGCTTGCGGGGGCCGCGATATCGGGCCGGGTCTGCGTGACCTCCACGAGCCGATCAGCTGCGGCGGCCGCGCGCTGGATCTCTCCCCAAAGTTCGCTGATCGTGGCCCCGCTGCTCGCCAGCAGCACCGCGTAGAAAACGAAGGCCGAGAGCTCACCCCCGGTCATCCGCCCCGCGATCACATCCTGCCCGCCCACCCAGAGGCTGAAGGTGATGGCGCCGAAACACAGCAGGATGACGATCAGGATCAGGAAGGCGCGCGACGCCACGCGCCGGAGCGCCGCCCCCACGGATTGCTCGACCTCGGCCGCGAAGCGCCGGCGGTCCTCGGCCTCATGGGTGAAGGCCTGGACGATCCGAAGGCCGTTCAGCGTCTCCTCCGCCGTCGCGGCGAGGTCCGCCACGCGCTCCTGCGCGGCCTTGGAGAGCTTGCGCTCCCGCCGCCCGAACAGCACCAGCGGCCCCACCACCAGCGGCACCACCACGACGACGATGCCGGCGAGCTTCGGGCTCGTCGCGATCAGCAGGCCGAGTGCCCCCGTCGCCGTCAGCGCCGTGCGCAGCCCCATGGAAATGGCCGAGCCGATCAGCGCCTGCAGCAGCGCGATATCGGCGGTCATGCGGCTCAATATGTCGCCTGTCCGTGCCGTCTCGAAATAGGTGGGGGAGAGGGTGATGACATGGTCGAAGACCGCGCGGCGGAGGTCGGCCGCCACGCGCTCGCCGAGCCAGGAGACCAGGTAGAAGCGCGTGGCCGTGGCCACGCCCAGCGCCGCCACTACCGCGAACATGAAGAGGGCGGCGCTGTTCAGGCTGCCCGCACTCCGGTCGCCGAAGCCCTGGTCGATCAGCCGTTGCAGGCCCTGGCCCAGCAGCAGCACCAGGCTGGCCGCGATGACCAGCGCCGCCGCGGCGCCGGCGGTGCGCCAGGCATAGGGTTTGAGATAGGGAAGGAGCAGCCGCAGCGAGGCGATATTGCGGGGGCGGGAAGCGGTGTCTGACATGCGGGCGGGAGTTTCGCACAAAGCGAGGTGGCGCGCAGGGTCCTGTCGTCATAGCCTTGCGTGCAAAATCGTGAGGGCAAGCCTTGGACCAGTCATCCCCTGTGGCACCCCTTTGGGCGCCACCGCTCCGCGCTGCCGCACCGCGCGGGCTTTGCACCGATTGTGGCGTCTCCCGCATGGAAAACCCGAAGGCTTGTGGCACCGCCTGCCAGTTCATCGCGCCCGACTATCCGAAGATGGAAGCAGAGGTGCATGGCCGCCAGCGTGACCCTTCGCGCCCGGATGAGCTGCATTTCGGCCCCTTCCGCAAGATGCTGAAGGCCGCGCTGAAGGCCCCGCTGCCCGGCGCCCAATGGACAGGCATCACCACCCGCATCGCCGAGAAGCTGCTCGCGGCCGGCGCCGTGGATGCCGTGCTCACCATGGCGCCCGACCCTGAGGATCACTGGAAGCCCGTACCCGTGCTGGTGACCAGGCCCGAGGGCATGGCGCAGGTGCGGGGGATGCGGATGGGCTATGCCCCCTTGCTCGCGCTGCTCGAACCCGCGCGCGCCGCCGGCTACAAGCGCCTGGCCGTCATCGGCATTCCCTGCCAGGTGCATGCGCTGCGCGTGCTCGAGAAGGAGCTGGGCCTGGAGCGCCTGTATGTCATCGGCACGCCCTGTTCCGACAACACCACGACGGAGAGCTTCCACACCTTCCTCGACCTGCTGGATGACGACCCCGCTTCGATCACCTACCTCGAATTCCGCGCCGACTACCATGTGGAGCTGCGCTTCGCCGATGGACGCACGCGCACCATCCCCTTCCTGCAACTCCCGATTTCAAAGCTGCCGCCGGATTTCTTCCCGCTCACCTGCCGGACCTGCGTGGACTACACCAACGTGCTGGCCGACATCACCGTGGGCTACATGGGCGGGCAGGGGGAGCAATGGCTGCTGGTCCGGAACGAGCGCGGCGAGGAATTGCTGGGGCTGCTGGGCGATGAGATCCGCACGGAGGCGCCGGGCAGCAAGGGCAAGCGGGCTGGCGCCGTCAAAGGCTTCCTCGCCAATGTCGAACGCGCCGCGGGCGGCCTGCCTCTGCGCCGCATGCCGGACTGGGTGCGGCCCATCGTCGGCTGGCTGATGCCGCGCATCGGACCCCGCGGGCTGGAATTCGCCCGCACCCGCGTGGAGATGAAGGCTTGCGAAACGGTGGTTCATCTGCGCCGCGAGGAACCCGCCAGCGTGAAGAATATGGTCCCCGCCCATGTCTGGGCACTCGTGGAACCCTACGGCCTAACCCCGCGGGAGGGCGAGGGGCCGGGCAGACGGGCCTGAAACCCGCCGCCCGCGCGGGCGCCGCCGATGGCAGCGCCCGCCTCGGTCGCCTCAGCGGCGACGCACGGTCTCGTTCTCGGGGTGCGCGCCACTGACATTCGTGCCGGCCACCTCGTCAATCCCACGGCTGAGCTTGGTGCCGGGGGGATTGCCGGGCGTGCCGTCCGGCGTGCGGGGGATGACGCTGCCGTCGTCATCCACGCGCGAGGCCGCACGGCCGGCGGCGGTCCCAGCCGGGTTGGCGGCGGTACCGTCGGACTGGTTCGGATAGGCGCCGCTCATATTGGTGCCCAGCGCCCGGTCCGCCCCACGGCTGGCCATGGTGCCGGAGGGATTGTCGCGCGTGCCGTCCGGCGCGTCCGAGAGCAGGGAGGCATCCTCCCCACGGCCCGACCACCCACCCGCGCGATACTCGTCGCCGCGCGTCGAGACATCCACGGTCTGGTGGCGCGCCAGGATGGCTTCCGCCTGCTGGAGACGGCCCTCATCCGCGCGCACGCTCACCAATGTGCCACCGCGCCGCACGCCCTCGGCGTAGACATCCGCATCCTTCTCATCCACGCCGGAGCCAACCAGCGCGCCCATCAGGCTGCCCGCCGCGGCACCCGCGCCGGCGCCGGTCACCGCCGCCACCAGCCAGCCCGCCGCAACAAGCGGACCGATGCCCGGAATGGCCAGGGCGCCGAGGCCGGCCAGCAGCCCCGCGCCACCGCCCAGCACGGTGCCGAGCGTGGCACCGGTCCCGGCGCCGGTATCGGCTTCGGTATTGTCCGTGCTCCCGGAGGCAGCGTCGGAGCGCTGCCCGCCCACGATGCTGACTTCGTCGCTGGTGAAGCCGCCGCTTTCGAGGTCACGCACCGCCTGCATGGCATGCGCGTGGTCGTCGAACATTCGAGTCAGGGTCCGTGTCGCCATGACGCCAGTCTCCTCATGTTGATCTGAAGGGTTCGGCGCTGCGATGCGCAGCGTCGCTCGTTTTGTGGGAAACTCGGGCGGCACGCAGCTTGGCGCACCGCCCGAAGCTCGGTTCAGCGGGTGGTCGTGCCGCCCGTGGGGTTGGCACCCGTCGTGTTGGTGCCAGCCGCGCGATCCAGCGCACGTCCGGCCGCCGTGCCCGGCGGGTTGCCCGGCGTGCCGTCAGGCCGCGGCGTCTCGCCTTGCATCCGGTCCACGGCGCGTCCGACCGCGGTCGAGGACGGGTTGCCGGGCGTACCATCCGGGCGCCCCGCGCGGTCGGTCATTCCGCCGCGCGTATCGCCCGTCGTCCGGTCGGTGCCGGTCGTGCGGTTGGCGGCGCCGAGCGTGGCCACGCCGGGGCCAGCCGCGATGCGACCGCGAAAGTCGAGGGCGACATCCGTGGCCGATCCGCTTCGGGTCGCCCTTCCGCGCCAGAACCCGGCGTCATCCTTTCGAAGGTCCTGGACATTCGTGAAGCCGGCCGCCTCCAGGCGCGAACGCGCCTGGCCTTCGGTGAAGCTGTTGGCGCCGGATTCCAGGGCCGAAGCCTCGACCACGGCGGAAGCGTCGGCCCGGTCACGCGCCGGTGCCGGCGCAGTGCTCTGCGTGGTCATGCCGGGCGCCGCACCAGGTTGCCGCGTCGGCTGGGCCGAGGCGGGAGAGAGGCTGACGACGCCGACCGCCAAGCCGCTGAGCAAAGCTGCTCGCAGGGTGAATTGCATGCGTTTCTTCCTCCTAAGTCGGAAATTCACGCCCAGTCTCAAGGGCGCACTGTCGTAGTAACGACGAAGTGCGCCGACCGTTGCCGCTTCACTTTCCAAGCAGCCAATCGTGATATTTGCATGCGAGCGCCAATCTTGCGCACGAAACCGGTGGGTGGGATGGCATCGAATATTGATCGGCTGCCGTGTCGCCCGCTAGCGCGCCCGCGGCGCGGGCGACTGGCGTCACGCGGCCGCAGTGGCCGCCCCGTCATCGCGCAGGAGGAGCAGCCGGAACCTCGCTTCAGGTGGGCGGGGCCCTCGCGCGCTCAAGCCAGCGCGTAGCGCCCCGGCGCCAGGTCGGCCGCTTCGATCTCCGGCGCGCGCGCCGACATCAGGTCGGCCAGAACGCGGCCCGAGCCGCAGGCCATGGTCCAACCCAGCGTGCCGTGGCCCGTGTTGAGGAACAGGTTCTCGTAGCGCGTGGGGCCGACGATGGGCGTGCCATCCGGCGTCATGGGCCTGAGGCCGGTCCAGAACTGCGCGTGTTCGATGTCGCCGCCTTCGGGAAACAGGTCGCGCACGGAATGCGCCAGCGTCTCGCGCCGCGGCGCGCGCAGCTTGAGCGAGAAGCCGGCCAGCTCCGCCGTCCCGCCCACGCGGATGCGATCGCCGAGCCGCGTGATGGCGACCTTGAAGGTCTCGTCCATCACGGTGGAGACGGGCGCGGCGTCGGGGTTGGTGACGGGCATGGTCAGCGAATAGCCCTTCACGGGATAGACCGGCACATGCACGGCGAGAGGGCGCAGCAAGGCCGTCGAATAGCTGCCCATCGCGACGACGTAGCGCTCGGCCGTGAACATCCCCTGGTTTGTCTCGACGCCCGTGATGTGGCCGGCCAGGCTGTGCAGCCGCTTGACGGTCACGCCCTGGCGGAAGGTCACGCCGGCCGCCGCGGCCATGGCGGCCAGGCGCTGGGTGAAGAGGTGGGCATCGCCCGTCTCATCGCCCGGCAGGCGCAGGCCGCCGACATATTTCCCGGCCACGCGCGCCAGTGCCGGCTCGGCCGCCACGCAGCCCGCCGCATCCAGCACGTCGTAGCGCACGCCGAACTGCTCGAGCACATCGGTATCGGCGCCGACGGCGTCGAGCTGCTTCTGCGTGCGGAAGAGCTGCAACGTGCCCTGCATGCGCTGGTCATAGGCGATGCCAGTCTCGGCGCGCAGGTCGCGCAGCGCGTCGCGGCTGTATTCGGCGAGGCGCACCATGCGCGCCTTGTTGGTGGCGTAGGCGGCCTCGGTGCAATTCGCGAGCATGCGGGAGAGCCAGCCATAGAGCCCGCCATCCGCCTGCGGCCACACCACCAGCGGGCGGTGGCGCATCATCATCCACTTCAGCGCCTTCATGGGGATGCCGGGCGCGGCCCAGGGCGCGGAATAGCCGGGCGAGACCTGGCCCGCATTGGCGAAGCTCGTCTCCATGCCGGGCGCGGACTGGCGGTCCAGCACCGTCACCTCATGGCCGGCGCGGGCCAGATACCAGGCGCTGGTCACGCCGACGACGCCGGAGCCGAGAACGAGGATGCGCATGGATGCCTCCGCCAGTTGGATGCAGGAAGGATAGGGTCCAGCCTGCTGCATTTCCGCCGATTTCGCCGTGGATCATGCGAGATGAGGTTGGTTCTTGCATGCTCCTGCGAAGATATCGCAGATTCCACGCATGCACGCGCTCGACGATATTGACCTCGCCATGCTCCGCGAACTCCGCCTCGATGCGCGGATGAGCAATGCCGCACTGGCCGCGGCCGTCGGCCTCTC
>JAESGX010000370.1_pt1 | contig 18895 bp, 13 predicted proteins | sample 9269801 | NCBI WGS metagenome assembly JAESGX01 (sample SAMN16773122, study PRJNA677054) | algae metagenome | isolation source: Pleurocapsa minor GSE-CHR-MK-17-07R and co-occurring heterotrophs from wet... | place: USA: Lower Calf Creek Falls, Grand Staircase Escalante National Monument, UT ... | reverse complement strand
GCTTGCCGCCACGCCGCGGGTCACCATCCGCAGTCCGGACGATGCGCTGCTGGAAGCCGTGTTCCAGAAGCAATGGCGGGATCGCGGCATCGAGGCGGCACCCGACTTCACCCACTATGTCCTGTCGCGGATCGAGCGCAGCTTCGAGGCGGTGGCGCGCGCCGTGGACCTGCTCGACCGTGCGGCCCTGGCGGCAAAGCGCCCGCTCAGCATTCCGCTTGCCCGCGAAGCGCTGCTGGACATGCTGCCCGTCTTGGACCTGCAACCGAGGCCCTGCTAAGGAGGGGCATGGCAAGCCGTCTCCGTCCCACCGTCGTCGACTCCAGCGAGGCAAGCCTCGTGCTCGGGTCCGACCGTTACCTCAACCGGGAGCTGTCCTGGCTCGCCTTCAACGGCCGCGTGCTTGAAGAGGCGATGAACCCTGCCCATCCCCTGCTGGAGCGGCTGCGGTTCCTCTCCATTTCGGGCAACAACCTCGACGAGTTCATGATGGTTCGCGTTGCCGGGCTGCGCGGGCAGGTGGACGAGGGGATTGAAACCCCCTCGCCCGACGGCGCGACACCGGCACAACAGCTGGCCGGTATCGCCATCGCGGCGGATCGGCTGATGATGGAGCAGCAGGAGGTGTTCGGTGTGCTGCGCACGGCGCTGCGCACGGCCGGTTTCCACGTGCTCGATCATAACGAGCTGACGGAGCAGGAGGCGCTCTGGCTGGAGACGCATTTCCTGGGCCAGATCTTCCCCGTGCTGACCCCCCAGGCGATCGACCCGGCGCATCCCTTTCCGTTCATCCCGAACAAGGGGTTCAGCCTGGTGTTCCAGATGATGCGGCTGTCCGACCGGGAGCATTTGTCCGCGTTGCTGATGCTGCCGCCGATGCTGCCGCGCTTCGTCCGCCTGCCGGGCCGGGCGCCGCGCTACGTCGCGATGGAGCAGGTGCTCACCCGCTTCTTCCCGCTCATCTTCCCCGGCTTCGAAGCGCTGGGGCAGGGCGCCTTCCGCATCATCCGCGACAGCGACATCGAGATCGAGGAGGAGGCCGAGGATCTGGTCCGCTTCTACCAGTCCGCGATCAAGCGCCGCCGCCGGGGCCAGGTGATCCGCCTGAAGATCGAGGGGGCGACGCCGGCGGGCCTCAAAACCATGGTGAAGCACAAGCTTGCCGTGGATGAAAAGGACGTGACCGAAGTCGAGGGTATCCTGGGCATCGCCGACCTCGCGCAGCTGGTCGACGAAGACCGGCCCGACCTGAAGTTCGAGCCCTATGTCGCGCGCTTCCCGGAACGCATCCGCGAGCATGGCGGCGACTGTTTCGCGGCCATCCGCGCCAAGGACATCGTGGTCCACCACCCCTATGAGTCGTTCGACGTGGTACTGGCGTTCCTGCGCCAGGCGGCCGCCGACCCGGACGTGGTCGCGATCAAGCAGACACTGTATCGAACCGGCAAGAACAGCCCCATCGTGCGCGCGCTGATCGATGCGGCCGAGGCGGGAAAGTCGGTCACGGCCATTGTCGAGCTGAAGGCCCGCTTCGACGAGGAGCAGAATCTGACCTGGGCGGCGGCGCTCGAGCGGGCGGGCGTGCAGGTCGTCTATGGCTTCATCGAGTGGAAGACCCACGCCAAGGTCTCGCTCGTCGTCCGTCGCGAAGGGGCGGAGCTGAAGACCTATCTGCACCTGGGCACCGGCAACTACCACCCGGTGACGGCGCGCATCTACACCGATCTCAGCTTCTTCACGGCGGACCCGGCGCTCGCCCGCGATGCCGCGCAGGTGTTCAACTACATCACCGGCTATGTGGAGCCCACCAACCTGAAGCACCTCGCCATGAGCCCGATGAACCTGCGCTCCACGCTGATGGCCGGGATCGACGCCGAGATCGCCCACGCCGAAGCCGGCCGGCCGGCGGCGATCTGGGTGAAGATGAACAGCCTCGTCGACCCAATCATCATCGAGAAGCTCTACGAAGCGAGCCAGGCCGGCGTCGAGATCGACATGGTGATCCGCGGCATCTGCTGCCTGCGACCGGGCGTGCCCGGCCTTTCCGAGACCATTCGCGTGCGCTCCGTCATCGGCCGCTTCCTGGAGCACAGCCGCATCGTCGCGTTCGGCAACGGCCATCATCTGCCGTCGCGGCAAGCGAAGGTCTGGATCACCTCGGCCGACTGGATGCCGCGCAACTTCGACCGCCGGGTCGAGCTGCTGATCCCGATCGAGAACCCGACCGTCCATGCCCAGATCCTGGACCAGGTGATGGTCGCCAACCTGAAGGACGATGAGCAGAGCTGGGACATGCAGCCCGACGGCAGCTACAGCCGGGTGGCCGCCGCCCGGCCCGGGTTCAACCTGCACCGCTATTTCATGACCAACCCCAGCCTGTCGGGCCGGGGCGCCGCACTGCGCGGGGGGGATACACCCAAGCTGCTCGTAAGCTGACAATGGCAGGGTCGCAGGCGTTCGACGCCATCATCCTGGGGGCAGGCGGGGCCGGGCTGATGTGCGCCGCCGTCGCGGGCCAGCGCGGTCGGCGGGTGCTGCTGATCGACCACGCCGACGCGCCGGGCAAGAAGATCCTGATCTCGGGCGGCGGGCGGTGCAACTTCACCAACATTCACGCAGCGCCCGACCGCTATCTGAGCGCCAACCCCCATTTCGCGAAATCGGCACTCAGCCGCTATCGGCCGGAGGATTTCATCGCGCTGGTGGACCGGCACGGCATCGCCTGGCACGAAAAGACGCTGGGGCAGCTGTTCTGCGATGGGTCGGCGCGGCAGGTGGTGGCGATGCTGCGCGCCGAATGCCCGGAGAGTGTCGAACTGGTTCTGGGGCACCCCGTTAGCGCTGTAGAGCATGCCGACGGCCGGTTCCGGGTGGCGTTCGGCGACCGCCTCGCCACCGCGCCCGCGCTTGTCATCGCCACCGGCGGACCCTCGATCCCGAAGATGGGCGCAACCGGCTTTGCCTATGATCTTGCCCGCAAATTTGGCCTGAAGGTGGTGGAGCCGCGCCCGGCGCTGGTGCCGCTGACGCTGGGTGGCGACGAGACATTGTTCCGCACCTTGTCGGGCGTGGCGACCGACGTCGTCGCCCGCGCCGGGAAGGCCAGGTTTCGCGAGGCGGCGCTGTTTACGCACAAGGGGCTGTCGGGCCCGGCCATCCTGCAGGTTTCGTCCTACTGGCGCCACGGCCAGCCGGTCTCGATCGACTTTGCCCCGGACCGCGCGCCCGGCTGGCTCTTGTCGGCGAAGCGGGCGCGCCCGCGCGCCGCGTTGCGCACCGCGCTTGCGGAGCTGCTGCCGGAACGGCTTGCCGACACGCTTGCCGAGCGCCTCGGCGTGGCGGGCGAGCTTGGAAATCTCTCCGACCGGGCGCTCGATGTTGCAGCGCAGCACTTGTCAAACTGGCGTTTTTCGCCCAATGGGACGGAAGGCTTTGCCAAGGCGGAAGTGACAGCCGGCGGCATCAGCACGGACGGGCTTTCCTCGCAGACGATGGAAGCGAGGACGCTGCCGGGCCTTTTTGCCATAGGCGAGGCGGTCGATGTGACGGGCTGGCTCGGCGGATATAATTTCCAATGGGCCTGGGCCAGCGGATGGGCCGCAGCGCACGCGCTCTGATTTTTCGAACGGACTTCCGATGCCTTTCTCGACCCTTCCCGCCCTCCTTGCCGAGGCGCTTGCGACCCGTGGCTATGCCGACCCGACGCCGGTGCAGGCCGCCGTGCTGGAACCCGAAGCCGCAGGCCGCGACCTCATCGTCTCGGCGCAGACGGGCTCGGGCAAGACCGTCGCCTTCGGCCTCGCCATCGCGCCCGAATTGCTCGACGAGGAGGGGAAGGCGCGCCACGCCTTTGCCCCGCTTGCGCTCGCCATTGCGCCCACCCGCGAACTGGCGCTGCAGGTCAGCCGCGAGCTGGAGTGGCTCTATGCGGGCGCAAAGCTGCGCGTCATCAACTGTGTGGGCGGCATGGACGCGTCCAAGGAGCGCCGCGCCCTTGCCGGCGGTGCCCATATCGTCGTCGGCACGCCGGGGCGGCTGCGCGACCACCTGGAGCGCGGTGCGCTCGACCTTTCCAGCCTGTCGGCGGTCATCCTGGACGAGGCCGACGAGATGCTGGACATGGGCTTCCGTGAAGACCTGGAGGAAATCCTGGACGCGACCCCCGAGGGCCGCCGCACCCTGCTGTTCTCGGCCACCATGCCACGCCCGATCGTGGCGCTCGCCAAGCGCTACCAGAAGAACGCGTTCACCATTTCGACCGTCGGCCAGGACCGCGGCCATGGCGACATCAGCTACCAGGCGGTTGCGATTGCCCCGTCCGACATCGAGCACGCGGTCGTGAACCTGCTGCGCTATCATGAGGCCGAGACCGCGATGCTGTTTGCGGCCACGCGCGAGAATGTCCGCCGGCTCCATGCCAGCCTGATCGAGCGCGGCTTCGACGCTGTCACGCTGTCGGGCGAGCACAGCCAGAACGAGCGCAACCAGGCGCTGCAGGCCCTGCGCGACCGCCGCGCCCGGGTTTGCGTTGCGACCGATGTTGCCGCGCGCGGCATCGACCTGCCCAGCCTCAGCCTTGTCGTCCATGTGGAAATCCCGCGCGATGCCGAAGCGCTGCAGCACCGCTCGGGCCGCACCGGGCGCGCGGGGAAGAAGGGCACCGCCATCCTGCTGGTGCCCTATCCGCGGCGCAAGAAGGTGGAATATATGCTGCGCGACGCGCGCATCACCGCCGACTGGATCCGCACCCCCACGGCCGACGAAATCCACGCGAAGGACCGCGAGCGGCTGCTGGAAAAACTGCAGCTTCCGGTCGAGACAGACGAGGAGGACCGCGCGCTTGCGGCAAAGCTGCTGGAAACGCGCAGCGCCGAGGACATCGCCGCCATGCTGGTGCAGGCGCACCGCGCCAAGCTGCCGGCGCCCGAGGAGATGGTCGACGGCGGCACCCGCGAAAAGAGCGAGCGGGGCGAGAAGGAGCTGCGCCCCGGCTTCGAGGATGTGGTCTGGTTCCGCATGAACATCGGCCGCCGCCAGAACGCCGATCCGCGCTGGCTGCTGCCGCTGCTCTGCCGCCGCGGGCACATGACACGCGGCGAAGTCGGCGCCATCCGCATCCAGGCGACCGAGACGCAGTTCGCGATCCCGCGTGCCGCTGCCAGCCGCTTCATGGCAGCGGTGAAGCGCACTGCGAACGAGGGCGGCGACGATGAAGCCGCAGTGCAGTTCGAGATGCTGGACAGCCCGCGCGCGCAGGCCACGCCGCCGCAGCGCAACGGCCCCAACGCCCCCGCGCGCCCGGCTTATGAGCCCAAGCCCTATCGTGCGAAAGGCCAGCATCCCGGCGGGACCAGCCCCGACAGGGCGCGTCCGGCCGGCCCGAAGCCGTCCGGCGGCCCCAGGCCCGGCGGCTCGAGGTTCGGCGGGCCGAAGCCAGCCGGTCCAAACCAGAAGCGCCCTGCCTGAGCCGATGATACTGGTCGACGCCGACGCCTGCCCGGTGAAACAGGAGATCTACAAGGTCGCCTTCCGCCACGGGGTGGCGGTGAAGATCGTCGCCAACAGCTTCCTGCGCATCCCCGACCACCCGCTCGTCGAGCGGGTGGTCGTGGGCTGCGGGTTCGACGCCGCCGACGACTGGATCGCCGACAACGCCGGTGCCGCCACCATCATCGTCACCACCGACATCTTGCTGGCGGATCGCGGCCTGAAGGCCGGTTCCACCGTCATCGCCCCGACCGGCAAGCCCTTCACGCCCGACAGCATCGGCGGCGCGATTGCCACCCGGGCCATCATGGCCGATCTGCGCGCCGGCATCGAAACCGGCCCCGGTGGCGGCCCGGCGCCCTTCGGCGCGAAGGACCGCTCGCGCTTCCTCTCCACGCTCGATGGCGCTGTCGAGCGACTGCGCCGTCGGGCAAAGGCTGCGGGCAGCTGACGACCGTGGCGCTCCAGCGCCGCATCCCGCCGACCCGCCGCGGGGGCGGCGGATCGGCTCAGGAGTCGGGCATGCGCCGTGTCAGCGGCAACCGGCTGCGTCCAGCAGCAGCCGGGCTTCGGCACGATTCAGCCGGTTGTCGAGCGCGAGACGCACGGCCTTGCCCGCGACGATCACACAGCCGAGCAGGGCGGCTGCGTGGTCCCACTCGGCGAGGCCGGGTTGGACCGCCGGCGCGAGGATGGCGACGACGCTGAGGCCCGCCACCGCTGCCGTCTGCAGCGGCAGGCGGCACTCGGCGCGGGAAAGGGTAAGCGCGGCTAACCCGAGCAGCAGCGCCGACAGGAGGATGCGCACATGCTCCTCGCCGGATGCGATGACGAGGTCGACCAGGCCGGCGGTCAGGACGATGATGCCAGTCGCGCAGATGAAGGCGAAGATGCAGGCGGTATTGGCCAGCAACTGCCTGTCATTGCGGATGTCGGTGTGGCGGGCCTTGAAGCCGTGGCGAAGCCGGGCGGCTCTGGCCAGGACCGGTTCGGGCGCGCCTTCACCGTTCCAGCGTGTGACGAGTTCGTCGACCAGCTTGTCGATGGCACTGGTGCCGGCTCGTGCGGCGGGCGATGGCGCGGTAATGCTTGCGCTGGACATGAAGATGACTCCTGATTGGGGACCTCGCCCGAGGCACGGCTCGGGCAGAGCGAGGCAGCATGAGCGCCGTTCAGCGGGCTGGGAAACCGAGGTTGAGGCGGCGCCGCTCCAGCTCGCGATTCACGCGCCTGGCGCGCAGGGTTTCGCTCGCCAGCAACAGATAGACCCGCGCTGCCAGCGCAGCCCATCCAGCAAGGATGAACGCCACGTCGATGGCCAGCTGGCCATCGTTTGCAAATGTAGCATGGCTGAAGACGACCATGATCATGGCGAGACATTGAACCATCGCCTGGAGCAGGAGAAAGCGGGACTCGCCGGCCTGTGCCAGGCGGAAGGCGGTCAGCGTCCAGCAGGCAAGGACGATACGCCCGGCCAGTTCAGCCACGGGGAGCAGGTTTACCGCTTGCACGACCATCACGCCCAAGACGAACAAGGAGCCGGCGAACTCGATCGTAGTCGCCAGGCGATCGAGGCGGTTTCGATCGATTGCAGCTTGATCGGTGGGGGCGCTTTCACTGCGGACGGATTGAAGAGGATGGATCTTGACTTGGTGCAAACCCTGAGAGCCTGCAACTTGGGGGACGTGGACTGCATTCAGCAACTGCATAAATCGAGCTTTTGAAGGCATACGCAACATAGCGATCTCCCAATTTTTCTTATGCTTTCTAGGTCCGACCCTAACAAAAAGATAAGCTACCGGGGCCGGATAAGGAAGATGGCAGAGTGTGAACTAGCATTAACAGTAGTGTTCACACTTGCAGTGCCATAAGATTAGCGTTATTCAGGCACTGGTAGTGCATGCTTCCTGGCAGGTGCGAAGCTCGGAGTCGGTCGCCGGCCCGCGCCGATCGCCTCAGGGCAGCGGTGGAAGTGCTGCCCTGAACCTGGCGGCGACCCGCCGGAAGCCACTGTTATTGGGGTGAAGCTCATCGAACCAGGCCGACCCTGCGGCCGTGCGGCAGTCGACAATATGCAAGGGGGCCAGCGCCGGCTCTGCGGCAAGCGCGGTCAGCAGCAGATGTAACCGGTCGATGAGAACGCGCACGATGGCCCGCTGCAGCACCTGGTCGACGATCCCGCGCGCGACCATCGGCAGCCCCAGCCAGATCATCGCGCGGGGAATGGCATAGCCATATCCATGGCAGAGGATCGGCACCTCGGGCGCGACCGAGCGGATTTCCAGCAGCAGGCGCCGGAATTTCGGCCCGATTTCCTCCGCGAGCACCGAGTCGAAGCCGGGGCGGAGGTAGTCGGCTGCCCGCCGCCCGGGCACAAAGCTCTTCAGCAGGGTGAACAGGCGCAGGCGGCCGAGCAGGTCGTTGCCGCCCGCGCTCAGCAGCACGGCGTGCGGGCGATGCTCGACGACTGCGTCCTTCAGCTCGTCCTGCCGGGCGATATTGTCCAGCGTGTCGCCGGCGCCGCTCAGGCAGAAGATCGCATTGTCGGGCTCGAGCTGGTCGATCACATCGTCCAGCAGCACCGGATACTGGAACCAGCTGTCGCCCTCGCTCACCAGCCGGCGGCCGGTCCAGCCACCGGCGATCCGCTCCCGGTAGCGGCGTTGCCGCTTCAGCCGCTCGATCTCGCTCAGCCCGCCGCCCAGCCACGTCTCCGCACTGTTCGCGTCCACCAGCGCCGGGTTGACGACCACGCGCGGCCGGAACGCGTCGGAGCGGGCGAGGTCGATCTGCACATAACGTTTCAGGTCCGAAAGGTCGGCCGCCGGGTCCTGCAGGCGGTGCAGGAACTCCGCCATCGAAATCGGCGCATCGGCCACTCTGGTCTCCGGGTCAGCCTTGGCAGCCGATTATTCGCGCCGGCACCGACAATGCCGGTGGCACAGCGCACGCGGGCGATGTGGGATTTCCCACCCCCGCTTCACCTGGCGCGTCCTCAACCCGGCTGGTCCCCCACTGCCTTGCGCACCATCCCGGCGAGCGCGTCGACGTCCTTCACCTCCAGCCGCCGCCGGCCGGGGCCGACGACGCCCACCGAGGCGAGGTAGGACAGCTCGCGGGTCACGGCCTCGCGGTGGCTGCCGATCATGGTGGCCAGCACCTCATGGGTCGGCGACGGGTCCAGGATGGCGCGATTGTCCTCGACGCCGGCCACCGCGCACAGCCGCAGCAGATGGCAGTGCAGCCGGCTGCGGACGTTCAGTGTCGACAGCTCGAACACGCGCTCTGTCAGCTGCCGTACCTGGCCAACGAGGTGGGCCGCGAACCACAGCGCGGCGGCGGGCGTTGCACAGACCAGCGCGCGGAATACGGGGCCCCGCACGACCAGCATCTGGCTGTCTTCGACTGCCACGATGCTGGTGGAGCGCCGGCCGGCGTCGATGGCGGAGAGGTCGCCGAAGAAATTGCCTGCTCCCAGATGCCGCATGATGACTTCGCGCCCGTCGGACGAGAAGATGGTGACGCGAAGCTGGCCCGCCACGATGACGTAGACGTCGTCTGAGCGGGTGCCGGCTGCCACCAGCAGATGGCCGGTCCGGGCGCGCAGGACGTCGCCTGCTGCCGACAGGCCGGCGATCAGGTCCGGCGGCGCAGGTTCGCCCGTGGCGGAAGTCAGCTGCATCGACAGGGGTTCTGCAAGACCCGGCATATCGGGAACCCACGCGCCAGGGACCAACACATCAGCCCAACCTTCCCCAAAAGCCGGCGCCCCCGCCAGGACCACCCGTGGGATTAACCAAAATGCTTCGCATGGTCCATCGATTATGGCATTTGGCACGGGAAGTGCGCTTCCGGGGTGGGGCGGTGTGGCGGGGGTGGCTGGCAGCATGCGTGGCGAGGGTGTCGAGGAGAGGACCGGGGACGGCGCGGGGGAAGGGCGGCAGGTGGCAACCCTGTTGTTCGCGGACCTGTGCGAGTCGACCCGGCTGGCGACCGAGCTGGAGGCCGAGGACTATGCCGACATCCTGACCTCGGTGCGCGCCGTGCTGGAGCGGGTGGTCCCCGCGCATGGCGGGCTGATCGGCCAGATCTACGGCGATGGTGCGCTGGTGCTGTTTGCCGAAGGCCATGCCGGGCCGGAGGCGGCGGTCGATGCAGCGCTTGCCGCAGCGCTGGAGCTGCACCGGCAGGTCGAGGCGCTGCCACCGGTTGCCGGCGCACAGCTGAAGCTCCACAGCGGGGTGCACGCCGGGCTGGTGCTGATGCGCAAGGGCGATGCCGCCAAGGGCCGGTTCGAGGCGCTGGGGCTCGCCACCAGCGTCGCCGCACGGCTCGCATCGGCGGCGAACCCCGGCGAGATCCTGGTGAGCGACGCGACGCTCGGCCCCACGCGCTGGCGCTATGTCACCGAGGCGCCGCGCAGCATCGCCATCGATCGCGCCGGCGACAGCATCGTGGCGGTGCCGGTCTCCGGTCTCGTGCACACGGTGACGCTACACAAGGTGACCCGGCTGGAGGCTTCGGCCCGCTCGGCGCGCGGGCTCTCGCCCTTCGTCGGTCGCCGCGCCGAGCTGGCAGAGGCCGACGACATGCTCGCCCGGGCGCGCGGGGCGCGGGCGTCGGCGCTGTTGTTCACGGCGCCGCCGGGCCAGGGCAAATCGCGGTTTGCAGCCGAAGTCGCGGACCGGGCGCGTGCGGCCGGCTTTGCGATCCTCTCAGGCGCGTCCGAGCCGGAGGGCGAGCCGCTGCAGCCGTTCCGGCAGATGGTCCGTGCGTTCGGCGACCCGGAAGCCGCGCCGGCCGAGATTCCCGGGGAGGTGCTGCAGAAGGTGCTCGGCAAGGCTGCGATGGCGCCACTGGTGGCGGGCGGTGCCGCGGACCCGGCGGCGCTTGCCACCGCGGTGCGCGAACAGATCGAGCGGCTGGCGGCCCATGTGCCGGTGCTGCTGCTGCTGGACGACTGGCAATGGGCGGACGCCGCCTCGGTCCAGTTGCTGAAGAGCCTGACGGCCGCGGAGGGGCGCGTCGCCATGCTGCTGCTCGCGCGTCCGCCCGAGCCGGGGACGCTGCCGTTCGATGCCGTGGCCGAACTGGCGCTGCCGCCGCTGGAAGAGTCCGACGGGCTCGACATGATCCAGGTGCGCGTGCCGTCGCTCGACTCGGTTGTGGCGGCGCGCATCCACCGGGCGGCGGGTGGCAACCCGCTCTACATCGAAGAGCTCTGCCACCTCGCAGCGGCGGACGGATCGCGGATGCCCGATGTGTCGGGGGCGGGGTGGTTCGCTGCCTCCATCGAGGCGCGCTACCGCCGCCTGCCGCCGCCGCTTGCAAAGCTGGTGCGCACGGCGGCGGTGATGGGAATGACGATCGCGGAGCCGCTGCTGGCCGAGATTTCGGGCGTGGTGCTGGACGAGGCGGCGCGCGCCGAACTGGCCCGGGTGGACCTGCTGTTTCCGGCGGACCGGCCCGGCATGCTGCGCTTCAAGCACGGCCTTGCCCGCGATATCCTCTACCGCCTCGTCGCGAGCGCCGACCGCCGCGCACTGCACGCGCGGATCGCGGAGGTGCTGGCGACGCAGGAGCCGGACGCGCACGAGGCGCTCGCCACCCATTACGCGGAAAGCGGCCAGCCGGCGCTTGCCGCCGACCATGCCGAAAAAGCGGGGAACGCCGCGGCGGCTGCAGCGGCAGTCGATCGCGCGCAGCTTTTCTATCGGATGGCGCTCGACGCCCTGGACAAGCTTCCGCCCGGCATGGAGACCGCCATGCGCTGGGGTGCCATTGTCCGGCGTTTCGCGATGATTGCGGTCTATGATCCGGTCCCCTCCCACATCTCGCTGTTCGAGGACGCCGCCCGACGGGCGCGCGCGTTCGGCGATCCCCTGATGATGGCTCAGGCGGAGTATTGGGTCGGCTATGCCTACACGACCACCGGGTCGATGCGGGAAGGTCTGGTGCATTACCGGTCCGGGCTGGCGCTTGCAGAATCGGTGGGCGCAACGGCGCTGATCGGCGAACTGCGCGCCGCCATGGGCCACGCGTTCCAGGCAATGTGCGACTATCCCAACGCCGCACCCTATCTCGCGGATGCCAGCCTGCTGACCTACAAGGGCGGGCAGCGCTCGATCAGCGCCTGTGCCTCGCTCAGCTATCGGGCCGGGGTTCTGGCCGACCAGGGGGAGTTCGGGGCCGCCTATGATTTCCTGGAGGAGGCACTGGCCTTGGTGGGAGACCGCCTGCATCAGGTGGGATCGACGATCCTGTGCTGGTACGCGGGTGTTCTGCTCTGGCAGGGGCGACCCGAAGACGCGCGGCAGCGGGCGCTGCAGGCTCTCGCCATCACCGAGCGGACGGGGAATGGCTATATGAACGCTTACGCCCGCGCCGAAGCCGGATACACCGGCTGGATCGAGCGCCCCGAGCAGGCCGACTTCAGGCGGCTCGGGTCGGCGTCGCTCTGCATGCATGTTCGTGGCAGCCGGCTGTCCTCATCCATGCCCCAGGGATGGTCCGCGGACGTGGCGGCGATGGAGCGCGACATGCCGGCGCTTCGCGCTGCCGCTGCGCGCGCCTTCAGCCGTGGCCGGGCGGGCGACCTCCTGGGTGCAGCCATGGCCTGGCGCGCGCTGGCGCGGGTAGCCGAGACTCCGGCGCGGGCCCGGCACTGCCTGAACGAGGCGCACGCGGTCGCCGAGCGCCGAAATGCGCCGCACGAGCGCGCCGTGACCTGGATGGCCGAGGCAGAACGCGCGCTGCGGGACGATGCACCATCGGCGGCCCTCGAACCCCTCGACCGGGCGCAGGCGCTGTTCGAGCGGCTCCGCATGCCGTGGTTCGAGGCGCGCGCGGCGGGCATCCGGGCGCGCCTTTAGGTCCGTCGGCTCAGGTCGACGGACAGGGTGAACTGCGTTTTGCGGACATTGGCAGCGGCCAGCAGCGCCGTCACAACGCCAAGCAGGCTTCCCATCGCCATTTTATAGGCCGGGCAGGCGTGGGTCTGGACACCGTTTGCCGACCGATCGCCGCCGAAGATCGCGAACACGTCGGGCCTGGCCGTGCCGCCTGCCGCAAGCTCTGCGGCCTGGGTGGCGAGGGTCGCGGAATAGATGGAGAGCGGGAACATTTCTCCTGCGATAAAATCGACCCCGGGCATGGACGATCCATGGGGTTCGATGCCGTCTGCGGTGATGCGCCCGGGCTGTTTCGCCCGGCGCCAGATGAAGTCCGGTGCCGGACGGCGTTGCATAGCCCGGCGCATGGGTGGGTCGACAACCCGGGCGGCGAGGCCGAACTGCGCTGCCGGCGCCGCGGTATCGACGCCCCGGGCGATCAGCTCGCTCTGCACGCGCCAGAGTTCGCCCGAGGCCAGCCAATCGTCGAAAATGCCGAGCAGCGAGCCCCAGGATGGCGGGAGAAAGCCCATCATCACGCCGACCAGCGTTCGGGCGAAATAGTCGGCCTTTTCCGCAGCGGTTCCGGGAAACGCTTGCGCCGCCTCGTAGATCGCCCGCGAAATTGTCTCCGGGCGCGGGCCGATCATCCGTCCCCAGTCATCTGCGGGGCGGCTGCCGAACAATCGCGTACTGGCCGCGTGAAGGGCGCGGCCATGCCACTGCCCCATCTCCACGCCCGTTACGGACGGAGTCGGATCGAACATGTAGCGCGAGGGTGAGAAATAGTCGCCCGGGCACATTGGTGCGCGCATGTCGTCACCCCGCGCACCGGGCCCCTTCAGCGACACCTTGCGATAATCGAGCCCGCCGAGTTCGATCTCGCCGCCGTGTCGGGCGTCGGGAATGCGGAACCAGTACTCGCAGAGCGCCCCGAGCGCGGCATCAAAGTAGCTGACGAGGCTGAGGCTGCGTGGTGCGCCGTCGGCCGGGAGGATATGCGCATTCAGAAGGGCGCTGCAGGTCTTGAAGGCGACTGCGAAGGCCTGGACTTCGCCGACCGCCTGCAGGGCCTTGTTGGGACCGGCCGACTCCACGGTGTAGGGGTCCGGCGCTGCTGTCGTCTTGTCGAAACCAAGGTAGATCGACCCCATCGACTGCTTCGCCCGCGCGTCATAGCCGTCGACCGTGAAATACTCGTCATCGGCAAGAATCTTGGCAATGAGCGCACCGTCCCCCACCATCACGCGTTTGCCCGGATTGACCGGGTTTCCGGCCGCGTCGCGTTCCTCGGGCAGCAGGGCATAGGGGCATTTCAGGACGCCGGGCACGCGTTCGGGATCTTCGTTCGGGTCTTTCGGTCCGGCCCTGACCGCCTCCCAGACCGACGCGGTCAGCCCTTGCTGCCGCATCCCGGCGTCGTCGAACAGCGCCTGCCATTGCTCACGGATGTGCTTCTTGCCGTCGGGTTGGTTTTCGAGCCAGCGCAGTTGCGCGATCAGCTTCTGCCCCGCCGTGACAGTATCGGGCCTGACCGGGCTTTCCGTGTAGTCTGTAAGCTCCTTCAGCACTGGCACCGACGGCACGAAGAAATAATGCATCCAGTCCAGCCCCACGGCGCCTTGCGCATTGGGGTTGAGCTCGCTGCGGCAGACCTTTCCCTCCACTTCATGCCGGAACATGCGCGCGTCGCCCCGCCGCGGCACGCCCATCAAGGGATCGCCCATGAAACTGCCGATCCGCGTGCTGTTGCCGCCGTTCACCCAGCGCTGCACCACCTCGAACTGCTCGGCGATGCTGGCGCAATAGGCCATGAACATCACCCCGCGCTCGGCGCCGATGTTCGATCTGTCGGCCGCAAGGCGGGGGCCATAGCTCATGCCGCGGCGCATGATGCGGGGCGGCGCATCCTTGTTCTTGCCCGTGCGCGGGTTGCTTCGCCGTACATGCGATTGCAGCGGGCAGCGGCGACCGTCCGGATCCTCCTGGTAATTGAAGTCGTTGGGCCCTTCATGGTCGACGAGCGGCGTGCCGTCCGCGTGCCGCCCCAGCATTGCCGCCAGCGCCTTCTCGCGCCCCTGGCGGCCGATCCCATAGGCCGCGCCCGCCGCTGCCAGCTGCTTTTCCAGCCGGTCGCGGAACTGCCGCATGCGGCGCACCACCAGAAAGCTTCCGCCCTTGCTGAAGTCATCAAAATCAAGGTTCAGTTTACGGCCGTCCGGCTGCCCCAGAATGATTTCCCCATAGTCGGTTTCGTCGCTCCATCGTTCGGTGCCGGCCGTCGAAGGCGCGGGCACCGGCTTTGGCTGGCTCAACCCGCCGCGCAGCCCGAAATGGTCGGTGTCACCGTCCTCGCTGGCGCCGAGCATGGGGATCACCGACACGAGCCGCAGGCCCTGCAGCTGGCTTTCCAGCAGGCTCACCGCCAGATGTAGCGGATGGTCCGTGCTCCACACATGCTCATCGACCTCGGGGCGGAGCCGGACGCGCAGCTGGATCATCACGTCCACTTCGGAAAGCTCCACTGTGCCGGGCGGCGGCGGGGGCGGCGTGCCGTCCAGCAGGGGCACCGGCGCCGGCCAGTTGCGCGGGGGGGACTTCCAGTTGCGGGGATGGAACGCCCTCAGGTCGCCCATCGCTGGCGACCGAACGGCAGCGCCATCCCTGAATTCGCGCGGCATCTTGTCGAGATGCATTTGCTTGACCTCGAGCGACTGCAAGCCCCGCCATGTGAGGGCAACCTGGGCAAAGCCGGGAACGACGCTCGCCTTCTCGCCAAGCCCCGGCAGCATTGCTTCGATGGGAAGTGGCTTTTCCCCTTTCGCCTCGCTCGACCGAAACGGTCCGTCAGGGGCGAGGGAGGTGCGCGCCGCAGCAGCATCGGTCACTTCATACAGCAGCATCACACCGTGGTTGGTCGGCCTCTTGTCCTCGGTGCGGAACGATGTCAGCACGCCCTTCTGCACGTCTTCCAGCTTCAGCGGCGGCTGCGGCGCGGGAGCCTGGCCCCCCGGCCGGTCCGGAAATGGCTGGCGGAACCAGTCGATCTGCTGGGCGTGCAGCATCCGATCCTGATCGGAGAGGGCTGCGATGTCGGCGTCGGTGACCACGCCGCGCACGATGTTCAGCAGCAGCATGGCATCGTTGGGCCGCCACTTTCCGTCCTCGCACTCCCATCCGGGCCGGAAGCCGTAGAAGCGCACCAGGCTGAAGAAGCCGATGAGCGCCGACAGCGTCTGCCGTTCGGCATCGATCGGCGTCACAGGGCCCGCGGTCTTCGCGTTCGCCAGGGCCTCGGGGGGCGTTTTCGCGCGGAAGCGCGCCAGCGCCAGATCGGTCTCTTCGGGCGTCCGCCCTTCGCGCACCACCCGCTCCATCCCCTGCAGATAGGTAAGGTCGGTGACGGTCAGATGGGTGGCGTTGTAGAACCATTCCGTACGGATCAGATTCTCCCGCACCCAGCCGATATACTGCTCGTAGCTGGAGTTGACCGCGATGGGGTAGCCTTCGCAGTTCACCAGCACGGGGTCCAGCAGCCGCCCGAGATCGCGCCAGATCACCCGCATATAGGGTTCCCAGTGAAAATCGAACGTCACCGACAGCAGCAGCCGTGGCGGCGCGCCCTTCGGCTCATTGGTGAGCCCCACGCGGAAACTGTGGATCGCCTCGATGTTCTCGATATTGTCCATGGAAAGGGCTGCGATCCGCTCCTCGCGCCCGGCCCGCAGGCCATAGATCATCCGCATGATCGCAACCGCGCGATTCGTGTAGCTGATCGCCTCCCACTCCTGCGCCATGCCCTGCTTCAGGTCGGCGATGATGGTGAGGTCGGTCGCGCTTCCGAGCGATTTCGTTGCAACCGGCATCTTCATGGCGTCGACTCCCCCCGAACCAATGCCGGACAATAGGTCATGGTTAATGTGGCCAGCAAGGCACCGGCGTCGTGTGTTTTGCCACCGTGCAGGCATGCGATCCCGCACCGGCACCTGCCGGTATCCGGACATTGCGAAAGCCCGGGTCAGTCCGGGCTGGTGGCGTCCACCGCGCCGTCGATGAGGTTACACTGCAGCAGGCGCTCCAGCGGCGACAGCCGGGTCCGAGCGGCAGCGACGGCTGCCTCCAGCCCGGCTGCGGCCGCGCGGGCAGCGGCCTGGGCTTCGATGCGGCTGACCGCGCGAAAGCGGATCGGGGTGCCGGCCGGCAGCTGCGCCAGCGCATCGATGTCGGGGTCGATCACGCAGCCGATGCGGGGGTAGCCCCCTGTCGTCTGGTGGTCGGCGAGCAGCAGCGTCAGGCGGCCGGTGCCGTCCAGCTGCAGCGCGCCGCGCATGGTGGGCTCGCTCGGCATGTCGAGCCGGGTGGGGACAAGCGCCGGGCCGTCGAGCTGGCGCCCCATGCGGTCGAAGGCCGAGCCCGCCCGGAACGGTTGCGAGAGCAGGAGCTGAAGCGCGGCGGGCTCGAAGAAGCGGTCCTGCGGCCCCGGCAGGAGGCGCGCTTCGCCAGCGGCCACCGGCCAGGGGTCGATCGGCCCGGCCGCGACCTCTCTGGGGCTCTCCACCCGCATTATCGTCCCCGCCGACAGCAGGCCGCCGCCCAGGCCCGACTGGCTGTGGGTGGCGCGGCTTCCCAGCCATTCTGGCGCCACCAATGCCCCGGCCAGCGCCAGCACCGCCCAGTTGCCGGCGCCTGTGTCGCGGATCACCAGGCGCTGCCCTGGTTGCAGCGTGCCAGCGATCCAGCTCCCCAGCGGCCTGCCATCGAGCGTCGCGGTGAACCCGCCCCCCGCCAGCGCGAATCCCAGCGGGGCGTCGTGGCAGACGAGGCTCGCGCCCCCCTGAGAGAGCTCGATGGCGGCGGCGCCCGGCGCATTGCCGACGGCGGCGTTCGCCAGTGCATGGGCGGCCCGGTCGACTGGGCCGGCCCGGGTGACGCCGAAGCGCATGAAGCCGCGACGGCCGGTGTCCTGAACCGATGTCAGCGGCCCGGCCGCCACAATTTCCAGCCGGGCGGTCACGCGCACAGCCGCCGGTGCTCGTCGGCATCGATGCGCCGGAAGCGGATGATGTCGCCCGGATCGAACCGGAACGGACGCGCGGCGTGCGGGTCGAGGATGGTGGCAGGGCTATGCCCGATGACCCACCAGCCGGTCGGCATGGGCAGCGTGGTGACGATGCACTGCGCGGCTGCGATCATCACGCTGCCGGTCGGCCGGCGGCGGACGACGCTTGGCTTGCGGGGGAGGTGCAGTGCGTCCGGAACGCCGCCCAGATAGGCATAGCCGGGGGCAAAGCCGTACATCAGCACATGCAGTGGGGCGGCGGCGTGGCGGTCGGCAAGATCGTCCGGCGCGAGCCCGAGTTGCGCGGCGGCAGCGCCCAGGTCCGGGCCGAAGTCGCCCTCGTAGCAGACCGGAAGCTCGTGCGTGGCGGGCTGGAGCGGGGCAATTTCCGGGCGGGTGGCCGCAGCGAGCAGCCAGGTGTCGAGCGCGTCGAGATCCGCTTGCAGCGGATCATGCACCACCATCAGGCTGGAAATCGCCGGAACCCACTCCTCCACGCCCGGTGGCGGATCGGCGGCCAGCCCCGCATCCAGCGCCAGCACGCGGGCGTGCGCGATGTCGGGCGGATCGGCGCCGAAGTCCACCAGGCGGGCGTGGCTTCCGACCTGGCGGAGGACGGGCTGCGTCACGCGGGCAGGAATGGCGCCACCAGCAGGCCACGCGCCGTGAACAGGTCGCGGATACGGCGCGCCATGCCCACCGCATGCGGGCTGTCGCCGTGGATGCAGACCGAATGGGCGGCGAGCGGGATCGGGTCTCCGCCCATGGTGGGCATCAGGCCGGTCTCGAGGAATCCGAGCAGCCGGTCGGCGGCGGCGTTCGCATCGTGGATCATGGCCCCGGCTGCGCTGCGGGGCACCAGCGTGCCGAGCGGGGTGTAGCCGCGGTCGGCGAACACCTCGCTGAACACCGGCGTGCCGGCGTCCCGCGCCACCTGCTCGAGCATAGTGCCCGAGATGGCGAGGATGGCAAGCCCCGGGTCCACCGCACGGGCAGCGCGGTGGATCGCAGCCGCGATGGGCCGGTCCTCGGCTGCGGCATTGCCGAGTGCGCCGTGCGGCTTCACATAGCGCACGCGCGTTCCCGCGAGCGCGGCAATCGCCATCAGCGCGCCCACCTGGGCGGCGACAAAGCGCTCGATCTCGGCAGGCGTGTGCGGCAGCCGCCGGCGGCCGAAGCCCTCCTTGTCGGGATAGCTCGGGTGGGCGCCCACGTTGATGTTGCGCGCGAGCGCTGCCGCAAGCGTCAGGAACATCGTCTCCGGGTCGCTCGCGTGGCCGCCGCAGGCGATGTTCGCACTCGTCACGATGCCGAACATCGCCGCGTCGTCGCCCATGGTCCAGGGGCCGAAGCCCTCACCCATGTCGGCGTTGAGGTCGATCGCGTCGGGCATTCATGACTCCGGCCATAGCTTTTGCCCTGTCAGTGTAGTGCAAATCGGCCGCTCCGCCAGCCGGCT
>JAESGX010000368.1_pt1 | contig 19013 bp, 20 predicted proteins | sample 9269801 | NCBI WGS metagenome assembly JAESGX01 (sample SAMN16773122, study PRJNA677054) | algae metagenome | isolation source: Pleurocapsa minor GSE-CHR-MK-17-07R and co-occurring heterotrophs from wet... | place: USA: Lower Calf Creek Falls, Grand Staircase Escalante National Monument, UT ... | reverse complement strand
CGCCCAACACCCGCGAATCCGGCCGCAACGCGGCCGGCGCCGCCCAACTGCCCGCGCGGCTGGGCGCACCCGTGGCGCGGCGAAGCCAAGCCAGCGGAGCCGGCGCCCGGCGCTTGAGGGCGTCAATTCAGAACCAACACCTTAGAATTCGGCCGCAACGCGGCCGGTGCCGCCCAACTGCCCGCGCGGCCGGGCGCACCCGTGGCGCGGCGAAGCCAAGCGGCCGGAGGCCGCGCCCGGCGCTTGAGGGCGTCATTAAGAACCAACACCCCAGAATCCGGCCGCAACGCGGCCAACGCCGCCCAACTGCCCGCGCGGCTGGGCGCACGCGGCGAAGCCAAGCCGGCGGAGCCGGCGCCCGGCGTTTGAGGGCGTCAATGAAGCATAAACACGCCGTTTGCGTATTTCAGGTCCGCCGGCTTGATGAGGGCGGCGCTGGCGACTCGCACCGAGTGCAGGGGCCCTTCGATCTCGCGCTTCCAGAAATCCAGGAAGCGGGTCAGTTCGGGGAAGCTCGGGGCCAGATCGTGTTTCTGCCAGATGAAGGTCTGCAACAGCCCGGGATGGTCGGGCATGTGGTAGAGGATTTCCGCCGTGGTCAGGCGCCAGTCCTTTTGGCGCACCATGGGGGAGAGAACATCCAGCATCAGGCAGCCTCCTTCAGGGTCGTTTTCCAACCCGCGGGACCGGCTGATCCTCCTGCCGGCCCCTTCGGCGGGCTGGTCACGTCATCAGGCTGACATGATCGGAAGCCGGGACGCCAGAAAAATCTGCTGGTTTTTCAGATCATTAGCACTCGCACTCGGAGAGTGCTGCCATTTGGCTTGACTCTCTTTCGGGGCGCGCCTAAGTCGCTGGCACTCCTCGCCAGCGAGTGCCAGCAGGCGCCGCGCGCGGGGAGGTTCCCATAGCCTGACCCATCAGGAGGAAAGAACCGCCATGAAGTTTCGTCCCTTGCACGACCGCGTCCTCGTTCGCCGTATCACGGCCGAGGAAAAGACCGCGGGCGGCATCATCATCCCCGACACCGCCAAGGAGAAGCCCCAGGAGGGTGAAGTCCTGGCCGTCGGCGCCGGCACCGTGAACGACAAGGGCGAAGTCCGCGCCCTCGACGTGAAGGCGGGCGACCGCATCCTGTTCGGCAAGTGGTCCGGCACGGAAGTCAAGATCGACGGCGAAGAGCTGCTGATCATGAAGGAATCCGATGTCATGGGCATCGTCGAAGTCCCTGCCGAGGCGAAGAAGGCGGCCTGAACAGGCGCCTTTCTTCCCGCTCAACCAATCAATGAGGTGATATAATGGCTGCCAAAGACGTTAAGTTCGGCGCTAGCGCCCGCGAGCGCATGATCCGTGGCGTGGACATCCTGGCCGACGCCGTGAAGGTGACGCTGGGCCCCAAGGGCCGCAACGTGGTGATCGACAAGTCCTTCGGCGCTCCGCGCATCACGAAGGACGGTGTGACCGTCGCCAAGGAAATCGAGCTGGCCGACAAGTTCGAGAACATGGGCGCCCAGATGGTGCGCGAAGTGGCCTCGAAGACCAACGACACCGCCGGTGACGGCACGACGACCGCGACGGTGCTGGCCCAGGCCATCGTCCGTGAGGGCGCCAAGGCTGTCGCCGCCGGCATGAACCCGATGGACCTCAAGCGCGGCATCGACAAGGCCGTGGCCCAGGTCGTCTCCGAGCTGGAAGCCAAGACGAAGAAGATCACGACCTCGGCCGAAGTCGCGCAGGTCGGCACGCTGTCCGCCAATGGCGAGAGCGAGATCGGCGAGATGATCGCCTCCGCCATGGAGCGCGTCGGCAATGAGGGCGTGATCACGGTCGAGGAAGCCAAGAGCATCCAGACCGAGCTCGACGTCGTCGAGGGCATGCAATTCGACCGCGGCTATGTCTCCCCGTATTTCATCACGAATGCGGAGAAGATGATCGCGGAGATGGATCAGCCCTACATCCTGATCTTCGAGAAGAAGCTCTCCCAGCTCCAGCCGATGCTGCCGCTGCTCGAGGCCGTGGTGCAGAGCGGCCGTCCGCTCGTCATCATCGCCGAGGACGTGGAAGGCGAGGCGCTGGCCACGCTGGTGGTCAACAAGCTGCGTGGCGGCCTGAAGATCGCCGCCGTGAAGGCGCCGGGCTTCGGCGATCGCCGCAAGGCGATGCTGGAAGACATCGCGATCCTGACCGGTGGCCAGCTGATCAGCGAAGATCTCGGCATCAAGCTCGAGACCGTCACGCTGGCGATGCTGGGCAAGGCTAAGACCATCCGCATCGAGAAGGAAAACACCACGATCGTGGATGGCGCCGGCTCGAAGGACGAGATCAACGGCCGTTGCGAGCAGATCAAGGCGCAGATCGAGGAGACCACCTCGGACTACGACCGTGAGAAGCTGCAGGAGCGCCTGGCGAAGCTCGCCGGTGGCGTGGCCGTCATCCGCGTCGGTGGCAGCACCGAAGTGGAAGTGAAGGAGCGCAAGGACCGCGTGGACGACGCGCTGCACGCGACGCGCGCCGCCGTTCAGGAAGGCATCGTTCCCGGTGGTGGCACGGCGCTGCTGCGCGCCTCGACCAACCTGGGCACGCTCAAGGGCCTGAACAGCGACGAGCAGGTCGGCATCGAGATCGTCCGCAAGGCGATCCAGGCGCCGGTCAAGCAGATCGCGGCGAACGCTGGCAAGGATGGCGCGGTGATCGCGGGCGAAGTGCTGCGCTCGAGCGAGTGGGTGTTCGGCTACGACGCCCAGCTCGACGAGTACAAGGACCTCGTCGCCGCCGGCATCATCGACCCGACCAAGGTCGTGCGCACGGCGCTGCAGGATGCGGCCTCGGTCGCCTCGCTGCTGATCACCACCGAAGCCATGGTGGCCGAGCGTCCGGCGAAGGCCTCGGCCCCGCAGGGCGGCCCCGGCGGCGGCATGGGCGGCATGGGCGACATGGACTTCTAAGTCCAGGTTACCCGCTACGCATATCGGGGAGGGCGGTCCGCAAGGACCGCCCTTTCTTTTTGTCCCGTTGCATGCATGGCCGCGCGCGCAGCGCATGGCAGAGCGCCGTCCGGTTTAATTTGACTTCGCGCGGCCGATCTGCGCCTTTGCTCTCACCTTCGTCTTGCCGTGCCGACCCCAGAAGCTCTCTTCAGACCCGCTGGATGTGTACCCGCCGGACAACGCGTGCCCCTGCCGGGAAAGGTCGGGGCGCCAAGCGCGTGTCCTGCGAAGTCCGGCTGGAGTGGGTGAGATGCGCCGGAGATTCCCGCGCGCATGGTTATGGAGAATAAGCGGATGGCTTCAGGCACCGTGAAGTGGTTCAACGCGACCAAGGGTTATGGCTTCATCTCGCCGGCTGGCGGTGGTTCCGATGTGTTCGTTCACATCACCGCCGTGCAGGCCGCGGGCCTTCAGGGCCTCAAGGATGGCCAGCAGATCTCGTACGAACTGGCGGAAGAGCGCGGCAAGACGTCCGCGGTCAACCTCAAGGCCAGCTGAATTCGACGGTCCCTCGGGACTGTCGAAGGAAAGGGCGCCCTTCCGGGGGCGCCCTTTTCTGTTGCCGCATGCGCGCCCGCGCAAGCGAGACGAAGGTTTCGCCACCGTCGCGTGATGGGCTAGAACCGCCGCATGGACCAGCCCGCCCCCCACCCCTATCGCGACGGATTGCCGCCCGCACCGCCGGGGCCGCCCGAGGGCGAGCAGCACGCGCTGCTGAGCCGCGCGGAGGTGCCCTTCCTGACCGGCCTGGCGCAGGGGCCCGTGCTGCCGCTCGCCGTCGTCATCGGCCTGCTGGCGGTGGGCGTCTCCGGCCCCGCGCTGCTGGCCGGCGGGCTGGCCGCGCTGGCGGCCGGCGCCGTGGTCGCTTCGCTTGCGCGCTACTTCGCCGTGCTGGGCGCCACCGAGCGCTACGCCGCCGAGCGCCGCCGCGAGGAGATCGAAACCGAGACCTATCCGGAGCGTGAGCGCTGGGAAGTGGCGGCCGTGCTCCATCGCTACGGGCTGCGCGGCGACACGCTGGCCCGCGCGGTGGAGGCCATCGCCGCCGACAAGCGCCGCTGGGTGGATTTCATGATGCGCTTCGAGCTCGACCTGATCGAGCCACAGCCGGCGCGCGCGGCGCAGGAGGCGGTGGCGCTCGCGGTCGGCCAGGCGCTGGGCGGTCTGCTGCCCTTGCTGCCCCTGATGCTGATGACGGCCCCCGGCGCCTGGGCGCCGCTGCTGGTGACGCTGATCGGCGTGGCGCCGGCCGGCTGGCTGCTGGCGCGGGCGGAAGGGCAGATCGCGGCCGGGGGCGCGCTGCGGGCGGTGCTGCTGGGCGCCGCGGGCGTGCTCGCGGCCCTGGCCCTCATCGCCTTGATCTGAATCCGCTTTTGCCGGGCGGCGCAAGGAAGGTTTAACCGGGGCTGGGGATATCTTCGCGCGGAAGAGAGTCCCATGCCCCATCCGCCGCGCCTCAACCTGCCGCTTCTCCGCCTGGGGGCCGCCCTGATCGGCGCGCTCACCCTGGCGCTCCTCTGGCTGCCCGTGCCCGCCTGGGTGGCGCTGCTGGTCCCGCCGCTGGCGCTGCTGGGCTTGTGGGTCTGCCGGATGCGGCGGGAATTGTCGCTCTGGCGGCAGGTCATGGCCGTGACACCCTATCGCATCTCCATCTACGGGGCGGATCAGCGCCTGGCCTGGCACAATGGCTGGCCGGGCCGGCCCTGGACCCGGCTGGTCACGGCGCTCGGCCCGCATCCGCATCTGGCCGAGGTGATGCAGGCGCTGCTCGCCCACCTGCCGCCCGCCGAACGCGCGGCCGAGATGGCCCGGCGCCTCGAGAAACACGCCCGCGCCCAGGGCGAGCCCTTCGAGGTGCTGGACACCGATGGCAATTGGGAACGCATGCGCCAGATGCGCCTGCCGGGGGGCGAGGTGGCGACCTTCGCCGTGGACATCTCCGCCGTGAAGCGGGGCGAGCTGGCGCTCGCGGAATCCGAAGGGCGGCTGCGCGCGCTGCTGGAGGTGGCACCGGTCGGCATCTGGCAGCTGGACGAGCAGGGCCGCACCATCTTCGCCAACCGGCGTCTCACCGCGCTGTTCGGCGCCCAGGCCCCGCCGGCGCTCGCGGGCTCCGGCCTTGTGCTGACCTCGGCCGCCGATCCGGAGGGGCCCTTCGGCTTCAGCACCGAGGCGGAGAGCGAGGCGCGCCTCACCCTGCCGGGGTTGGTCGAGCGCCGGCTGCGGGTGACGGCCTCGCCCTGGATCTGCGCGCAGGGGCTGCGCGGCTGCGTTCTCTCCCTGCTCGACGTGACGCCGCTCAAGGCCGCGCAGGAGCGCATCGAGCACCTGGCCGAGCGCGACCCGCTGACCAACCTGGTCAATCGCGGCCATTTCCGCGCGGCGCTGGAGGGGATGCTCGCCGCCGGGCAGCGCGGGGTGCTGGCCGTGGTGGACCTGGACCGCTTCAAGGCGACCAATGACCGGCATGGCCAGGCGCTGGGCGATGAGTTGCTGATCGAGGCCGGGCGCCGCCTGCGCGAGGTGGTCCGCCCCTCCGACCTCGTGAGCCGGCTGGGCGGCGATGAATTCGCCATCCTCGCCTTTGGCGCGGGGCCGGAGAGTGCGGCCATGCTGGCCGAGCGCCTGCGGCAATCCCTGCGCCGGCCGCTGGAGCGCGGCGGGGTCGAGCTGCCGGTCTCGGCCAGCCTCGGCATCGCCTGCGCGCCGGAGCATGGGCAGGAGGCGGACCACCTGCTGCGCGCCGCCGACCTCGCGCTCTACGAAGCGCGCGGTGAGGGCGGGGACGCCGTGGCGCTGTTCCAGCCCGCGCTGAGGGAGCGCGCCGAGCAGCGGGCCGAGCTGCGCGAGGCCTTCGCCGAGGCGCTGGCGGCGGGCGAGCTGGAGCTGCATGTCCAGCCGCAGCAGGATCTGGAGACGGGCCGCGTGATCGGCGCGGAGGCGCTGATCCGCTGGCAGAGCGCACGGCTCGGCCGCTGGGTGCCGCCCAATGAATTGCTGCCGGCGGCGGCGGAGGCGGGGCTGATGCTGCAGCTGGACCGCTTCGTGCTCAGCCGTGCCGTCGCGCTGCTGGCGGAGTGGGGCGCGCGGCCGGAGGCGCCGGCGCATCTCGGCATCAACATCTCCATCACCACGCTGCATGATCCGGGCTTCGCCGATGAGGTGGCGGCGGCGCTGGCCGCGGCCGGGGTCGAGGCGTCGCGCCTCGAGATCGAGATCCCGGAGGATCTTGCCATCCGCGACCTGCCGGCCGTGGCGCGCACCCTGGCCGCGCTGCGGGAACTGGGCGTGCCGCTGGCGTTGGATGATTTCGGCGGCGGCCATTCCGGGCTGCCGCATGTGGTGCGCCTGCCGGTGCAGCGGTTGAAGCTCGATCGCTCCATCACGGCCGGCCTGCCGGACGACCCGAAATCCTATGCCGTCCTGCGCGCCACCATGGCGCTGGCGCGGGGCATGGGGATCGAGGTGGTCGGCGAGGGCGTGGAGACGGAGGCGCAGGCCTTCGCGCTGCGCCGGGCGGGCTGCCACGTCATCCAGGGCTGGCTGGTGGGCCGGCCGATGCGCCCGCAGGATCTGGTGCCGCCGGCGCCGCCGGTGCCGAAGCTGCTGGCGCGGGCGTGAGGCCGTGCGGCGCTTCACGGCGTCCCCAAGACAGGCACCCTCCTCCGACCATCCGGCCGCAAGGCGGCCGGCGCCGCCCATCCGGGTGCCCGGCCTGGCGCACCAGTGGCGCGGCGAAGCCAAGCGCGCGGAGCGCGCGCCCGGCGCCTGAGGGCGTGAACTAAGCCTGCTTTCGCTCGATGAGGCTGTGGCGGATCTTGCGGCCGCGCTTGATGCGGTCCTCGATAAAGCCGGCCTCGCCCCAGCGGATGGCGCGGCCGAAGGCCTGGGCGTCCTCGGTGAAGCGGGCGAGCATTTCCAGCACCGCCTCGCGGTTGTTGAGGAAGACGTCGCGCCACATGTTCACGTCGCTGCCGGCGATGCGCGTGAAGTCGCGGAAGCCGGAGGCCGCGAATTTCAGCACGCTCTCGCGCGTCTCCTCGCTGAGGTCATCGGCCGTGCCGCAGATGGTGAAGGCGATGAGGTGCGGCAGATGGGAGACGATGGCCACCACCTTGTCATGCGTCACGGGGTCCATGGTCTCGATCATGGAGCCGCAGCGGCGCCAGAGTTCGCGGACCTTCTCGACTGCCGCCGGGTCCGTGCCCTCGGTTGGCGTGACGATGACGTAGCGGCCTTCGAACAGCGTCGGGAAGCCGGAATCCGGGCCGGAATACTCGGTGCCGGCCATGGGGTGGGCGGGGACGAGATGCACGCCCTTCGGCAGCAGCGGCGTGAGGTCGCGGATGACGGAGCCCTTGGTGGAGCCGACATCGGTGAGGATGGCGCCGGGCTTCAGATGCGGCGCGATCCGCGCCATCACCTCGGCATAGACGCCGACGGGGACGCAGAGGATGACGCAATCGGCGCCCGTGACGGCGGCGGCGATGTCATCCTCGACGCGGTCGGCGAAGCCCAGTTCGCGCACGCGGTCGCGCGTGGCCTGGCTGTGGGCGGTGACGACGACTTCGCGCGCGAGGGCATGGCCCTCGCGGTTGCGGCGGGCGATGGAGCCGCCGATCAGGCCCGCGCCGATCAGGCAGAGGCGGTCGAAGAGGGGTTCGGTCACGGCCGGGGGCCGGACGAACGCAGCGACTGGTTCAGGGCGTCAAACATTTTCGCGCATGAAGGCGGTCAATGCTTCCACCACCATCCCGCATTCCTCGGCCGTGCCGATGGTGATGCGCAGGCAGGTCGGCAGGCTGTAGCCGCCGACGCCGCGCACGATGATGCCGCGCGCGCGCAGGCTCGCATCGGCGGCCTTCGCCTTCGCCACATCCTCGAAATCGGCGAGGATGAAGTTGCAGGCGCTGGGCCAGACCTTGATGCCCGCGGCCTGGAGGCCGGCCACCGTCTTCGCGCGCCATTCCGTGTTGTGCGCCACGCTGCGCTCGATCCAGTTCGGCTCGGCCAGCGCCGCGAGGCCGGCGGCCATGGCCGTCGCGTTCACGTTGAAGGGGCCGCGGATGCGCGCCAGCACATCGGCCACCACGGGCGGCATATAGGCCCAGCCCAGGCGCAGCCCGCCGAGGCCGAAGATCTTGCTGAAGGTGCGCGTCATGACGGTGTTGCCGGAGGCATCCACCAGCGCCTGGCCGGGGTCGTAATCGGGGTCCGTCACGTATTCCGCATAGGCGGAATCGAGGATGAGCAGGATGTCGTCGCGCAGGCCGGCGCGCAGGCGCCTCACCTCGCTCTGCGGCAGCAGCGCGCCGGTCGGGTTGTTCGGATTCACGAGGCAGACGAGCTTGGTGCGCGGGCCGACGGCGGCCAGCATCGCGTCCACATCGGCGAGCAGGTTCCGCTCCGGCACCTTGATGACGCGGCAGCCGGCGTAGCGGCCGGTCAGGTCATACATGACGAAGCCGTGGGCGGGCATGATCAGCTCGGTGCCCTCGCCGCCATAGGCGAGGATCAGGTAGGCGATCAGCTCGTCCGAGCCATTGCCGCAGACGATGCGCGCGGGGTCGAGGCCGAATTTCGCGCCGATCGCCTCGCGCAGCCGGGTCGCGCCGCCATCGGGGTAGCGATGCGCCTCGCGCGCGCTGGCGATGATCGCCTCCTGCGCCAGGGGCGGCGGGCCGAAGGCGCCCTCGTTGGAGGAGAGCTTGATGATCCGGTTCACGCCGGGGATCTTCGATTCGCCGCCCACATAGGGCTCGATCGAGAGGATGGAGGGGCGGGGCAGCAGGGCGTTCATGGCGTTACTTGGTCCCTCGTTCGGGAATGGCATAGCGGCCGAGGATGGTGGCGCCGGGCGGCGGCGCCTCCAGCGTCTCGACCAGGGCGCGGGTGAAGCCGGCGCCGCGGCGCATGATGAGCACGCGGCCCGAGCCGCAATGGGCGGCCAGCGCCGAGCGGCTGGGCTCGCCCGGCATTTCCACGCGCATGAGCGTCGCGTCGCGGCCCGAGGGGTCGGCCGGGTGCAGGCCGATCACGGCGGCCTCCAGCGGCGGCTCGCGCTCGGAGACGAAGGGCAGGCGGGCGATGACGGAGAGATGGGCGCCGTCGAAGCGGGTCCACCATTCCTCGGCCGCATTGTCGCTCTCGCGCGGCCAGGGGAGGACGGCGATGCTGGCCTCGCGGGAGCCGAGAGCGGCCAGCGCGGCGCCGAGGGAGGGGTGCTGGCGCTGCGGCGTGCTCACGCCGAAATGCTCGGCGGCGAGGCGCGCCAGCGCCGGGTCGGCCGGCAGGGCCACCGAGAAATTGCCCTGCTGGGCGATGGAGCTGGCAAACAGCTCGCGCCAGAGGCGGACCAGGGCGGGGCGGGGCAGGGGGCCGGAATGGCGGGCCAGAAGGCGGCGCAGGATCGCGGCCTCGCGCCCCGGGCGGAGCACGGTGCCGGCGGGCTTGGCCTGGCTGGCGCTTAGGCGGTGAACGACCTCGGCGCGGCGCATCAGCAGGTCATGCATCGCGTCGTCGAGGCTGTTGATCTCGGCGCGCAGCGCCTCCAGCGTGTCGGGGTCGGGTTTTGGTTCGGACATGGGTGGAAAAGCCATAGCGGCGCCCGGGCTTCGCGCCAAGTTGCCCCGAGGGGAGGCAGGGCTTATCTCTGGCCTGGCATGAACGAAATCGCACCTTTCCCGGAGGTCCAGCACCAGCGCGCGGTCCTGCCCGAGGGGCTGACGCTGGATTGCGGTGCCGTGATCCGGCCGCTGGCTGTGGCCTACCGCACCTACGGCACGCTGAACGCCGCGCGCAGCAACGCCATCCTGGTCACCCACGCCCTGACGGGGGACCAGTATGTGGCCGAGCGCCAGCCGGTGACCGGCAAGGATGGCTGGTGGGACGCCATCATCGGCCCCGGCAAGCCCGTGGACACCGACCGCTTCTTCGTCATCTGCGCCAATGTGCTGGGCGGCTGCATGGGCTCCACCGGGCCCCGCGAGGAAATGACGGATGAGAACGGGGTGCCGCAGGGCCGCCCCTGGGGCACGGATTTCCCGACCGTGACCATCCGCGACATGGTGCGCGCGCAGAAGAAGCTGATCGAGCATCTCGGCATCGAGCGGCTGCTGGCGGTGATCGGCGGCTCCATGGGCGGCATGCAGGTGCTGGAATGGGCCGCGACCTATCCGGAGAGCGTCTTCGCCGCCGCCCCCATCGCGACGGCCGCGCATCACTCCGCGCAGAACATCGCCTTCCATGAGGTGGGGCGCGCGGCCATCCATTCCGATCCGGACTGGAAGGGCGGGCGCTACTGGGAGGATGGGCGCATCCCGGCGCAGGGCCTCTCGGTGGCGCGGATGGTCGCGCATATCACCTACCTCTCCGAGGCCGCGCTGACGCGGAAATTCGGCCGCCGCCTGCAAGGGGCGAGCGCGCTGACCTTCCTCGAGGACGTGTTCCAGGTGGAGAGCTATCTGCGCCACCAGGGCAGCACCTTCGTGCGCCGCTTCGACGCGAATTCCTACCTGACCATCACCCGCGCGATGGACTACTTCGACCTGGCGAATGAGCATGGCAGCGTGGCCAACGCCTTCCGGGGCACGCCGACGCGCTTCTTCGTGGCGAGCTTCTCCTCGGACTGGCTGTTCCCCACCAGCGAGAGCCGCGCCCTGGTGCGCGCGCTGAATGCGGCCGCCGCGCGGGTCAGCTTCGTCGAGATCACGACCGACAAGGGGCATGACGCCTTCCTGCTGGACGAGCCGGAGTTCCACCGGGCGTTGGGCGGCTTCCTCGCGGGTGCGGCGGCGGCGCTGGGCGTATGAGCGCCGCGCTGCTCATGCGCGCGCAGGCGCGGAACAATGCCTGGGCCAATCACCGGCTGCTGGGCTTCTGCGCCGGCTTGTCCCAGGCGGAATTCGAGGCGGAGCGCACGGGCTTCTTCCCCTCGCTGCGCGCCACGCTGAACCACATCCTCATCATTGACCGCTTCTATGTGGATGCGCTCGAAGGTGGCAGCCTCGGCCCCGCGGCCTGGGCCGACCGCGAGCCCTGCGGCGACGTGGCCGCACTCCAGGCCGCGCAATCCGCGGTGGACCGGCGGCTGATCGCCTGGTGTGACGCGCTGCGCGACGAGGATATGGGCCGCATCATCACCGTGCATCGCGGCCATCGCATGCAGCGCGAGAGGACGGACCGGCTGCTGCTGCACATGTTCCAGCACCAGATCCATCATCGCGGCCAAGCGCATGCGATGCTGGGCCGCGCGGCGCCCCAGCTCGACGAATTCTACTGCTGGGGCGAGGCGCATCTGCGCGCGCCCGAATTCGCGGCCCTCGACTGGTCCGAGGATGACCTCTGGCAGGAGCGACGCTGATGCGCGACGGCAGCACGATCCAGTATGTCGCGAAGAACATGCGGCTCGACCTGCGCCTGATCGCGGAGATGATCCCCGAAGGCGCGCGCGTCCTCGATATCGGCTGCGGCGACGGCGCGCTGATGGCGCATCTGGCGGCCGAGAAGAATGTGGATGCCCGCGGCATCGAGATCGACATGCGCGAGGCGACGGAGGCGGTGGCGCAGGGCCTCGCCGTCATCCATGGCGATGCCGACAACGACCTCGCCTTCTACCCCGATGGCGCCTTCGATTACGTGGTGCTGAGCCGCACGCTCCAGGCCGTCGAGAAGCCGCGCGAGGTGCTGCGCCAGATGCTGCGCATCGGCCATCACGCCATCGTGAGCTTCCCCAATTTCGGTCATTGGGAGGTGCGCTGGAAGCTGCTGCTGGGCGGCCGCATGCCGGACACCGAGACCTGGTCCCGGCCCTGGTACGAGACGCCCAACATCCACCCCTGCACCATCACCGACTTCTTCGCGCTCGCGGAGATGGAGGGCTATGTGATCGAGCGCTGGCTCGCGGTGGATGAGCGCGGGCTGAAGGCGCCGTGGACGCGCTCCGTGCGGCTCGCGAACTTGTTCGGACAGCAGGCGCTGTTCCAGCTGCGGCGGAAATAGCCGGTTGGTTTCAGTGGCGCGGCCGCGCCGCGCTTGTTAGAGAGCGATTCGGACGGCCCACTCTTCCGTCGCACGAAACGGTATCCCAGGGAGGGGTCGGACATGGCACGTTTGGCAATGGTCACGGGCGGTCAGCGCGGCATCGGCGCTGCGATCAGCGAGGGGCTGAAGGCCGCCGGCCGCAAGGTCGTCGCCAGCTATGCCGGCAATGACGCCGCCGCCGCCGCCTTCACCGAACGCACCGGCATTCCCTGCGTGAAGTTCGACGTGGGCGATTTCGACGCCTGCGTCGCCGCCGTGGCGAAGGTGCAGGAAGAGCACGGCCCCATCGAGATCCTGGTCAACAATGCCGGCATCACCCGCGATGCGATGATGCGCAAGCTGACGCGCCAGATGTGGGACGACGTCATCGATACCAACCTCGGCTCCTGCTACAACATGTGCAAGGCGGTGTGGGACGGCATGAGCGCCGCGAAGTTCGGCCGCATCGTGAATATCGGCTCGGTGAACGGCCAGGCCGGCCAGCTCGGCCAGGTGAATTATGCCGCCGCCAAGTCCGGCATCCACGGCTTCACCAAGGCGCTGGCCCAGGAGGGTGCGCGCAACCAGATCACGGTGAACGCCATCGCGCCGGGCTATGTGGACACCGAGATGGTGCGCGCCGTGCCGGCCGACGTGCTGGAGAAGATCATCGCCCGCATCCCGCGCGGCCGTCTCGGCACCGCCGAGGACATCGCGCGCGGCGTGGTCTTCCTGACCGCCGACGAGGCGGATTTCATCACCGGCTCCACGCTGTCCATCAACGGCGGCCAGCACATGTACTGAGGCGGCGGAGCGCCGGCATCAGCCGTCGAGGCGGATGCCGAGCTCCCGGATCAGCGGGCGCCAGAGCGCGTTCTCGGCCTGCACGAACGCGTTGAACTGCGCCGGCGTCCAGGGCTGGTACTCGATGCCGAGCGTCGTCATCCGCGCCGTGATCTCGGGCGACTGGATGGCCGCGATCATGTCGGCCGAGAGGCGCTGGATGATGGCGGCCGGCGTGGCCGCGGGCACCGACATGCCCTGCCAGCCATAGGCGACGGTGTTGGCGTGGCCGAGCTCGGCCATGGTCGGCACGTCGGGCGCCTGGGGGCTGCGGGCGTCGCTCAGCACGGCGAGTGCGCGCACCCGGCCGTCGCGGAGGAAGGGCAGGCCGGTGGCCGTATCAATCACCACGGAATCGACGTTCCCCGCCAGCAGGTCCTGCATGGCGGCGGGGCCGCCGCGATAGGGCACATGCGTCGCGTCCAGCCCGGTGCGGCGCTTCACCAGCTCCATCGCCAGGTGATGCGGCGAGGCGACGGCGGGCGTGCCATAGGTGGGGGCGCGGGTGCGCGCGGCGGCGAGGTAGTCGGCGAAGCTGCGGGGCGACCCCTCGGGCCGGACGACGATGTAGAGCGGGAAGCGCCCGATGAAGCCGACCCCGGTGAAATCCGTATCGGGGTTCATCGGCATGCGCGCGAAGAGGGCGGGGTTATAGGTCAGGATGCCGTTGTCCACATGCATCCAGGTGTGGCCATCGGCGGGCGCGCGGGCCACCACCTCGCTCGCCAGCAGCGCGCCGCCGCCCGGGCGGTTCTCCACCACCACGTTCTGGCCGAGGCGGGCGGCCATCTGCGCGCCGATCAGCCGGGCGAAGGTGTCGGACGCGCCGCCCGGCGGATAGCCCACCACCCAGCGCAGCGGCCGGTCCGGGAAGGTCTGGGCCCCCGCGGCTGCGGGCAGGAAAGCCCCCGCGGCTGCGGGCAGGAACGGCATGGCAAGGCCCGCTTGGGCGAAGTGGCGTCGGGTCAGGCGGGGCATGGCGGGCTCTCTCATGCGGTGGGCGACGGGCGCGCATCATGCGTCCCGCCGCCCCCGCTTCCAAGAGCGTTTCCGTCAGTTCCAGACGCTTTCGGCCTTGGGCAGCGGGGGATCGCTGCAGGCGCGGTTGCGCCCGCCGCGCTTGGCCTCGTAGAGCGCCGCATCGGCGCGGGCGATGAGCTGCTCCGGGCTCTCGCCCGGCCCTGCCATCGCCACGCCGAGCGAGGCGGTGACGCTGACGCGCGGCCCGCCCTGCGGCAGCTGCAGCGCGGATTGCGCGAGGCGGCCGCGGATGCGCTCGGCCACCGCCATCGCCTCCCGCAGGACGCCGCAGGGCAGCAGCAGGCTGAACTCCTCCCCCCCGAAGCGCGCGGCGACAGACCCTTCCGGCGCCGCCTCCCGCATGATCTCGGCCAGCTGGCACAGCACCTGGTCGCCCACCGGGTGGCCATGGGTGTCGTTCACCGCCTTGAAGTGGTCCAGATCCACCATGAGCAGCGCGGCGGGGCGCCGCTCGGCCAGTTGTTCGCGCAACGCGTCGTCGAATTGGCGGCGGTTGGCGAGGCCGGTCAGCGGGTCGGTGCTGGCGAGCCGGCGCGCCTCGGCCAGCTCGCTGCGCAGCTCGCGCGTGCGGCGGGAGGTCTCGGCCAGGTTGCGGGCCGCGGCCTCGCTCCGGCGCGAGACCTCGATCGTCTCGGCCACCAGGCGGCGCAGCAGGGCGTTCAGCGATTCGGGTTCGCGCGCCAAGCGGTCCGAGGCTTGGGCGAGGGTGCCGCCGTAGCGCAGCGCATCCTCCCGCGCGTCATGCACCAGGCCGATCGCCTCGTTCACCGCGCCCTCGAGACGGGAGGCCACCTCCCGCAGCGAGACCGCCTCGCGGTCGGCGGTGAAGAACTGCAGGTGCAGGTCTTCCATCACGTCCTGCGTGAAGCGGGCGCCGGCCGTGAGCTGCGGCTCCATCGCGCCGCGCAGCCCGGGCGCCCCGTCGCTGTGGAAGCTGAACCAGACGAGGTAGTTGGCGGGCGTGGGCGCCAGGCCATGCTCGAGCATGGAGGCCATGGCGGCATGGGCATGCAGCAGGGTGTGGTCCCGGCGGGCCCCCTCGCGCTTGGCGGGGGCGGCGGTGTTGGGCTGGGCGATGGTTTGCATGTGCGGCGGCGGGGTCCTCTTCTCGGAACCTTCCTAGCGGGGAAGGGGTGAAGATTACGTTGCCCCCTCGGCCCCAGCCCCCTTGGCCCAGCCCCCTTGGCCCAGCCCCCTCAGCCCAATCCGGTCAGCTGCTTCACCAGCAGCAGCCAGAGCGGCAGGCTGAGGATGGCCAGCACATGCTCGGTCGAGGTGATGGCGGCCATCAGGGGCGCATCGCCGCCCATGGCGCGGGCCATGACGTAGGAGGTGGCGGCGGTGGGCAGCGCCATGAACAGCACCGCCATGGCGGTGGAGAGCGGATCGAGCCCGAGCCCAAGGCAGAAGGCCAAGGTCAGCCCGGGCATGACCACCAGCTTGAGCGCCGAGGTGACGAGCTGGAGCGGCAGCCGGTCCGCCATGGCGCCGACCGAGAGCGCGGCCCCCACCGCCAGCAGCCCGAGCGCCACCGAGGCGCGGCCCAGCGCCTCCAGCAGCGGCTTCACCCCGGGCGGCAGGCCGCCCAGCCAGGCCACCACGAATCCGACGACGCAGGCCAGCATCAGCGGGTTCAGGGCGATCTGCCGCAGCACCGGCCAGGGCTGGAAGCGGCGGCCGCCGCCGGTCGCGAATGCGGTGTTGGTCACGAATTGCACGAAGGGCACGATCAGCCCGGTGGCGACCGCGCCCAGCGCCACGCCGGGCGCGCCGAACAGCGCGCCGGCCACCGCGAAGCCGATCAGGTTGTTGAAGCGGATGCCGCCCATCAGGACGCTGGTCATGGAGGCATGCGGCTGGCGGAAGGCGCGGGCGATGGCGAGCGAGGCCGCCGTGCCGAGGCCGAGCGCGGTCCAGATCGCCGCCATCATGCCGAGCACGGGCAATTCGCCGAGCCGGACGGAGCCGATGGCGGCCACCAGCAGCGCCGGCAGCAGCACCCAGAAGATCAGCCGCTCGATGCCGGCCCAGACCGCGTCATCCCGCAGCAGGCCGCGCTTCAGGAGGGCGCCCAGCGCCAGCAGGCCGAAGGCGGGGACGAAGGCGTCGAGATAGGCGATCATCGCGCCCCTTCCCCTTTCGTTTGGTCCGGGTCAGGCGTCCGCCCCGGCCTCCTCGGGCACGGGGAGGCCTGGGGAACTGGGCGTGGCAGCGGGTGGGGGGACGGGGCGCGGATTCGCCGCCTGGGCGGAAATGTCGCGCAGGCAGGAGGCCTCGCTGCGCTGCGCGAGGCCGCCGGCGCGGGCCTGGATATGGGCCACGCGCGGCCCGGCCTCGCCGGCATAGAGCACGATGTCGAGCTGGCAGCCGCCGCCGGAATAGAGCCAGACCTGCGCCGGCCCCTCGGCGCGGCGCAGCATGGGCTCGCCCAGCGCGGCGCGCACCGCCTCGGGCGTCGCGCCCAGCAGGGTGGCGGCGTGGTTCGGATGGGTGGCGGGCGCCGCGGCGCGGGGGCGGGGCGCCGGGGGCTGGGTGCCGAGCGCCTGCAGGCTGGCGCGATGGGCGGCCAGGATCGCCTCGGCGGCCTCCCGCTCACGCTCCGGCCCGCCGGAACAGGCGGCCAGCGCGAACACCAGGAGCATCAGGCAGCGCGCCATGCCGGGCGAGTCCCGCGGTCAGAGAGACCCGCCGGGAAACCCGGCGGGACAGGGAATGGTTCAGCCCTCGCCCTGGAGCATTTCCATGGTGCCGATGATCTGGCCGCCTTCCTCGACGGAGAGCTTCTTGTAGCGCGCCATGCCCTTGATCTTGCCGGTCGAGCGGATGATCAGGTTGCCGCGCGCGGTCACCGTGCCGTCGAACAGGCCGGCGATCTCGGCGTCCTCGACCTGGACTTCGCCGCGGAACACGCCGGTCTGCGCGACCGAGAGCTCGGCCGCCTGGATCATCTGGCTCTCCACCGTGCCCTCGACCACGAGGCGCTCGGCATCGGCGACGGTGCCCTGCAGGCTGATGCCACGGCCGACGATGAGCGTGCGGCGCTCCGTCCCCGCGGTGGTGACCGGGCCGCCACGGGCCGGCATCGCGGCCGGGGCGGGGACGCCCGGGCGAACCGGGGCGTTGCTCGGCTTGGGCGGCATGCCCATGGGCGCGCTGTTGGCGGCGGGCGCGCGGTAGCTCGGCATGGTCAGCTCGGCATCGCGCTGCGTCGGCACGTTCGTCCCTTCCGGGCTGGAATCGGAATTCTCATCTTTTTTGCGACCGAAGATGGACATGCGGGCAATCCTTCAAGATCCGAGCGAAGAGCGGGTGTATAACGCGCCGCCCCGCGCGGGCAACGTCCGAGTGTGAAGAATTCGGCAGCGCTTTGCATTTCGCGGCGCGGGAGGGTACCGGGATGCCTCGACTTCACGGGAAGAACCCCTCGCATGAGCCTCACCACCCTCGACATCCTCGGAATCGGCAATGCCATCGTGGACGTCCTCGCCCCCACCGATGATGCCTTCCTGGCCGGCCGCGGGCTGCCCAAGGGCGGCATGCAGCTCATCGACACGACCCAGGCCGAGGCGCTTTACGCCGCCATGCCCGCGGGCGTGGAGAGCTCGGGTGGCTCGGCCGCCAACACCTGCGCGGTGGCGGCCGCACTCGGCGCCAAGGTGGGCTTCCTGGGCAAGGTGGCGGCGGACCAGCTGGGCCAGGTCTTCGCCCATGACATCAAGGCGGCGGGCGTGCATTTCCCCACGGCGCCGCTGGCTTCCGGCGCGCCCACGGCGCGCTGCCTGATCCTGGTGACGCCCGATGGTCAGCGCACCATGAACACCTTCCTGGGCGCCTGCGTGACCTTCGGGCCGGAGGACGTGGACGCGGCAGAGGTGGCGCGCGCCAAGGTGGTGTACCTCGAGGGCTATCTGTTCGACCCGCCGGCCGCCCAGGCCGCCTTCCGCGCCGCCGCCAAGGCGGCCCATGCCGCGGGCCGCAAGGTGGCGCTGACGCTGTCCGACCCCTTCTGCGTCGGCCGCCACCGCGACGCCTTCCGCGCCTTCGTGGCCGAGGAATGCGACATCCTCTTCGCCAATGAGGCCGAGATCCTGGCGCTGTATGAGACGGAGGATTTCGAGGTGGCCGCCGCCCGCGTGGCCCAGGATGTCGAGATCGCGGCGCTGACGCGCAGCGAGCAGGGCTCGGTCATCCTCTCCGGCGGGCAGCGCCATGTGGTGGCGGCCCAGCCGACGACGGTGGTGGACACGACCGGCGCGGGCGATGCCTATGCCGCCGGTTTCCTGGCCGCCTGGACGATGGGCAAGCCCTTGGCCGAGGCCGGGCGTTGGGGCAGCATCGCCGCCGCCGAGGTGATCAGCCATTACGGGGCGCGCCCCCAGGCCGATCTCAAGGCGCTGGTCGGATAGGAACTTCACGCATGCGTCATCTGTCACTCGCCGCCGTCCTGCTGCTGGCCGCCCCGGCCTGGGCGCATCACGGGGAAAACCACCCCGCGCCCAACCTGATGGCGCAGGCCGGCACGCCGGATTCGATCCAGGAATTGCAGCGCCAGCGCCGCAACCCCGATGTGCCCCCCGGCGTGCAGGCGCAGCGGCGGGATGCGGCGGATGCGGATGCGGCGAGCCTGGATGACGCGGCGGCGCAGGTCCGCGCGGCCTCCACCGCGCTGCGCGCCGGCCGCGCCGGTCAGGCCAATGAGTTCCTGGAGCGCGCCGAGTCGCGCCTGCTCACGCGCAGCACCGTGCCCGCCCAGGCCGGGCAGCCGGTGCAGGGCGGCCCCGTCGGCCATATCGCCGCCGCCCGCGCCGCGCTTTTCGCCAATGACCGCACCAAGGCCCAGGCCGAGATGGAAGCCGCGCTGACCGCGCTGAACCGCCCCGCCCCGGCCCGGCGGGCCCGCCCGTGACCCCGGCCCTGCCCGAGGCGCCGCCCGCCATCCGTGACGCCATCCTGGACTGGCTCGCGCGGTTTTCGGCGACGGTGCGGGAGGTGGATTACCTGAGCGCCTATCCCTTCTGGCACCCGCGCATCATCGCCTTCGGCACGGTCCAGCCCATCGTGGAGGGGCTGGAGGTGTTCCGGGACCGGCAATGGGAATCCGTCTGGCCGAAGACGACCGAT
>JAESGX010000367.1_pt1 | contig 19013 bp, 15 predicted proteins | sample 9269801 | NCBI WGS metagenome assembly JAESGX01 (sample SAMN16773122, study PRJNA677054) | algae metagenome | isolation source: Pleurocapsa minor GSE-CHR-MK-17-07R and co-occurring heterotrophs from wet... | place: USA: Lower Calf Creek Falls, Grand Staircase Escalante National Monument, UT ... | reverse complement strand
GCAACTGCGCCTTGAGGGCATCGCCTCGCTGCACACCGGGGATGAGGTGGCCGAGGCCGCCTGGCAGGCCAGCCGCGCCTTCAGCCGCATGTGCTACGCGATCGAGCCCGGGCCGGGCACGGTCGTCACGGCGCCCCTTCCCGCGCCGCAGGATCCGGTGACGGGCCGGGCGCATTTCGGCACCATCCTGCTGCATGTCCACAGCCTGGAATGGCTCTGGCTTGCCGCCGAGGGGCATCGCCGCGCGCGCCTGGACTGGCTGCCGGGCGAGGAACGCGCCACATGGCTGGTCCCATGAGCAACATGCCCCCCCTCGAAGCCGTCGAGGCCGAGATTTTGCGCCGCGTCGGCGCCACCGAGAAATCCATCTGCCCCTCCGAGGTCGCGCGCGGGCTGGCGCCCGAGCGCTGGCAGCCGCTGATGGGCCTGGTGCGCAAGGCGGCGGGGCGGCTCTCTGAGGCCGGGCAGATTGACATCCTTCGCAAGGGCAAGCCCATCGCGCCCGAGGCGATGCACGGCGTGATCCGCCTCCGCCGCAAGCAACCCGACGAGAACGAGGCGTGACGGCCTTCGGCGCGCTGCTGGGGCAGGGCCCCAAGGGGCTGGGGGCGCCGAGCCCGATCGAATTCGCCTCGCTGGTGCAACCCACCTCGCCCAACACATGCCTCGCGGCACCCGCCGCGCATCCCGGGCCGAAGCAGGTGGTGGCGCCCGGCTTTCCCGGCCCGCCGGAGGCGCTGTTCGCGCGGCTGCTCGGCCTGGCCAAGGGCCTCCCGCGCACCTGGCAGCTCGCCGCCTGGCCGGAGCGGCGCCAGGCGCAGTGGGTCGAGCGCTCGGCGCTGAACTTCCCGGACATCATCGTGGCCGAATGCGTGGCGACGGCCGAGGGCAGCAGCCTCTTTCTCTATTCGCGCAGCCTGATCGGCTATTCCGACTTCGGCGTGAACCGGCGGCGCGTGGAGCGCTGGCTGCGGGCGCTGGAAGCCCTGCCCGCCGATGCGGCCCCCGCGAGCCCGGCGCCCCCGCCCAGCCGCTTCGCCGCCTGCGCGGCCGAGGCGGCGCAGGGCCAGCGCGTGCTCCTCGCCTGGAATGACCCGCGGGAGACGCCGGAAATTGCGCTCCGCGCGCTGGCCGCCGGCGCCACCGCTATCCAGGTGATGACGCCCGCGCGGCCGGAAGAGGCGGATGCGCTGCTGCTGGAAGCGGGCCAGCGCCTTGGCCTCGCCGTGGAAGCGGAGGCGCTGGTCGAGGCCCGCGCCGCCGCGCGGGATCCGCTGCCCGCACCCCTGCATGCCGACCCCGGCGCCTGGCGCGCCTGGTGGATGCGGGGCAGCCTCGACGCGCCCGACCTGCGCGAGCGCCTGCCGGATGTGGACCTCGTGCTGGATGGGGAGGATCTCGCGCGGCTCGATGGCGATCCGCCACGTCGCCTCGCAGGCCTGCACGCGAGCGGCGCGCGACGCCTGATCCTGCGGAGCAGCGTGGTGCCGATGACACCGGCGCTGGCGGCACTGGGCTTCGACCTCTGGCATGCGGGCGAGCTGGACGTAGCGCGCAGCGCCGCGCTGGACGCGGGGCTCCGCGAAGCGGGCGTCACCCTGCCGCAATTCGCGGCCTTCCCCGAGCGGCTGACGCGGGAGGCCGCGAAGGCCGCGCACCTCATCGCGCCCTGGTGGTGGTTCATCAGCGAGGCCGCGCTGGAAGAGCTGCTGACCGATGCCGGCTGGCGCATCCAGGCGCGCGAGCGCGAGGGCCAGGCCCTGATCGTCACGGCCCTGGCCTGATGCGCCGCCAGCGCATCTGCCTCCTGACGCTGGATTTTGTCGGCCCCATCCGCAATGGCGGGATGGGCACGGCCTTCCTGGCCCTGGCCGAGACGCTGGTCGCGGCGGGGCACGCGGTCACGATCTGCTACCCCTCCGCCTACACGGAGAACGAGCCGGTCACGCGCTGGCGGCGGCACTATGCCAAGCGCGGCATCGACTTCGTCTCGCTCTTCCTGGAAGGCGAGGAGGCGGAGCTTTCGCTCGGCGCCTATCACTGGCTGAAGGCCAGCGACTTCGACGTGATCCATTTCCACGAGATGCGCGGCGTCGGCTATTGGATCACGGTAGCGAAGCGCTGCGGCCTCGCTTTCCAGCAGACGCGCCTGGTCTGCCAGATCCACAGCCCGACGCTCTGGCACTTCGCCCATTCCGCACAGTTCCTGACACATAGCGGCGAGCTGGAGACCGACTGGATGGAGCGGCGCAGCGCGGAAGGGGCGGACCTCGTCACCGCGCCGTCGCGCTACATCCTCGACCAGGTGGCCGGGATGGGCTGGAAGCTGCCCGCCGCGCAGGTCATGCCCAACCTGCTGCCCGCGAGCTTCCTGGGCCGCCCGGCCCCGAGCCTGGCGCCGCGGCCGGTGGAGGAGCTGGTCTTCTTCGGCCGGCTGGAGGAGCGCAAGGGCCTCGGCCTGTTCTGCGAGGCGGTGACGCGGCTGATCCGCCTGGGCACGCCGCCCGCGCGCGTCACCTTCCTCGGCAAGGTCGGGCACATGGCGGGCGTGCATGCGCTGGCCTGGCTGGCGGGCATGGCGCAGTCCTGGCCGATGCCCTGGACGGTGGTGAACGACCTCGACCCCCACCAGGCGCGCGAGTATCTGGCCGGGCCAGGGCGGCTCGCCGTCATCGCCTCGCGCATGGAAAACGCGCCCTATGTGGTGCTGGAATGCCTGGCGGCGGGGCTGCCCTTCCTGGCGCCGGATGTCGGTGGCATCGGCGAATTGGTGGCGCCCGAGGACCAGGTCCGCCTGCTCTACCCGCGCACCGCGCCCGCCCTGGCCGCCGCCCTGGCCCGCGCGCTGGGCGAGGGGGCCGGCCCCGGCCGCGCCGCCATCGCGCCCGAACAGGCGGCGCGCCTCTGGCTCGATTGGCATGAGGCGCTGGCGCCGCTGCCCGCCCCGCCCGTGCTGAGCGGCGCGCCGCTGGTCTCCGTCTGCATGGCCGCCTTCAACCGGCATGAGCCGCTGGCGCACGCCATCGCCTCCATCGAGGCGCAGGACCACCCGAACCTCGAACTCATCCTGGTGGATGACGCCAGCACCGACCCCGCCGCCCAGCGCTTCCACGAAGCGCTGGCGCCGCGCTTCGCCGCACGCGGCTGGACGCTGCTCCGCAATGCCGAGAACGCCTGGCAGGGCGTGACCCGCCATCGCGCGGTGGAGGCGGCGCGAGGCGAGTTCCTGCTCTTCATGGATGACGACAATGCCGCCTGGCCGGATGAGGTCTCGACCTTCGTCGCCGCCGCGCGGCATTCGGGCGCGGATATCCTGACCTGCCAGATGCAATCCTTCCGCGGCGCGGGCCCGCCGCCACGCCATCGCAGCGCGCGGCCCATCGGCTGGATCCCGACGGGCCCCTGCTCCGCGCTCGGCGTGTTCCGCAACGGGCTGGGCGACGCCAACATGTTCATGCGCCGCACCGCCTGGGACCGCATGGGCGGCTTCACGCTGGACCGCGCCTATTTCGAGGATTGGGAGTTCCTGCAGGCCGCCGCCCTCGCCGGCCTGCACCTCGAATGCCTGCCCGAGATCCTCTACTGCTACCGCATCTGGGAGGGCGCGCAGACCGCCGCGCATGACCCGGATTTCCTCTATCGCAGCTATGCGCGCGCCATGCGCCCCGCGCTCGCCGCCCTGCCCGAGGCGCTGCGCCCCGCGCTGCGGCTGGCCATCGAGCGCGAGTTGGCAGGCATGCAGGGACGGCGCGAAGCCTATTGGGCGCATGCGCCGCATGTGACGGAGGCACAGGGCGACGTCGCGCGCCTGCCGCCCAATGGCGCCGAGGCCATGCTGGCCGCGGCCCGCCTCGCCCTCGGTCAGCAGCAACCGGAAACGGCGCGGATGCTGGCCGCTCAGGCGCTGCGCATCGCCCCCGGCCATCCCGACGCCCTTGCTCTTCTCACCCGCATTCCGGAGCCCCCCGCATGAAGGCCATTCGCGAGGCCCTTTCGCTTGCCCTGCCCTATTGGCGCAGCGAGGAACGCTGGGCGGCGCGTGGGCTGCTGGCCGTGGTCGTGGGCCTCAACCTCGCGCTGGTCGCGATGTCGGTCCTGCTCTCCTACTGGAACCGGGAGTTCTTCAATGCGCTGGAGGCGCGGGACGCCGAGGCCTTCTCCGCGCTGCTCTTCACCTGGAAGGAGACGGAAAGCGGCACGATGCCCGGCTTCGCCTGGATCGCCGCCGCCTACATCCTGATCGCGGTCTATGCGATCTACCTGCGGCAGGCGCTCCAGATCCGCTGGCGGCGCTGGACGACCGAAACCTTGCTGGCCGGCTGGCTCACCGACCGCGCCTATTACCGTCTCTCGCTGACCAGCTACGGCACGGACAACCCGGACCAGCGCCTCTCCGAGGATGCGCGCCTGTTCGTGGACGAGACGCTTTCGCTCGGACTCGGCCTGATGCGCAGCGTGGTGACGCTGTTTTCCTTCCTGCTGGTGCTCTGGGCGCTCTCCGGGCCGGCCACGCTCTTTGGCATCACCATCCCGGGCTACATGGTCTGGATCGCGATCCTCTATGCGGCGCTGGGCACCTGGCTCGCCCACCTGATCGGGCGGCGGCTGACGCGGCTGAACTTCAACCAGCAGAAGGTCGAGGCGGATTTCCGCTACGCGCTGGTCCGCTTCCGAGACCACACGGAAGGGGTCGCGCTGCATTGCGGCGAGGCGGAAGAGCGCGGCGCCCTGGTTACTCGCTTCCGCGCGCTGATGGAGAATTTCTGGGCGCTGATGGTGGCGACCAAGCGCCTGACCTTCTTCACCGCCGGCTACACCCAGGTCGCGACGGTGTTTCCCTTCGTGGTGGCGGCCCCCGCCTTCTTCGCCGGGCGCATCCCGCTGGGCGGCCTGACCCAGACCGCCCAGGCCTTCGGCGAGGTGCAGGGCGCGCTCTCCTGGATCGTGGACAATTACGCGAGCCTGACGGAATGGCGGGCGACGGTGACCCGCCTCACCGGCTTCCGCGACGCGCTGGACGCGGCCCGCACCGCCGCGCGCGAGGGCGATGGCATCCGCACCGCCACCGGCGCGCCCGGCCTGATGCGGCTGGAAGGGTTGCACCTCCGCCTGCCCGATGGCCGCGTGCTGCTCGACGATGCCGCGCTGGAGCTGCGCACGGGCGAGCGCGTGCTGCTGACCGGCGCCTCCGGCAGCGGCAAGTCCACCCTTTTCCGCGCGCTGGCGGGCATCTGGCCCTTCGGCCAGGGGCAGTTGCGGACGCCGGAGGGCGAGCGCGCGCTCTTCCTGCCGCAGCGGCCCTACCTGCCGCTTGGCACGCTCAGGCGGGTGCTGTGCTACCCTGCGGCCTCCGATGCCTTCGGCGATGCGGAGATCACCGCGGCGCTGGCCGATGCCGGGCTCTCCCACCTCGCGCCGCGGCTGGATGTGGAGGAAGCCTGGTCGCAACTCCTCTCGGGGGGAGAGCAGCAGCGCGTGGCCCTGGCCCGCGCCCTGCTGCTGAAGCCCGCCTGGCTCTTCCTGGACGAGGCGACGGCAAGCCTGGATCCGGTGGCCGAGCGCGCCCTCTACGAGGTGCTGGGCGAGCGGCTGCCGGGAGCGATGATCTTCTCCATCGCGCACCGCCCGGCCGTGGCCGAATACCACAGCCGGCACATCACCATGCGGGACGGCACGCTCGTCGAGTAGCTCAGGCCGGGTTCAGCACCCGGCCGGCCACGGCGTCGAGCTTGGCCAGCATCACCGGGTCCCGCATCTCGGGCGCGGTGATGAGGGCGTGGTCGAGCGCGCGGTCGCAGCCCGCCTCGCAGGGGCCGCGCGGGGCGCCGATGCGCGGGATCAGCGCCTTCACCAAAGCGCGCGCCTTGTCGGCGTTGGAGAAGAGGACCTTCACCACCTGGTCCACCGTCACATGGTCATGGTCGGGGTGCCAGCAGTCGAAATCCGTCACCATGGCGACGGAGGCGTAGCAAAGCTCCGCCTCGCGGGCGAGCTTGGCCTCGGGCATGTTGGTCATGCCGATCACGTCGCAGCCCCATTGGCGATAGAGCAGGCTCTCGGCCTTGGTGCTGAATTGCGGGCCTTCCATGACGAGGTAGGTGCCGCCCTTGGTCATCGGCAGGTCCAGCTCGGCGCCCGCCGCGGCGATCGCGTCCGACAGGCGCGGGCAGGTCGGGTGGGCGACGCTGACATGCGCGACGCAGCCCGGGCCGAAGAAGGATTTCTCCCGCGCGAAGGTGCGGTCGATGAACTGGTCCACGATGACGAAATGGCCGGGCGGGTATTGCGGCTGGAGCGAGCCCACCGCCGAGAGCGAGATCACATCGGTCACGCCACTGCGCTTCAGCGCGTCGATATTGGCGCGGAAGTTCAGCGCGGAGGGAGGGTTCGGGTGGCCGCGGCCATGGCGCGGGAGGAAGACGCAGCGGATGCCGGCCAGCGTGCCGAACAGAAGCTGGTCGGACGGCGCGCCCCAGGGGGTCTCGACATGCCGCCACTCGCGATCCTGCAGCCCGTCAATGTCGTAGAGGCCCGAGCCGCCGATCAGGCCGATGACGGGGGTGATGGTTTCAGACATGGGGGGCGCGCTCCGGGTGGGGTGACGGGACGTCCATACCGGCGCCCCGCCCTCCCGCCAACCACCCGGGTCGCGTCAGCCCGTGAAGGTCTCGCGATGCTGGCGCGGCACGAAGCGGCCGGTGCCCGGGCGGGCCAGGACCGCCTTGCCGTCCCAGATGCAGCCGCCGCGCAGATAGGTGGCCGCCACGCGCGCCCGCATCGCCATGCCGTCATAGGGCGACCAGCGGGCATCCTCGCGGTCCTGGATGTCGCGGGCGTCGAAGGTGAATTCGCCCTCCTCCATCACCAGCAGGTCGGCGTCGCAGCCAATGCGGATGGCGCCCTTCTTCGGGAACAGCCCATGGAACCTGGCCGGGCGCTCGGCGCAAAGGCTCGCCATCAGCGTGGGCGAGAGACCGCGCTTCGCCAGCAGGGTGAACATCAACGGCGCGAAGCTCTGCATGCCGGTCAGGCCCGCGCCGCAGGCGAAGATGTCGCCCGTGTATTCCTTGCGGTGCTTCGGCCAGGGGGCGTGGTCGGTCGAGACATAGGCGACCTTGCCCTCGGCGATGCTGCCCCAGATGCGCTCCACCTCATCCGCCGTGCGGAAGGGCGGGTTGCACTTGCCGAAGCCCTGGAGCCGGACGAGGTCCTCCTCCGTCATGCACAGATACTGGATGCAGGCCTCGCCCGAGGTCTTGGCCCCCTGCTTGCGGAAGATCTCGGCCAGGTCGAAGCCGCGCGCCAGGCTGGAATGCGCGATGTGGACATGCGCCCCCGTCTCCAGCGCCATCTCGAAGATGGCGAGGTCCGCCATGGTCTCACACAGCGGCGGGCGGGTGCGGGCATGCATGATGGGATCGGTCCGGCCGGTCGCCTTGGCGGCGGCGATCGCGCCCTCCACGATCTCCTGGTCCTCATTGTGGATGCCGACCATGAGCCCGGTCTTGGCGATCTCGGCGAAGGCCTCGACCATCATGGTGTTGTTGATGCGCGGAAAGCGCACCGCGTCGTATTCATAGGTGGAGAGCTTGAAGGAGCAGACGCCGGCCTGGGCGAGCCCCGCGATCTCCTCCACGCCGCCATCCTTCCGAATGGTGCCGTAGAGCGCCATGTCCACATGGGAGGTCGCGTTCACGACCGCGATCTTCTCGGCGAGGATGCCGGCACCGGTCACCGGGCGCGGCACGTCGTAGGGCATGTCCACGCAGGTGGTCACACCCCCGGCGGCGGCCGACATGGAGGCGCCCTCGATTCCCGGCCAGCCCGTGCTGCTGCTGGTGTGCATGTGGCCATCCACCAGGCCGGGGAAGATGAGCTTCCCACGATGGTCGGCCGTCTCGGCCGCGGCGGGCGGTGTGCCCTGGCCGATGGCCGCGATCACGCCGCCGGTGATGGCGACATAACCATTCTCGAGCACGCCGTCGGCCAGCACCAGGCTGCCGCGCACCACCAGATCAAAGGCCATTCCCGCCCGCACTCCTTGCCTTGCCGCCGCCGTCAACAGGACGCGGCTTCGTCAGACACCGCGAGGCTAGGCGCGGGAGCACCGCCCGCCAAGCCGGATGTGCCGCAAATGCGTGGCCATGGGCAGGCGCGCGACGGCCCCGGGCCATGGACAGCGGCGCGCGTGCGCTTAAGCTGCACCGCACAAGAAACCAACCTTGCACGAATGAGGAATGCCATGGCCGAACAGATCGAAGTCCGCAAAGGGCTCGTCGGCGTCTATGCCGATGAATCCAGCGTCTCGAAGGTGATGCCCGAGACCAACAGCCTGACCTATCGCGGCTATGCCGTGCAGGATCTGTGCGAGAACTCCAACTTCATGGACGTCGCCTACCTGCTGTGGAACGGCGAGCTGCCGAGCAGCGCCGAGCGCACCGCCTTCGCCGAGGCCGAGCGCTCGCAGCGCGCCCTCTCGCCCGCGCTGATGCGCGTGCTGGCCGACTTCCCGAAGGAGGCGCATCCGATGGATGCGATCCGCACCGCCGTCTCCTTCATGGGGATGGAAGACCCGGAGGCGGCCGACATCAGCGACGCCGCCCAGCGCCGCAAGGCGATCCGCCTGCTCGCCAGGATCCCGACGGCGGTCGCGGCCACCAACCGCCTGAGCAAGGGCCTCTCGCCCATCGCGCCCGACCCCGCGCTGCCCTTCTGCGAGAACTTCTTCCAGATGGTCTTCGGCAAGGTGCCGCAGCCCGAGGTCATCAAGGCCTTCGACGTCTCGATGATCCTCTACGCCGAGCACACCTTCAACGCCTCGACCTTCGCGGCGCGGGTCGTCACCTCGACCATGGCGGATCTGCATGGCGCGATCGTGGCGGGCATCGCCGCGCTGAAGGGCCCGCTGCATGGTGGCGCCAATGAGGCGGTGATGCACATGCTGAAGGAGATCCCCTCGCCCGAGACGGCGGAGGGCTGGCTGCGCGATCGCTTCGACCACAAGGCGCTAGTGATGGGCTTCGGACACCGCGTCTACAAGAACGGCGACAGCCGCGTGCCGACGATGAAGAAATACGCCGAGATCATGGCGGAGGTGGTCGGCGACAAGCGCTGGATGAACACCTCGGCCGTGCTCGCGCGCGTCATGCTCGCCGAGAAGAACATCCACCCGAACCTCGATTTCCCGGCGGGCCCCGCCTACTACCTGATGGGCTTCGACATCCCGATGTTCACGCCGATCTTCGTGTGCAGCCGCATCACCGGCTGGGCCGCGCATGTCTTCGAGCAGGGCGCCGACAACCGGCTGATCCGGCCGCTCTCGCTCTACAATGGCGTCGAGCAGCGGGCGGTGCCGTCGCGCTGAACGACGACGCAACGAAGTGTTAACCAGCAGGGCCGCCCGTGAGATCGGGCGGCCCTTTTTGCATCGTCGCGATGATGCGCGCGCGATGCACGAATGGATGCGCGCTGCACGCGCGACGTGATGCGCGCGCCACGCAAGACGCAAAAAATCTCGCCGCAAAAGCAGAATGTGTTTGACACGCAACTCGCGCATTCCGATAGCGTTGCGAACGCACGCATTGACGCGCGATTCGTACCACGCTCTGACCGCTGCGCATCACGCGAGACATGGAGAGCCTGGCATCGCGATCGCAGAGCAGGGCGAGCGGCGGACGGAAGGGGGAAACCTCGATGAGGTTAGCCGGAGCGACATTCCGGTCTCTGCGGGAGGAATGCACAAGCTCCCGCCTGGCAAAGGTCCATGACCGGATGCCGGGCGGATGCGCGGATCAGCGCAAGGTTTCCTCGCAACGATGATCTTCGCCTGTTCGAACACTCTGCCATCCGTCGCGGCGCGATGCCGCCGCGGCCAGTAAGTCAACCCAAGCCGATGCGCGACCGCGCAAGGAGAATATCAATGACCGATACGACCGAAACCACCGACGTGACGCCGCGCGCGCAAGCCATGGCCGTCGCCGCCGGCGCCCGCCGCACCGCGAAGAAGCCCGCCACTGCGCGCGGCCGCGTCGCGGCGAAGAAGCCCGCCGCCAAGAAGGCCGCGCCGGCGAAGAAGGCTGCGCCGAAGAAGGCCGCCGCCGCCAAGAAGCCGGCTGCCAAGAAGGCCGCCCCCGCGAAGAAGGCCGCGCCCAAGAAGGCCGCCGCCGCCAAGAAGCCGGCTGCCAAGAAGGCCGCCCCCGCGAAGAAGGCCGCGCCCAAGAAGGCCGCCGCCGCCAAGAAGCCGGCTGCCAAGAAGGCCGCGCCCAAGAAGGCCGCCGCCAAGCCCGCCGCCAAGAAGGCCGCTCCTGCGAAGGATCCGAAGCGCGCCGAGGCCGCGAAGAAGGCTGCGGCGACCCGCGCCGCCAAGAAGGCTGCCGCGGCCGCTGCTCCGGCGCCCGCCGCCGAGACGCCGACGACCTGATCAAACCGGATCGCAAGATCCGAGAGGGAGGCGCCACCCATCGGGTGGCGCCTTTTTTCATGCGCGCATCAGTGCGCCCCGTTCAACCCCATTGGCCGAAGAAGAACACCTCGTTCGCCGGCTTGCGGGCGCGCGGCGCGGTCTCACGCTGGGCCAGCTGCTCCGGCAGCGCGGAGGCGGGCCCGGGCGTGCCCAGCACCATCGCCGCGATCGGCGCCACATCCTCGGGGATGTTGAAGGCGGCGCTCGCGGCCACCGCATCGAAGCCCGCCATCTGGTGCAGCTGCAGGCCGAGCGCCGCCGCCTGGATCGCCATCGCGCTGCTCGCCTGGCCCGCATCGTAGTGCGACCACGGGTTGGGCTTGCCGTTGCCCGCGGAATTCAGCCGCGCGCAGGCCAGCATCAGCACGGGGGCCGCGCCGATCCAGCCCTGGTTGAAGGGGACGAGGCAGGCCAGCAGCTTGGAGAAGGCCTCGGGCTCCACGCTCTTGCGCGTCACGAGATACTGCCAGGGCTGCTCATTATAGGCCGAGGCCGCCCAGCGCCCGGCTTCCAGGATGGAGTGCAGCGCCGCATCGGGCACCGGCGTGTCGAGGTAGCTGCGCGGGCTCCAACGCGCCGCGATGGCAGGCAGCACGGGATGGTCGGTGGGGGCGTTGCGATCCATGGATGGTCCTTATCCGAAGGTGGAGAGTAGATCCTCGACCTGCGCGGGCGTGAGCAGGCGGGGGTTGAGGCCGCGGAGCATGAGGGCGAGGCGTGCCGCCTCCTCCAGCTCCTCCGCGGCGTTCACGGCGTCGGTCAGCGTGGGACCGCAGATGACGGGGCCGTGATTGGCGAGCAGCACGGCCTTGGCCTCGCGCGCGGCGGCGTGGATGGCGGGCTCCATGGCCGCATCGCCCGGCCGGTAATAGGGAATGAGCGGGAGGGTGCGGCCCACGCGCATCACGAAGTAGGGTGTCAGCGGCGGGATCACCGCCGCCTCCAGGCAGGAGATGGCGGTGGCGTGCGTCGAGTGCAGATGCACCACTGCCCCGGCATCGGGCCGCGCATCGAGGAAGGCGCGGTGCAGGAACACCTCCTTCGTCGGCTTGTCGCCGCCCACATGCCGCCACTGGAGGTCGAGCTTGCTGATGCGCGCCGCCTCCAGCCGCCCGAGGGAGGAGTTGGTGGGCGTCATCAGGTAGCCATCGGGCAGGCGCACGCTGATATTGCCGGCACTGCCCACGCTGAAGCCGCGGGCGAAGAGCGAGGCGCCAAGGCTCACCAGGAGCTGGCGCTGGTCTTCCTCACGCATCTTTACGCGAAGGCCTTCAGGAAGAAGTCGCGCACGCCGAAATTGCCGCTCTTCAGCGCCAGGTGCATCCCCTCGGGCGCCGCCGCGGGCGTCGCATGGGTCCAGGGCACGCCCGGGTCGATCTCGGCGCCGATGCGCAGCGCCTCCACACCCAGACGCTGCACCACGGCGCCCGAGGTCTCGCCACCCGCGATGACGAGGCGCCGCACGCCCGCCTGCACGAGGTCGGTCGCGATCTCGGCCAGCGCCTCTTCGACGAGCGCGCCCGCCGCCTCGCGGCCGAGCTTGGCCTGCAGTGCTGCCACGCGCTCGGGCGTGCCGGAGGCGGCGATGACGATGGGGCGCGCGGCGTCGAGCTTGCCCGCCATCCAGTCGCGGGCTTGCCGCGCCAGCGCCGCGGCATCCGGCGTGGCGAGCGCGTCCAGCTCCAGCGTCGGCACGTGGTCGCGCGCGAGTCCGATCTGGCCGAGGGTCGCGCGCGAGCAGGAGCCCGCGAGCACGGCGCAAAGCCCGCCCACCGCCGGCAGCGCGCCCGCATCCTCGCGCGCGGGCAGCAGGCCGGCACGGCGGAAATTCTCCGGCAGCCCCATGGCTATGCCCGAGCCGCCGGTGATCAGCGCGTGGTTCGCGCAGGCTTCGCCCAGCGCCATGAGATGCGCGTCGGTGATGGCATCCGCGATGGCGAAGCGGCGGTTCGCGTCGCGCAGCCGCGTCACCTCGGAGCGGATGGCGGCGGCCCCGCGCTCGACCACCGTGAAGGGGATGAGGCCGACGCTGCCCTCGCTCTGCCGGCCCAGCACGCGGACCAGGTTGGCATCGCGCATCGGCGTGAGCGGATGGTTCTCCATCCCGCTCTCGTTCAGCAGGTGGCCGCCGACGAAGAGGTGGCCCTGGTAGATGGTGCGGCCATTGGTCGGGAAGGCCGGGCAGGCGATGGCGAAGCCGCCATCCAGGCGCTTCAGCAGCGCCTCGGCCACCGGGCCGATATTGCCCTCCTCCGTGCTGTCGAAGGTGGAGCAGTATTTGAAGAGGATCTGCTTCGCACCCGCGGCCAGCAGCGCCTCGCAGGCGGCGAGAGATTGCGCAATGGCCTCGCCAGCCGGGATGGTGCGGGACTTCAGCGCGATGATGACGGCATCCGCCTCGGGCAGCGGTCCCGCGGGCACGCCGATCACCTGCACGGCCCGCATGCCCTGGCGGACCAGCGTGCTGGCGAGGTCGGTCGCGCCGGTGAAGTCGTCGGCGATGCATCCGAGCAGCGGCATGGGAATCTCCTCAATCAAACCTGATGTAAGCCGAGCCGCCCGCCCCCGCAAACGGGGCTTGAAGCGCGGGTGGCGCGGGGCAACATGCAGGTGATGGACAATCCGACACACCCACGGCCGGTGCTGGACATGACGCCTGAGGGCGAGTTCCGGGAAGCGCCGAAGCCCAGCGGTTTCAATCTCCTGCTCGCGCGGATGGGCGGCATCGCCATGCTCGTCGCCATCGCGGCGGGCGGGCTGTTGCTGGTGGCGGTCGCCATCTTCTTCATCGGGCTGCTGCTGCCGGTGGTGATCGGCGCCGGCACGATCGCCGCCATCTCGCTCTGGTGGCGCCGCCGGCAGATGCGGAAGATGGGGATCGAGCCAGGCCCGATCCGGATCATCGTCCGGCGCCAGTAGGGCGCTCAGCCCGCCAGCGCAGCCTCCACGCGCAACGCCGCATCCAGCGCGGCGCGGCCCTGCGCGCCATTCGCCTCGTGCGGGATGCCATCCAGGATCGCGGCGACGAAGGCGCCCTGCTCGGCCTCCAGGCTGTCATGGTCGGTCCAGCTGCGGCGAACCAGGCTCCAGCCCGGCATATGCTCGACGCCCTGGCCGCCATCGGGGGCCAGGAATTCCAGGCTGCGCGCCATGAAATCCACCCGCATCTCGCCCTCGGGGCCGAGCGCGCGGAGCTTGCGCTCCAGGCCCACGGCCACGCGGCTCGCCGTCACCTGGGCCTGGGCGCCATTGGCGAAGCGCAACTGTGCCACCGCCCAATCCGGCAGCGCCGTCATGACAGCGCCGCCCACCGCCCGGACCTCGACCAGCGGGGATGGCACCAGGGAGAGAATGAGGTCGAGGTCGTGGATCATCAGGTCCAGCACGACCGAGACATCGAGGCTGCGCGGCCGGAAGGGGGCGACGCGCGTCGCCTCCAGCGCCATCAGCCGCCGACCGCCCAGATTCTCGCGCAGCGTGCGGATCGCCGCCGAATGGCGTTCGATCTGGCCGACCATGAGCACCCGGCCCTCCGCCGCGGCCAGCGCGATCAGCGCATCCGCCTCGGCCAGTGTGGCCGTGATGGGCTTTTCCACGAAGACATGCCGCCCCGCGCGCAGCGCCAGCTCGGCCAGGCGCGCATGGTGTAGCGTGGGGGTTGCGATGATGACGGCGTCGCTCGCCGCCATCAGCGCCTCCGCGGTCAGCGCCGGGCAGCCGGCCTCGCCCGCCACCAGGGCCGCACGCGCCGGGTCCGGGTCATGCAGCCCGGCCAGGGTGGCGCGCGGGGCGCCCCGCAGCTTGAGGGCGTGGAAGCGGCCGAAATGCCCGGCGCCGAAGACGCCGATCTTGAGGGATTTCATGGCGCTGGACTAACAATTCCCGGCAAGGCTTGCATCCCCCCCTCCCCCTCGTCATGTTCCGGCGAATTCCTGGTCAGGACCTCGTTTCGTCATGATGTATTTCGCGCGCTGGAAAACGGCCGCCATTCTGTTCGTCTGCCTCCTGGGCACGCTGGTCAGCCTGCCCAACCTGCTGCCTCGCTCAGCCTTCCCCGACTGGGCGCCGGTGCGGCAGATCGCGCTCGGCCTCGATCTGCGCGGCGGCTCCTACCTGCTGCTGGAGGTGGACACCTCCGTCCTGCTACGCGAGCGGCTGGAAGGCCTGGTCGAGGGCACGCGCCGCGGCATGACGCAGGCCAACCCGCGCATCTCCTACACCGGCCTCTCGGCCCAGCCCGACCAGCGGCGCATGTCGCTGCGCATCACCGAAGCGAGCCAGCGCGACGCGGCGCTGCGCGTGGTGCGCGAGCTGGCGAACCCCATCAACACCGGCGGCGGCACCCAGCAGCCTGACCTGGACGTCAGCATCAATGCCGATGGCCTGCTGACCGCAACCGTGACCGAGGCCGGGCTGCGCGCCAAGGCGACCAGCGCCGTGGAGCAGTCCATCGAGATCGTCCGCCGCCGGATCGACGAGACGGGCGTCGTGGAAGCCACCATCATCCGCCAGGGGCTGAACCGGATCCTGGTGCAGTTGCCCGGCGTCGAGGACCCCGACCGCATCAAGAACCTGCTCGGCCGCACCGCGCGGATGACCTTCCACCTGCTGGATGAGGCCGTGAACACCCAGGCGCCGACGCCGCCGCCGGGCATCATGTTCCTCAACGGCGAACGCGCGGGTGAGCGCTTCGCCGTGCGCCGCCGCGTCGAGGTGGATGGCGCCAACCTGACCGATGCCCGCGCCAGCCAGGACAGCCGGACGGGCGAATGGGTGGTGAACTTCACCTTCGACTCCGTCGGCACCCGCCGCTTCAGCGAGATCACCCGCGCCAATGTGGGCCGGCCCTTCGCCATCGTGCTGGATGAGAAGGTGATCACCGCGCCCAATATCCGCGAGCCCATCACCGGCGGCCGCGGCCAGATCTCCGGCAATTTCACCGTCCGCACCGCCAATGACCTGGCCGTGCTGCTGCGCGCGGGCGCCCTGCCCGCGCCGCTGACCGTGGTCGAGGAACGGACCGTGGGGCCGGAGCTTGGGGCGGATGCCATCCGGGCCGGCATCATCAGCCTGGGCGTGGGTGTGGCCTTCGTCTTTCTCTACATGGGCTTCGCCTATGGCCTGTTCGGCTGGTTCGCCAATGTGGCGCTGGCCATCAATATCATCCTGCTGATCGCCTGCCTTTCGCTGCTGGAAGCGACGCTCACCCTGCCCGGCATCGCCGGCATCGTGCTGACGCTGGGCACGGCGCTGGATGCGAACATCCTGATCAATGAACGCATCCGCGAAGAGGTGAAAAACGGCCGATCGCCCATCAACGCGCTGGAGATCGGCTATACCAAGGCTTCGGGGACCATTCTCGACTCGAACCTGACCAACCTCATCGCCATGGCCTGCCTCTACGGCTTCGGCTCCGGCCCGGTGAAGGGCTTCGCGGTGACCGTCGCCATCGGCACCATCGTGCAGATGTGGACGGCGACGGTGGTGACCCGCCTGCTCGTCGTCTGGTGGTATCGCTGGACGCGGCCCAAGGAACTGCCGGTGCTGGAGCGCAAGGGGCTGAGCCTCGGCCAGCGGCTCGCGCGGCCGCTGTTCCGGCTCTGCCCGGATGTGACGAAGATCCCCTTCATGCGGGGCGCCGTGGCCGGCCTCATCGTTTCGGCCGTGCTGTCCACCGCCTCGCTGGTCGGCGCCTTCTATCCAGGGCTGGAGAAGGGCATCGACTTCAAGGGCGGCATCGTGATGGAGGTCCGCACCCAGGGCCCAGCCAACATCAACGCACTCCGCGCCGCGACCACGACCCTCGGCGTGGGCGATGTGGGTCTGCAGCAATTCGGCGATGAAAGCACGCTCCTGATCCGCGTCCCCGCGCCGGCGCAGGAGGCGCAGACGCAGCAGGTGGTGACGACCATCCGCAGCGCGCTCGAAGCCGCAGCCCCGGGAATCCGCATCATGCGGGTGGAGGCCGTGGGCAACCGCGTCTCGGACGAGCTGTTCCGCGGCGGGTTGATGGCGCTCGGCCTCAGCCTTCTGGCGATGCTCGTCTATATCTGGGTGCGCTTCGAGTGGCAGTTCGGCGTGGCGGCCATCACCACGCTGCTGCTCGATACCACGAAGACCGTGGGCTTCATGGTCCTGTTCCAGATCGAGTTCAACCTGACGACCATCGCGGCGATCCTCACCGTCATCGGCTTCTCGGCCAATGACAAGGTCGTGGTGTTCGACCGGATGCGCGAGAATCTCCGCAAGTTCAAGACGATGCCCCTGCAGGAGCTGGTGGATCTCTCGATCAACGAGACGCTGAACCGCAGCCTCGGCACCTCGGTCACGCTGCTGCTCTCGGCCCTGCCGCTGGCGCTGTTCGGCGGCGATACGCTGGCGGGCTTCGCCTGGGTGATGGTCTTCGGCATCTTCATCTCGGCCTCCTCCTCGGTGTTCATCGCGGCGCCGATCGTGTTGTTCAGCGGCCGCAAGTCGCTGCGGCGGGGCGAGCTGGAGCCGGTGGCGCCGCAGGGGCAGACGGCCATCCGCTGAATGCGCGGGATGTGCGCCAGCGCACATCCGATAGGGGCCGAGGGGGCAGGACGTCGCTGCCCCCTTGGATTTGGGGCGCGAATCAGATAGTCTCAATTTTAGACAAGAGCGGCCCGAATTTTGACTGTTTTTGAGACACCTCAGGCCGGCGGAGGGCAGACCTCCGCGCCCCAGCCGCGACCTCCCGGGCCTGTGCTTGTTCTTGCCTGCGACGAGACCCTCATCGCGACCACCCGCGCCGCCGTGGCCGAGCTGGGCGCCCCGCCCCCGGTCGTCCTCCGCTCCGAGCGGGAGGTGCTGCGCGCCGTGGTGACGAGTGCCAGCGGCTTTGCCCATCTCATCCTCGAGGATGGCGACCTGCCGATCGACCAGTCCCTCGTGGATGCGATGGCCGAAGCCTCGCCGGCCGCCGTCATTTCGTTGCTGACGCCCGAGGCCGCAGTCGCGGAAGAAGGCGCCTTCCTGCGGGGCTTGCTGGGCGGCACGCGCCATCTGGCGCATGATGCGAAGCGGGCCAGCCGCAATTCCAGCCGGCTCCAGGCGGGGTTGCAGGGCGACAGCCTGCTGCTGCGCTACCAGCCCATCATCCATGTCCGCACCCGCCGCCTCGTTCTCGTCGAGGCGCTGGCCCGCTGGCGGAGCGAGCCGGTGGCGCTGACCCCGGTGAACTTCATCCCGGCCATGGAGCAGATGGGGCTGTCGCGCCCGCTCGCCGCCGCCGTCACGCGCATCGCGGCCTGGGACATGTCCCGCCTGCCTGGGCGGCTCGACATTCCCGTCTCGGTGAACCTGCCGGCGCCGGAGCTCGACAAGCGCGACGTGGTGGCCTGGCTCGGCCAGCAGCTGCGCCGCTCACGCTTCCCGCGCCGGCGCCTGATGATCGAGCTGACCGAGACGGCGCCGGTGCGCGACCTCTCGCGCATGGCGCGCACGCTGCGCCGGTTGAAGGCCGCGGGGCATGGCGTGCTGATGGATGATTATCTGCTGGATGACCCGCGCCAGCGCCTGCTGCGGCTGGATTTCGCCGGCATCAAGCTTGACCGCTCGCTGGTGCAATCCCTGCCGAAATCGGCCCGCGCGCGCAACCAGGTGGTGCGGATGGCGCGGCGCGGCCTGGTCATGACGGCCGAGGGCGTCTCCTCCCCCGCGCTGCTGCGGGGCCTGCGCGTCCTGGGCGTGGCGCGCGCGCAGGGCTTCCTGATGGGCCGCCCCCTGCCGGTGGCGGCCCTGCCGGCCTGGAACCAGCGCTGGCGCAGCGCCGAGGGGCTGGCCCGCCCGGCGAAGCCCCCGAAGCGCTAAGCCCCGAAGGCTTCCACGTAGAGTTCCATGATCTGGGCCGCATCGGGCACGCGCGGGTTGTTGCCCGGGCTGCCCGAGGCCAGCGCCTGCTCGGCCATCACGGGCAGAAGCGCGTTCCACTTGCCCTGCGGGATGCCATAGGCGGCGGGGCTCGGCACTTCCAGCTCGCGGTTCAGGGCGCGGAGTTCTTCCATCAGCTTCGCACCTGCCACCTGGTCAGCGTCGCCGGGCGCGGCGCAGCCGATGCAGCGCGCGGCCTCGGCATAACGCGGCAGGGCCTCGTTCAGGCCGAAGCCCGTGACGGCCGGCAGGAGCATGGCGTTGGAGAGCCCGTGCGGCACATGGAAATGCGCGCCGATGGGGCGCGACATGCCATGGATCAGCGCTACGCTCGCATTGCTGAAGGCGAGCCCCGCGAGGGTCGCGCCCAGCATCATCGCCTCGCGCGCCGCGTCATCCGCGGGATCCTTATAAACCCTCCGCAGATGCGGCCCGATCAGGCGCATCGCGCGCTCGGCATACATGTCCGACACGGAGTTGGCGCGCTTGCTGACATAGGCCTCCAGCGCGTGGGTCAGGCTGTCGATCCCGGTATCCGCCTTGGTGCGGGCGGGGACCGTGCGCGTGAGTTCATGATCCACGATGGCGGCGAGCGGCAGGGCGCCGAGGCCCGCGATGAGCATCTTCTCGTCCCGCGCGGCGTCGGTGATGACGGTGA
>JAESGX010000366.1_pt1 | contig 19047 bp, 19 predicted proteins | sample 9269801 | NCBI WGS metagenome assembly JAESGX01 (sample SAMN16773122, study PRJNA677054) | algae metagenome | isolation source: Pleurocapsa minor GSE-CHR-MK-17-07R and co-occurring heterotrophs from wet... | place: USA: Lower Calf Creek Falls, Grand Staircase Escalante National Monument, UT ... | reverse complement strand
CCCGGGCGCGCATCCGCAGCGAGGCGGCGCTGCCGGCCGAGATCCTGCTGGTGGCGGCGGCGGAGCGTCCGGCCACGGATTACACTGGCCTGCTGGCCGCCATGCCGCCTGGCCTCGGCCCCGCTTTCCCTTTGCAGGGGCGGGATGCGCTGGCCCTCGGCCTGCCGCATGGCCCGCGCATCGGCGCGCTGCTCGCCGCCGCCCGGGATTGGTGGGTGGCGGAGGGCGCGCGGGGCGACCACGCCGCCTGCCTCGAAAAGCTGCGCGAACTGGCCGAAACCGAGACTTCCTGATAGCGGGTCGCCGCATGAGCAAGCCCGCCGCCTCGATCCCCCTGATCCGCCGCTTCTGGCGCGAGCATCTGTTCGAGCAGAAGAAGCGGCTTGGACTCGCTGTGCTCTTCACCATCGGCCTCGCCGGCATCACCGCGCTCTATCCGATCATCATCCAGCAGAGCTTCGACAAGTTCGGCCAGGGCGACACCAGCGTGCTCTGGATGCTGCCGCCGCTGATCATCCTGGTCACGGCGCTGCGCGGCGGCTTCATGTATCTCCAGCAGGTGACGATGCAGGCCGCCGTGCTGCGCAGCATCGAGCATCTGCAGAACAGCCTCTTCGTCGCACTCACCCGCGCCGACTACGCGACCGTCGCGGCCGAGGCGCCGGCCCGCCACGCCAGCCGCTTCACCACCGATGCGACCCAGATCCGCGAGGCGCTGACCCGCAGCGTGAACGGCATGGGCGATGTGCTGACCATCATCGGCCTCGTCGCCTCCATGATCTGGCTCGACTGGGAATTGGCGCTGATGGCCGCACTCCTCTACCCCATCGCCGCCTGGCCCATCCTGACGCTGGGCAAGCGCATCCGCCGCGCTTCTTCGGGCATGCAGGACCGCGTGGGCGAGACCAATGCCCTGCTGAACGAGAGCTTCGCCGCGGCCCGCGTCATCCGCACCTACCGGCTGGAAGCGCAGGAGGAGACGCGCGCGCAGAAGGCCTTCGCGGAGCTGCGCGCGAGCCTTTATCGCATCACCTCGACGCGCGCGCGCGTGGATCCGATCCTGGAAGTGCTGGGCGGGATGACGGTGGCGCTGGTGCTGGCCTTCGTCGGTTGGCGCGTCTCCAGCGGCATGGGCACCATCGGCGAATTCACCGGCTTCGTCGCCGCCGTTCTGATCGCGGCGCGGCCGGTCCGCTCGCTGGGCTCGCTCAACGCGGCCTTGCAGGAAGGCCTCGCCGGCCTCGCGCGCGTCTTCGCCATCATGGATGTGAAGCGCGAGATCAGAGAGGCGCCCGATGCCACGCCGCTGCCGGCCGGCAAGGGGGAGGTGGTCTTCGACCGCGTGGCCTTCCGCTACGCCGGCAGCGAGACCAGCGCCATCGAGGAGTTGAGCTTCATCGCGAAGCCGGGAGAGACGGTGGCCCTCGTCGGCCCCTCGGGCGCGGGCAAGTCCACCGCCATCACGCTGCTGCCGCGCCTCTTCGATGCGACGGGTGGGCGCATCACCCTGGATGGCGCGGATCTGCGCGGCTTGCAGATCGCGTCCCTGCGCGACGCCATCGCCTATGTGGGGCAGGAGGCGGTGCTCTTCGACGACACCGCCCTCGCCAACATCGCCTGCGGCCGCCCGGGTGCCACGCGCGACGAGGTGGAGGATGCGGCCCGCGCTGCGCAGGCGCATGGCTTCATCGCCGCCCTCCCCGCCGGCTACGACACGCCGCTCGGCCCTTCGGGCGGGCGGCTCTCGGGCGGGCAGCGCCAGCGGGTGAGCCTGGCCCGCGCCCTGCTGCGCAATCCGCGCGTGCTGCTGCTGGATGAGGCGACGAGCGCGCTGGACGCCGAGAACGAGGCCGCCGTGCAGGCCGCGCTGGAAACCTTGCGCGCGGGCCGCACCACGCTGGTCATCGCCCACCGCCTCGCCACCGTGCAGAAAGCCGACCGGATCGTGGTGATGGAGGAAGGCCGCGCCATCGAGCAGGGCACGCATGCTGAGCTGATGGCGATGGACGGGCTCTACGCCCGCCTGGTGCGGACGCAGGCCTTCGTCGCGGAATAGAGCTCAGGCGGCCACGATCCCTTCAGCGCGCGCCATCGCCACCCAATGGTCGCGGAAGGTGGCGACGAAGCGGGCGAAATCCGGCCCATAGAGCGCCGGGCTGCGCGGGGTCGAGGCGAATTCCGCAAGCCGCGCCTGGATCGCGGGCGTCGCCGCGATGGGGGGCACGGCGGCTATGATCCGCTCGGCGATGGCGGGCGGCAGGCCGCGCGGCGCGCTGATGCCGATCCATTGCGTGTGCGTCGCCTGGCCATAGCCCAGCTCGGCCAGCGTCGGCACATCGGGGAAGCCCGGCACCCGCTGCTCGGAGGAGGTGGCGAGCATGCGGAGAGAGCCATCCCGCAACTGGCCGACCAGCGTGGTGATGGGCGCGTTCAGCGCGTCGATCTGCCCACCCATCAAATCCTGCAGCGCCGGCGCCGTGCCGCGATAGGGGATGTGGTCCAGCTGCGTGGCCCGCGCCGCGCGCGCCACCACGGCGCCCGTGATGTGCTCGGCCGAGCCGACGCCGGAGGAGCCGTAGCGCACCGGCCGCGTCCGGGCCGCCTCCAGCAGCTGCGTCATGCTCGTGAAGGGCGAGCGTCCGAGCACCACCGTGATGGTCGGCGCCTCCGCCAGCATCGCCAGATGGATGAAATCCGCCACGGGGTCATAGGGCATGCTGGGCAGCACGCCGGGCGCGAAGCCGAAGGGGATGGCGTGGGAGACGGCCAGCGTCAGCCCGTCCGGCGCCGCCTTCGCCACGACATCGGCGCCGAGCGTGCCCGAGGCGCCGGTGCGGTTCTCGACCACGACGGAGGTGCCGAGTGCCTCGCCGAGCGGGGCCGCATAGAGGCGGCCGATGGCGTCCGCCAGGCCGCCCGCGGGGAAGCCGGCCACGAAGCGGATCGTCTGGCGGTTCGGCCAGGCGGGGGTTTGGGCGCGCGCAGCGGTCGCGGCCAGCAGGGCGGGGGTAGCAAGGAGAAGGCGGCGTTGCATCAAGTTCAGGCTCCTGGAAGCGGCTTTGCCCCTCTGCGCGGCATCCCGCTTGGCTGAGCGGCGCGCTGGGGCTTTGGGCCGCGGGGAGAGCAAGCCGCGTGCCGCCCTGCTACACCCCCGCCATGCGCCTCCCGCCCGATTCCCCGCTTGCCCGCCTCTTCGACGCGCCGATGGCGCCCGGCCGCCTCACCTGGATCGGCCTGCGGCCGGCGCGGCGTGCGCCCGTGGTGGCAGTGAGCGAGGCGATGGTCATGCCAGGGCAAGGCCTTGAGGGCGATCGCTGGAAAGGGGCCGTGACGGGCGGCCGGCAGGTGACGCTCGTCGCGGCGGAGCATCTGGCCGCCATCGGCGGCTTCCTCGGCCGCGGCCCGCTGCCGCCCGAGGCGCTGCGGCGCAACCTCGTGATCTCCGGCGTGAACCTGCTGGCGCTGAAGGGCCGCCGCTTCCGGATCGGGGCCGCGGTGCTGGAATGCAGTGGCGAGTGCCATCCCTGCTCCCGCATGGAGGAGATTTTGGGCCCGGGCGGCTACAACGCCGTGCGCGGCCATGGCGGCATCACCGCCCGCGTCATCGAGGGCGGCGCGATCCGCCTGGGCGATGCGCTGACGCGCGACGACTGATCTATTTGGCGACCTGCCCCTTGGCGATGGGCGGGATGAACTGCACTTCGGTGTCCCAGGGGAAGAGGATCCAGGTGTCCTGGCTCACCTCGGTCACGAAGGTGTCCACCAGCGGCTTGCCGGCGGGCTTGGCGTAGATCGTGGCGAAATGCGCGTGCGGCAGCATCGCGCGCACCACCTTGGCCGTGGTGCCCGTATCCACGAGGTCGTCGATGATGAGCCAGCCCGTGCCGTCGCCGGCCGCCGCCGCCGGCTTCTTCACCTGCGGCTCACCCTTCTTCTCCTCGTCATAGGTGACGACGCTCACCGTCTCGATGATGCGGCATTCCAGCTCGCGCGCGATGATCGCGGCCGGGATCAGCCCGCCGCGCGTGATGGCGACGACGCCCTTCCAGGGGCCGAGCTCCAGGAGGCGCCAGGCCAGCGCCTTGCTGTCGCGGTGCAGCTGGTCCCAGGTGACGGTGAAATAGCGCTGCGCCATCAGAACATCCTTCCGCCATCGGGCACGTGAAGATCGGGCTTGAGCAGGACGATGGCGCCGTTCTCGTCGGGCAGGCCCAGCACGAGGACCTCGCTCATGAAGGGGCCGATCTGGCGGGGCGGGAAATTCACCACGGCCAGCACCTGGCGGCCGATCAACCGGTCCGGCGAGTAATGCACGGTGATCTGCGCCGAGCTCTTCTTCACGCCGAGCGCTTCGCCGAAATCCACCCAGAGCTGGATGGCCGGCTTGCGCGCCTCCGGGAAGGGTTTCGCGTCCACCACGGTGCCGACGCGAATGTCGACCTTCTCGAAATCGGGATAGGTGATCGTCTCCATGCCGGGGCCGCTATCCCATTTCCGGGGCGGAGGCGAGAGGGGGCCGGGTTCCCTGCCAGCCCGGCTTCGGCCAGAATGGAGTGGAAACGATTGCCCTTTGAGGAAATTTCCCTGATGCGCGACTTACACGCCCCCGGCCGCAGCCCCGTCATTGCGGCGCGCGGGATGGCCGCCACCTCCATGCCGGCGGCGACGCTGACCGCCATCGAGATCCTCAAAGCCGGCGGCAATGCGATGGATGCCGCGATCGCGGCCGTCGCGGTGCTGGGCGTGATCGAGCCGCAGAGCACGGGCATCGGCGGCGATTGCTTCTGCCTCTACAGCCCGGCGGGCTCGGGCAAGGTCTATGCCATGAACGGCTCCGGCCGTGCCGGCATGAACTACTCGATGGAGAAGCTGCACGCCGCCGGCGTCACCTCGCTGGTGGATACCAGCCCGCATGTGGTCACCATCCCCGGTGCCGTCTCCGCCTGGGAGGCCTTGAACGCGGCGCATGGCCGCAAGGGGCTGGACGTGCTGCTGCAGCCGGCCATCCGCTTCGCGGAAGAAGGGTTCCCCGTGCTGGAGCGCGTGGCGGCCGACTGGAACGATGCCAAGGGCAAGCTCGCCGCCAACGCGGCTTCCGCGCGGCACTATCTGAAGGACGGCGCCGCCCCCCTCGAGGGCGACATGATGCGCTTCCCCGCACTCGCCCGCACGCTGCGCAACATCGCCGCCAAGGGCGCGCGCGGCTTCTATGAGGGCGAGGTCGCGGCTGACATCGTGAAGAGCCTGCGCGCGCTGGGCGGCATGCAGACCGAGGAGGATTTCGCGAACGCGCTGCGCGGCGCTGAATTCGTTGAGCCGATCAAGCGCGCCTGGAAGGACATGGAGATCTTCGAATGCCCGCCGAACGGCTCGGGCATCGTGACGCTCATGATCCTCGGCATGCTGGAAACCTTCCAGGCCCCGTCCGAAGGCCCGATGTCGGCCGAGCGGATGCACCGGCACATCGAGGCCGCGCGCCTCGGCTATCGCGACCGCGACACCTGGATCGCCGACCCCGCGAAGGTGGATGTGCCGACGGAGACGCTGCTCTCCGACGCCTATCTGCACGGCATGGCGAAGAATATCAGTGATGCGAAGGCGCTGGCCGAGCTGCCCTGGTCCGACACGCTGATGCCCAAGCACAAGGACACCGTCTATCTCTGCGTGGTGGATGAAGAAGGGAACGCCTGCTCCTTCATCAACTCGCTCTTCAAGAGCTTCGGCTCCGGCATCCTGGCCGAGGGCTCGGGCGTGATGCTGCAGAATCGCGGCTTCGGCTTCCGCATGCAGGAAGGCCACCCGAACTGCATCGCGCCGGGCAAGCGCCCGATGCACACCATCATCCCCGGCATGGCAATGAAGAATGGCCGCGCGGTCATGCCCTTCGGCGTCATGGGCGGGCATTTCCAGCCGATGGGGCAGACCCTGCTGCTGACCAACATGTTCGACTACGGGATGAACCCGCAGGCCGCGCTCGACGCGCCGCGCCTCTTCCCCGAGGACGGCAAGATCCAGGTCGAGAAGCACATCCCGGCCGCGACCATCGCGAAGCTCAACGCCCTCGGCCATGTCTGCGAGCCGATCGCGAAGCCGCATGGCGGCGGCCAGGCCATCTACATGGATCATGATCGCGGCGTGCTGATCGGCGGCAGCGACCCCCGCAAGGATGGCTGCGTATTGGGTTATTGATCCCGCCCTCAAGCGGCGGGCGCTCGCTCCGCTCGCTTGCCTTGCGCGCCGCAGAGAGGGTGCGCCTGCCATGAAGTCAGTCGCCGCGCGCCGGCCGCTTTGCGGCCGGATCCTCTGAGGGCGGTGCTCATTCTGGGAAGTGGAGACTGTTGTGACCGAGCCTTGTGACCTGACTGCCCTTGAGGCCCGCCGCATGATCGGCGCGAAGAAGCTCTCCGCGACGGAGCTGCTCGAATCCTGCGTGGCGCGCATCGCCGCCGTGAACCAGGCGGTGAACGCCATGACGGCGATGGACGTGGACGCCGCCCGCGCCACCGCCAAGGCCGCCGATTCCGCGACGATGAAGGGCGAGAAGCTCGGCCCCCTGCACGGCCTGCCGCTTGGCATCAAGGATCTGGAAGCCACCAAGGGCCTGCGCACCACCTGGGGCAGCCCGCTCTTTGCCGACCATGTGCCCGACCATGACGAGGGCATGGTCCGCCGCCTGCGCGAGGCCGGCGGCAATGTGCTGGGCAAGACGAATGTCCCGGAATTCGGCCTCGGCGCCAACAGCCGCAACACGGTCTGGGGCGCGACCGGCAATGCCTTCAACCCCGTCTACAACGCCGCCGGCTCCTCCGGCGGCTCGGCCGTGGCGCTCGCCACCAACATGATCCCGCTCGCCTCCGGCAGTGACACCGGCGGCTCGCTCCGCAACCCCGCCGCCTTCAATGGCATCGTCGGCTACCGCCCCTCCTCGGGCCTGGTGCCGAGCGAGCGGCGCGGCCATGGCTGGTCACCCCTGCCGATGCTGGGTCCGATGGCGCGCAACGTGCCCGACCTCGCCTTCATGCTCGCCGCCATGGCGAGCGACGACGTGGCGGACCCGCTGGCCTACAGCTTCCCGGGGGTCGCGATGCGCGAACGGCCGAAGTTGTTCCACCCGGTCCAGCCGGCCGACCTCGCTTCCATGAAGCTCGCCTTCACCGAGGATTTCGGGATCGCGCCCACGGAATCCATCGTCCGCCGGGCCTTCCAGAAGGTGGTGGCGGCCGTGGCGCCCATGTTCGTCCGCGCGGTCGAAGCCACGCCCGATGTCTCCGGCGGCGACGAGGCCTTCGAGGTGCTGCGCTCGGTCAACGTGCTCTCGGCCCATGGCGAGAAGGTGGACAAGACGCCCCACCTGTGCGGCCCCAACATGCACGCCAATGTGGAGGAGGCGCGGCGCTACAGCTTCGCCGACAACTCGGCGGCGCTGACCCGCCAGACGCAGATCTACCGCAACTTCCAGAGCTTCTTCGCCGAGCATTCGGTGCTGATCAGCCCTGCCATCTGCTGCTCGCCTCGCCCCTGGCGTGAGCTCTACCCCGCGCTGATCGACGGCAAGCCGGTGCGGACCTATTTCCACTGGCTCAGCCTGGCCTACTACGTGACGCTGACCGGCCACCCCGCGATGAGCCTGCCCGTGGGCCTGGACGAGAAGGGCTTCCCCTTCGGCCTGCAGATCGTGGGCCCGCGCGGCGGCGATGCGGTGGTGCTGCGCGTGGCGGCCGCGATCGAGGCCGCCTTCGCGGGCGATGCCACCTTCGGCCGCCCGATCCCCGATGTCGCCGCCCTGGCCAAGGCGCGGCCGATCTCGGAGATGGAAGCCTTCAAGACCTGGGACTGAGCGCCTACCAATAGGCGCGGCGCGGCGGCCCGTAGCTGCTGTAGCGATAGGCCGGTTGCCCGTAATAGGGGCGGCCATAATAGGGCCGGCCGTAATAGACCGGGCGGCTCGGCTGGCTGGCGGCGACACCCACGGCGACGGCCGCCACGGCCGCACCCGCGGCGAGGAAGCCGGTCGCGACCGGATCATAGCGCCCATAGGCGTCGGTGCAGCCGGTGAAGCCAAGCAGGCCAGTCAGGGCGAGGGCAGGGAGGAGCTTGCGCATCGTCTTGCTTCTTCGGGAGCAGCAGCCTGGCGTTTTCGGGCGCCGGGCCGGGAGGGGGGTCTGTTCCTCTGGAGGCATTGAGCCACCGTCCTGTGGCCGCAGCGCGGAGGGATCAAGGCATTTTCGCCACAAACAAGGCGTGGCTGCCGCAAATCCGCTGTGCTGCTAGGCGCGCGCGCCGGAGAAGGCGTTGAAGGTCTGCAGCGTGTAGGTGTCCTTCACCCCCTTCACGCTCTGCACCCGCTCCACCACGAACAGGCCGATATCCTGGTCGGGCTCCAGGTAGAACTTGCCCAGCAGGTCATATTGGCCGGAGACGGAATGCATCTCCGACAATTCCGGGATGTTGTCCGCCATCTCGCGCGCCACGCGATACGCCTGCCCCATCTCGCACTTCACCATCACGAAAATCGCGCGCATGCATCGAGCCTCCCGAACAGACGCGCAGGATGCGGGAGGCGGGCGGGCGCGTAAAGCTCATGCGCGGGCGGGCGCGTAAAGCTCATGCGCGGGCGGGCTCGACTTGCTACATCTTCGAGATGACTTGCATCGCACCGCCCCGCTGATGGGGACGCAGATCCTCCTCCTCCTCATGGGCAGTGTCGCGCTCCTGGTCTGGGGCGTGCGGATGGTGCGCACGGGGGTGCTGCGCGCCTTCGGCGCGCCGCTGCGACGGCTCCTGGCGGCGGCGGCACGCCAGCGCACGGGCGCCTTCGCAGGCGGGGTGCTGGCGGCGGCCGCGCTGCAATCCTCGACCGCCGTCGCCGTCATCATCGGCGGCTTTGCCGGGCAGGGGCTGATCGGCACCGCCCCGGCGCTGGCCGTGCTGCTGGGGGCCGATGTCGGCACCGCGCTGGCCGCGCAACTGCTGGCCATGGATGTGAAGTGGCTCTGGGCCGTCCTGCTGGCCATGGGCGTGCCCCTCTTCCTCACGGCGGCGGGCGAGCGCCGGAAGGGCGTGGCGCGGCTGTTGATCGGCCTCGGCCTCGTGCTGCTCGCCCTCTCCCAGATGGGGCTTGCCGCGGCATTGCTGCGCGAATCCCCCACCGTGCGCCTGGTGCTGGGCACGCTGGGCGCGGAGCCGCTGCTGGCCTTCCTGCTGGCCGCGCTCCTCACCTGGCTGGTGCATTCCAGCCTGGCCATCGTGCTGCTGGTGATCGCGCTCGCCGCCTCGGGCCTGGTGGGGCCGGCCCTCTCGCTTGCGCTTGTGCTGGGGGCGAATGCGGGCGGCGCGGCCGCGCCCTTTCTGGCGCTCTCGGCCTCGGGGCCGCCGGCGCGGCGGGTGGCGCTCGGCAATCTCGCCATGCGGGGCGGCCTCGCCGTGCTGGCGCTGCCGCTGGCCGGACCGCTGGGGCAGGGGCTCGATGCTCTTTTCGCGGGCCCGGGCCTGCGCGTCGCCATGGCGCATCTCGGCTTCAACCTGCTGGTCGCGCTGGTCTTCCTGCCGCTCATCCCCCCCCGTGGCGCGGCTGTTGGAACGGCTGCTGCCCTCCGCCGAAGCCGGCCCCGACGCCGATCAGCCGCGCCACCTGGACCCCGGCGTCCTGGATTCCCCCGCCGAGGCGCTGGGCTGCGCCACGCGCGAGGCGATCCGGCTGGGCGAGCAGGTGAAGGCCATGCTGGACCAGGCCTGGAGCGCCGTCGAAACCGGGGAGGAGGGACGCATCCGTGCCGTGGAGCGCGCCGATGATGCGGTGGACCGGCTGCACGAGGCGATCAAGCTCTACCTCGTCCAGGCCTCCCGGGCCGAAATGTCGGCCGAGGAGAGTGCGCGCGCGGTGGAGATCCTGGGCTTCATCATGAACCTCGAGCATGTGGGCGACATCCTCGACAGGAACCTGATGGAGCTGGCGGCCAAGCGCGGGCGCCTCGGCCTGTCCTTCTCGGAGGAGGGCCTGGCCGAGCTGCGGGGGCTGCATGGCCGCATCATGGAGACGATGCGCCTCTCGCTGAACGTCTTCACCACGCGGGACCTGGGCCTCGCCCGCCGCCTCTTCGCCGACAAATCCGGCCTGCGCGCGGCCGAGCGGGAGGCGGCGGCCCGGCATTTCGACCGCCTCCGGCAAGGGCGATCCGAATCGCTGGAGACCAGTGCCATCCATCTCGACATGATCCGCGACCTCAAGCGCATCCATGGCCACCTGACCTCGGTCGCCTACCCGATCCTGGAAGCGGCGGGGGAGCTGGCGGAGAGCCGCCTGCGGTCGCGGGAAGATTGACCCCGCCGCGTGCTTGGGCGCCAGGGGACTGCCCAGGATTGCGGCATCGGCCGCGCCGTGCCCAGCTGTGCGGCCCCGGCGCCGCGTTTCGCCGGGTTGCAGGAGGAGATAGGTTGCCGTGATGGACGCTCTCGATCCCACGCCCGACCGCGGTGGCCCCGCGCAGCCCCTCCTCGCCGTGAAGGGGCTGGTCAAGCATTTCCCGCTGAAGGGCGGCCTGCTCGGCCGCACCCAGGCGGTGGTCCGCGCCGTGGACGACGTCGAGTTCAACGTGGTGAAGGGCGAGACGCTCGGCATCGTGGGCGAATCCGGCTGCGGCAAGTCCACCACCGCGCGGTTGCTGATGCGCCTGCTGGAGCCCAATGCCGGCACGATGATCTTCGATGGCGAGGCCGTGGGCGAGAATGTCCAGGCTGGGGGCCTGACGCTGCGCGAATATCGCCGCCAGGTGCAGATGGTCTTCCAGGACAGCTACGCCTCGCTCAACCCCCGCCTGCCGATCGAGGAGACGATTGCGTTTGCCCCGCGCATCCATGGCCTCTCGGCCGAGGATTCCGTGGTGCGCGCGCGGGAATTGCTGGCGGCCGTGGGTCTGGCGCCCGAAAGCTTCGCCCGCCGCTACCCGCATGAGCTCTCCGGCGGACAGCGCCAGCGCATCAACATCGCCCGCGCTTTGGCCCTGCGCCCCAAGCTGGTGATCCTCGACGAGCCGGTCTCGGCGCTCGACAAGTCGGTCGAGGCGCAGGTGCTGAACCTGCTGGTGGATCTGAAGGCCGAGTTCGGGCTGACCTATGTCTTCATCAGCCATGACCTGAACGTGGTGCAGTACATCAGCGACCGCGTGCTCGTGATGTATCTGGGCGAGGTGGCGGAGATGGGCCCGGTGGGCGCCATCTATGACCGCCCGGCGCATCCCTACACCCGCGCGCTGCTGGACAGCCGCCCCTCGATGGATCCGGCCAAGCGCCGCACCAAGCCGCCGCTGACGGGTGATCCGCCCAACCCCGTGAACCCGCCCTCGGGCTGCCGCTTCCGCACGCGCTGCACCCATGCCGAAGATGTCTGCGCCGCCCGCAAGCCACTGATGGCCGATCTCGGCGGCGGGCATATCGTGTCCTGCCACATGGCCACACCGGGCAGCGGGCACAGCCAGGCCGGGAGCCTCGCGGCATGAGTGCGGCCTTGAAGACCAATGCGCCGCCGCTGGTGAAGCTGCGCGACCTGCATGTGACGTTCAAGACGCGCGACCGCACCGTGCATGCGGTGAACGGCGTGGACCTCGACCTCGCGGCGGGCGAGGTGCTCTGCATCCTCGGCGAATCCGGATCGGGCAAGTCGGTCACGCTGCGCGCGCTCATGAAGCTCCTCCCCAAATTCGCCCAGATCAAGGGCGGAATCGAGGTGGGCGGGCGTGACGTGAACGCCATGAGCAACAGCCAGCTCGCCGATTTCCGGGGCGGCGAAGTGGCGATGATCTTCCAGGAGCCGATGACGGCGCTGGACCCGGTCTTCACCGTGGGTCGCCAGATCGCCGAGACGGTTCAGCGGCATGAGGGCGTGTCCCGCGCCACGGCCGACGCGCGGGCGCTGGAATTGCTGGAGCTGGTCCAGATCCCCTCGGCCAAGCGGCGGCTCGCCGCCTATCCGCACGAGCTCTCCGGCGGCTTGCGCCAGCGTGCGATGATCGCGGTGGCGCTGGCCTGCCGGCCGAAGCTGCTCCTGGCGGACGAGCCCACCACGGCGCTGGACGCGACCGTGCAGATCCAGGTGCTGCTGCTCCTGCGGGAGCTCCAGGAAAAGCTGGGCATGGGCGTGATCTTCGTGACGCATGACCTCGGCGTCGCCGGCGAGATCGCGGACCGCGTGGCGGTGATGTATGCCGGCCGCGTGGTCGAAGAAGGACCGGTAGCCGGCCTCATGGCCGGACCGCTGCATCCCTATGCGCAGGGGCTGCTCGGCGCGACGGTGCATCCGGGCATGCGCGGCACGCGGCTGACCACCATTCCCGGCGCGCCGCCCATGCTCGATGTGGCGCCCACCACCTGCGCCTTCAGCCCGCGCTGCGAATATGCAGAGGCCGCCTGCGTGGCTGGCGTGCCCCCGCTGCTGGAAGCGTCACCCGGGCGCTTCGCGCGGTGCATCCGTGTGCCGCGGAGCAGCGAGGCGTAGTTCTCCGGCCAGGCTCGCGCCAGGGCCAGACCGGCCGCCTCTGGCGTCGGTCATTCAGGATGATGTCGCGAAGAACCGCGCGGCCGCGGCGGAACAGCGGGCGGGGCGCCGCGGCGCTCCAGTGCCGGGATGATGCATCCCGCCGCCTCCCAACGAAGCCTGCTGGCCGCGCCTGGGCTGCGAATCCTGCTGGCGGCGATCTTCCTCTCCCGCTCCGCTGCACGGCTGCTGATGCTGACCATCGTGCTCTCGGCGCTGGGTCGCTTCGGCTCGCCCGCCATCGTCGGCGCGCTGCTGGACCGGATGGGGCCGGCCCGGGGTGTCGCGCTGAACATGGCCGCGAGCGCGGTCCCGGTGCTGGCGACCGTGCTGTTGGATGCGATGGGGCTCGCTTCCGAGCCGGTGGTGATGGCGCTGGTCGCACTCGACGCGCTGACCAGCCCGCTGGGCATGGCCGGGGTGCGCGTGCGGATGCCCCGCATCGTGCCGGCCGAGGGGCTCGAGCGCGCCAATGCGCTGGATACCGCGACCCATGCGCTCGTGAACGTCACCGGCACGGCCGCGCGCGTGGGCGCGCTGCTGCTGATCCCCGCGCGGGATGAGCGCGCGGCGGGAATGTCGCCCAGGGGACCGTGACGCATGGCGCGAGCCGGTCTAGCTTCCCGGCCGCTGAGAAGAGAGGAAAAACTCGCATGGCGAAGGCGCCGAAACAGGCCAACCCGACAACCGGCGAACGCAGCGGCGGCAAGCTGCTGGCGGATGCCCTGGTGGCCAATGGTGCCACGCATGTCTTCGCCGTCCCCGGCGAGAGCTATCTCGACCTGCTCGACGGCCTCTATTCCGTCCGCAACCGCATCGAGCTCATCACCTGCCGCTTCGAGGCCGGCGCCGTCCACATGGCGGAAGCCCATGGGAAGCTGACCGGCCGCCCCGGCGTGTGCATCGTCACGCGCGGCCCGGGCGCCTGCCATGCGGCCATTGGCGTGCATGTGGCGCAGCAGGACAGCACGCCCATGGTGCTGCTCGTCGGCCAGATCCCGCGCGAGGAGACGGATCGCGAGAGCTTCCAGGAGGTGGATTACCGCCGGATGTTCTCGCCCATCGCCAAGTGGGTGACGCAGATCGACGACGCGCACCGCATCCCCGAGATCATGGCGCATGCCTTCGACGTCGCCGTCAGCGGCCGGCCGGGTCCCGTCGTGGTCGCGATCAGCGAGGAGATGCAGAAGCACCTCTCCGGCGTGCCGGATATCGGCGCGGCCGATGTGGCCCCCGCGCATCCCGCGCCGGATTCCATCCCCAAGCTCATGAAGCTGCTCTCCAAGGCGGAACGCCCGCTCGCCGTGCTTGGCGGCAGCCGCTGGAGCGCCGAGGGCCGCGCCGCCATCCGCGACTTCCTGGTGGCGAACGACATCCCGACGGCGGTGTCCTTCCGCCGTCAGTCGCTCTTCGACGGCACCTCGAAGCATTATGCGGGCGATCTCGGCGTCGGCGCCGATGCGGCGCTGGTCGCGGCCGCGAAGGAGTCCGACCTCATCCTCGCCTTCGGCACCCGCATGGGCGAGCCGGTGAGCCAGGGCTACACGCTGCTGGACATGGCGGGCGCCACGCCGCTCGTGCAGGTCTATCCGGAGCAGGCCGAGATCGGCCGCGTCTATCGCCCGGCGCTGGGCATCACCAGCGACGTGAACGCCTTCGCACTCGCCATCCGCGAGGAACGAGTGAAGAAGCCGAAGTGGTCCGCCTGGCGCAAGAAACTGCGCGCCGCGCGTGAGGCGCAGGCCGCCGCTCCCGAATACGAAGGCCCGCTGAACCTCGCCCGCGCGCTCCAGGCGCTGGAGAAGGAACTGCCGAAGGACACGATCTTCACCACCGATGCCGGCAATTTCGCCACCTGGCCCAGCCGCTTCATGCATGTGAAGGAAGCGCAGGAATTCCTGGGCCCGACCAATGGCGCCATGGGCTATGGCGTACCGGCGGCGATCGGCGCGGCGATCACCTATCCCGGCCGACAGGTGATCTGCTTCGTGGGCGATGGCGGCTTCCTGATGACCGGCCAGGAAATCGCGACCGCCTTCCACCACAAGGTCGCGCCCATCATCATGGTGTTCAACAACGGGATGTACGGCACCATCCGCATGTATCAGGAGCGTGTGTACCCCGAGCGCGTCTCGGGCACCGCACTCACCAACCCCGACTTCGCGCGCTTCATCGAGGCCTTCGGCGGCCATGGCGAAGTGGTCACCGCGACCGACGAGATGGTGCCGGCCTACAAGCGCGCCGTCGCCAGCGGCAAGCCGGCCCTGATCGAGGTGCGGATGAACCCGGAGCAGGTGACCAATCGAGCCACCATTGCCGATCTTCGGGCGCAGTCCACGGGCAAAAAGAAGTAACCCAGGGGCGCCGCCCCTGGACCCCGCCGAGGGGCTTGCCCCTCGGAACCCGATTCCTCAGTCCAGGTGGGCTTCGAGCATCCAGAGCGCCTTGTCGAGCATGCGGGAGGTGCCGGTGAACAGATCCGCCGTGTCGGCGTCGCCAGCTTCGGCGGCGGCGTCAATCGCCTGGCGCGTGGTGTCGGCCAGCGCGGCATAGCGTTCGGCCAGCGCCGCAACATGGGCCAGGCCGTCACGCAGGTCGGCGGGGTAGGGGGGCAGGCGCGTCGTCGCGCCCACCGCCTGTGTGGTGCCGGAGGGCGTGCCGCCGAGCTGGACGACGCGCTCGGCCGTGTCGTCCACCGCATCGCCCAGCTGGTCGTAGAATTCCTCGAACTTGGCATGCAGCGCCGCGAATTGCGGGCCGCGCACGGTCCAATGCGCCATGCGCACCCCGTTGGTCAGGTCCATCAAATCGGCCAGCGCGGCATTGAGCAGGCCCACGCTGGTCAGTCGGGCATTCTCGCCGAGGGTGTTGCGGGTGCGGGCAAGCTTGGCCATGCGTCGTATCTCCGTCTGTGAAGCCTGAATATGGGAACCGGCGCGCCGCTTTCAGCTGACAGGCGCGGCTTCGTCATGGCAGTTTCCCATGATGGCAACACGCATTTCAACCTATGCGGAGTTCTGGCCCTTCTACCTCCGCGAGCATGCGGCGCCGCTCACCCGCCGCCTGCATGCGCTGGGCACCGGCCTTGGGTTGCTGCTGCTCCTGTGGGCGCTGCTGGTGGGGCCGTCTTGGATCATCCTGCTCGCACTCGTCGCCGGCTATGGCTTCGCCTGGGTCTCGCATCTGCTGGTGGAGCGCAACCGCCCGGCCAGCTTCCGCCACCCCTGTTGGTCCCTCATTTCCGACTTCCGCATGGCCTGGTGCATGGTGACCGGCACGCTGGATGAAGAACTGCGGAAGGCCGGCGTCAGACCGGAACGTTGACGTAGCGCACGGCTTCGGGCCCGCCCTCGCCCGCCTGGAAGGCGGCGGCGCGGGCCAATGTCACGCGGTCCTCGTCGGAGAGGCGGCCGGCTTCGCGCAGATGCTCGGCCCAGCTCTCGATGGCCCAGAGCTCCACCCAGCGGTCGGGGTTCGCGATGTCCTCGTAAAGGCGCCAGGTGGCCGCGCCCCCGCGCAGCCGCACCAGCCGGCATTCGGCCATGACGGCAAGGAAGGCCGCGCGGTCGGCGGGCGCGATCTGGTACCGCACCACCTCCAGCACGCGGTTGGCGCCCTCATGCAGCAATTCGCGCAGCTCGGCCGCAGCCGGCGCGGGGCGCACCAGCTCGACCGCGGGCGGCGCGCTCGGCGCCTCGCCCTCCAGCCGCCACTGGCGCACCAGCACGGCGCCGATGGCCGCCCCCATGGCGAAGAGCAACATCGCCCAGGTGACGCCGAGCTTGCCCGCGAGCCAGCCCGAAAGTGCGGAGCCCGCGGCCAGCGCGCCGAAGAAGCACATCTGGTAGATGCCGATGGCGCGCGCCCGGACCCAGGCGGGGGCCGCCATCTGCGCCGAGGCCTGGAGCGTGGAGGCCGCCGAAATCCAGGAGACGCCATAGAGCAGCATGCCGATGGCGGCGAAGCTCCAATGGTGCAGCAGCGCCAGGATCGCCATGGCGAGCGCGCCGATCAGCGACGCCCAGAGCACCATGCCCGAGCGATCGAGCCGCCCGCGCAGCGCCGGCAGCAGGAAGCCGGCCCCCACCGCGCCCACGCCCATGCAGCCCAGCAGCAGGCCAAAGGCCTGCGGCCCGAGGCCCAGCGTGTCCCGCACGAGCAACGGCAGCAGCCCCCAGACGGCGGAGCCGAAGAGGAAGAACACCACGGCCCGCAGGATCGCCGCATGCATGGCCGGCGTCGCCGCCACGAAGCGCGTGCCCGCCCGCACGGCCGAGAGGAAATGCTCGCGCGGCATGCGCGATGAGGTCGGTGGCCGCTTCCAGGCGAAGAGCGCCACCACCATCACCATCAGGCAGAGCGCGTTCAGCGCGAAGGCCGCCCCCATGCCGAACCAGGCGATGGTGAGGCCACCGATGGCGGGGCCGATGGCGCGGGTGATGTTGAAGCCGATGCCGTTCAGCGCGATGGCGCTGACGAGGTCCGTGCGCGGCACCAGCTCCGGCGTGGTGGCCGCCCAGGCCGGGAAGGTCATGGCGAGGCCCGCGCCCAGCGCGAAGGTCAGCGCCACCAGCCCCCAGGGGCCCAGCGCGTCGAAGCCGCTGAGCAGGCAGAGCAGCATGGCCATGCTGGCCATCCAGAGCTGCGCTGCGATGAGGAAGACGCGCCGGTCCATGATGTCCGCCAGCGCGCCGGCCGGCAGGGCCAGCAGGAAGACCGGCAGCATGGAGGCGGCCTGGACCAGGCTCACCATCATCGGCGAGGGGTCGAGGCTGGTCATCAGCCAGCCCGCCGCCGTGTTCTGCACGAAGAGCCCGATATTGGAGGCGAGGTTCGCGAGCCAGAGCATCCGGAAGGCCGGATGGCGCAGGGGCGCCAAGGCGGCCGGGTTGCGCATCAGCTGCCCTTCCTCATCAGCTGACGGCGAATTTCACGGCGCAAAGCGCCGAGAGCAGCCAGACCGCGCCATGCACCTCGCCCGCGCGGCCGGCCAGGGTCTTGATGCCGGCATAGGCCAGGAAGCCCAGGCCGATGCCGGTCGCGATCGAGAAGGTGAAGGGCATCGCCAGCACGGTGAGCATGGCAGGGAGGTACTCGGTCTCGTCGCCCCAATCCATGGATTTCAGCGCCTGGGCCATCAGGCAGGCCACAAAGATCAGCGCGGGCGCCGTGGCGAAGGCGGGGACCGAGGCCGCGACAGGTGCGAGGAACAGCGCCAGCAGGAAGAAGCCGGCCACCGTCACCGCCGTCAGGCCGGTCCGCCCGCCCTGCTGGATGCCCGCCGCGCTCTCGATGTAGCTGACGGTGGGGGAGGTGCCGAGTGCCGCGCCGGCCATCACCGCGCCGGAATCCGCCAGCAGCGCACGGCCGAGCTTGGGCACGCTGCCATCCGGCCGCATCAGCCCGGCCCGCTGCGTGGTCGCGATCAGCGTGCCCGTGTTGTCCAGCAGGTCCACCAGGAAGAAGACGAAGACGATGTTCATCAGCCCCAAGGAGAGCGCGCCCGCGATGTCCATCTGCAGGAAGCTGGGCGCCAGCGAGGGCGGCGCCGCGAAGACGCCGTGGAAGGTGGTGAGGCCGAAGGGGATGCCCGCCGCCGCCGTGGCCAGGATGCCGATGACGACCGCCCCCTGCACCTTGCGCGCGGCCAGGGCGGCGATCAGCAGCAGGCCGCCGCAGCCGAGCAGGACCGGCGTGGAGCCAAGCTTGCCCATCGTCACCAGCGTCTCGGTGTTGCCGACCACGAGGCCGAGATTCTTCAGCCCGATCAGCCCCAGGAACATGCCGATTCCCGCCGCGATGCCGAGCTTGAGCGAGACCGGGATGCCGCCGATCAGCCATTCCCGCACATGCAGCAGGCTGAGGATGAGAAAGAGCACGCCCGAGATGAACACGGCCCCCAGCGCCACCGGCCAGGGCACGCCCATGGCGCCCACCACGACGAAGGCGAAATAGGCGTTGATGCCCATGCCAGGCGCGAGCGCGATCGGGTAGTTCGCCAGGAGCCCCATCAATGCCGAGCCGATGGCGGCGGCCAGGCAGGTGGCGACGAAAGCGGCCCCCGGATCCATGCCGGCCGCGGCCAGGATCTGCGGATTCACGATGAGGATATAGGCCATGGTCAGGAAGGTCGCGGCGCCCGCGGCCACCTCGCGCCGCGCCGTCGTGCCGTGCTCCGTGAGGGCGAAGAATTTTTCCATGTCGCTGCTCCGCGTGAATCCAGGCGCAGTTTACGCGGAATCGCGTTGCCTGGCCTCCGGGTCGAACACAAGGGGATCGGCGCCAGCCGGCATCGCTTCACGGAGGCGCAGCCGGGGTGATCCTCTGCCCGCGGCTTGGGCAACGCCGGAACGGCGCCGCCGCCCTTCAGGCGGGCTCGGCCAGGCCCAGCAGGCCGCGCAACGCCGCCGCCGGCGCGGCGAGTTCCGCCAGGCTCGTCTCGTCCAGCACCGCCAGGAAGGCCGCCTTTGCCTGGGCAAGGCGGTGCCGCAGCAGGCAGGCGGGGGTGATGGCGCAGG
>JAESGX010000364.1_pt1 | contig 19121 bp, 16 predicted proteins | sample 9269801 | NCBI WGS metagenome assembly JAESGX01 (sample SAMN16773122, study PRJNA677054) | algae metagenome | isolation source: Pleurocapsa minor GSE-CHR-MK-17-07R and co-occurring heterotrophs from wet... | place: USA: Lower Calf Creek Falls, Grand Staircase Escalante National Monument, UT ... | reverse complement strand
CGGCGTGGGCGCGGAAGAGCGCGGACAGTCCGAAGCCATCGCCCGCAACCTGATGGAAATGGCGGAACTTAAAGTGCCGATCCTGTGCACGGTGATCGGCGAAGGCGGCTCCGGCGGCGCGCTGGCGATCGGTGTGGGCGACCGCACGCTGATGCTGGAATACGGCACGTATTCGGTGATCTCACCGGAAGGCTGCGCGTCGATCCTGTGGAAGTCGGCCGACAAGGCCAAGGACGCCGCCGAGCAGCTAGGCATCACCGCCAAGCGCCTGTTCTCGCTCGGACTGGTGGACAAGGTGATCCGCGAACCCATCGGCGGCGCGCACCGCAACCCGCGGCAGATGGCCACGCGCCTGAAGGCGGTGCTGCTCAACGAACTGGATGCGCTGGAGCAGCTGCCGGTGGAGGAATTGCTGGAGCAGCGTTATCGGCGTTTGCGCGGGTATGGAGCGTACGAGGCGGCTTGAGCAGCACAGCTCCAGGAAGCGAGCGGTGCTATTTGAAGATGACTGTGACCTTGCCGATGAGGTCGTCTCGATGGGTAGCGCCCAATATGCGACCGTCCTCGCTATTGTCTCGATTGTCGCCTAGCAGGAAATAGCTGCTGTCGGGCACTTTCTGCACCGACATATTCCGTGAGTAATCGATGGTTGCGTTTTCGATGGCGACATAATTCTCGACTATTCTTTTGCCATTGATCAGGACAACACCTTCATCAATGGCGATGCTCTCGCCCGGCAAGCCGATGACGCGCTTTACCCAGGGGTTTCCATCAGTGGGAGAAAGAAAAATAACGATATCTCCTCGCTGTGGCTGGTGTTTGATGTAATACCCAGCACGCATTACAACGATCTGGTCGGGATTCAACGTCGGCGCCATGGATCGTGAAGGTATGCGATAAGGCGCGTAGCCGATGATGCGTTGGCGCGGGTCGTAAGAACGCGCACCAAAGGGATTGATCAGATACAGGCAGATGGCCGCCACCGGCATGGTCACCACCAAGACCATCAGCAGCCCGACAATCCAGCGTCGCAAATTCGTCATAAGCTTCCCCCTGCGCTATTTGCGGAGGATGCCCCATGAGCGCCGAGCCCGTCCATCTCTCCTGGCCGCGGCTGGCCGATCCGGCTTGCAGGTTACGATATGGACGCAATCAATAAGAACCAGAGCGACTCTATGAGCCCCCTCTTTATCCTCTCCATCCTCCTGCAAGTCGCCTGTTGCGTGCACGTGGTGCGCAGCGGCCGGCCGCTGTATTGGATCTTCATCCTGCTGATCTTTTCGTATCTCGCCGTGCTGATCTATTTCATCGCCGAAGTACTGCCGGAGCTGCGCAACGGCCCCGGCGCGCGGCGCGTGGCGCGCAAGGTCAGGGAGCGGATCGATCCGGAGCGCGAGAAGCGCGACGCCAGCCGCCAGTTCGGCCTCTCCGACACGCAGGCCAACCGCCGCAGATTGGCCGAGGAAAGTCTGCGCAGCGGCGACTACCGGCATGCGGCCGAACTCTATCGCGGCGCATTGAAAGGCCTCTACGACACCGACCCCGACCTGATGCTGGGCCTGGCCAAGGCGCAGTTCGGCCTGGGCCAACCGCAGCAGGCGCGCGAAACGCTGGATGCGCTGATCGCCGCCAACCCCGACTACCGCTCCAAGGACGGCCACTTGCTGTACGCGCGCGCGGTCGAAGACAGCGGCGACGTACAGGCCGCGCTGCACGAATACGAGACCGTCGCGCAGGGATTTCCGGGCGAGGAAGCGCGCCTGCGCTACGGCCTGCTGCTGGCGCGCAGCGGCGAAAGCGCTAGGGCCAGTGTCATGTTCAAGGAAATACTGACCCGCTCCGACGCCGCGCCCAAGTATTACCAGCGCGAACAGCGCGACTGGATAGAAACGGCCAGGCGCGAGTTGGCCAACCTGCGCTAAGCATGGCCGTCGCGCGCCCGCTGCATGCCGCGGGCGCAACCGCTAGCATGCGCGCATGAGCGCAATCGACGCCTCCGACGCCTTGCGACATGCGCTGCTGCGCGAGCGGCGCGCGCCGGTCATGGCGGCCTTCAGCGGCGGGCTGGACTCCACCGTGCTGCTGCACGCGCTAGCGCAAGATTCCACAGCCCGCGACACCGGCCTGCGCGCGGTGCACATCCATCACGGGCTGCAGGCGCAGGCGGACGAATGGGCTGCGCACTGCGGCGCGGTTTGCGCGGCGCTGGGCGTGGAATTGCTTGTAGTCGAGGCGCAGGTCGATCGCGCCAGCGGCGACGGCCTGGAAGCGGCGGCGCGTAGGGCGCGTTACTCCGCGTTCGAGGATCTGCTGCGCGAAGATGAGGTGCTGGTCACCGCGCATCATCGCGACGACCAGGCCGAAACCTTCCTGCTGCGCGCGCTGCGCGGTTCAGGCCCGGACGGGCTGGCGGCGATGCGGCCGTGGCGCAGTTTCGCGCGTGGCCAGCACTGGCGTCCGCTCCTGGACACGCCGCGCGCTACGCTGCTGGCCTATGCGCAACAGCACCGACTGCGGTGGCGCGAAGACCCCAGCAACGTCGATACCGCGTACGAACGCAACTTCCTGCGCCAGCGCATCCTGCCGCTGCTGCGCCAGCGCTGGCCGCATGCGTCGGATGCGCTGGCGCGCAGCGCCAGCCTGAGCGCCGAAGCGAGCGCGCTGCTGCACGACGAAGACGCGCTGGCGCTGGCTATGGCGGCCACCGCGGATCCTTGCACCCTGTCGGTGGACGCACTGCAAACGCTGCCCGCATCGCGGCGTGCGCGCGTGCTGCGACTGTGGGTGAGCGACTTGGGGTTTCCACCGCTGCCGGGCGCTGGCATCGCGCGTATCGAATCCGACCTACTGCCCGCGCGCGCGGACGCCAACGCGCGCTTCGAGTGGCGCGGCACCGTGATCGAACGCTGGCGCGATCTACTGCACGTGGCATTCGTGCGCGAATCGCTGCCGCCCGACTGGCGCGTGCGGTGGGACGGGCGCGCGCCATTGCCGCTCCCGGGCGGCGGCGTGCTGAGCCTGCAGGGCGCGCAGGCGCTGCCATCTCCCATGCACGCGTTCGCTCGCCAGGGCGGCGAACGCATCGTCCTGCCCGGACGCGAACACTCGCACACGCTCAAGCACGTGCTGCAGGAACTCGGCATCGCGCCGTGGGAGCGCGCGCGCCTGCCGCTGCTGGCCGATGCCGCGGGCGAACTGTGCGCGGTGGGCGATGTCGCCTATTCGGCGGGTTTCGATGCCTGGCTGCGTGAAAACGACGCGCGTCTGCACTGGGAGCGCGAGGGCTGAGCCCGCGACGTTGACCAATGCCGCGCGCGTGCGCAAACTTGGCCCATGGCCAAGAAGAACACCCCCGAAACTTCGCCAGTCGCCCATTTCGAACAATCGCTGGACGAGCTGGAACAGCTGGTCGAGAAGATGGAGCATGGCGAGATGAGCCTGGAAGACTCGCTGGCCGCATACGAGCGCGGCGTTGGGCTGTACCGCCGCTGCCAGACCGCGCTGGAGCAGGCCGAACTGCGCGTGCGCCTGCTCAGCGACCCGGAGAACCCCGAGTCGGCCGAACCGTTCGCGCCGGCCACCGATGGCCAGTGAAGCGCCGTTCCTGCGCTGGGCGCAGCGCATCGAAACCAGCCTGCTGCAGACGCTTCCCTCGGTCGCTTCGCCACCGCATCGCCTGCACGCGGCCATGCACCACGCGGCGCTGGGCGGCGGCAAGCGCATCCGCCCGCTGCTGGTGTACGCCACCGGCACCGTGTTCGGCACCGACGAGCGCTGGCTGGACGCGCCCGCGGCCGCGGTGGAACTGATCCACGCCTACTCGCTGGTCCATGACGACTTGCCGGCGATGGACGACGACGATCTGCGCCGCGGCCGGCCCACGGTGCACGTGGCGTTCGACCAGGCCACGGCGATCCTGGCCGGCGACGCGCTGCAGACGCAGGCGTTCGCGGTGTTGGCCGAGGCGCCGGTCGCGGCCGAGCTGCGCGTGGCCTGGCTGCGCACCCTGAGCGGCGCGGCCGGCGCGGCCGGCATGTGCGGCGGCCAGGCGCTGGACGTGGGCGCCACCGGCCGGGCGCAGACCCTGGCGGATCTGGAGCGCATGCACGCGCTGAAAACCGGCGCGCTGATCCGCGCCTCGGTGCGCATGGGCGCGCTGGGCGGCACGGTGGACGAGGGCACGCTGCAGGTGCTGGACACCTTCGCCAGCGCGCTCGGCCTGGCGTTCCAGGTGCGCGACGACATCCTGGACGTGGAATCCAGCTCGCAGCAGCTCGGCAAGACCGCCGGCAAGGACGCGGCGCAGTCCAAATCCACCTACCCCGCGCTGCTCGGCATGGCCGGCGCCAAGGCGAAGTTGAAGGAGCTGGATGTGCTGATGCACGACACCCTGGCCCCGTTCCGCGAACGCGCGATGGCGCTGTGGGCGCTGGGCAAGCTGGCGATCCATCGCTCGCATTAAAGCTCTTGCCGCCTTTGCAAAGGCGGCTACGTCCCGAAGGAAGCCCCCTTCGGGGACGGGGGGTTTGCTTTTGCCTCTAAGCAATGCCAAAGCAAATCCCCCTCAATCCCCCTTTTTCGAAGGGGGAGGCAATAGCATCGCGGGCAAGGCCCGCTCCTACCCCAGCAATCCGGACATCGCCTGCACCGATCGGCTGTCCGGAAACACCTTCGTCTCCAGCGCCGCTTCCGGCACGCGCAGGTGCTGCGCCAGCACGCTCTTGAACAGGCTGCGCAAATCGGTGGTCGCGCGCAGGTCGCGGCCTTCGTTCAATGCGTTCGCGGCCAGACCGGGCCAATCGCCGGCCACGCGCCCTCCCTTCACCGCACCGCCGGCGATCAGGGCCAGGCCGCCGGTGCCGTGATCGGTGCCGCCGGTGCCGTTGATCGCGGCGGTGCGGCCGAATTCGCTGACCACCGTCACTACCGTGCGGCCCCAGACGCCGGGTGCGCCGTCGTGGAAAGCGCGCAGGCCCGCGTCCAGTTCGCCGAGTTTGCGTTTCAGCACCAACGCCTGGTTGCTGTGCGTATCCCAACCGGAATCCTCGACGAAAGCGATGCGCGGGCCATTCGCCTGGGCCATGAATTTCGCCGCGGCGGCCATCGCCTGCGGCAGACGCCCGCCCCTGCCGCCCGGCATCGCCATGTCTTGACTGTCGAGCGCGCGCGCGAACGACGTAGCGAGCGCGGGATCGGCGGCGTACAGCGGCTGCAGGCGCTGCAGCAGGATCGGGTTGACGTCTTCGGGCAGCGGCGGCGACCAGGTGGTGGCTTGGCCGGGGCCGCGCATGATCAGCGGCATCACCGTGGTCACCGCCAGCGCTTCGGCGCCGCTGAGCGCGGAGGCGCAGCGGTTGAGCCAGCCGCTGGAGGTGCCGCCGGCGCGCACGGTGCCGTTTTCCAGGCAGTCCTGGGCCTCGAAATGCGAACGCTGGCGATACGGCGGCGCGATCGCCACTACCGGCAGCAGCTGCTTGCGGCCGTAAAGTTCATGCGCGAACGCGAGCGCGGGATGCAGCGCGAAATCACCGTCCAGCGCGCGCGCATCCGCCGGCGCCAGCGCGCCGCGCAGCTGCGAGTAAGCGCGGTCGTCGCGCGGCGGCAGCGCATGCAGTCCGTCCAGGCCGCCGCGCAGCAGCACGACCAGCAGGCGCGTGTCGCCGCCCGCGGCCATGCCGAGAGACGGCCACAGGGTCAGGCTGGTCAGGGCGCCGGCAGCGCCGAGAAACTGGCGTCGGTTGAGTTTCATGTCAGATCCTCCACTGGAATGCGGGACTGGCGATCAGCAGCGCCAGTCCGTCGCGCGGCGACTCGGCGCGGCGCAGCGCGGTCAGCGTGTCGGCATCCAGCCGGTCGGCGAACACCGCGCGCGCCAAGGCCAGCGGATCGGTGTTTTTCGCGGGCGCCGCATCGGCCAGGGACTGCGCGGCCTGCACGCGTTTCCACAGCGCATCCGGGCCGTTCCACTGCGCGGCTTCGTCGGCGAAACCGGCCGGCGAGCGCGGCGTGAACGGCGGCTGGCCCATGCGCGTCAGCAGCGCGAACACGCCCAGCGGTTTCGCGTCGGGCGGACTGTCCAGCGCGCGCAGCGCCGACACCACGAAATCGTCCGGCGTCTTGAACTTGCGCGCCTCGGCGGACCACGCTTCGGCGCTGTCGATCAAGGCCGCATACACCGCCGGCAGATGGCCGTCGCTGCGCCGCCAGGCCTGGGCCATGCGTTCCACCAGCGCCGACGGCGGCGCATCGCCGACGAAGTGCCGCGCCAGCTTGTACGACAGATGCCGCGCCGTGGCCGGATGCCGCGCCAGATCGGCGAGCGCGCTGCGGCCCTGCGCTTCGCCGGTTGCCGCATAAGTCTTGCCCAGGATCCGGCGCGCGCCGCTTTCGTGCGCGGCGGCGCGGAACACGAACGCGGACCGCGGCGCGCCGCGCGCCCAGTCCTGCGGCATCGGCACGCCCCAGCCGGTGATGGCGCGCGCCAGTTCGGTCACGTCGGCCTGGGCGTAACCGCCGTCCACGCCCAGCGTGTGCAGCTCGAGGATTTCGCGCGCCAGGTTTTCGTTCAAGCCGGGCTCGCGCTTGGGCGCGGCGGCGTCGCCACGCGTCGCAGCGCGCTTGCGCACGCGCTGTGCATACAGGGAATCGCTGCCCACCGAACGCACGTTGTCCAGATAACGCAGCATGCCCGGATGGGTCTCCACCGCCAGCAGCAGCGCCGAGAAATCGCCTAGCACATGCGGACGGATCGCCTCGCGCTCCATCGGCGCGGCGTAGAGCGCGGCCGGGCGCTTGTCCACGGAGATGGCGAAATGGTTGGACCAGAAGCGCACCAGACGTTCCACAAAACTCGCATCGCTGTTCACCGCGACCTGGTAGCGCCGCCCCAGCTCCGCCATCTGGCTCTGCCGGTACAGCTGGCCGACTTTCATCTGCTGGATCTTGGGATCGGCGCCCAATTTCTTGTTCTCCCGGCGCTGCTGCAGATATTCGGTTTCGCGGCGCAGGTAATCCAGGCTCGAAGGCAGCCCGGAAAATCCAGCCGCGCCGCCGTCGCCGCGCAGCTGCGCCTTCAGCCAGCCGCGCGCATCGCCGATCGCGGCCAGCTCCTGCGGACGCGCGCCCAACCCGAAACGATTGACCGCGCTGACCGCTTCACGGCTGTACATGAGGCGCCTCCCGTTGCTTAAGTGCCTTGGGAAACGCCTGGATACCGAATCGGTTGACTTGGAAACGGCCGTCCACCAGCCCGCCAACGGCGAAGGCCCGGATTAACCGGGCCTTCGCGCGTATTCATGGCGCTGCGTTTACTTGACGAGCCGCAGCGCGAACGGATAGCGGTAGGCCGCGCCTTCGTTGGCCTTCATCGCGCCGATGATGGTCAGCACCAGCCAGGCGATGCCCAGCAAGATGCCGATAGGCGCGGTGATGAAGATGCCGATGCCGAACGTCACCAGGGTCAGCACCACCAGCACCACGCCGACCAGGGCCAGGGTGATGTTGAAGTTCAGCGCCTCCTTGGCCTGGTCGCTGGCGAACGGCATGGTGTCCTTCTTCACCAGCCAGATGATCAGCGGACCGATCAGATTGCCGAACGGCACGATCAGGCCGGACAGCGAAGACAGATGGCCGAACAGCCCCCATTGACGCTCTTCCGCGCTGGCCGCCCCGGACGGCGGCGGCGGTGCGGCGGTGACGTTATCGAACTCGCTCATTGCGTTTCCCCTTGCATGGTTGGAGTGTGCGGCGGTCAGCATACAGGCCAAACGGCAATTTCAATCGCGGCGGCATGCCTGTCAAGGGCAACGTCATTCGTCGCCGGCGACGGTCATGCGCCCGACCAGGATCGAGCCGCAGCGGATGTGCGAGCGTGGGTCCACGTCGCTGCCCACCGCCTCGATGCGCGCGAACACGTCCTTCAGATTACCGGCGATGGTGATGCCGTCGACCGGATAAGCGATGGCGCCGTTCTCGACCCAGAACCCGCCGGCGCCGCGCGAGTAATCGCCGGTCACCGGATTCACGCCCTGCCCCATCAGCTCGGTGACCAGCAGGCCGCGCGGCAGGTTGCGCAGCAGCTCGTCGAAGCCGCCGGCGTTGGCCGCGACCGCCAGGTTGTGCACTCCGCCGGCGTTGGCCGTGGTCTGCAGGCCCAGCTTGCGCGCCGAATAGCTGCCCAGCACGTAGCGCTCCAGCACGCCATCGCGCACCAGCGGCGATTCGCGCGTGGCCACGCCTTCGGCGTCGAACGCGGCCGAGCGCAGACCGCGTTTCAGCAGCGGATGCTCGCCGATGGAAAACCATTCCGGGAAAATCCGCTGGCCCGCGTGATCCAGCAGGAAGCTGGCGCGCCGGTACAGCGCACCGCCGGAGATCGCGCCCAGCAGATGCCCTATCAGCGAACGCGCCACTTCCGCGGAAAACAGCACCGGAGTCTCGCCCGTGGCCAGCGAACGCGGCGCGATGCGCGCCACGGTGCGCTCGGCGGCGTGACGGCCGATGGCGACCGGCGCTTCCAAGTCGTCGCGCGCCAGCGCGCTGCTGTACCAGCCATCGCGCTGCATGTCGTCGCCCTGGCCGGCGATCAGGGCGCAGCCGATCGAATGCTGGGTGCTGCGTTCGCGGCCGAAAAAACCGTGCGAGTTGGCGTACACCGCCACGCTCTCGCCGCTGCCGACCGACGCGCCGTCGGAATTGGCGATACGCGCATCCGCTTCGTGCCCCGCGGCTTCGCAGGCCAGGGCCAGATCGACCGCGTGGTCGGCGTCCAGCGCCCACGGATGCCAGCTGTCCAGATCGGGGAATTCCTTCGCCATCAGCGCCGCATCGGCCAGACCGGCGGCTGCGTCGTCCTCGGTGTAGCGGGCGATGGCGCAGGCCTGCTCGACCGTGGCTTCCAGGCTTTCTTCGCGCAGGTCGGCGGTGCTGGCGCTGCCCTTGCGCTGGCCGAAATACACGGTCACGCCGATGCCGCGGTCGCGTGTGGACTCCACGGTTTCCACCGCGCCCATGCGCACATTGACGTTGAGCCCGCGCTCCTCGCTGCAGCTGACTTCGGCGCTGCTGGCGCCGCGCGCGCGCGCGCTGTCCAGCAGGCGCTGGGACAGCTCGGCCAGCGCGTCCAGGCGGACGCGGCTGTCGTCCACGGAAAAATCGGCGATCGCGTTCAATGGCTTATCCTGTAACGAAGTTTCGGAGAATCACACATGCGCGGAAACGACCCGGAAACCGGCGAATTCCTGGGCCCCAGCCGCAGCGAACAGCGGCGCGAGGCGCTTGAAATACGCAGTCTGAGCGAAAAACTGGTGGCCCTGGCGCCGGCGCATCTGGCCAAGCTGCCGATCCCGGAAGAGCTGCTGGAGCACATCCACGACACCCAGCGCATCGGCTCGCACATCGCGCACAAGCGGCAGCTGCAGTTCCTGGCCAAGCAGATGCGCCGGGAAAGCGACGACACCCTGGAAGCGATCCGCGACGCGATGGAAGTGGGCGGCGACGCCAAGCGCCGCGAGACCGCGACCCTGCACAAAGTGGAAACCTGGCGCGCACGGTTGCTGGCTGATGGCGACAGCGCGTTGAGCGAACTGCTTGCCGAATATCCGAATGCCGACCGCCAGCACCTGCGTCAGCTGGTGCGCAATGCCGGCGAAGAACGGCTCAAGAACAAACCGCCGCACGCGTTCCGCGAGTTGTTTCGCGAGTTGCGGGAGTTGTTGAATGAGGGTTCTGGCGAATCGGATGACGAAGTCGCCAACGAAAATTGACATCGTCATGACCAGCCATTCGGCTGTTGAAAACCCCGCGAAGGCGGGAATCGCTCGCGCTTTTCGCTTGTCGATCAGTAATGAAAGGGCAACATCAAGAGCGATTCCCGCCTTCGCGGGAATGACGAGCAAACGCGTCACGCGCGCGTCCCACCCACCGTCAAACCTTCGATCAGCAGCGACGGCTGGCCCACGCCCACCGGCACGCTCTGCCCGTCCTTGCCGCACACGCCGACGCCGGCGTCCAGCGCCAGGTCGTGGCCGATCATCTTCACCTTCTGCATGGTTTCCGGGCCGTTGCCGATCAGCGTCGCGCCTTTGACCGGCGCGGTGATCCTGCCGTCTTCGATCAGATATGCCTCGGTCGCGGAAAACACGTATTTCCCAGACGTGATATCGACCTGGCCGCCGCCGAAATTCACCGCGTACAGGCCTTTCTTCACCGAGCGGATCATGTCCTGCGGGTCGTGCTGGCCGGCCAGCATGTAGGTGTTGGTCATGCGCGGCATCGGCAGATGCGCGAACGATTCGCGGCGGCCGTTGCCGGTGGGCCGCATGCCCATGAGGCGCGCGTTGAGCGTGTCCTGCAGGTAGCCCACCAGCACGCCATCCTCGATCAGCGTGGTGCAATTCGTCGGCGTGCCTTCGTCGTCGACGTTGAGAGAACCGCGCCGCCCTTCCAAGGTACCGTCGTCGACAATGGTCACGCCCGGCGAGGCCACGCGCTGGCCCATGCGTCCCGCATAAGTCGAAGTGCCCTTGCGGTTGAAGTCGCCTTCCAGGCCGTGGCCGACGGCTTCGTGCAGCAGCACGCCCGGCCAGCCGGATCCCAGTACCACCGGCATCACCCCGGCCGGCGCATCCACCGCTTCCAGGTTGACCAGCGCCTGGCGCAGCGCGTCGCGCGCGAAATGTTCCGGCTTGCCATCGGCGAACAGTTCGGCATACGAATAGCGCCCGCCGAAACCAGCATAGCCGGATTCGCGACGGCCGTTCTGCTCCACGATCACCTGCACGTTGAGCCGCACCAGCGGGCGCACGTCCGCGGCCAGCACGCCGTCGCTGCGCGCTACCAGCACTGTGTCCACGCCGCCGGACAGGCTCACCGTCACCTGCTGCACGCGCGGGTCGGCGGCGCGCAGCAGTTTGTCCACTGCGCGCAGCGCGGCGACCTTGGCGTCGTTGTCCAGCGCGTCGATCGGATCGTCGCTGGAATACAGAGCGCGCCCGCCGCTGCGCACCAGCGCGTGCGGCGCATGCGTGCTGCCGTCGCGGGCGATGGCGCGCGCCGAATGCGCCGCGCCCAGCAGCGCGGCGCTGTTGATGTCGTCGGAATAGGCGAAGCCGGTCTTCTCGCCCGAGATCGCGCGCACGCCCACGCCCTGTTCGATCGAATGCGAGCCGTCCTTGACGATGCCGTCCTCCACCGTCCAGCTCTCGCGCCGGGCGTGCTGGAAATACAGATCGCCGAAGTCGATGCCCGGCCCGAGCAGCGTGCCGAAGGCGCGATCCAGGCCCTGTTGATCGAGGCCGGCGGGAAGCAGCAGACGGGTTTCGGCGAGGCTGAGCGGGGAAGTGGTCATAGGGAGTCAGTTTGGGGCAGAAGGAAGTAAAGGCAAGCCGCTGCTTTCCTTCTCCCTCCGGGAGAGGGAAGCGATTCACCGTACGCCATTCGCATCCGCGCCGCGCAGCCGCGATTGATCCCGGCTCATTACTTCCACCTTGGGATCCTTCCACGGCCCGGTGACGCGATAGGTCTTCGCGCCCAGCGCGCCCAGCGGCTTTTTCAACACCGCGTTGGCGGCGGCGCCAACCGCGGCGCCCAAGGGACCGCCCGCCACGGCGCCGACCACGGTTAGCAGATTGCCGGACTTCGGAAACACCTCGATGGTCTGGTCGAAACGCTGCGCGCGCAGGTCGGTGTTGCCGCGGATCTGGATTTCCGCCGCCGGGCCGTCGATCACCAGATCGTCGCTGCGCGCCACGCCGCCGCCGAAACGCACGTTGCCCTCGATCCGGTTGAAAGCGAAGCCCCTGGAAAAGAAATCGCGGAAATCCAGCATCATCCGCCGCGGCAGCTGCGTCAGGCTGAGCAGACCCAGCACGCGGCCTGCGCCCGGCTCCACTTCCAGCAGCTGTCCATCGCGCGCGGCGATGCGCAGGTTGCCTTCCACCGCGCCCATCTGGAACGCGGCAGGACTCCCGAGCCAGCTGGCCGCGAACTGCACCTTGCCGGTGCCCCCGCCGATGCGGTTGCCGAAGCCCAGATCGCCGAGCAATCCGCCCAAATCCCGGCTGTCGATATCGGCGGTCAACTGGGTGCGTCCGGCGCCGCCGCGCCCCACCCAGTCGCCCTTGATGTCGATCTTCTGCCCGGGCGAGCGCAGCGCCAGCTGCTGCACGCGCAGCCCGGCAGGCAGCTGCTGGGTGCGCAGCTGCGCGGCGCCCAGGCGCGCATCGCCGAAACGCAGATCGTCGATGTCCAACCACAGCGGCGGAACCGCGGCGGGGTCGAACGGATCGGTCGCCGCGCCCGCGCCGGCTTTGTCGGTCGCGCCCGGGGCGGTGCGCCAGTGCACGCGCGCCAGTTTGCCGGTGACCGCCGCGCGCTCGGCGACGGGCACGCGCAGCGCACCGGACAGGGCCAAGCCGTCCATCGTCACCGCCAGCGCCTCGCCGGCGGGCGCGACCTGCAGGCGCGTATTCGGGAATTCCGCGCCCAACAGCTGCAGGCGTTCTGCCGTTACATCGATCTGCCGCAGCGGCAGCGGGTTGCCGCCGCCGCTGCCGCTTTTGGCCAGGGCGATCCACTCGATCGCGTCCAGGGCCGCGGTGCGGCCGCTGGCGACCAGGCCGGACGCCGGCGGCGCTTCGTTCACCACGCTGCTGCCCAGCACCACGCGCACGCCGGTCTGCTGGCCGCTGCTGCGCGCGCGCAGGGCCAGCAGTTTGCCGAACGCGACTTCGATCTGGCCGCTGCCTAGCGGCATCGCGGTCTGCACCGTGGTCGGCAGCGCTAGCGATGCCGGCTTGTCCAGCGGCGCCGGCAGCTTCAGCGTGGTGCCGACCAGATCGGAGCGCAGCTTGAGTTGGCTGGGCGCGTCCGCGACGCCGTTTTTCGGCAGCGCCACGCCCACAGTCCACTGCGAACGGCCCTGCACGTACGGTTTCAGCCAGGCCATTTCCGGCGCGCGCTCCAGCAATTCGGCGGCGGTCAGCGTGGCCGACAGTTCGGCCTCGAAGGCCTGCTGCTTGTCGCGCACGCCACCGCCCGCGCGCAGCGACAGTACGCCGGGCTGGCCGTTGCGGCTGACCGCGATCCTGTCGGCGGTGAAGCCGTCGGCGTTGTAATCGGCGTTGGCACGCACGCCGTCGAACGCCAGATTCCAGCGCCGGTCGGCCAGCTTGGCGTCGCTCAGCCGCACGCTGCCGCGCATGCGCTTGGACGCCGCGCGCTGCTTGCGCAGCGGCTGCAGCAGGTCGAACGTGGCCAGCGCCGGTCCGCTCGCGCTCAGGTTGTCCAGGGTGTCGCCGTATTTCTGCTGCAGCGGGCTCTGCCGCAGCAGCCCCAGCAGCAGCGCCGCATCGGAACCGCCGCGCGCGTTCACGGCAAGGTCGGCTTGCGCGAAATCGGCGATTCCCGCTTCGAACGCGTCGATGCGCACGCCCGCCAACGCCGCCTCGCCCTGCATCGAAAAACCGTTGCCGATGAACGCCACCTCCGCCTCCACCCGATCCATCGCCGGCCACTCCGGATTGAACTTGAACTGGCCGCCCTCGATACGTGCGCGCGCTTCGAAACGTCCGGCGTTGCCGACGAACGGCCAGTCGTCCAGATCGCCGGACACGACGGCGCGGCCGTCGCGCACCGTGCCGCCCAGCAGCGCGCGGTTGAGCCATTCCAGCGCGGCCGGAGACATCTTGTGGTGGATCAGGAAATCCTTGGCCCGGGGCACCGGCGCCGGATCGATGTCGGCGGCGATATCCAGGTAAGGCCGCGTGCCGTCGCCCTGGAACCACAAACCGCCGCGCACCTGCGCGCCGTAATCCTTGCCGCGCACGCGCAGCGCCGACGTGCCGATGCGCCAGCCGTCGCCTTCGCGCCAGCCGGCCAGCGCGCCCTGCAGCTTCACTTCGTGCGCCACGCCGAAACCGCTGGGCCAGTCGAAACGCAGCGGCGTCTGCGGATCCAGCTGCAGCGCGAAACCTTGCGCATCGCCGATGAAATCGCCCGCCAGTCCGGCCACGCCCGGCGATTGCCCGACCGGCGCGAAACGGATGCCGGCCAGCCGGCCGCGGCCGTGCATGCCCGCACTGCGGCTGCCCGCTAGTGCCAGCCGCGAAAGCCGCGCGCCCGGCTTGGCCTGCGCCAGCCAGGTGCGCAGTCCCGGCTCCACACGGTCGCTCAGCGCCAACACCGCCAGCAGCGGCGCGGCGTCTATTTCATCGGCCAGCAGCGCGTACTGGCGGCCGCCGGCCACGGTCAGCCCGTCCAGCTTCAGCGCATCCGGCGCGCCGCCCACGCGCAGCTCCGGCGCATCCAGCCGCCATCCGTTGGCGGACACGCGCCAGCGCATGCGGCCCTGCAGCTGGTCGAAACGCAGCGGCGTCGCCGTTGCGTTCCGCAGCGGCGCGCCGCGCAGGTCCAGCTGCCGCAGCTGCAGCTCCGAAGTCGCCAGCACCACGCGATGCCCGCGCAGTTCAGCCCAGCCGCGCACGCGTCCCGTGCCCGCGGCGATGCGCACGCCCGCGTAGTGCAGCAGCGCGCTCCACTGCGCCAGATCCACCGCATCGGCGTCCAGATACGCGCGCCCATCGCCGCTCTGGCGCTGGAAATCGAACGCCACCTGCAGCGGCGCGCCGCCCTTGCGCGCCCACGCGCGCGCGCCGGCGCGCACGCGGTCGCCCTGCACGCGCAGACGCAGATCGATTTCCGGCAGGCGCAAGTTCCAGCCCAGCGACGGCGCCAGCACCGTCAGCTGGCCGTCGATCACCTGCAGCTCGCCCAGGCCTTCCAGGTTCTTCAGCGGATCGCCGCCGGTTTTCTGTCCCGGCAATCCGAGCACCGACCACGCACCCCCATCGGCGCGCTGCAGCGTCAGCGCCAGGCCGCGCAGCCGCAGTTCGGTGAACGAACGCCCCGGCAGCAGACCGGCGTACATGGACACCAGTACCTCGGCCTCGCCGATCCGCACCGCGTCCTTGCCCGCGCCCACGCGCAATCCGTCCAGCCGCAGCAGCGGGCCGCGCCGCGTCCACTGCGTCTCCACCGCATCGAACGCCACCGGCCGCCCCGCGCGCGCGCTCAACCACGACGCGATTTTTTCCGGATGCCGCTCCGCCAGCGGCAGCACCTGGCTGACCACCCCCAGCACCACCGCCGTGCACACCAGCGCCAGCGCCAGCGCATACCACGCGCCCCGCCGCGCCAATCGCAAACGACGTCGCAACGGCGTCGGCATCAGCGGCGTACCTTGCGCGCGTGCGCCGGGACTCGGGACTCGGGACTCGGGACACGGGGAACAGGTCGGAACCGGCTAATGTCGCCAGGGCCGTTGCTGTTGGTCTCCTCCCTTGCGTGCAGCGCAGGGGAGACCGAAGCCGCGTATAGCGACCGTGGAGAAGCGTTGCTGTTGCTGTTGCTGTTGCTGTTGCTGTTGCTGTTGCTGTTGCTGTTGCTGCTTCGGGGTCCCTGAGGAGCGGCGATCGCAGCGGGAACAACCCGAAGGGCTGCGCACATCCTGTGCGCGGTTTTCGAAAGGCACAGGGACGTGCCGTTCGAAAATTCCCGCTGCGATTGCGAACCCACGCGAAGCGTGGGCGTTCCGCCGGGGTGGCCTTTATTTTGGTTACTTTTCTTTGGCCATTCAAAGAAAAGCGATTCGTGCGGAAGCGCGAAAGCTCTGTGATTTATTCGAGAAGCAAAGTCGCTGGATTCCCGCCTTCGCGGAGATGACGAGCAAAGAAGAAGAACGGCAGAAGCACCCACCTCAGAGCAGAACCACATCGAACTGCTCCTGCAGATACTGCTCGTCCGCCTGAAACCGGATCGACTTGCCCAGGAATTCCTCCAGCTCCGCCACCGCCGGCGATTCCTCGTCGGTGATCCGCGCCACCACCTTCGGCGAGGCGATCACCAGCAGGCGCGCGGCCTCGAACTGGCGCACGGCGCGGGTGATCTCGCGGAAGATTTCGTAGGTGACCGTTTCCGTGGTCTTGATGGTGCCGCGGCCGCTGCATTCCGGGCAGGATTCGGACAGCTGCCGCTCCAGGCTTTCGATGGTGCGCTTGCGCGTCATTTCCACCAGGCCCAGCGGCGAGAATTCGTACACCGTGGTCTTGGCGTGATCGCGCGCGAGCGCTTTTTCCAGCGTGCGCAGCACCTGGCGGCGGTGCTCCGGATCGTCCATGTCGATGAAGTCGATGATGATGATGCCGCCCAGGTTGCGCAGGCGCAGCTGCCGCGCCACCGATTGCGCCGCTTCCAGATTGGTGCGGTACACCGTCTCCTCCAGATTGCGCTGGCCCAGGAACGAACCGGTGTTGACATCGATGGTGGTCATGGCCTCGGTCTGGTCGATCACCAGGTAGCCGCCGGACTTCAGCGGCACCTGCTTGTCCAGCGCGCGGCCGATCTCGTCTTCCACGCCGTACAGATCGAAGATCGGGCGTTCGCCGGCGTAGTGCTCGATGCGTTCGGCCAGCACCGGCATGTACTTGGCGGCGAAGGCCTGCAGGCGGTCGCAGGTCTCGCGCGAGTCGACTTTCACTTTTTCCACGTCGCGGCGCATCAGGTCGCGCACCGCGCGCAGCGGCAGGGTCAGGTCTTCGTAGATGCACGCGCCCAGCGCGGCGTCACGGCCGCGCTGCTCCACCAGGGCCCACACCCGCGACAGGTAGGCGATGTCTTCTGCCAGCGCTTCGGCCGGCTGGCCTTCGGCATTGGTACGCACGATGTAGCCGTGGCCGCCGTGCGCGACGGCCAGATCGCCCACGAGGGTCTTCAGGCGCAAACGCTCGGCTTCGTCCTCGATCCGCGCCGACACGCCGATCACCCGCGACTGCGGCAGCAGCACCATGTAGCGCGAGGGAATGCTGATCTGCGTGGTCAGGCGCGCGCCCTTGCTGCCGATCGGGTCCTTGACCACCTGCACCACGATGTCCTGGCCGTCGCGCAGCAGCTCCATGATCGGCGCGGTGGTCGCGGGCAGCGGCGGCAAGGCCACCTCCTCGTCGCCCTGATTGGTCTGGCCAGGGCGCACGATGTCGTTGGCGTGCAGGAACGCGGCGCGCTCCAGGCCCACGTCAACGAACGCCGCCTGCATGCCCGGCATCACCCGCTGTACCTTGCCCTTGTAGATATTGCCGACCACGCCGCGCCGCCAGCCGCGCTCGATGTGCAGCTCCTGCAGCATGCCGTTTTCGACCACCGCCACGCGGGTTTCGCGCGGGGTGACGTTGACCAGGATTTCCTCAGACATGGCGCACGACTGAGGCGGGAATGGGGAATGGGGAGCGGGGAATGGAAAAGCCGGCGCGCAGCTGACTCCGCCGCAGCTGCCCCTGCCTGCAGCCTTCTCCCTCGCGCATCGCGCAGGGGAGACCGAAACCGCGTATGGCGGCTGAGAAGAAGGGATGCTTTTGCTCTCGGCGTTGCTCGCTTTCCGGAAGCGGGTCGGGTCGGATAAAGGCAGACGAGCCGTAGATGTTTTCCATATTTCTTCCTGCGTTATCCGCGCTCATCGGCTCTGATCCGTGTCCACTGCCCTTGCCTGCCCCTCGATACCGAACTGCCGCAACAGCTGCGCGGTTTCGTACAGCGGCAAACCCATCACCCCGGAATAGCTGCCCGAAAGATGCCGCACGAAACGTTCCGCGCCGCCCTGGATGGCGTAGGCGCCGGCCCGGCCCATCGGCTCGCCGCTGGCCACGTAGGCGGCGATGTCCTGTTCGCTCAATTCGGCGAAGCGCACTTCCGACACCGACACCGTCTGCGCCTCGCGCGCCGCGCTGACCACCGACACCGCGGACACCGTGCGGTGGGTGCGCCCGGACAGTCGCCGCAGCATGGCCGCGGCATCGGCCGCATCGCGCGGCTTGCCGAACACCTCGTCGTCCAAGATCACTTCGGTGTCCGCGCCCAGCACCACGGCGTCCGCGTTGCCCATCACCTGCAGCAGGCCGGCGCCGGCTTTTTCGCGCGCCACGCGGCGCACGTATTCCTCGGCGGGCTCGTTGGGTTGGCGGTGTTCGGGCAGATCCAGCGCCAGCACGCCGAAGCGCAACCCCAGACGGGTCAGCAGTTCTGCCCTGCGGGGCGATTGGGACGCGAGATACAGCATCCCGAGAGGATACCCTGCGCATGCTGACTGAACCGCCGCACACGCCGCATGGCGCGGCGGAACCCCGACGCGGCTCACAGCGCGTTCATGCCTGTCCGAACACCCTGCCCCGCGCAGACGCCACCCTCACCGCACCCAAGGAGATTTTCATGCGTCACCACCCGTTCCGTCCGCTGCTGCTCGCCCTGTCCCTCGTCCTCGGAGCCACCGCCATGACCGCCCATGCCCAGAATGCCGCCGGTTACGCGGTGCCCACCGACGGCACCCTGCTGTCGGTGTCCGCCGACGCCGAAGCCAAGCGCGTGCCCGACGTGGCCACCATTTCCGCCGGCGTGGTCACCCAGGCCGTGGACGGCAACAGCGCCATGCGCCAGAACGCCGAACAGATGGACAAGGTGATGAGCGCGATCAAGGCGGCCGGCATCGCCGACAAGGACATCCAGACCAGCGGCGTCAGCCTGAACCCGCAGTACCGCTACGCCGACAACGAAGCGCCCAAGATCACCGGCTACCAGGCCAGCAACACGGTCAATCTGAAAGTGCGCGACATCGCCAAGCTGGGCAAGGTGCTGGACGCGCTGGCCGCCAGCGGCAGCAACCAGATCAACGGCCCTACGTTCGAAATCGACCAGCCCGAGCCGGTCTACGACGAAGCCCGCCTGGCCGCACTGAAGAAAGCCCAGGTGCGCGCAGATACCTACGCCAAGGCGCTGGGTCTGCGCGTACGCCGCATCGTCAGCATCTCCGAAGGCGGCGGCGGCAACGTGCGCCCGATGCCGATGATGCGGGCGATGGCCATGGACAGCATGGCCAAAGCCGAAACCTCGGTTTCGCCTGGCGAGAATGCGCTGTCGGTCAACCTGGACGTGGTGTTCGAACTCGGCAAGTAAGCCGCACCACTCGGACACAGAAACGGCGCCGCAAGGCGCCGTTTCTTTTGCCTCGGCACCCGTAGGAGCGGCGTCCCGTCGCGAGCTTTCGCTTGATGCGGCGTTACAAGCAAGAGCTCGCGACG
>JAESGX010000362.1_pt1 | contig 19276 bp, 16 predicted proteins | sample 9269801 | NCBI WGS metagenome assembly JAESGX01 (sample SAMN16773122, study PRJNA677054) | algae metagenome | isolation source: Pleurocapsa minor GSE-CHR-MK-17-07R and co-occurring heterotrophs from wet... | place: USA: Lower Calf Creek Falls, Grand Staircase Escalante National Monument, UT ... | reverse complement strand
TTCGCGGCTGTATTTCAGATAGCCGACATTGGCGCCGAGCCGCCAGCCCGCGCCCAGCCGGATGGGAACCAGCACGACATCGCCGCGCTGGTGATAATTGGCCGACACGCCACCGATCAGATAGGCCTTGCCCTCGACCGCCGGATAGCGGCGGAACAGCTCGTCGGTGTCATGCAGGTTGTAGACCAGCGTGAAGGTGCGCGAGGCGTCGCCGCCCACGTCGGGCCCGATCGACGGGCCGGTCCAGTGCACCTCGCGCTCGCCTTCCACCTTGGAGTGCAGCTTGCCCTGGCCGTAGCGCAGGCCGATAATCAGCGCCCCGCTGCCCTCGCGGCCGACGATATAGGCGTTGGGCTTGCCGAGGTCGGCGAAGATCTTCTCCACCACCTTGGCAACCCCTTCGGACGCTTCGCCGAACACGCCGTCGGCGGCCTCGACGATCTCGCCCATTTCATAGGCGGCGGCGCGGGCATCGGAGCCAAAGCTTTCGGACCGTGGCGGCGGTGGTGCAGCCGCTGCAGGGTCCGGCTGCTGTGCCTCGGCCGGGGCTGAAGCCAACAGCAGAAGCGCGGCGAGAAGAGCAGTTTTCATGCCCGGAATCCTGACACATCCACATGAATCCAATGTGAATCGCTGCCCTGCTGTCCGCCCGGCGGAGTCGATGTCAGGCCGCGGCAACGACGTTGCGCAGCACCGGCAGCCCGGAAATCTCGACCTCCACGCTGTCGCCCGGCACCAGGTACAGCGGCGGCACCCGCTTCTCGCCGACGCCCCCACAGGTCCCGGTCGCGATGATGTCGCCCGGCCGCAGCTCGGTGAAGGCCGAGATGTAGGAGATCAGCGTCTCCACATCGAACAGCATCAGCGCGATCGGCGTATGCTGCACCACTGCGCCGTTCACCCGCGTCGTCAGCTCGTGCGCGCGATAGTCGCCGAACGCCTCGGGCGATGCCAGCTCGCTCCCGATGCTGCCCGAGCCGTCGAAGTTCTTCCCCGGCGTGAACTGCGCCGTATGCCGCTGCCAGTCCCGCACCGAGCCATCCAGGAAGGGCGTCCAGCCGCCCACATGCGAAAGTGCCCGCTCCCGCGCGATGTGCCGCCCCGCCGTCCCGATCACCAGCGCAAGCTCGCCCTCATAATCCAGGCTGTCCGAGTTCGCCGGCTTCAGGATCGGCGCGCCCGCCGGCACCAGCGATTGCGGCGTGCGCAGGAACAGCATCGGGTAGGCATTGCTTTCGCCCCGTCCCATCTCGTCGCGGTGGGCGGCATAGTTGACGGCCGCGCAGAAGATGCGGGCGTGGGGCGCAGGAAACCAGCTCATGCTACAACCTCTCTCTGGTGCGCGGACAGGCGCAACAATCCCCCGGCGAGCGCCACGATCGCATCCGGGCGGGCGCCGAGCGCGACCGCGAATGCCGGGTCGTCCACCGACAGCCCCCCCGCATAGGCGCCATAGGCCGGCAGCACCATCCGGCCGGGCGCCAGCGCAATACAGCGCCGGCTCACCCGCCGGCCCGTGCGCAACGCCAGGCTGACCTTGGGGTGATAATGCCCGCTGATCTCGGGCGCGGCCTGGCGCAGCTCGGCCTCGTGCCGCAACATGATGCCTTGAAGCGCGATCTCGTGCACCACGGCGCCGCCGAGTTCGCCGGCGCTTGCCGCGTCATGATTGCCGGTGATCCAGGCCCAGTCGGTCGCCCCGATCAGCGCCTGCAACAGGCTGCGCGCTGCCGGCTGCATCCGGCCGACGCCCCCCGTGTCGTGGAAACTGTCCCCCAGCGCCGCCACCCGCCGGCACCCGGTGCGCGCGACGGCCGCGGCCAGCCGCTGCAGCGTGTCCAGGCTGTCGTGCGGCGGCAGCAGCCAGCCCCGGCGGGCAAAGTGCGATCCCTTCTCGAAGTGCAGGTCGGCCACAAGCAGCAGCGACTGTGCCGGCCAGAACAGCGCCCCGCACGGCAGCGGCTGGAAGCATTCGCCCGCGAACGAAAGGGAAACATCGGCCATCCGCGCGGCATAACCACGGCGCCCGCCAGAGCGCAACTCAGAACAGGGGCAACATAGAACGGGGCAACTCAGAACGGGCGCAACTCAGAAGCGGGGCAACTCAGAAGCGGGTCGTCCAGCTGATCTCGCCCTGCACCAGCGTCGGGCTGCTGTCCGGCGTGTTCGGCGCATCCTGCTGCAGCCGCGCCTGCGCGCGCACATCGCCGATCGCGGTCGGCCAGTTCACGCCCGCCTCGAAATGCCCGATCCGCTCGCGCGATTGCGAGATCCGGTAGCGGGGGATCGCGTTGATGTTGAGGTCGATATGCCGGGCCGACATGTGCCAGCGGCGATTGCGCGTATCGGTCAGCGCGGCGTGCAGCGTGATGGCGCGGGTATCGCCATCGAGCGACAGCCCCAGCGGCCGGCGGCCATAAGTCCAGCCGTCCGTATAGATGAACTGGTTGTAGGTGGAGCCGGGAAAAATCTCCCCGCCTTGCAAGCTGCCGAGGAAGCGGGCGGCCTGGCTGTCCACATACTCGAACCCTGCATCGATCACCGCGCCTTCGGTCCCGGCCGGGCCCGAGATCGCAACGCCGATCTGCCGCCCGAACTGCTCGATCAGCACATTGTCGGCATCTTCGGAGGTGCTGTCGAACGTCAGCTTCAAAACATAGGGCGATTTCCCGATCGGCCGGCGATAGCTCATGCCGAACCCGGCAAGCTGGTTGCCGGGCTCGTTCACCGTCCCGGTGTTGTCGAAGTCGTTGAACCCCAGCAGCGCGCGACCGATGGTCTTGACGTCGCAGGGACGACCCGCGCCGCACAGCATCAGGCCGCGATGCAGGCCGATCTCGAAATAGGGCGTCGGCTGAAAGGCGAACCGCATTCCGATGATCACCGGGTTGTCGAAATCCCGCTTTTCGTCCGCCTTGCCGACGAACATGTCGAAGGTGGTCGGCCCCAGCCAGCGCAGCACCGGCGCATCGATGGTGAAGGGCTCGAGCCGCCGGAATCCCACCTTGGGAAACGGCCGCGCGCTGGTCGAAAAGATCATCGAGCCGTCGTGCCCGGGCCCCCAGAAGGTCTCGACCCAGCCGCCATAGAGCGCCCAGTTGCTGCCCACCCGCAGCGCCACGAAGCTCGGATCGGGCGAAAAGCCGTTCTTGAACTGCGTGGCCCGCTGCCGGTCGGTGCCATCGCTCTGCCAAGTGCCCCCCAGCGTCACGTGCAACGGGCCCAGGTCATGCGATGCCGCGATGCTCGCTTCGCCGGGGTTGCGCGCCACCCGGTCGAAACCGCGCACCAGATTGGCATCGTTGGTCGCGCTCGCGCGCACCATGTAGCGCGTCTTGCGCGCCTCATACTCGGACAGCGCTGCAACCCGCTTCACGGCAAGCGCCAGGTGCGGCGGCAGCGGTCCGCCGCCCTGTGCCCGCTCCAGCCCGCGATTGATCTGCGACCAGGGCAAAGGCCAGGCGTCGACCGGGCCCAGAATGTAGCCGTGCGTCCGCAGCAGCTCCACATCGGTGCGCAACCGCGCATCGCCCGGCGGCGCCCACGGCCCGGCGCTGGCTGCGCTGCCGGCAAGCAGCGCCACGGCGACCATCACATGCCTCATGCCATCACCCAATCGTTCCGCGCAATTGCAAGCGCCCGCGCATCGTCGACATCGAGCCAGGGCGCAGCGCCGATGTCCACCGCCTGCGCCAGCCCATCCCGCGCCAGCGCCATCACCCCGTCCGACAGGCCGGGCGCCGGCAGCTGCTCCAGCGCCGAAACCAGCTCCGGCCCGATCACGAACACGCCCGTGTCATAGCAATCATACACTGCCAGCCCCTTGCCGATCGCCCGGATCGCGCCGCCATCGGTGCGCACCCGCGTCACATCCGATTCATCCACCCAGGCGTGGCCCAGATGCCGGTCGACCGCCAGCGCCAGCGGCCGGTCTGCCGCGGCGGTCAGGCAGCGAACAAGCTCGGGGGAAACAAGGTGGTCGGCCATCATGAGCAAGGTGCCGTGGACGATATGCGCCCGCGCCGCCAGCACCGAAACGCCGTTCGGCGCATCGGCCCATCGCGGATTCAGCACTGTGTCGACAGGAATGGCGCCGTTCGCCGCCGCTGCTGCAATATCGTCCGCGGCATTGCCCACCACGATGGTCGCCCGCACTATGCCAGCCGCAGCCATCGCCGCCAGCGCATGGCGGATCAGCGGCTCGCCGCCCACCATGGCAAGCGGCTTCAAGGGCTCGACATCGAGCAGGCGCGAGCCGGCTCCTGCCGCCAGAATGACGACACGACGTTCGAGCTCGCCGGAACGGGCTCCAAGACCAATATTCATGGGGGCGTCCTGCCCGCCCGCAATGACAGATCAGTGACGCGTTGCCGTGCCCGGCGCAGTCTCGACAAGCTCGTCGCCGCGGATGAACGCCTCCAGCTGCGTGTGCGCATCCTGGTCGGGAAGCTGGCGCGGCGGGTGCTTGCAGAACGACGAAGAGGGCGGGTGGATCACGCCGCCGATGCCGCGCTGGCGCGCAAGCGCCGCACAGCGCACCAGGTCGATCGCGACTCCGGCCGAGTTCGGGCTGTCTTCCACCGACAGGCGAAGCTCCAGGTTCATCGGCACGCCGCCGAACATCTGACCTTCCATCCTGAGGAAGCAGACCTTGTTGTCGTTCTGCCAGGCCACATAATCAGAGGGGCCGACATGGATATTGTCGGCGTCCAGCCGATGTTCCGCGACCGACTGCACGGCTTCCGTCTTGGAGATCTTCTTCGATTCCAGCCGGTCCTTCGCCAGCATGTTCAGGAAGTCGGTGTTGCCGCCGGTGTTCAGCTGGTAGGTGCGCTCCAGCTTCACGCCGCGCCGCGCGAACAGGTCGGTCAGCGTGCGATGCACGATGGTGGCGCCCAGCTGCGCCTTGATGTCGTCGCCGATCAGCGGCACGCCGGCCTCGGCAAAGCGCCGGGCCCAGGTCTCGTTCGAGGCGATGAACACGGGGATGTTGTTCACGAAGGCGACGCCCGCCTGCAGCGCGGCTTCGGCGTAGAATTCCGTCGCCTTCTGGCTGCCCACCGGCAGATAGTTCATCAGCACATGCGCCTCGGTCCGCTTCAGCGTCTCGATGACATCGCCCAGGTTCGGCTGCGGCAGGTCCGCGGGGCGGAAGCTGCGCGCCTCGGGGGCATCCAGCATGTGCGGCGCCACGCCGTCGAGCTGCGCACCCATCAGCACTTTGGTGCCGGTCGGCGCCACATGGTCGCAGAATATGGTCGTGCAGTTGGGGGCCGCGAAGATCGCCTCGGCGACATCAAGACCCACCTTGCGGCGGTCGACATCGAAGCCGGCAACGATTCGCAGGTCCTTCGGGCGCCAGCCACCAAGGTCCCAGTGGCTGAGGCCAATGGCTTCGTTGCCGCCGCCATTGGAATAATGGGCGATGCCCTGAACCAGCGAGCTTGCGCAGTTGCCGATTCCTGCAATCGCGACGTTGATAGGTGTCATGTCCGGGTTTTCGCCTTCCACTTGGCACGCCATATGGCTGAAATATTCTTGAAACAGTGGCGTCACCTACTCGCAGCATCGCCCTTCGGCAAGAAAGCATAAGCAGTGCGTGCGAAATTCTCTTCGACTGCGGCACTTGTGTCGCGCCCGTAGCTCGCAAGTGCCCGCAAAAAGCGCCACTGGGTGACCGCCGACGTGACGGCGGCATAGGCCAGCAGGGTCAGGAATCCCGGCCACCACAGGCCGAACGCGGCAAAGGGAATCAGCGTCCAGAAATAGGTGTTGCGGCGCCCGGCAACCAGCCGGAAGCGCCGCTCGAACGGGCCCCAGTCGTCCAGCTGCCGGCCGGTGAAGCGGCGGAAGAACTCGCCGCTGATCGCTTCCGCCAGCGCAAACCCGACGATACCGCCCGCCACCAGCCAGGCAGCCAGCCCGTGCTCCCCGGAAAACCAGAAGCCGAGCGCCAGAAACCAGCCATATTCCATGATCTTGTCGAGCACATGCTCGAGATCGCCCCAGCGCGAGAATTCATGCCGGGTGCGCGCCAGCTTGCCGTCGACACCGTCGAGCGGGCCGACGACCAGCACCAGCCCAAGCCCCCACCACAGCTCGCCGACGGCAAACAGGATGATTGCGGCGAGCCCCAATATCCCGGTCAGCATCGTCACCATGTTGGGGGTGACGCGGGTCGGCAGCAGCAGCCGCACCAGCCCGTCCTCGATGGGCGGATGAATGAAGCGCGCCGGCCAGTCGAGGCAGCCCTTCTGCGAAGCGGCAATCAGCGAGTTCGTGGCGGCGGCCCGCTCCGGCTCGTCCAGCGGCCGCGCCCAGATGAGCGGCGCATCGCGCCGGCGCGCGGGCGCATAGGTCGGCAGTGATTCGGCCTGGACCCGCGCGGCCCCGGCTTCCACTGCCGTCCGCACCAGGGTCCCCATCAGCTCCCAATCCCCCAGCGAGGCGGCAACATCGTGCACCATCATGGCCGGAAGTCGCGCAATACCGCCCCAGTGGCTGTCCGAATCCAGCCGCTCGGCGCCCTTGGGCGCCGTGTCGCCGAAGGCAAGCAGCAGGGGCTTGCGCCGATCGGCAACCACTGCCGCCACCAGCCGGTCGTCAACCAGCAACCCGGGGGCAAAGGCGAGCACGTCGCGCGCCAGGTGCGGCGTCCCGGTCTCCGCCGTTCCTGTCTCCGTTGGGCCCGTTTCCGCTCCGGTCGCGAGCCGCCCGGCAAGCGCGGCCGCAGTGGGCGCCCGCACGCAGCGGTCCTCGGCGGCCAGTCGCCCGGCGATCTCGGCGGGGAGGGCCGCCGCCACCACGATCACGCCATGCGCCCCGGCATCGAGCGCCGCGCGCACCTGCCGTTCCAGAAGGCTGATTCCACCCACGACGCCAAGGCCCGGAGGCGGCTGGCCAGGTTCGCTTTCGCCAGCCGATACCACCGCGATAAATCCCATGCGGAGCGTCCTTAACGGCGCAATCGGCCGCTTGCCAGCCCGTGCGCAGCACAGCAGGGTGGGAAACTGACATGGATATCGCCCGCCCCATCGAGATCGAGCCGTTTTCGAACCGCTACGGTATCCACCGCCTTGCCGTCGCAATGTTGCCGCTCGCGGTCCGGCTGGGGGTCCATCCCAACAGCGTCACCCTTGTCGGCCTCGGCTTCGGGCTCATGGCAGGCCTTGCCTATCTCAACTGGACGGACTGGCGCTTTGCAACGCTCGGCCTCCTCTTCATGCTGGCATGGCATGTCATGGACGGGCTCGACGGCAAGCTCGCGCGCGCCACCGGCAAGACCAGCGATTTCGGCCGGCTGCTGGATGGAATCGCCGATTACGCAACTTTCGTCGCCGTCAACCTGGCGCTCGCCTTCACCCACGAGAACTGGAAGCTCGCGCTCACGCTGGCGCTCGTCTCGGGCGCCTTCCACGCCCTGCAGTCGCAATTCTACGAAGGCGAACGGGCAACCTACATCCGCCGCTGCGCCGGTCGATTCGTCGCGGTGGAACGGACCGCCACCGGCGGCGCGGCGGAGCGGCTCTACAATCGCGGCGAGGCGCTGCTGGGAAACCGCACCCGCGCGTTCGACGCGCAGCTCGCCGCGGCTTCCACTGCCGAGCAGGCGCGGCTGCTTGCTGCCTGGCGGCCGCGGGCGGCCCGCGTGCTGCACCTGATGGGCCCGCTCAGCGCCAACGGCCGCACCTTCGCCATCTGGCTCGCCGCCATGGCAGGCGCACCGATGCTCTACTGGGCGTGGGAAATCCTGGCGCTGACGCTGTTGGCGCTTGCAGCCGCGCGAGCGCTGCGGCAGGCGGAGGCCGTGCCGACAGGGGCGTCGGGCACGGATGATCGCAGCAGCAGCACGGCGAACACAGATACGGCGAACATCGACACGGCGAACAGAGACACCGCGAACAGAGACACCGCGAACAGGGGCACGTCGCAGCAATGAATGAGACTTCGTCGATCCGGCCGTCCTTCCTGATCGTCAGCCTGCTGTCGCTCATCTGGCTGGGGCTGGCCGGCTGGTCCCTCGCGTCGGAGGGGCTGCGCCCGGCATCGGCCTTCGCCGCCATTCAGGCCTTTGCGCTCATCCTCACGCCCGTTGCGGCCCTCTTCGCGCTGGCCGCCGCGGTCGGAAACAAGGAAACCCTGCCGACGCTGCGCGCCTCCGACTCGCTGGAGGATGCCGAAGCCCGGCTGACCGGCATCGCCAGCCGGATCGACGCGCTGCGCACCGGCCTCGGCGGCGAGCTCGAAGGCCTGCTGTCGGCCAGTGCCGCGCTGGAGGCCCGCTCGAACGCGGCGCAGTCGCTGGTGGCGGGGCTCACGGCCGCAAGCGCGTCCGCGCTGGAGGCCGGCAATGCGCTGGAAACCGCCATCCCGAACGCCGTCCGCAACGCCGAAGCCCTGCGCCTCGCACTGATCGAAACGGGAGCCGAAGCGCGCAGCGAGGCAGACCGGGCAGAAGCTGCCACCCATGCGCTCGCCGCCGCGCTGGAGGCCGCCCGCACCGAGGGCGGCAGCGCCGCCGCCACGCTGGCGGAGTCGCTCGCCCTCCTCGAAGCGCGCGCGACGGCCGGCCGCACCCAGAGCGAGGCCGGCATGCGCGCGATCCGCGGCGAGGCCGAAACCCTGTTCGAATTTCTCGAGAACACGCTGATTGCAAAACGCGACGCGCTCGGACGCCAGGGCGAGTCGATGGGCGCCCAGCTGGCGGACGGCTACGCCCGCCTCGACGCGCTCGCCACCGCCGCGTCGGATCAGCTGGCCCAGCGACTCGATGCCCTGTCGCAGGCCGCCGCCGGCATCGAGGAGCGCCTGAAAGCCCAGGCGCACGCCACCGACTCGCTGGCGTCGTCGGGCGAGCGCGCGTTCCAGCTGCTCGATGCCCGGCTGCAGCACAGCAGCGAAACCAGCCGGACCGCGCTCGACAAGCTGGCCGCGCGCATCCAGCAGGTCGGCAGCGACCTTGCCGGCCTCACTTTGCCGCTGAAGGACACCCAAAGCGCCGCGCACGACCTCGACAGCGCGGTCAAGGGCCTGCGGGAATCCGCCCTGCAGACCGTCGACGTGCTGGGCGAGACGCTGCCCGCCCGCACCGTGGAGGCGAGCCGCGCCGCCGAAACGCTGGCGGCCGAGTTGCGCGCGCTGGTGTCCGCAATCGACGACGCCCATGTGAAGGCCGCCGCCCTCGCCGACCCCATCGCCGAAAGCCGCGCCGCCATCGACACGGCGAGCGCCGCCTTCGCCGCCCAGCGCACCGCGATCGAGGCCGCCGGCCAGGCCCTCGTCGTCGAACTCACCCAGGCTCGAAGCCTGATCGGCGACGTCGAGGAGCAGACCCGCGACACCTCGCTGTCGGCCGCCACCCGCCTCGTCGAGGCGATGGCGCGGGTCCGCGAAGTCGCGACGCAGGCCACCGGCACCATGCGCGAAATGCTGGACGGCGTGCTCGCCGAAGCGCGGGACAGCCTGTCCGCCACTGCCGACCAGGCGATGAAGCGCAGCTTCGTCGAGCCCATCGCCGAGCAGGCGCGCGCGGCGGAAACGGCGGCAGCGGCGGCCGCCGAGCGCACGGCCGCCAGCATGGCAGCGCTTGCCGGCACGCTGAAGCTGCTGGAAGAGCGCGGCGCCGACCGCATGGGGGCGTTCGAAGCTGCGCTGCAGCAGGACCTGCTGGCAGCATCCGCCCTGCTGACGGAGCGGCTGTCGCTGGCCTCCGTCTCGATCGGGTCCGCGCTCGGCAAGCCGATGGAAGACGCCGACTGGGCGGCGTGGCGCAAGGGCGAGCGCGGCTTCTTCAACCGCCGCACGCTGGGATTGCTGGAGAAGCGCGAAGCCAGGGAGCTGAAAGCCCTGCTAGCGTCCGACCCGGTCCTCGCCCAATCCGCGCGGGACTACACCTCGGCGTTCGACGCGCTGGTCACCCGCTTCGAGGGCCCGGCGCCCGCACTGGCCGCAGCGCTGCAGGCCTCGGACCAGGGCCGCCTCGCGGCCGCCCTCAGCGAAGTGCTGTCCGGCTGACAGCTACAACAGCAAGGTCTCCAGGTCGCCCCGGGTGATCCACCCCATCTCCCAGTTCAGCAGGAACAGCCCGAACAGCCCAGCGGAGATCAGCGTCGTCCACAGGAATTTCCGCGGCATGGAAAGCCCGGCCGGCGCGCTCGGCGCCTGCCCGGGCACTTCGGCCTCGCCGGCTTCCACCGACGTCTTCACGCCATAGGGCAGCACCAGGAACAGGGTGAACACCCAGAACAGCAAATAGACGGCGAGCATCGAATACCAGGGCATGTCGGCCTCAAACCATGATAAGCTGGACTTCGGTGGGCGGCTTCTTCCCAGTCCACTGCCGCGCCACGCGCCGCACCGCCACCTTCACTTCATCCTCCAGCCGCCGCTTGTCCTGCGTGCCCACCTTCGTGAAGGCCGCTTCCGCCGCATCCGCCGCCTGCGCCAGAAACGCTTCCTCGTCTTCCTCCACCGGCACGCCGCGCGCAATCACGCGCGGGTCGGCCGCGAGCTTGCCATTGCGTCCCACCACCAGCGTCACCAGCATCAGCCCCGAATGCGCGAGCTTGCGCCGCATGTTGATGGTGGCGCCGTCCGCCGGCAGGATCACGTCGCCGTCCAGCACCAGCCGGCCATGCGCCTCGTGGCTGATGGTCTGCGGCTTCCCCGGCGCCAGCCGGATGCAGGCGCCGTTCACCGGCACGATGGCTTCCGGCACGCCCCAGCCCTTCGCCAGCCGCGCATGTTCTTCCATGTGCCGTCGTTCGCCGTGCACGGGCACGGAAATGCGCGGGCGGATCCAGCTGTACATTGCCTCCAGCTCGGGCTGTCCGGGGTGGCCCGACACATGCACATGCGCCTGCTTCTCACCGATGATCTCGATGCCGCGCGCGGCGAGCGCATTCTGCACCCGCCCGATCGCCATCTCGTTCCCCGGAATCTGCTTGGAGGAATAGACAACGAGGTCGCCCGCCTCCAGCCGGATCTGCGGGTGGCTGCCGTCGGCAATGCGCGCCAGCGCCGCCTGCGGCTCGCCCTGCGTCCCCGTCACCACGATCAGGAGGGATTCCGGCCGCGCACCGGCTGCCTGCTCCCAGCTGATGCTGTCCGGAAACTCCTTCAGATAGCCGGTCGCCTTCGCCACCTGGATGATCCGCTCCAGTGAGCGCCCGGCAACCACCAGCTTGCGGCCCGTTGCCTTGGCAACCTCGCCCAGCGTGTGCAGCCGTGTCGCATTGGAGGCAAAGGTGGTCACTACCACCCGCCCCTGCTTGCGGCTCTTCACCAGCTTCATCAGCCCGTCGAACACCTGCGATTCGGACCCCGACGGCTCGGTGTTGAACACATTGGTGGAATCGCCGATCAGCGCCAGCGTTCCCTTGCCCCCATTGTCGCCGATGGCGCGCAGCTCGTCGGCCGAGGCCGGGTCCCCCAGGATGGGCTTCGCGTCCAGCTTCCAGTCCCCGGTGTGGAACAGCCGCCCGAACGGCGTGTCGATCACCAGCGCATTGCCCTCGGGGATGGAGTGCGCCAGCGCCACATATTGCGCCCTGAAGACGCCCAGCTTCACCGTGCCGCCCATCGGGATCACATGCAGCTTCACCTCCTTCGCCAGCCCCTCCTCCTCCAGCTTGCGCCGGATGAGCCCTGCCGTGAACGGCGTCGCATAGAGCGGCACGCCGAGGTCGGCGGCGAGATAGGGAATGGCGCCGATATGGTCCTCGTGGCCGTGCGTCAGGATGATCCCCAGCAGATCCTCGCGCCGGTCCTCGATGAACTGCAGGTCGGGCAGCACCAGCTCCACGCCGGGCAGGCTGGGGTCGGCAAAGGTCATGCCGAGGTCGCACATGATCCACTTGCCGCGGCAGCCGTATAAATTCACGTTCATGCCGATCTCTCCCGAACCGCCGAGCGGCAGGAAGATCAGCTCATCACCAGGGGTCAACTCGTCATACCTTCGTGGTTGCGCGCATCAGTGCGCCGCTTCGGTTTCGCGCGTGGATGCGCAGCAGCCCCTTGATCGTCAGATCGGGGTTGACATGAGAGATAGTCATTGTGTGCCGGCCGAACAATGCGGCGAGTCCGCCCGTCGCGATGACCGTCACCTCGCCGCCGATCTCGTCGGTCAGCCGCCTGACCAACCCTTCGATCAGCCCGACATAGCCCCAGAACACGCCCGACTGCATGGCGTGCACGGTGCCCTTGCCGATCACGCCCAGCCCCGGCCCCGGCGGCTCCACGGCAATGCGCGGCAGGCGCGCGGCCGCGCGATAAAGCGCGTCCATCGAAAGATTGATGCCCGGCGCAATCACGCCCCCCTCATAGCCGCCTTCAGCCGACACGATGTCGAACGTCGTCGCTGTCCCGAAATCGATGATGATGAGGTTGCCCGGCCACTCCGCGTGCGCGGCCACCGCGTTCACGATCCGGTCGGCGCCGACTTCCGCCGGGTTGGGCAAGTTCACGGCCATGCCATAGTCGACATCGGGCGTGCCGACGACCATCGCCTCCACGCCCACATATTTCCGCGCGAGACCGCGCAGGTTGAACAGCGTCTGCGGCACCACGCTCGCGATGATCACGTCGTGGATGTCGGCGCGCGTCACACCCTCCATCTCGATCAGCTGGTTCAGCCAGACGGCATATTCATCCGCCGTGCGCCGTGCATCCGTCGCCATCCGCCAGCGCCAGCGGATTTCACCGCCGTCGACAATCGCAAAGACAATATTGGTGTTCCCGACATCGATCGCGAGCAGCATCAGCCCTCCCTCGGCCCGTGGTGCACTGGCGGCGCGACCTGCCACACATCGCCCGCATGGATGCGATGCATCACCCCGTCGTCCGCGTCCAGCAGCAAGGCGCCATCGTCGGCCAGGTCGCGGAACCGTCCGGCCACCCGCTGACCCCCGCTCGTCACCCACAACGGCGTGCCCGGCGGGTGCGCCCGCGCAAGCCAGTCCGCCCGGACTGCGCCGAAGCCGGCGGCGCGCCACATCCGGCGGCGCGCGGAAAAGGCGGTTGCCAGCTGCTCCAGAAACGCGCCCGGCCGCGCCTCCACACCGATGTCCGCCAGCGAGATGGTCGCCCTGTCCGGCAGTTCGGGCGCCGCCGCCAGATTGACCCCCACACCCAGCACCAGCACGTCAGCTTCCCGCTCGAGCAGGATGCCCGACAGCTTGGCGTCGTCCAGCAACAGGTCGTTCGGCCATTTCAGCTGCAACCGCGCCGGCGCCACAATACCGGCCACCACATCATGCAAGGCCAGCGCCGCCACAAAGCCCAACTCGGCGGCATTGCCCTCGCCTTCCTGCGGCCGGATCAAACAACTCGCAGCCAGATTGCCCGTCGGCATCTGCCAGGCCCGCCCCATCCGGCCGCGCCCCGCCGTCTGCCGGTCCGCATGCACCCACTGGCCGTCGCCGAACTGCCGCGCATTGGTGCGCAGCCAGTCGCTGGTCGACCCGACTTCTTCCAGGTGAAGGATCAGAACAAAAGCCCTGGCAAATGCCTGTCCTAGAACAGGCTGGTCGCAGCCAGCCGCGTCGCTTCGGTCAACGGCCCCAGCAGCAGGAACCCGACCGGCGAGCAGAAAACCGCCGCCGCGGCCATCAGCCCGGTGTTCACAACCGCCCCGCCCTGCCCCGCAACAACCACGCCAGCCGGCGGATCAAAGAACAGGATCTTCACGATGCGCAGATAGTAATAGGCCGCCACCACGCTCGCCAGTACGCCCAGCACTGCGAGCAGCCACAAATTCGCATCCACGGCCGCGTTGAACACCGCAAGTTTCGCCATGAACCCGAACAGCGGCGGCAGCCCCGCGAGCGACAGCATGAAAATGCTGAGCGCCGTCGCCAGCCATGGCCGGCTCCCCGCCAGCCCGGCAAGATCGTCCAGCGTCTCCACCGCCCGCCCGTCCGCGTCGGCCAGCGCCAGCACGCACAGGAAGGCCCCCAGCGTCATCACCAGGTAGATGGCAAGATACAGCAGCACGGCAGACGCCCCCGCCGCCGTCGCCGCGGCCAGCCCGATCAGCACGAAGCCGATATTGTTGATGCTGGAATAGGCCAGCAGCCGCTTGATGTTGGTCTGCCCGATCGCGCCCACCGCCCCCAGGAACATGGACGCAATCGCCATGAAGATCACGAGCTGCCGCCAGTCCGCCACCATGCCCGAAAAAGCATCCAGCGCGACCCGCAGGAACAGCCCCATCGCCGCCACCTTGGGCGCCGACGCGAAGAAGGCGGCAACCGGCGTCGGCGCGCCTTCGTAGACATCGGGCGTCCACATGTGGAACGGCACGGCCGACACCTTGAAGGCAAGCCCCGCGATCACGAACACCAGCCCGAACAGGGCGCCCATGTTGCGCCCGCCGGCTTCGCCTTCAAGCGACGGATTGGCGCCTGCCGACAGCCCGGCCGCGATCGCAGTAAAATCGGTCGACCCCACGAAGCCGTACACCAGCGAAATCCCGTAGAGTAGAAGCCCGGAACTGAGCGCACCCAGCACGAAATACTTCAGCCCGGCTTCCATCGAGCGCTCCTCGTCGCGGTGAAACGCCGCCAGCACATAGGCCGAAAGGCTCATCAGCTCGAGCCCGACATAGAGCGTCAGCAGGTTGTTCGCCGACACCATCACACACATGCCAAGCGTCGCCAGCACGATCAGCACCGGATACTCGAAGCGGTTCGCCTTCACGCGCTCCATATAGGGAATGGCGAGCAACACCGAGGCCGCCGCCCCAACCAGGATCAGGATTTTCAGGAAGGCCGACAGCCCGTCCGCCACATAGAGGTCGTTCCAGGCCAGCACGCGGTCGGGGCTCGCGGCCAGCACCGTGAACCCGGCCATGCCGAACAGGATCACCGCGCCCCAGCTCAGCCCCCGCAGCGCCCCGTCACCGCGGAACACGCCGAGCATCAGCAGCACCAGCGCACCGGCCGCCAGCACCACCTCGGCCCCGCCCACCGCAAGCGATTGCGCAAGATCGGTCATCGGGCAGCACTTTCAGAAACAGACGCCATCAGCCCGGGCGAGGCAGGTTTCAGCGGGGAATCGGGGGTCGCGTAGGGTGTCTGCGGCGCATCCGCCCGGTCCAGCCGCGCCATCAGGCTTGCAACCGGCGCTTTCAAGGGTGCCAGGAAGGGCTTGGGATACACCCCCATCCAGAGCGCCACGAGCGCCAGCGGCACCATCACGCTCCACTCCCGCACGGTCATGTCGGGCATGGCGGCCGCATCGGCATTCTTCTGCGCGCCGAACATCACTCGCGCGAACAGCCACAGCATATAGGCAGCACCAAGGATCACCCCTGTCGCCATCACGAAGGCAACCCAGGTGTCGGCCTTGAAGATGCCGGTCAGCGCCAGGAACTCGCCGACAAACCCCGACGTGCCCGGCAGCGCGATCGACGCCATGGTGAAGATCAGGAAGAACACGGCATAGCGCGGCATGTTGGTGGTGACGCCGCCATAGCGGTCGATGTCGCGCGTGTGCAGCCGGTCGTAGATGACGCCCACGCAGAAGAAGAGCGCGGCCGACACCACCCCGTGCGACAGCATCACCACCACTGCGCCCTCCACACCCTGCGTGTTGAAGGCGAACAGCCCGGCGGTCACGAAGGCCATGTGCGCCACCGACGAATAGGCAATCAGCTTCTTCATGTCCGCCTGCACCAGCGCCACAAGCGAGGTGTAGACAACGGCGATCATCGACAGCGCGAAGACGATCCACATATGCGCAACGCTCGCCTCGGGGAACATCGGAAGCGAAAAGCGGATGAAGCCATAGCCGCCCATCTTCAGCAGCACGCCGGCGAGAATCATGGAGCCCGCCGTCGGCGCTTCCACATGGGCGTCGGGCAGCCAGGTGTGCACCGGCCACATCGGCATCTTCACGGCAAAACTGGCGAAGAAGGCGGCCCACAGCCAGGATTGCGCCTTCACCGGGAAATCATGCGCCATCAGCGCCGGGATGTCGGTGGTGCCCGCTTCGGCTGCCATCCACAGCATCGCCAGCAGCATCAACACCGAGCCCAGCAGGGTGTAGAGGAAGAATTTGTAGCTGGCATAGATCCGCCGCTTGCCGCCCCAGATGCCGATGATGAGGTACATCGGGATGAGGCCGGCCTCGAAGAAGATATAGAAGAGGAACAGGTCGAGGCTGGCGAAGACGCCGATCATCAGCGCCTCCATGGCCAGGAAGGCCGCGATATACTCCGGCACCCGCGTCTTCACGCTCTCCCAGCCGGCCAGGATGCAGAGCGGCATCAGGAACACCGACAGCAGGATCAGCACCAGGCTGATCCCGTCGATCCCCAGATGCCAGCTGAACAGCCCGCCGAACAGCTCGGCGCGCTCGGTGAACTGGAAGGCGGCGGTCGAACTGTCGAACCGCGCCCACAGCACGAGACCAAGCGCAAAAAGCACCACCGTCGTAGCAAGCCCGATCAACCGCGCGATCCGCGCCTTGGCCGCTTCGTCTCCGGGCAGGAACAGCACGACGAGCGCCAGCGCGAGCGGCAGCAGGATCATCACTGAGAGCATCAACGCACCATGAACCAGGTAGCAAAGGCAGCCACGCCCATCAGCATCACCAGCGCGTAGGAATAGACCAGCCCCGATTGCAGCCGCTTCGCCACCCCCGCGCCCGACACCACCACGCCGGACATGCCGTCCGGGCCGAAGCGGTCGATGAGCCCCGCGTCGCCGCGCTGCCAGAACAGCCGCCCCAGCGCCTTCGCCGGCTTCACGAAGACAAGGTCATACAGCTCGTCGAAGTACCATTTATTGTACAAGAAGGCGTGCAGATGCTTCCACTGCGCCTTGAACAGGTCGGAAAACCCCGGGTTGCGGATATAGACCAGCCAGGCAATCAGCAGCCCCACGGCCATCACGATCACGGGCGCCCAGTACACCAGCCCCGGCACATGGTGCAGGCGCTCGTAGAAGGCCGCATCGTGCACGATGGTACCACGCCAGAAGGCCGTCTCCCCGCCCACGAACAGGTCGTTGAAGATGGCGCCCGCAAACAGCGCGCCCAGCGCCAGCAGCCCCAGCGGCACCAGCATCGAGAGCGGGCTTTCGTGCGGATGATAGCCCGCCGTGCCGTCGCCGGGGTCCTTCAGATGGTCATGATGCGCGGCATGCTGGATATGCTCCGACTGCTCCCAGCGCGGCTTCGTGAAGAAGGTCTTGAAGATCAACCGCCACGAATAGAAACTCGTCAGCAGCGACGCCGTGATGCCCACAAAAAAGGCCGTCCGCCCCGCCTCGCTTCCGCTTTCCCACGCCGCGAACAGCACGCTGTCCTTCGAGAAATAGCCCGAGGTGTAGTTAACCCCGGTGATCGCCACCGTCCCCACCACCATCGCCGCGAAGGTCAGCGGGATGGACTTCCGCAAGCCGCCGTAGAAGCGCATGTCCTGCTCATGGTGCATTGCGTGGATCACGCTCCCGGCGCCCAGGAACAGCAGCGCCTTGAAGAAGGCGTGCGTGAACAGATGGAACATCGCCGCGCCATAGGCGCCGACGCCGGCCGCAAAGAACATGAAGCCCAGCTGCGAACAGGTGGAATAGGCGATCACCCGCTTGATGTCGTTCTGGGTGGTCGCAACCGTTGCCGCGAAAATCGCCGTGAACGCCCCCACATAGGTGACCACCGTCGACGCCGTCACCGACGCTTCGAACAAGGGCGACATCCGGCACACCAGGAACACGCCGGCCGTCACCATGGTCGCCGCATGGATCAGCGCCGACACTGGCGTCGGCCCCTCCATCGCGTCCGGCAGCCATGTGTGCAGCGGCACCTGCGCGGACTTTCCCATCGCGCCCACGAACAGCAGCAGCGCCAGGCAGGTGATGGCATCCACCGACGACCCGAGGAAGGTGAACGTGGCACCTTCCGCCCCGGCCACCCCGTTCAGGATCGCATCCAGGTCCACCGTCCCGAACAGCATGAACAGCCCGAAGATGCCCAGCATGAAGCCGAAATCGCCCACCCGGTTCACCACGAACGCCTTGATGGCAGCCGCCCAGGCGCTCGGCTTCTTGTACCAGAAGCCGATCAGCAGGTAGCTCGCCAGCCCCACGCCCTCCCAGCCGAAGAACATCTGCACCAGGTTGTCGGCAGTCACCAGCATCAGCATGGCGAAGGTGAACAGCGAGAGATAGGCGAAGAAGCGCGGCTGGTCCGGGTCCTCCTCCATATAGCCCCAGCTGTACAGGTGCACGAGCGCCGAGACCGAGGTGATGACGACCAGCATCACGCCCGTCAGCATGTCCACCTTCAAGGTCCAGTTCACCACCAGGTCGCCGCTGGTGAACCACTCGGCCACCACCACGTCCTGCGCCGGCGCCCCGCCGATGAGCCCGATGAAAATCACCCAGCTGAGCGCGGCCGACACGAACAGCGCGCCCGTCGTCACCAGCTTCGCGGCGAAATTGCCGATGGCGCGGTTGCCGATGCCGGCCACCAGGAACGCCACGAGCGGCAGGAACACGAGCAGCTGGATCATCCGCGCATCTGCCGCACATCGTCCACGGCAATCGTGCCGCGGTTGCGGAAATAGATGACGAGAATGGCAAGCCCGATCGCTGCCTCGGCCGCCGCCACCGTCAGCACGAACATCGCAAACACCTGCCCCACCATGTCCCCCAGGAAGATCGAGAAGGCGACGAAATTGATGTTCACCGCCAGCAGGATCAGCTCCACCGACATCAGGATCACGATGATGTTCTTGCGGTTGATGAAGATGCCCAGCACGCCCAACGTGAACAGGATCGCACCCACGACCAGATAATGGCCGATGCCGATCATGATTTCACGCCCGCGTCTTGTCTGGTCGGCTGCACGCCTCCGGCTGTGTCCACACCCGCACCCACCACCGGCCGCGTTATCGTCACCGCACTCTTCGGCGTCCGCGCGTTCTGCTTGCCCACATCCTGCCGCTTCACGCCGGCCCGCTGCCGCAGCGTCAGCACGATCGCGCCCACCATCGCCGTCAGCAGGATCATGCCCGCCATCTGGAAAATGAACACATAGTCCGTGTAGAGGATGGTCCCGATGGCTTCCGTGTTGGAAAGCCGCACGCCCGGGGCCGGCGCCGCCCGCGCCTGCACGGCAAGGTCGCCGAAGGCCCACGCCGCCCCCACGAACACCAGCTCGATTGCCAGCACCAGCCCCAGGATGAGCCCGAACGGCAGATAGCGCGCAAACCCGGCCCGCATCGAGGAGAAATCGATGTCCAGCATCATCACCACGAACAGGAACAGCACCG
>JAESGX010000361.1_pt1 | contig 19363 bp, 17 predicted proteins | sample 9269801 | NCBI WGS metagenome assembly JAESGX01 (sample SAMN16773122, study PRJNA677054) | algae metagenome | isolation source: Pleurocapsa minor GSE-CHR-MK-17-07R and co-occurring heterotrophs from wet... | place: USA: Lower Calf Creek Falls, Grand Staircase Escalante National Monument, UT ... | reverse complement strand
CCGGCGGCGCCACCCCACCCCGGCGACCTGCGGTCGCCGACCCTCCCCCTCCAGGGGAGGGTGGGGCCCACAAAGTGATCTTCATCACAAATCCCCCCTCTCGAAGTCTATCTCCCCCTCTAAACCTGCAAACCGAACAAAAGTGACCATCGTCACGCCGCGAAATCTCGTCCGCTGGCATCGTCTGGACATGAGGAAACGGGGTCGAACGCGCCTCTCCTCAGTCAAGACGAACTCCAGCAGAGGACGACGAAGATGTTCACGAACACGTTCGATGTGACGATCGTCACGAAGACTGCCGCCGCGCTCGCTTTGTGCGCGACCGTCGCCGTCGGCGGCATCGCCGCCTCCACGTCCGAGGCCGAGGCCGGCCGCCGCCACCACCACTACTGGGGCGGCAACGCCGCCGCGGCCGGCGCCATCGGCTTCGCCGCCGGTGCGATCGTCGGCGGCGCGCTCGCCCAGCCTCGCTACTACTACGCCCCCGAGCCGCGCCCGGTGCGGGCCGGCCTGCGGCCGTGGTCGCGCAACTGGTACGAATACTGCGCCAATCGCTACCGCTCCTTCGATGCCCGCACTGGTACCTTCGTCGGCTATGATGGCCGCCGTCACTTCTGCCGCTGACGCGGTCGCGGTCTCGCGATGAGCCGCCTTCTCGAGCGCTTTCCGATTGGATGGAATCATCCAATCGATCAGAAATCGCTCCAGAATCAAAAGCTTGAGCATATCCTCGTCGCTCGGATCGGTTCGATCCGAGCAGGATATGCTCTAGGCGCTCCGCCCGATCAGGGCGCGACGCCGCAAGGCCCGGCTCCGCCGCGAGACGGCACCCGATCGCCAGCGCCCACCGTGGCGCGGGACGACGCGGGTGGGGGATCGGCGCAGGCCAGCCGCGGCGCAACCGCCGCACGGCCGCCCCCCCCCACCCGTGATCGCAGGCTCCGTGCGCCACCTCGTCTTCACCTGAGGGGAGGCTCGCATGCACTACGCCGTCAAAGATCACCGCATGAAACGCGGCAACAGCGCCGTCGACCACGCCGCCACGCCCAACAAGGGCGGCCCCATCACGCCGGAGGCGATCGTCCTGCACGACACCGCCGGCCGCCTCGACCACCGCTCGTCCGTCGACTGGCTGTGCAATCCGGTGGCGAAGGCCAGTGCCCACTTCGTCGTCGGCCGCGCCGGCGAGGTCGTGCAGCTCGCGCCGACCAACGTCTCGACCTGGCACGCCGGCGCCTCGAGCTTCAACGGCCGCTCGAACGTCAACGGCTTCTCGGTCGGCATCGAGATCGTCAACCCCGGCATCATGCAGGGCGCGCCCGGCAACGGCGCCCGCGCCTGGTTCGGCCAGGTCTTCCCGATCGGCGAGCACGGCATCGAGCACCGCGCCACGCCGCAGCACGGCGCCGGCCTGTGGATGCCCTACACCGAAGCCCAGATCGAGACGGTCGCCGCGCTCTGCCTCGCCCTCCGCGAGGCCTATCCGTCGATCGCCGCGCTCACCACCCACTGGGCGATCTCGCCCGGCCGCAAGGTCGACACCAACCCGCTGTTCCCGCTCGAAGCCGTCCGCGCCCGCGTCATGGGCCGGCAGGACGTGCCACTGCACGGCGACGACAACGACGCCGCCACCACCGTCGGCGTCAACTTGCGCCGCTGGCCGAGCCTCGCCGACAATGTCATCGAGGTGCTGGCGAAGGGCACGCGGGTCAGGGTGCTGCGCTCCGGCGTCTTCACCAACGGCGACGAGACGGCGCGCTGGTTCCTGGTCGCCACCGGCGACAACGAGGGCTGGGTGCACAGTACCTATCTCGACCTCGACTGAGATCGGCCGTCGGTGACGGCGGGCCGGCCCGAATAGCCGGCCCGAGTAGCCGTTCCGGGTCGTTGTTCCGAGTCGCCGGCCCGAACGCGTTTTTTTCGTGCGTCTGATCGAGGGGCTGCCCGGTCGCCGACCCGGCGACGGCCGTCCCGCAGCCGCCGCTCCGCGGCCTTGGACCCCCGCCGGGGGTCTCCGCCGGACGGCGAGGGCGAGGCATCCGCCTCGTCGAGGGGGAGGAAACGGTCATGGAAGCTCTGAAAGCCATCGTCGACAATGCGCCGGCGATCATCGGCGCGGCGAGCCAGTCGAGGTTCGGCATCGTCGCACTCGTCTGCCTGGTGTTCGCCGTGGCGACGATCGTCTATCTCGCCAGCACGCCGAAGACGTCGCCCTGGCTCGGCCTCGCGGCGCTGGCGCTCTTGATGTTCGGCACGCTCGGGCTGTCGGTGGTGTCCTTCTATGTCGGCGCGGACCGCGCCTTCAATCTCGCCGAGGCGCGCATCATCACCTTCAAGACGCCCTTCTACGACGCCACCACCCGCCGGTACCGGCTTCTCGACGCCACCATCACCCGCCTCGATGGAACGGTCTGGCGCGAGCTGCAGGAGCGGCCGGACGGCAACGCCGAGTTCCGTCACGTCATCAAGACGATCGAGCCGGACCGCATCGTCTTCGGCCGTGCGCCGAACGGCAACGGCCAGACCACCGACACCACCGAGCTCGCCGTCTACCTCGAAGATCGCGAGCTGTGCTTCCGGTCCGACCCGGACGCGAACACCTGGGAGTGCCCCTACGCGCTGGCCGCCATCCAGTAGGGCCTCTGCGAAGCGGAGGGGAGGGCGAAGCGCTCCGGCCGCTTCGCCCATCTGCTCGACGGCCGCCTTGCTTCGCCAGCGCAGCGGCAACTCTGGCCATGGTCCGCGGATGCGATGTAGAGATGGCCTCACAGGAGGCAATCGATGGCACAGCGGATGCTTGAAATTTGCGTTAAGCAGCAGAAGTTCTTCTCTCAGGTTGACGAGGATTTTTTCTTTTCATGGATACCAAAAATCAGTGATGCTGTGACATTTGAAGGCGTCCATGATGAGATATGGATCTATGTCCCTAGGTCGAGCCTACGTAAGACCGGCCTCCGGGAGTTGCTCGCCATGGCCTCAAGGTATAATTTTACTTTGGAAGATTTGAGATGTCTCAAAGGTATTAAGAAATACGATTGGATCTGGGACGAGAAGAAGTTCTGGTACCGGCACCTCTGATGCGTGGGGCAAGAAGGCACCATCGAAAATCCTGATGCCGATCTTCGGTCACTGATCACGCCCCCCGATCGCACGCCATCGCGCGACCCCGGCGGTGGCTCCCGACGATGGGAGTGCTTGCCGCCCCTGCCGGCGCCGTCTACGTCTGTCGCGATTGGTTGGCGTTTGCGAGAATCAGAAGGACCGTTGGAGATGCCGGACTCGACTGCCCGCGAGAAGCTTGTGCTGCCCATCCTCGGGCCGATCTACCGGCTGCTGTCCGGTCCCGCCGAGACGTTGTTGCGCGTCGTCTGCGGCGTCGCCCTCGTCGTGCACGGCGTGCCGAAGATCCTCGACCCGTTCGCCGCCTCCGGCATGGTCGAGAGCATCGGCTTCTGGCCCGGATGGTTGTGGTCGCCGGCGCTCGCCATCGGCGAGCTCGGCAGCGGCCTGCTGCTCCTCGTCGGCTTCCTGACGCGGCCGGCGGCGGTGGTCGCCACCATCATCCTGCTCGTCACCGTCTATTTCCACTGGATCCAGCTCGACCAGGGCTGGGCCGGCTCGGAGAAGTCGATCCTGTGGACGGCGGTGACCGTGTTCTTCGTCGTCAACGGCGCCCGCACGCTGTCGGTCGACCGCTTCCTCGGCCGCCATTTCTGACAGCCGGTAGCGCCGCGCGGGACAAGCCGCGCGGCGCGCGCCTCAGCGCACCAGAATGTTGCGGAACTGCCAGGGGTCCTCGTGGTCGAGGTCCTCGGGGAACAGGGCGCCGCGGCCGTCGAGCGGCGTCCAGTCGGTGTAGACGCCGACGACCGGGCCGAGATAGGGCCGCTGCACGTCGAGGCAGCGGGCGAAGTCCATCTCGTCGGCCTCGACAATGCCGGCTTCGGGGTTTTCCAGCGCCCACACCATGCCGGCAAGCACCGCCGAGGTGACCTGCATGCCGGTGGCGTTCTGGTAGGGGGCGAGCTCGCGCGCCGCTTCGATCTGCAGCTGCGAGCCGTACCAGTAGGCGTTCCTGGCGTGGCCGTAGAGCAGCACGCCGAGCTCGTCGCCGCCGTCGACGATCTCGTCCTCGGTGAGGATGTGCCAGGACGACTGCATCTTTCCGCCCGAGCCGAACATCTCGTGCAGCGACAGCACGGCGTCGTTCGACGGGTGGTAGGCGTAGTGGCAGGTCGGCCGGTAGACGACCTCGCCGCCCTCGCGCAGCGTGAAGTAGTCGGAGATCGAGATCGCCTCGTTGTGGGTGACGAGGAAGCCGAACTGCGGCCCGGGCGTCGGGCACCAGGTGCGCACGCGCGTGTCGGCGCCCGGCTGCATCAGGTAGATCGCCGCGCCGCAGCCGGTGTCGTGGGTGCGGCCGGTCTCCGGCATCCAGCGTTCGTGGGTGCCCCAGCCGAGCTCGGCCGGCTGCAGGCCCTCCGAGACGAAGCCCTCGACCGACCAGGTGTTGATGAACTTGTCGCGCGGCTTCGGGTTGCGCGCCCGCTGGGTGTCGCGCTCGGCGACGTGCACGCCCTTGACCCCGAGGTCGCGGGCGAGGCGCGCCCAGCCGTCCTTGTCGGTCGGCGTCGGGTCGCTGCGGCCGAGGTCGGCCGAGAGGTTGATGAGCGCCTGCTTGACGAACCACGACACCATGCCGGGGTTGGCGCCGCAGCACGACACCGCCGTCGGCCCGCCGGGGGAGCGCGCGCGGGCGTCCAGCACGCGCTGGCGCAGGGCGTAGTTGGAGCGTTCGCCGGGGCCCATCGACTTGTCGAAATAGAAGCCCTTCCAGGGCTCGGCGACAGTGTCGATGTAGAGCGCGCCGAGCTCGCGGCAGAGCTCCAGGATCGCCACCGACGAGACGTCCACCGAGAGGTTGACGCAGAAGCCACGCCCGCCGCCGGACGTGAGCAGTGGCGCGAGAAGCGCGCGGTAGTTGTCCTTCGTCACCTCGGCCTGGACGAAGCGCACGCCGTGGCGGTCGAGCAGCGCCTTGTGGCTGGCGTCGGGGTCGATCACCACCATGCGGCCGCGGTCATAGTCGAAGTGCCGCTCGATCAGGGGCAGCGTGCCGCGGCCGATCGAGCCGAAGCCGATCATCACGATCGGGCCGTCGATGCGGCCATAGGTGGTGTGTTCGCTCATCGCGGAGCCCCTTGTATTGGCAAGCCCGGGCCGCCTCGCGGCGGCGACGGCCGTTTCTGAAGGCTGTTCCATGACGGGTCAATGACGCAGCACCGTGGCACGCCGGGCTGCCGTGGCGTCGCAGGCCGGAACGGTCGGTGCCGCAGGGGCGTTGCCTGCGCACATCCGGCCATCCCGCCGGGTCCGACCTTCCCCGGAGACCGCCATGATCCGCTCGCGCCCGTTCGCCGCTTTCGCCGCCATCGCCTTGCTCGCCCTCGGCCTCGCCGCCTGCGACAACACCGTCCGCGGCGCCGGCAAGGACATCAACCAGACCGCCGACGCCGTCAGCGACACGGTGAACTGAGGCGGCTTTCGTCCCTCCCCTGCCAGGGGGAGGTTGTCGACGCGTGACTGTCCTCCCCCTGCCAGGGGGGAGGACAGCCTTCGCGCAGCGAAGGCAGGTGGGGGCCCGTCAATCCCAACGCAAACTTGAGTTCGGATTGACGAGCCCCACCCTGACCGCCTTCGGCGGTCTGTCCCTCCCCCTGGCAGGGGAGGGACGAGTGCTGCGGTCCGACCCTCCCGCAGGGAGAGGGTGGGAACCGTCCCCTACCCCCCGAACAGGCTCTTCAGGAAATCCCCGCCGCCCGCCTGGGGCAGCACGCGGCTGCCGGCGCGGGCCTCGCCGGCGCCGGTCGCGGCCGGCAGCTGCGGCATCACCGGCGACGGGCCGTCGACCGGGATCTGCGCCGCCGCGGCGACCGCCGCCGCCTGCGCCGCCTGGGCGCCCGGCAGCTCCGCCACCTGCATGCCGTCGTGGACGCGCGCCATCAGCTGGCCCCACAGCGCCGCCGGCAGCACGCCGCCCGTCGCCTTGGTCGGCTTGCCGTCGTCGTTGCCGAGCCAGATGCCCGCCGTGAAGTAGCCGGTGTAGCCGACGAACCAGGCATCGCGCAGGTCCTGGCTGGTGCCGGTCTTGCCGCCCGCCGGCCAGCCCGGGATGCGGGCGCGCTGCGCCGTGCCGGAGATCAGCGCCTCCGACAGCATCGCGTTCATCTGGCCGATCTGGGCGAGGTTGACCACCTGCCCGGGCCCGGAGCCGCGCTTTTCGTAGAGGAGCGTGCCGTCCTCCGTCTTGATGCGGCGGATGACGTGCGGCACCACGCCGTAGCCGCCGTTGGCGAACGGTGTGTAGGCGGCGGTGAGCTCGAGCAGCGTCACCTCCGAGGTGCCGAGCGCGATCGACAGGTTCGGGTTGAGCGCCGAGGCGATGCCGAGCCGGTGGGCGGTGTCGACCACCGAGATCGCGCCCACCTCGCTGCCGAGCTGCACCGCCACCGTGTTCAGCGAATTCGCTAAGGCCCGCTTCAGCGTCACCTCGCCATAGTTCTTGCGGGTGTAGTTCTCCGGCCGCCACTTGCCATAGGCGACCGGGCGGTCGACGCGCACCGTCTCCGGCGTCATGCCGTGCTCGAGCGCCGCGAGGTAGACGAACGGCTTGAACGCCGAGCCCGGCTGCCGGCGCGCCGTCACGGCCCGGTTGAACTGGCTCGCCTGGTAGTCGCGCCCGCCGACGAGGCCCTTCACCGCGCCGGCCCCGTCCATGACGACGACGGCACCCTGGCTGACGCGCAGCTTCTCGCCCTCGGCCGCGAGCCCGGTCTGCAGCACGTCCTCGGCGGCGCGCTGGATCGTGGTGTCGATGGTGGTCTCCACCACGATGTCCTCGGACACCTGGCCGACGAAGCCTGGAACGAGGTCCATCACCCAGTCGGCGACGTAGCCGGCGCTCGCCGCCACCTGGCGGTTGACGATGCGGGCAGGCTCGGCCAGCGCCTGCTGCAGCTGCGCGTCGGTGATGTAGCCTTCCTCGCGCATCGCGCCGAGGACGAGGGCGGCGCGGTCGCGCGCGGCCTGCAGGTCGTTCGTCGGCGCGTAGCGGGAGGGGGCCTTCAGGAGGCCGGCGATCATCGCGGCTTCCGCGATCGTCACGTCCCGCGCCGACTTGCCGAAATAGCGCCGCGCCGCCGCGTCGACGCCATAGGCGCCGGCGCCGAGATAGACGCGGTTCATGTACATCTCGAGGATGTCGTCCTTGGAGTGCTCCGCCTCCAGCCAGATCGAAAGCACCACTTCCTGCATCTTGCGCTCGATGGTGCGCGCCGGCTCGAGGAAGAGGTTCTTGGCGAGCTGCTGCGTCAGCGTCGAGCCGCCCTGGGTGGCGGCGCCGCTGCGGACGTTCACCACCATCGCCCGCGCGAGGCCGATCGGGTCGATGCCGAAGTGGCTGTAGAAGCGCCGGTCCTCGATCGCCATCACCGCCTGCGGCAGCGCCTTCGGCATCTCGGAAAGCGTCAGGGATTCGCCGCCGGTATCGCCGCGGTTGGCGATCGTCTCGCCGGTCTCCGAGACGATGCGCACGTTCGGCGGCCTGGCCGGCACCGCCCACTCCGACGTCGGCGGCAGCGTCAGGGCGTAGTAGCCGAGCACGCCGGCGAAGGCGACGACGCCCCAGACGGCGAGGATCAGCCCCCAGTAGACGCCGCCGCGAATGAGCCGGCCGGTGAGGCTGCGCTTCGGCGCGCGCCGGCGCGGCGAAGCGGTGCTGCTGCGTGTCGACGTCCTGGCCGCGGCCTTCGGCGCCGGCTTGGCGGCCTTCGCCGAGGGTGCGCGCGCCGCGGTGCGCTTCACGGGGGCTCGGGCCAGCGGCTCATCCTCCTCGAAGCCATCGTCGTCCGCGAACGCGCCGATGCGGTCGCGCCGGTCGAGGCTCAGCCCGTCGCGCGTCTTGCCCGCGTTGCCGAAGCTCGGCTCGCGGCGCTCGCCGCCGCCCTCAGATCGCGCCATCCGCAGCCGGTTCCTCTCGCCCGTTGCCAGGGAGGACGGGGAGTCCACTGTCGATGTGGCGATTTAACGATCGATGAAACCGATGCGGACAATTGCGGGTATATCCGGGGTTGGACGGGACAGGACGGGCGCGGCGGCAAACCTTGCTGCCGCCCGGATCGCCGCGGACGCTGCGGCGGAGACGAGGGAGGTCGGCGTGACGGGGGCTCGAGACGACCCGGCGACGGCCGGCTTCTATGACGGCGTTCCCGTCGTGTCGGGCTTCGGCGACCTCGCCGACCCGGGCCGCTACCGGCCGCTGCCCGACGACTGGACGGTCGCCGTCAGCGACGTCGTCGACTCCACCGGGGCCGTCGCCGCCGGCCGTGCGAAGGCGGTCAACACCGCCGGCGCCGCCGCCATCGCCGCCGTCTCCAACGCGCTCGCCGGCCGCGCCTTCCCGTTCGTCTTCGCCGGCGACGGCGCAGCACTCGCCGTCGGTCCGGACGATGCCGCCGCCGTCGCCGAGGCCCTCGCCGCCACCGCCGTCTGGTGCCGCGAGGAGCTCGAGCTCGGCCTGCGCGTCGCAACCGTCTCCGTCGCCGAAATCCGCGAGGGCGGCCGCGACGTCCGCGTCGCCCGCTTCGCGCCGTCGCCCGACATCGACTACGCGATGTTCGACGGCGGCGGCATCGCCTGGGCGGAGCGGCGCCTGAAGGACGGCAGCCTCGCCTTGCCGCCGGCGCCGCCCGGCACGCGCCCGAACCTCGACGGCCTCACCTGCCGCTGGAACGAGATCCCCGCCCAACACGGCGTCGTGCTGTCGCTGATCGCCACCCCCGTCGCCGGCGGTGAGATGCAGGAGGTCTCGGCCGCCTTCCGCCGTCTCGTCGCCGACGTCCTCGCCCTCACCGACGAGGCGCCGGCCGCCGGCCGGCCGGTGCCGCGCGACGGGCCGGGCATCGGCTGGCCGCCGGCGGGCTTCGAGCTCGAGGTGCGCGCCTCCCGGCCGAAGGGGGCATCGCGGGCGCTTCACCGCCTGAAGGTCGGAGCGGCGACCCTGTTCGCCTACGTGCTGTTCCGCTTCGGCATCCGCATCGGCCCCTTCGACCCCGCCGCCTACCGCCGCTCGCTGGTCGAGAACACCGACTTCCGCAAGTACGAGGACGGGCTGATGATGACGATCGACTGCACGCCGGCGGTCGCCGACCGCATCGTCGCCCGCCTCGACCGCGCCGTCGCCGAGGGCGTCGCCCGCGCCGGCGCGCATCGCCAGGGCTCGGCGCTGATGACCTGCTTCGTGCCGTCGCCGCTCCGGTCCGACCACGTCCACTTCGTCGACGGCGCCGGCGGCGGCTACGCGGCGGCGGCGCAGCAGCTGAAGGCCCTGCCGCTCCGCCCGACCACCGCCACGGCCTGAGGCCGCTTCTCCCGCCCCCTGTGCCGCCTCCCGACTTTCCTCGCCGCCGCCGCGGTGGCATGGTCCGGCCCATGTCGGACGCACCCCCCCCAGCCGAACCCCAATCGCCCGGATCGCAGCCGGTCGGAGCAAAGCCCTTGGGCCCCGGCGACCGCCTGTTCCTGGTCGACGGCTCCTCCTTCGTCTTCCGCGCCTACTTCCAGTCGATGAACCAGGACCGGAAGTACAACTACCGCTCCGACGGCCTGCCGACCGGTGCGGTCAGGCTGTTCTGCACCAAGCTCTTGCAGTTCCTGCGCGAGGGGGCGGCCGGCGTCGTGCCGACCCACCTCGCCATTATCTTCGACAAGTCCGAGAAGACGTTCCGCAACGACCTCTACGACGGCTACAAGGCGCACCGGCCGGAGCCGCCGGCCGACCTTGTGCCGCAGTTCCCGCTGATGCGCGCCGCCGTCGAGGCGTTCGGGCTGTCGCCGATCGAGATGGGCGGCTACGAGGCCGACGACCTCATCGCCACCTACGCGAAGGAAGCCCGTGCCGTCGGCGCCGAGACGCTGATCGTCTCCGCCGACAAGGACCTGATGCAGCTGATCGGGCCGGGCGTGTCGATGTACGACCCGGCGTCCGGCGATTCGAAGAAGGGCTCCTTCCGCGCCGAGCGCTTCATCGGCGTGCCGGAGGTGCTCGAGTACTTCGGCGTGCCGCCGGAGAAGGTGGTCGACGTGCAGTCGCTCGCCGGCGACGCCACCGACAACGTCCCGGGCGTGCCCGGCATCGGCATCAAGACCGCCGCCACCCTCATCAACGAGTACGGCGACCTCGACACGCTGCTTTCCCGCGCCGGCGAGATCAAGCAGCCGAAGCGGCGCGAGGCGCTGATCGCCAACGCCGACAAGGCGCGGTTGTCGCGCCAGCTCGTGCAGCTCGACGACAACGCGCCGCTGCCGGTCCCCGCCGCCGACCTGGCGGTGGTGCCGCTCGATGCGAAGCACCTCGTCGCCTTCCTGAAGGGCCTCGAGTTCACCTCCATCACGCGCCGCGTCGGCGAGCTCTACGCGGTCGACGCCGGCGCCATCGAGCCGGCGATCGTCAGGGTGCCGGGCTTCCCGCCCGAGCCCGATCCGTCCGCCGAGGGTTCGTTCGCCGGCGGCGTTGCACCCGAGACGGCCGCCTCGCCACCCGCCGACGGCGCCACGCCGGCCGACCTCGTCGCGAGCCGCCGCGGCAGCGCCATGGCGGTCGCCGTCGACACCTCCGCCTACGAGACCGTCGGCAGCCTCGAGCGGCTCGATGCCTGGGTCGCGGAAGCTCGCGCGCGCGGCCTCGTCGCCTTCGACACCGAGACCACCTCCCTCGACCCGATGCAGGCCGATCTCGTCGGCGTGTCGCTGGCGCTGGAGCCGGGGCGGGCCTGCTACATTCCGATCGGCCACCGGGCGGCGACCGATCTCTTCGAGGGCGGCGGGCTCCATCCCGGCCAGCTGCCGATCGCCGACGTGCTCGCCCGCCTGAAGCCGCTGATGGAGGATCCGGCGGTCCTCAAGGTGGCGCAGAACCTGAAGTTCGACGCCCTCATGCTCGCCCGCTACGGCGTCGCCACGGCGCCGGCCGACGACACCATGCTGATGTCCTATGCGCTGGACGCCGGGCGCGGCAATCACGGCATGGACGAGCTCTCCGAGCGCCACCTCGGCCACAAGCCGATCGCCTTCAAGGAGGTCGCCGGCTCCGGCAAGGGGGCGATCACCTTCGACGCCGTGCCGATCGACCGTGCCACCGCCTATGCGGCGGAGGACGCCGACGTGACGCTGCGGCTCTGGCTGATCTTCAAGGCGCGGCTGCCGGCCGAACAGATGACCACCGTCTACGAGACGCTGGAGCGGCCGCTGTCGGCCGTGCTCGCCCGCATGGAGCGGCGCGGCATCTCGATCGACCGGCAGATCCTGTCGCGGCTGTCCGGCGAGTTCGCCCAGGTGATGGCGCGGGTCGAATCCGAGATCGCCGAGATCGCCGGCGAGCCCTTCAATGTCGGCTCGCCGAAGCAGCTCGGCGACATCCTGTTCGGCAAGATGGGGCTGCCCGGCGGCCGCAAGACCAAGACCGGCGCCTGGGCGACCGGCGCCGACGTGCTGGAGGAGCTCGCCGACCAGGGCCTGCCGCTGCCGAAGAAGATCCTCGAGTGGCGCCAGCTGGCGAAACTCAAGTCCACCTACACCGACGCGCTGCCGACCTACGTCAACCCGGAGACGGGCCGCGTCCACACCTCGTTCGCGATGGCGGCCACCACCACCGGCCGGCTCTCCTCGTCGGAGCCGAACCTGCAGAACATCCCGGTCCGCACCGAGGAGGGGCGCAAGATCCGCACCGCCTTCGTGGCGCCGCCGGGCCGCAAGCTGCTCTCGGCCGACTACAGCCAGATCGAATTGCGCGTGCTCGCCCACATCGCCGACATCCCGCAGCTCCGCCAGGCCTTCGCCGACGGGCTCGACATCCACGCGATGACGGCGTCGGAAATGTTCGGCGTGCCGATCGCCGGCATGGACCCGATGGTCCGCCGCCGCGCCAAGGCGATCAATTTCGGCATCATCTACGGCATCTCGGCCTTTGGGCTGGCAAACCAGCTCGGCATCGGCCGCGAGGAGGCGGGCGCCTATATCCGCAAATACTTCGAGCGCTTCCCCGGCATCCGCGACTACATGGATTCGACCCGGGCCTTCGTGCGGGCGAACGGCTTCGTGACGACGCTGTTCGGCCGCAAGGCGCACTATCCGGAGATCGACAGCCCGAACCCGTCGATGCGCGCCTTCCTCGAGCGCGCCGCCATCAACGCCCCGATCCAGGGCTCCGCCGCCGACATCATCCGCCGCGCCATGGTCCGCATGGACGCCGCGCTGGAAAAGGCCGGCCTCTCGGCCCTGATGCTGCTGCAGGTGCACGACGAACTCGTCTTCGAACTCCCCGAAGACGAGGTCGCTGCGACGATCCCGGTCGTGACGGCTGTGATGGAAGACGCGGCCGAGCCGGCCGTGCAGATGCGCGTGCCGCTGAAGGTCGACGCCAGGGCCGCGGGCAACTGGGACGAGGCGCACTGAGGGGGGCGGGGAGAGGGGAGACGCTGATGGGGGCGACGCTCGCTCCGCCGTCGTGTTTCCTCCGCCTTCGCCTCCCTCTCTCCGTCATCGCCCGGCTTGACCGGGCGATCCATCCGGACTGCGAGCGCCCGATCTGTGATGGATCACCCGGTCAAGCCGGGTGATGACGGATCGAGGCGTAGGTTGGCCGGGAATGACCGCGACGAAAGGGTGAAACCCCCTCACGTCAGCGGGATCATCACCGTTTCGCGATAGGCCTTCCGCTCCGTCAGGCGCTGGTACCAGGCCTCGACGCGCGGCAGCGACGGGCGCTCGATCGGCAGGTTGAAGTAGCCGTAGGCCGCGCAGCCGAGCGGGATGTCGCCGATCGTCAGCTCCTCGCCGCCGAGGAAGGGCCGGTCGGCGAGCGCCGTCTCGATGATGGCGAGCAGCTTGCCGCACTCGGCGGCAGCATTGGCGATGGCGGCGGGGTCGCGCTTCTCCGGCGGCAGCCGCACGAGCGGCAGGAAGACCTGGCCGAACGGACCGGCGAAGCTCGTCGACGACCAGTCCATCCAGCGGTCGGCGAGGCCGCGGGCGGCCGGGTCGGTCGGCCACAGGCCGCCGGCGCCGTGCTTGGCCGCGAGGTAGCGGACGATGGCGTTCGATTCCCACAGGATGTAGCCGTCGTCGTCGATGGTCGGTACCTTGCCGTTCGGGTTCATCGAGCGGTAGCCGGCCTCGCCGACGATGCCGAAGGCGCCGCCGGCGTCGATCCGCTCGTGGGCGAGGCCGAGCTCGCCGACGCACCACATCACCTTCTTGACGTTGACCGAGTTCGACCGGCCCCAGATCTTCAGCATGGTTTCCTCACCGTCCCGTCGAGCCGAACCCGCCGGCGCCGCGCGCCGTCGCGTCGAGCTCTGTTGCTTCTTCGACAGTCACCGTCGTCACGGGCGCCACGACGAGCTGCGCGATGCGCAGGCCGCGTGTGATCGTGAACGGCTCGGCGCCGTGGTTGATCAGGATCACCTGCACCTCGCCGCGATAGTCGGCGTCGATGGTGCCCGGCGCGTTCAAGACCGTCACGCCGTGCTTGTCGGCGAGGCCCGAGCGCGGCCGCACCTGGCCCTCGTGACCTGTTGGAATCGCGATCGAAAATCCCGTCGGCACGCGCACGCGACCGCCGGGCGGGAGCACCGTAGGCTGACCGTCGGTGACGGCGGCCATCAGGTCGATGCCGGCGGCGGCGCCGGTGGCGGCGGACGGCAGCGGCAGTCCGGCGCCGTGGGGCAGACGGAGAACTTTCAGGGGAATCAACGACACCAGGCCTTCTTGGCGGGTGGTTTCGACGGGCGTTTCGGTGCACCGCCGACCGGCGTCGGTGGCGGGACATTTTCGCCAGCCGTTTCAACGAGTTGGTCTGTCAGCATGGCGGCGATCCGCTGCACGAGATTGACCGCCACCGCGGCCTTGGTCATTGATGGCCACGCTTCCGTGCCGTCGGCGGACACCACGGTGACGGTGTTGTCGCCGCCGCCCATGATGCCGGTCTCGGGGCGGACGTCGTTGGCGACGATCAGGTCGCAGCGCTTTTTCGCGAGCTTTTTCAGTGCGTTGGCGACGACGTCGTCGGTCTCGGCGGCGAAGCCGACGACGACGCGCGGCCGTGCCGTGGCGGGCAGCGCCGAGACGGTGGCGAGGATGTCGGGGTTTTCAACCAGCGTCAGCGCCGGCGGCCGGCCGGAGCCGTCCTTCTTGATCTTTGATCTCTGATCATGATCGACCCGCCAGTCGGCGACGGCGGCGGTCATCACGGCGACGTCGGCCGGCAGCGCCGCCTGGACCGCCGCGAGCATTTCCCGCGCGGTCTCGACCTTCACCACGGTGACGCCCTTCGGATCCGGCAGGGCGACCGGACCGGAGACGAGCACCACCTCCGCCCCGGCCTTCGCGGCGGCGGCGGCGATGGCGTGGCCCTGCTGGCCGGAGGAGCGGTTGGCGATATAGCGGACAGGGTCGATCGGCTCGTGCGTCGGCCCCGAGGTGACGACGACGCGCCGGCCGGCCAGCGGGCGATCATCCAAGCCGGTGCCGGTGTGAGCGAAATGGCGCTCGACGGCGGCGACGATCTCGTCCGGCTCGGCCAGCCGGCCGGGTCCGAACTCGTTGCACGCCATCACCCCCTCGTTCGGCCCCACGAAGGTGACGCCATCAGCGGTCAGCGTCGCCACCGAGCGCTGCGTGGCGGGGTGAAGCCACATGCGGACGTTCATCGCCGGGGCGACGAGCACCGGCTTGTCGGTCGCGAGCAGGACGGTGGTGGCGAGGTCGTCGGCGAGGCCTGCGGCCATGCGAGCCAAGAGGTTGGCGGTGGCCGGCGCGACGACGACGAGATCGGCCGAGCGCGACAGCACGATGTGCCCCATCTCGGCCTCGGAGGTGAGGTCGAAGAGTTCGCCGTAGACCTTGTCCTCGGTGAGGGCTGCGAGCGACAGCGGCGTGACGAATTCCTTCGCCGCCGGCGTCATCACCGCCCGGACGGACGCGCCGCGCTCGCGCAGGCGGCGGACGAGCTCGAGCGCCTTGTAGGCGGCGATGCCGCCGCCGACGACGAGGAGGATGCGTTTTCCGCTCAGCATCGCTTGCCTCTCGGCATCGCGCGCATCCTTCGGGCCGGTGACGGCCGACCCCGCCTCAGGACCCGGCGCCGAACGACCGCGGTGCCGGGCTGATGATGCGCACGGCGCCGCCGGTGACCTGGTAGACGGCCAGGCCGCGCTGCGACAGGCCGTTCGCATCGAAGCGGAACAGGCCGTTGACGCCGATGAAGCCGCTCGGGTTGGCGATCACCGCCTCGGTGAAGGCGCCGCTGCCGCGCGCCTTGACGAGGCCGACGGCGAGGGTGGCGCCGTCATAGGCGAGCGAGGCGGTGCGCGGCGGGATCGAGCCGAAGCGCGCCTGGTACTTGCCGAGATAGGCCTCGTAGGCGCCGCGCTCGGGCGCCGGATAGAGGGCGCCGGCGAGGTTGGGGTCGCCGGCGATCGCCGGGTCATCCCACTGGCCGGTGCCGAGCAGCTGCAACTGTCCGGTCGCGATGCCGGCACCGCGCAGCGCCGCCGCCACCGCACTGGCGCCGGAGCCGCCTTCCGGCACCAGCACGGCATCGATCTGGCCGCCATAGCCGGCGATCGTCTGGGCCGCGGTGGCGAGGTCGGAGCGGTTCGGGTTGTACTGGGCGAAGCCGACGACGCGGCCACCGGCGCGCGCGGCGGCGTTGCTCAGCGCCTCGATCGCCACGCCGCCATAGTCGTTGGCCGGCACGATCGCCGCGAAGTTGCGCTTGCCGAGGCTGGCGGCATAGGACACGACGCGGTCGATGTCGCCCTGCGGCAGGAAGCTCAACAGGTAGACGTTGCGGCTGGCGAGATTGGCGCGGGTCGAAAACGCGATCACCGGTAGGCCGGCCGGCCGCGTCACCGAGGCGGCGCCGGCGACGGCGGGGGCGAACACCGGGCCGAGGATGAGCTGGGCGCCTTCGCCGATCGCCGCTTGCGTCGCAGCGCGGGCGCCCGCCTCCGAGCCGCCGTCGTCCTTGACGAGGACGCGGACGACGCTCGGGTTCTCGGAGATCGCCAAAGCGGCGGCATTCTTGAAGGATTGCGCGAGCCCGGCCGCTTCGCCGCCCGCGCTGAGCGGCAACAGCAGCGCCACCGTCACCGGGCCATTGCCGAGAACCTCGCCTTGCGGCTGCGCCGCGGTCGGCGGCGGCGTGGCGACGATGGGGGCCGTGACGTCGCCGCGCGAGCAGGCGCCGAGCGCGAACAGAGCGACTGCCGCCGCGAGGACGCGGCGACGGGGAAGGAGCTGAGCCGCCGCGAGGACGCGACGGCGCGGAAGAAGATCGGCCGCCCGTGACGCGGCGGCTTTCAAGACGCGCGACACCAAGCGCACTCCCTGCTAGATAATCCCGAGCCTCTGCGACCCTTACCACTCGGGGCGGCGGAGCGAAACGTCGCCTGTCGCGATGGTGGCCGACTGTGGCACCGGCGCCCAGCGCCGACCGTGTCCTGCTTCCTGCGATCCACGACGACCCGATAATGGAAGGTCCGACCGGCCCTGTCAAAGAACCCTCCGGATATGCGGACCCGCGAGGGCCGACCATCGGATGACCGTGCGCGGGAAGACCGTGCGCGGGACGGCCGCACTCGGGAGGACCGTGGGCGCGATGATCGCCCGCGCGGCGAGCCCGCCGCGGTTGCGCCCGCCCGGACCTTTTCGATCGACGCCCGGACGCTGCCGGCGCCGGCGCTGGCGCCCGGCCTCTACATCGTCGCGACGCCGATCGGCCATCTCGGCGACATGACGCTGCGCGGACTGGCGACGCTCGCGGCCGCCGACCTGATCGCCTGCGAGGACACTCGCGTCACCCGCGTGCTCACGGAGCGCTACGGCATCCGGACGCCGACGATCGCCTATCACGAGCACAATGCCGGCCGGCAGCGGCCGCGGCTGCTGGCCGACCTCCTCGCCGGCCGGTCGGTGGCGCTCGTCTCCGACGCCGGCACGCCGCTGATCTCCGACCCGGGCTACCGGCTGGTGGCAGAAGTCGCGGCGCTCGGTCTGCCGGTGTTCCCGATTCCTGGTCCGTCGGCGCTGCTCGCGGCACTCGTCGTCGCCGGGCTGCCGACCGACACGGTGCTGTTTGCCGGCTTCCTGCCGCAGAAGGGCGGGCCGCGGCGCCGGCGCATCGAGGAGCTTGGCCTCGTGCCGGCGACGCTGGTGCTCTACGAATCGCCGCACCGGGTCGCCGAGACGCTCGCCGACCTCGTCGCCATCCTCGGCGCCGACCGACCGGCCGTCGTCGCCCGCGAACTGACCAAGCTCTACGAGACGGTGGTGCGGGCGCCGCTCGGCGAACTCGCCGAGCGCTTCGCCGGGGCGCCGCCGAAGGGCGAGATCGTGCTCGTCATCGGCCCGCCGCTGGAGCGCGAGACGTCCGAGGCCGACGCCGACGCGCTGCTGGTCTCGGCGCTCGCGACGATGTCGGCGAGCGCGGCCGCCGGCGACGTGGCGCGCGCCACCGGCCTCGACCGCCGCGAGCTCTACCGGCGGGCCCTGGAGCTGAAGGGCGCGCTGCAGGCGGAGGACGGCGACGACGCCGCGGACGGCCGCGACGATGGCGAAGAAGCCTGAGCCTTCGACCGCCGATCCCCGTCGCCGCGATGCCGAGCGCCGCGGCCACGGCGCCGAGACGCTGGCCGCCTGGGCCCTGCGCCTGAAGGGCTACCGCATCCTCGGCCGGCGGGTGAAGACGCCGCACGGCGAGATCGACCTCGTGGCGCTGCAGCGCGACACGGTGGCGATCGTCGAGGTGAAGGCCCGCGCCGACGCCGACACGGCGCTCGCCGCCGTCGGGCCGGGCGCGCAAAGACGGCTGTCGGCGGCCGCCCGTGTCTGGCTCGCCCGCAATCCGTCCTATGTCGGCCACACCATCCGCTTCGACATCGTCATAGTGGTGCCGCGGCGCTGGCCGACCCACCTCGCCAACGCCTTTGCGGCGACGGATTGACGGCGGGGTACGGCCGGGTGGAAACCGTCGTGCCGGCGTCCCACATCCTCTCGACGCCGCCACGGAGAGACGCCGATGACCGAAGCCGCCCGGAAGCCTGCAAAGCGGCTGCGCGTCGCCATCCAGATGGACCACGTCGCGACGGTGAAGATCGCCGGCGACAGTGGCTTCGCACTGCTGCTCGAGGCGCAGGCCCGCGGCCACGAACTCTTCCACTACACGCCCGATCGCCTCGCCATGCGCGACGGCGTCGTCACGGCGGCGCTGGAGCCGATCACGGTGCGCGACACCGCCGGCGACCACTTCACGCTGGGCGCCCCGCAGCGCCAGCGCCTCGACGAGCTCGACGTCGTGCTGATGCGCCAGGACCCGCCCTTCGACCTCGCCTATGTGACGGCGACCCATATGCTGGAGCGCATCCAGGCGAAGACGCTGGTGGTCAACGACCCGGCCGAGGTGCGCAACGCGCCGGAAAAGATCTTCGTGACGCTGTTCCCGGAGCTGATGCCGCCGACGGTGATCACCCGCGACCGCGCCGAGATCGACGCCTTCCGCAAGGAGTTCGGCGACATCGTCATGAAGCCGCTCTACGGCCACGGCGGCGCCTCGGTGTTCCGGCTCACCGCCGAGGACCTCAACTACGGCTCGCTCTACGACCTGTTCGCCAACACCTTCCGCGAACAGTGGGTGGTGCAGCAGTTCCTGCCGAACGTGAAGCACGGCGACAAGCGCATCATCCTCGTCGACGGCAAGTTCGCCGGCGCCGTCAACCGCGTGCCGGCACCCGACGACCTGCGCTCCAACATGGTGCGCGGCGGTGCGGCGAAGGAAACCGACCTCACCGACCGCGAGCGCGAGATCTGCGCCACCATCGGCCCGGAGCTCGCGCGGCGCGGGCTCCTGCTGGTCGGCATCGACGTCATCGACGGGCGGCTGACGGAGATCAACGTCACCGCCCCGACCGGCATCCGCGCCATCCGCCGCCTCGGCGGCCCGGACATCGCGGCGATGGTGTGGGATGTGATCGAGGCGAAGGTGGCGGTGCGGGGGTGAAGGGAAGAGGCCGGCAGTCGGCAGTCGGCAGTCGGCAGTGGGCAGTAGGCAGTAGGGAGGACTGGACAGTGGGGAGTGGGGTGCCCTCCTCTCCGCCTCGCCCTCCTCTCCGTAGTCATTCCCGGCCTTGTGCCACGGCTGTCCGGTTCATGCTGTGCTCAAGTTGAGGGTGAGCTGTCTTGGGTCTCGGATTGGTATCTGTGGTGGTCTGAGGAGTTGATCGAGCCTTCGCCTGTGCAGGATGTTGAC
>JAESGX010000360.1_pt1 | contig 19373 bp, 18 predicted proteins | sample 9269801 | NCBI WGS metagenome assembly JAESGX01 (sample SAMN16773122, study PRJNA677054) | algae metagenome | isolation source: Pleurocapsa minor GSE-CHR-MK-17-07R and co-occurring heterotrophs from wet... | place: USA: Lower Calf Creek Falls, Grand Staircase Escalante National Monument, UT ... | reverse complement strand
TGGCCCTTCAGGGCCGCAGCGGCGGCGAGGGACCGCGCGAGCTCTACAGCACCGACCGGAACCCGCAGGCCGACGGTCTCGCCACCCTGCCGCGCGACTATGCCGGGATCCCGCAACTCGGGCCGCCACTGCCGGGTGATCTTGGCCGGCCGATCGTGCGGGCACAGGAGCGCGGGCAGGCGGTCGTGCCGCCTCCGATGGCTACCACCGCCGATCCGGCCGAGCAGCGGCGGATGCAGGAGATCGAGGCGGCGCGCACCAGCCGGCTCTTCGTGCAGGTCGAGGCGCGGGGGGAGCCTCGTGGTGCAGTGCCCTCCGGTCCGCTGGCAGGAGATCCGGGCGCGATGCCGATCGGTCCCGACGCCACCGACCGGCGGCTCGCCTTCCTGGGCGGGCCTGCCGATCGCCGCACGGCCTCGCCGGATCGCCTCCAGGCGCCCGCCAGCCCCTTCGTCATCCAGGCCGGCAGCGTCATCCCCGCGGCGCTGCTGACCGGCCTCCGCTCCGACCTGCCGGGCCAGATCACCGCACAGGTCACAGCCAACGTCTTCGACAGCCCGACGGGGCGGCATCTGCTCATCCCGCAGGGCGCGCGCCTGATCGGCGCCTACGACAGCCGCATCAGCTTCGGACAGCGGCGCATCCTTCTCGTCTGGAACCGGCTCATCCTGCCCAACGGCCGATCCATCGTGCTGGAGCGCATGCCGGGCGCCGACGAAGCGGGCTATGCCGGGCTCGAGGACGGCGTGGACTACCACTGGGGGCGGCTCTTCCTGGCCGCTGGGTTGGCGACGCTGCTGAACCTCGGCCTGGAACTCGGCCGCGACGACGAAAGCGACATCGCCCGCGCCATCCGCGAAAGCGGCCAGGACACCGTCGGCCGCGCCGGCGAGGAGATTGTCCGCCGGCAGCTTTCCGTCCCGCCGACGCTGACCGTGCGCCCTGGCTTTCCGGTACGCGTCATCGTCCACCGCGACCTCGTGCTCGAGCCCTTGTATGGATGGCCCCTGCCTGGCAAGGCCGGCGACGAATGAATAGCGACGCTGGTCGGTTGCGGCCATGTATACGGCGTCCGAGTTGCGGCGAAGTCGCCGCGCGCCCTGATGAATGTCCGCGGGGCTCGGGTCCCTATCAACGGATCGCGCTGCTATGCGCTCCGGCTCGAGCGGGGTGTCCCGGTCCTTCGTCCCGTCAGTTCGCCATCATCCCACGCTGCACCTCACCATCTCATGCGGCCGACGATCGGCCCCCTCGTTCAGGCCACTGCAGGCCTGTAGCTCTGGCCGGTTCGCAGCAATGCCCAAACCGTCCGTGCCATGCGGTTCGCGACGGCAATGGCAGCCAGCTTCATCGGCTTGCGCTCCATCATTTTCCACAGCCAGTCGTCTCCGGCCGGTTGGCGTCGCCGCGCGATCATGACACCCATGGCGCCGAGATAGAGAAGCTTCCGGATGTAGCGGTTTCCCATCTTCGAGATGCCGCCGAGCTTCTCCTTGCCGCCGCTCGAATGCGGTTTCGGCGTCAGGCCGATCCAGGCCGAGAGGTCCCGCGACGACTTGAAGCCGGAAGCATCCGGCAGGGTCGCGGTGAGCACGCTGGCGGTGATCGGACCAACGCCGGGGATCGTCTGGAGGCGTCGGGCCGTCTCGTCCGCCATCGCCAGCTTGCGGATCTCCATGCTGATCGCATCGACCTTGGTCTGGAGCTCGGCGAACTGTGTCACGAGGAGGTGGATCGCGTCCCGAGCAGTGTTGGGCAACGCAGCTTCATCGATCAGCTGGAGCAGCCGCCCGACGTTGTGCGCTCCCTTCGCGGTCACGATCCCGAACTCGGCCATGTGCGCGCGCAGGGCGTTCATCGTCTGGGTGAGCTGGCGGACGAGAAAGTCCCGCGTGCGATGTGCCACCAGGATCGATTGTTGCTCCTCGCTCTTGATCGGCACGAAGCGCATGCTCGGCCGCGTGACAGCTTCGCAGATCGCCGCCGCGTCGGCCGCATCCGTCTTGCCGCGCTTGACGTAGGGCTTCACGTAGGACGGCGGCATCAGCCTGACCTGATGGCCCAGCCTGGCCAGCTCCCGCGCCCAGCAATGCGCGCCACCACAGGCCTCCATGCCGATCAGACAGGGTTCCAGCCGCGCGAAGAAGGCGAGGAACTGCGACCTCCGCAGCGATCGGCGAACCACGATATTGCCGTCGTCGCCGACGGCATGGATCTGAAAGACGTTCTTGGCGAGATCAACACCGACAACTGCAATCTTCTCCATCACGGCCTCCGCTCCGCTGGGGTGACAAGCGCCCCTTCACTCTGCCGCACGAGGGCGGTGGGAGCAGGGGCCATCCACAACATCAATGGAGGCTGACCCATGCCGAAGCTGAAGCTCGGCCCGATCCTTGATGACCGTCCGGTGAAGCTCACCGTGGAGTTGCCGGCCGAACTCCACCGCGACCTGGTCGCCTACGCGGACGCGCTCTCGCGCGAGACGGGGCAGCAGGTCGAGCCCATGAAGCTCGTCGCACCGATGCTGGCACGGTTCCTGGCGAGCGACCGGGGGTTCCGCTCGGCACGAAGGCCCGCGCCTCGGCCGCGCGGGCCACAGCCTCAGCGGCCGCGAGATCCCTGAGTGGCGCGCAGCTGCGCGAGGAACCTTCGCAGGGCGGGGTTGTCACGCTTCGGGTCCCAGTACGCCGCGGCATCCACCGTGGTCGGCCCCGTCTCGTCGCCAACGGGTCGGAACACGACGCCGGGATAGGAGGCGCCGGAGGCAGATTCCGCCAGCACAGCGACGCCGAGGCCCGCGCCGACGAGATTGAACATCCCCTCGCGACCGACATCGTGCGCCGCGAACCGGACTGTGTGCCCGTCAGGAAGCAGACTCTGGACTGTCGCGCGCGCCTCCGGTCCGGAGCCACGGGAGGTGACGATGAACGTCTCGCCGGCGAGGTCCTGCCATAGGACCAAGGCGGAACCGGCAAGCGGATGGCGCTCCGGCAGGGCCACCATCCCGGCCTCCTGCCAGAGCGCCAGGCGGTCGAGGCCCGGTTCGTCATGCGGCCCGAGAAGGATCGCGACATCCGTTCGGCCGCGACGCAGGTCGCCGAGATGCTGCGCGCGATCGCCCTCGATCACAGACAGGTCGACACGACGATGCCGCCCGACGAAACGCAGCAGGGCGTCGCGGAAGCGCCCGATCGATGCCGAGAAATAGGTCCCAACGACAAGCTGACCGACGAGACCTGAGCCAGCAGCTCGCGCAGCGCCGGTTGCACCTTCGAGCTCCGCGAACATGCGCAGCGCGGCCTGCAGGAATCGGGCACCAGCGGCGGTCGTCCGGATACCCGAGGGTCGCCGCTCGAACAGCGATACGCCGACTTCGTCCTCGAGCCTCCTGATCCTTCGGCTGACGACCGAGGGCGAGAGCTTCGCCGTTCGTGCCGCCAGGCGGATGCTGCCGTGACGCTCGACCTGCGTCGCGAGCTGGAGAGCCCGGAGATTGATCGATCCGTCGAGGTGCCCGCGCATCGGGACGGAACCGCGCTTCCTTTCCATCGCAGCCAGCCGGACCCTCCGGCCGACCCCGATCCCAGTCGCGCACGGGCCTTGGAGCGCGCCGATGGCGCGCAGGACTGGCCCTCAACGCAATCACCAGGAGTAGCGTGCCTGAGCCAACCAGTTCGGTGCAATCACATTTCGGAAAGCGCTCGCGCCTCGCACTGCGGCCGAGCAAATCGGAAGGAATAGCCCGCGCGGCTAGCTCAACCGTTACAGCTCATTGGTGCGGGCGGTCGGGTTCGAACCGACACTCTGGACTCCAGAAGCGGATTTTAAATCCGCTGCGTCTGCCAATTCCGCCACGCCCGCGCGGACCAGGAGACCTCGCCCGGCTTTGGTTCGCCTCAACACTCCAGAGGTCCTCGACACGACCGGTGCCACGTCTTGGCGCGTCGGTCCAGCAGGCTGCTGAAGAACGCGCAGTTGGCGGGCGCGGCGACGAAGGACCGGATGCTGGTCTGCTCGGCTTCCAGGCCCAGCCCGCTGTTGCCCTGCTCGGCGGTCGAGACCCGGATGAGCCCGACCGCCGGGCGGGGCGTGTTCTCTCCGTCGCGCATCAGCGGGCCTCGGCGATGCGGTAGATGGAGTAGGAGCCTTCGCGCCCTGCTTGTTCGGCCCGACCCGGCGGACCCGCTCCACCGCCTCGACAGTTATGCTGCGGCGCTTGAGGCTTGGGCGCGAGCATCTTTCCGCGTGAGAGGAGCGCCGTGAGGCGGCCATAGGAGGCGCGGTCAGTGGGCCAGGCGAGGAACTCCGCAACGTCCTCGAGGCGCAGCCGTGCGCCGACAGCGAAGGGCAACCCGAGTTCCTCCGCCGCAACGTGCCCCTGGACGATGCCGGCCAGGGTGTTGGCGTCGCAGAATCCGATGCTGGCATAGCCATGGGTCGCGGCAGTGGAAACAATCTCTGCCGGGTGCGAAGCGCCATTGAGGAGGCTGAAGTTGCTTCGGGCGCACAGTTCCGCGAAGGCCGGCGCGGGCACGCATCAACCTGGGGAGTGCGTCGGTGCCGCTCTTGCCTTGCCGCCGAAATGCAGGATGGCGCGGCAGGCATCGACCAAGTGTGGAAGGGCATTGGCATCCGCGAGGTCCGCGGCCTTGAACCCCGCGCCGGGCAGTAGTGCGAGCGGGAAGGTCCCGATGTCGGTCAGCCGCAGCGGGAGCCACTATTGGCCGCGAGATCACGCCCGACTATCGAGCCAAGGCGTCCGGTCGCCCGGTGATCAGAATCATCCGATCGAGGTCCTCGGCGTGCGCGGCTGGGTGTAGAGCGTCGCCCCCTCGGTTCCGCTGGGCCAACCGCCCGAGGGTAACCCGGCGTTTCGAACGGACGGGTTGGCGGCGACGAAGGCCGCGTCGAGCGACACGCCGAGGCCAGGCGCATCGGGCACCAGCACATCGCCGTCTTCCATTGCCGGATGGGCGCCTTTGATGACGCTGCCGCGGCCGGGCCAATCGGGCACCATGCGCTCCAGGATCAGCGCGTTCGGGATCGCCGCGAGCAGATGAATCGCCGCGAACTCGGCGACCGGGCCGAGGGAGCCGGAATGCGGCGCAACCGTCGCGAAGCGCGCCTCGGCAATTGCCGCCAGTTTGCGCAGGCCGGTTAGCCCTCCCGCTCGTCCGGTATCGGGCTGGATCACGTCCACCAGGTTCTCGAACAGCAGCGGTGCGACGCCATGCAGGCCTCCATGGCGTTCACCCGATGCTAGCGGCACCTTTGCCACGCGGCGCAGCGCGCGGTAGCCCTCGAAGTTCTCGGGCGCCAGAGGTTCCTCGACAAACAGTGGCCGCAGCGGCGCTAGTTCGTCGCAGATCGCGATTGCGTCGGACAGTGTGAGCCAGGGTGGGCCGTGCAGATCGATCATCAGGTCGATCTCGGTACCGACCGCCTCGCGAATGGCGCGCGCCTTGGCAACCGGGTTCGCCACGCCGCCGGTCTTCAGCGCGGTGAACCCTGCCGCGACGGCGGCCCGCGCCTGGTCGGGCGTGGCGGCGTGAGTGTAGCAACGGATGCGATCACGCACCCGGCCACCCAGCAACTGCCAGACCGGAACGCCGAGTGCCTTCCCCTTGATGTCCCACAGCGCCATGTCGATGCCGGCAATCGCACCCTGGCCGACGACGCCGGACATGCCATGGCCCATCATCGACACAGCCATGCGCTGCGAAAGGCGCTCGATGTCGAAGGCGTCCTGTCCGACCAGCACATGGGCGATGTCGTTGATCGCAGTTTCCACCACTCGCGGCCAGCCGCTTGCCTCCCCCAGGCCGGTGATGCCCACATCCGTTTCGACGGTAACGAAAAGCCAATTGCGCGTGCCGCTGGTGATGCTGTTCTTCACGTCGGCCGACCAACCGGAGACGCCGAGCGGCCCCGCCTGCATCAGATGCGTACGGATGGCGGTGATTCGGGGCGATGTCACTGTGCGGTCATCCCCGTCTCGCGGATCAGCGTGCCCCAGCGGTCAAGCTCGGCGATGTAGAAACTGTGGAACTCCTGTGGCCGGGCGCTGGTCTTGGGTTCGATGGCGACGCGTCTCAGCGCTTCCCGGACGGTCTGGCTGCGCACTGCTTGGTTCAGCGCCTCGTGCAGGCGCTGAACCACCGCATCGGGAGTGCCGCTGCGCACCATCAGCCCGTGCCAGGACTGAAACATTAGCTCCGGCCCGTGCCCGAGGCTGGTCACCGTCGGTACGTCGGGCATGGCCGCCAGCGGCGTGTCTTGCAGAGTGACGATGATGCGGATCTGCCCGGTTTGGGCAAGCTCGATGTGGTAAGGCGCGACGGGCTCGAACATCGCTGCGGTGTCGCCTGCGATCAGCGCCTGCACTGCAGGCGCGCCCCCGCGGAATACGACGTGCTGGTAGCTGATGCCGGTGGCGCGCGCGAGGAGTGCGACGCCGAGGTGGGACGAGGTGCCGACGCCGCCGGAGCCGAAGGGAATCTCGTCACGCTTCCCCGCCTGCACCACATCTTCCAACGTGCGAAAGCCCGACTTGTTACTGGAGAGCAGCACGACCGGCAGCGCGCTGATCTGGCCGACCATGCGCACATCCGCGCGCGGGTCGTAGCCCATGTTCATCAGGAAGGGATTGGTTGCGAGATTGATGGCAGCGAAACCGATGGTGTGGCCATCGGCCGGCGCGCGGGTCATGGCCTGCACGGCCAGGCTCCCGCCAGCCCCGGGGCGGTTCTCGACCACCACGTTCTGTCCAAGTAGGGGACCGAGCTCGCGCGCGATTAGCCGCGCGACGAAGTCGATACTGCCCCCGGGCGCGAAGCCAACGGGCAGTGTGATCGGCCGCGTCGGCGACCAACCCTCCTGGGCGAATGCCCGGCGAGCCAGTGTCGGCAAAGCGAGCGTGGCGCCGAAGGTAATGCGGCGTGAAAGCATGGTCATCGGTTGGCCTCCTCCGTGATGCGCGCGAGCAGGTCGCGCTTGGCCGCCATGGCATGAGCAAAGGCCGCGACGGCGGCGGCCTCCGGGTCGCGAGCCGCGATTGTGGCCAGGATGGCGCGATGCTGCGCGGCGGCCTCGACCATGCGGCCAGCACCGAAGCCCAGCCGCAGCCGCGCTGCATTCACGAACGCACTGCGGGATTTGTAGAGGGCGGTCGCCTGCGCGTTGTCGGCGGCGTCCTCGATCGCGTCGTGGAACGCCTCGTTCGCGTCGAGCGCGGCCGCAGCATCGCCGCGCCTGGCGGCCTCGGCATACGCCTGCTCGTGACGCCCCATCTCAGCGATCTGTGCCACGCTCGCGCGTTCGGCCGCGCGCCTAGCCAGCAGCGCCTGCAGCGCCCCGCGCAGGTCATAGAGATTGTCGAACAGCTTTGCGTCGAGCACCGGCACCACGGCGCCACGGTGTTCGCGCATCTGCACCAGACCTTCGCCGGCGAGGGACAGTAGCGCCTCGCGAACTGGGCTGATCGAGACGCCGTGGGCGCCGGCGATGGCGCCGAGGGTGCGATGTGTGCCGGGAGCCCAGGCGCCCGACAGGATCTCACCACGCATCCGTTCGCGAAGGATGGCGTAGGCGGGTGTGGAGGCAGTGAGATTGGCCATCAATGGTTATAGACAGTGCATTTTATAAAAGGCAAGATGCGATTGCGCTTGCCTACAGGCCGTAGCGCCAGGGAGGAGGCGAAAATCATGACGAGAAGATCACTGCTTGCCGGTGCCGCGCTGGCCATGCTGCCGGGCTTGGCACGCGCCCAGGACTTCCCGACCCGTGTCATCCGCTTCCTCGTGCCCTTCGGCGCCGGCACTGCCACAGACAACACCGCACGCTTCATCGGCGCGCGGATCACCGAAGCAACCGGTCAGCCCGTGGTGGTGGACAACCGCCCAGGCGGCAATGGCGTCATCGGCGTAATGGCCGCGAAGGCTGCGCAGTCCGACGGCTACACCGTGCTGGTCACGGGCATGACTACGCAAATCGGAAACCCCGAGCTGATCCCCAACCTGCCCTACGACCCGGTCGCCGATTTTGCTCCGCTGACGACCCTGGGCCGTGGTGCGTTGGTACTGCTCGTAAGGCCAGTCAGCCCGTTCGCTACAGTGGCCGACCTTGTCGCGGCGGGACGCCGGAACCCCGGACGTCTCACTTTCGCCTCAGCCAGCCTTACGAGCCGAGGTGCCGCTGAGGTACTCAACACTGAGACGGGAATAGCTGCCGTCAACGTCTCCTATCGAACCTCGCCTGCGGCGCTGACGGACCTGATCGGCGGCCAGGTGGATTTCGCGTTCACGGAAATTCTGACAGCAATGCCGCTGGTTCGCAGCGGCACGTTGCGCGCTCTCGGCGTGTCGCAGTCGCAGCGCGTCCCAGCTCTCGGGGACGTGCCGACCTTCGACGAAGCAGGTATCCCCGGCCTGGCGCTGACCGTCTGGAACGCCGCATATGCGCCAGCTGCCACACCGTCCGTGGTCCTCGACCGGCTGAATGCACTGCTGACGGCTGCGCTGCGACGGCCCGAAACGGAAGCCTTCTTTGGGCGCGACGGCTTTCAGCCGTTGCCGCTCGACAGAGCCGAACTCGGCCGCTTCCAGGCAGCGGAGCACGCCAAATGGGCCGGCATCATTCGGCGGGCCGGCATCACGCTCGAATAGCCGTGGCTTGGGATGCCGAAACGAAGCGGCTGCGACGTTCACTTCTTGATGGCAATCTGCGCATCTGCGCCAGAGTCGGTTTGGATCTTCGTCGCAAGGGAAATGCCGCGGGTGCATTGCGGATTTAGGCCGCAGACGCTTTCGAGCGGCGGGCGTCAGAGTGGCCACGTCATCGCCAAGCGACGGTTTGAACCCGGCGCACTCCCTCCAGCGAGTAGCCGACAGGTCCGTTGGCCATCCAACCCTACAACCCTGCCAATGCCGGAATTTCCACCACACCCGCGGACTCTACTTGTCGGCGCCCGCCCGCCTTGTGACAGAAGGGTGGAGCGTATCCAGCGGACCCGAATCGAGGTGCTCGAGAATACGCTTCAGGGCTGCGATGTTGTTTTCGTGTTCGGCGCTTTCGAGCGCTTCCTGAAGCACCGCTCGGATGTCGTCGGCTCCGACCCGTTCCATCTCCCAATTCGGATACAGACGCGCGCGCTTTTCCACCCTCCGGTCCAGCGTGACGATGTCGTAGTGACGCAGATCGCCATGAAGGCTCGCGATCAGGCTCTCCACCTGGGCGGGGGGCCCCTCGATCCACTGGAAGAAGACGCCGCTGCCGAAAACCAGCACCCCGGTGATGTCGCGCGCGACATTGCGGCGCTGAGACAACTCGATGATGCGGTCGACCTCGGCGTCGTCGACGCTTTCGGCGGCACGACTGCAGTACACGAAGGTATCAAGAATGGGCCCGGCGTAGCCCGAGTCAGCGTCACCCGGAAAACCAAATTCGTCGAACATGGATCTGCTCGCCTTGTCTATGCCGGGCAGGACGCGCCATCCGGTGAGTGAGAGTAAGGCTAGCGCATCTCCATGATTTAAATAAGGAAGGATTGGAGTGCCATCTCGTTCCCGGCTTCGTGCGACCGACAGCTTCGGCGCAATCGGCCAATCAAAAATCCGCCAGGATAGGCCCGCTCCCTCACTGCCTTGCCGGTGCGGGCCGTGGGTTGTCGCGTGGGCGCCCCATGCGCTCCAGCGAGGCGCGGCAGCGCGGATCATCGCCGATGCCGAGTTCGATGATCGGCAGGAATGAGAAGATGCCGGCGCTCTCGCTCGCGACCAGTTGAACCGATGGGTTGCGCAGGCTGCCGCGCACGGCAAGCTCTGCCGGGATCGAGGCGATGGTGAAGTTCTTCGCCTGGCTGATCACGCGCAGGTCCAGCCGCTCCTCATCCAGATGGATGCCGCCAGTGCCGATCAGCACCGCGTCGCTCGTATCCAGAAGGAGGGTACGGGCGTTGAGCACGCCGCCGGCCAGGGCGAAAGCCGCCACGAAGCATTCCAGATTTGTGCGGGACGGCAGGCCAAGGCCCGAAAGGATCGCATTGCCCAGACGCAGCCCAGCCAAGTCCACCGAGAAGGCACTGAGGTTCCCGCCCGCGGTGCGCAGCGTCAGTCCACCCGTCCCGCGCGCTAGAAGCTGCGCGGTTGAGCGTCCGGTGCCTTCCAGCCGCGCCCGGCCGTTCAGCGCCCCGCCGCCCTCGCCACCCAGGGCCGACATGATGTGGGCGATGTCGAGCCCCTGAAGGTCGAAGTCAGCCGCGGCTTGAAGCTGCCCGTCCTCGCGCGGCGTCAGTGTCGCGGTGACCACCACGGCGCCGCGTCCTACGCCGCCGCGCAGCGGCTTGAGGGTCAGCACGCCGTCAACCAGTTCAAGCGTGACGTCCAGCGTGTCGAAGGGGGAATCCGCGCCAATGATGCGCGCGGCGCGGAAGCGCGCATGCACGTCGGCGGCCCGGAACAGCGGCAGGTTTACCGGCGCATTGGGCAGCACGCGGCCGGTGCGCGGCGTGTCATCCCGGATGGGCCGGCCACGCCCCGGATTGCCGCCGATGAACCCCGCGAGGTCGGCCAGATCCACCTGCCGCGACTGCAGGTCCATCGTGACATCGGGGCGCGTGCGACTGGGCGCGATGGTCACCGTGCCACCAAGGTCGCTGCGCCCGACCACGCCCTCCATCTCGGTGAAACGGAAGCGCCGGTCCGCGTAGGAAAGCTTGCCGGCCACGCGGAAGGCCGGCGTGGAGGGAATGGGCACGCCGGTCAGGGGCGTCAGGAAGCGCATGTCGGGACCGGTCAGCGTCAGGCGCAGATCGGCGCCGGCCAAGGTCAGCGGGTCGGTGATAGTGCCGTTGAGCGTGGCGCGCGTGGTGCCGTTCTCCAGTGCCAACTGCACGGGCCACCCCTGGCCTGCATCGCCCACGGCCAGGATGGTGCCGCCTGTCAGTTCCCCGATGAGGTGTGCCCCCGCATAGGTGCCGCGGGCAGTGGCGAAGATGTTGTGCGGCCCCGCCGCCACGGCGCGCGTTTCCATCTGGATGGTGACATCGGCGCGCAGCGGCGCGTGCAGGATGCGCGCCCGGCCCTCCCGGAGGATGAGTTCGCCGATGCGCACGCCCGCTCCTGGCTCGCCCGTTGAATCTGGAAGGGTCAGGATGGAATTGGTGCTGCCGTCCGCCTCCGTGACCGCCAGCACATCCAGCCCCGTGATTTCCGCGACAGGGATCACCGGTTGGCGCGCCCGCAGCGTGGCCCAGCTTTCCACGTGCAGCTTGATGGAGGCGACGCGGGCGAAGGGGTGCTCAGCGGTGAAACCATCGGGGTTCGCGATGGCGACGTCCCGCAGGGTGACGTGACTCAGCCCACGCAGCCGAAGCTCCAGCGCCCCGATGGTCACCCTGCGGCCAATAGCGGCCGATGCGGCACGCTCCGCCATGGGGATGAGGATGGGCTGGAGCCAAGCTGCGCCAAAGGCGAGCGTCACGACGATGCCTACGACCCCGAAGGCGAGGGCCAAGCCCAACAGCCGCACAATGCGTGTGATGACGCAAACCCCCTTGTCGCGCATTCCCATGATGGAACGAACGATCAGGACTTGGGTTGCCCGGCGCACACTGCAATCGTGCAGATAGCTGCAGCCGCACCCTTCCTGCGCTTCACGGTTCCGCGCCCACTGCGGGTGTCCTGTCTCCAATCGGAGATCCAGTGCTACGACCTGCGCGAGCGCGTGCGGGAGGTGCGGCTCCATCCCACATGTCCTCACGCTGTCTGCCGCCACGTCACCTGCCCACAGGTGGCATCTGTGCGCCGAGCTCTCTCTCGTCGTCTCCGCCGTCCGATCCTGAAAAGTGACCAGCAGACCATGAGCGACGCCGTGCCGGTCAACCGCAAGTTCTTCCGTAATTTCGCACGACTGGCCACGCCCTATTGGACCGAGAAGGGGCACTGGCGGCCACGTCTGATGACCGGGCTGCTGGCACTGCTGGTGGTGTGCCAGATCGCACTCGTGCTGCGGCTGAATGTCTGGAGTGCGGACCTGTTCGATGCGCTCGAGCGGCGGTCGACCGAAAATGCGATGGCGCAGATCGGCATTTTCATGATGATCCTGGCCGGAACCATGGTCGCCAATATGGGTCATCTCGCTGTGCGGCGGTCCATCCAGCTGGACTGGCGGCGCTGGCTGACGGAGCGGGTCGTCGGGCGATGGATGGAGGACGCACGGCATTTCCAGGCCGCCCTCATTCCCGGCGACCACGACAACCCTGATGGCCGCATCGCCGAGGATATCCGCGTCACGACAGAAGCCGCCGTCGACCTTGCCAGCACGCTGTTCTACTGCGTGCTGCTGCTTGTGACCTTCGTCGGGATCCTGTGGTCGCTGTCCGGCTGGGTCGAGGTCGCCGGCATCAATGTCCCTGGCCACCTCGTGATCCTGGCGTTTCTGTATGCCGGGCTCGGTGCCCTGGTCGCGTTCGTGCTGGGGCGACCGCTGGTGCGGGCGACGGATGTGCGCCAGACCAAGGAGGCGAACTTCCGCTACGACCTGGTGCGGGCCCGGGAAAGTGCCGAGCCGATTGCCCTGGCGCGCGCCGAACCGGCCGAGCGGCGGAGACTGACCTCGGCGTTCGAGACCATCGCCCTCGCCTGGAAGGCCCAGTCGGTCAGCCTGGCACGATTGATCGCATTCTCCTCCGGCTATGTCGCGTTGGCGGCCGTATTCCCGATCCTGGTCGGTACGCCCCGCTTCCTGGAAGGCACGCTCACGCTGGGCCGATTGATGCAGTCGGCCCAGGCCTTCCAGCAGGTGACGGCGGCGCTGTCCTGGCCGGTCGACAACCTGCCGCGCATCGCCGAATGGCGCGCCTCCGTCGAACGCGTCCTCGCGCTGGAAGAAGCAGTGCAGGTGGTGGAGTTGGAGTCCGCTCGTGCCGGCGATACCGCCATCAACATGGACCGTGCGCCGGGCCCCTGGCTCGGCGTGTCCGATCTTTGGGTGGCGGAACCGGATGGCACGGCGCTGCTGAACAACCTCACGTTGCGAGTGGAACCGGGCGAGCATGTCCTGGTGGATGGCGACCCGGATGCCGCGGCCGCCTTCTTTCGCGTCGTCGCGGGCATCTGGCCCTGGGGGTACGGCCGCGTCGACCTGCCGGCCGATGCGCTGATGGTCGCCATCGGTCGGCGACTGTTCCTGCCGCAGGGGACGCTGCGGAACGCCTTAGCCTTGCCGGCTGCCGACGGCGACAAGGGCGATGATGTGATCGTGGAGGCGCTCTCCGCCGTCGGCCTGGACTGGCTCAAGGACCAGCTGGAAAGTTCCGAGGATTGGGCGGGGTACCTGAACGGCGCGGACCTGCAGCGGCTCGCCTTCGCGCGCCTGCTGTTACTGCGGCCCGATTGGGTCGTGCTGGGCGATGCCACCGATGCGCTGGACCCGCCCTCCGCCGATGCGCTGCTGCGGTTGGTGTCGACGCGGTTGCCTCGGACTGCCCTGGTCGTCATCGGGCAGCATCCCGGATCGACGGAGACCTTCAACCGGCGCCTGACGCTGGACCGGTCAAAGGGGGGCGAGGTGCTGCTGACCGAGGTCTATGCACGCCGCCAGGCGGCGCGCGAGCCGCGTCCCCGGCCGTTGCGGGTGCTGGACTTCCTGCGCCAGGGCTACCCCGCGGACGGCCCGAGCACGACGCATGGATGAGCGGACTACCCACGGGCGTTGCTGAGCCTTGCCTCGCGACCCGGAGAGTCGTCAGCCGTGGTGAAAAGTTCATCGCCGCGGTTCGGAAGTGAGCGAGAGACTTTCCGTGGCTCGAGGTGGCGCCGACACAACCGGATCCGGAATGTTCGCCGGATCGTAAAGCGTGGACTCACCAAAATAGGTGCCTCAGCCCGATCAACCGAAGTAATCCAGGAACGCTCGCAACTTGGCCGACAGCCGCCGATTGGGCGGATAGGTCGCGACCACCGGCCGTGTGGCCCCGCCATGCGCGACCAGCACTTCAACCAGGCGCCCCTGCGCGAGTTCTTCGGCGACCACGTAGTGACCGGTCTGGAAAAGGCCGCCACCGGCGATGCCAAGCGCGACCATGCCCATCGGGTCATGCACGACCACCGGCCCGGGCGGCGGCCGCACCAGCTGCGTTCGGCCATCCTCCACAAAGGTGAAGTCGAGGGGTTGCACCGCGCCGTTCAGCACGAAGCCGATCGCGACATGCGCGGCAAGGTCGCGCGGGTGCCGCAGCGCCGGACGACCCGCCAGGTAGGAAGGTGCCGCGAAAACGCCAATCGAGGCGTGTTCCAGCACCTTCTGGATCAGTGACGAGACCGGCGTGCACAGCGGCAATCAGGATGGTTGAGCGCGTCAATCAGGATGACGTGGCGCCGGGGTCAGCCGGAGGTCGGGCGTAGCCCGGCCGTAGGCTGACCCCGGCGGGCGCCTTCGCCCGACAGGGTGGGGTGCCTGGCGGTTCGGTGTGCCGGAATGGGCGGTCATCCCAGGGGGATCGCCGCCTTGCCCGGCTCGCACGTCACCGACCACCAGGCGAGGCGCTACATGACGCTCAGACGCACCCACGGCCGGGCCACCGCGGCCGCTATGGCGGGCTTCAGCCCCAGCACCGGCGCACGGATTGAGGCCGATCCCCGACCGCCCTCCGAACGGGCGGCACCCCGTGGCCGGCGCCGGCCCGACCCGCTTGCCGCGGTCTGGGACAGCGAGATCGTGCCGATGCTGGAGGCCACCCCGGGGCTGCGGCCGGTGACGCTGCTGGATGAACTCCGCCGCCGCCATCCCGACCTGCCCGTCGGCATCCGCCGCACGCTGGAGCGGCGGATCCGCCACTGGCAGGCGGTGGCCGGTCCGGCGCGCGAGGTGATCTTCCGCCAGGACCATCCGCCGGGGCGGCAGCGACTGTCCGACTTCACCGAGGCCACCTCGCTCGGCGTCAGCATCGCCGGCCAGTTGCTCGATCACCGGCTCTACCACTTCCGCCTCGCCTTCTCCGGCTGGCAGCACGCCCGCGTGGTGCTCGGCGGCGAGAGCTTCACCGCCCTCGCCGAGGGGCTGCAGGACGCCCTCTGGACGCTGGGCGGCGCGCCACTGGAGCACCGGTCCGACAGCCTCTCCGCCGCCTTCCGCAACCTCAGCCGCGACGCCGCCGAGGATCAGACACGCCGCTACGAGGCGCTCTGCGCCCACTACGGCATGCGCCCGACCCGCAACAACGCCGGCATCGCTCACGAGAACGGCTCGATCGAGGCGCCGCACCGCCACCTCAAGGACACCCTCGGCCAGGCGCTGCTGCTGCGCGGCCACCGCGACTTCCCCGACCTCGCCGCTTGGCGCGCCTTCGTCGATGCCGTCGTCGGGCGCGCCAATGCCGCCCGCCGCCGCCTCGTCGAGGCCGAGCGACCCCACCTCGCGCAACTGCCCCCGCAGCGCGCCGGCGCCGCCGAGGAGGCCCTCGTCACCGTCACCCGCAGCAGCGGCTTCAGCCCGCGCCACGTCTTCTACACCGTCCCCTCCAACCTCATCGGCCACCGCCTGCGCGTGCGCCTCCATGACGAACGGCTGGAATGCTTCCTCGGCACCACGCCGATCCTCACCCTGCAGCGCGGCCGGGCTCCGGGCGGCGGACGCGGCCGGCGCGCGCACGTCATCGACTACCGCCACGTCATCCACAGCCTCCGCCGCAAGCCGGGCGCGCTGCTCAACCTCACCTACCGCGACCAGCTGTTTCCCCGCACCGCCTATCGCCGCGCCTGGGACGCGCTGCTCGCCGCGCTGCCGCCCCAGGCCGCCTGCCGGACCATGGTCGGCCTGCTGGCCCTCGCCCATGACTGCGCCTGCGAGGCCGAACTCGCCACCACGCTTGAGGCACTCCTCGATGCCGGCGAACTGCCCGACCTCCCCAGCCTGCGCGAACGCTTCACGCCGAGGCCGCAGGCACCACCCGACATCGCCGTCCCGCTGCCGGACATCGCCACCTACGACGCCCTGCTCGTCGCCGGAGCCGCCGCATGAGCGCCGATGCGGCACGCCTGCCCCTGATGCTCGGCGAACTCCGTCTGCCCACCATCGCCCGCCTTTGGCCCGACCTCACCACACGCGCCGACAAGGAGGGCTGGCCCGCTGCGCGCCTGCTCTGCGCACTCGCCGAACTCGAACTCGCCGATCGCGCCCGCCGCCGCATCGAGCGCCACCTCGCCGAGGCCCGCCTGCCACCCGGCAAGACGCTCGCCACCTTCGACTTCGCCGCCGTGCCGACGCTGAGCAAGGCGCATGTCATGGCGCTGGCCGCCGGCACCGGCTGGCTCGAACGCGGCGCCAATCTGCTGATGTTCGGCCCGCCCGGCAGCGGCAAGAGCCACGCCTGCGCCGGCCTCGGCCAGGCCCTCGTCGAGAACGGCTACCGCGTGCTGTTCGCCAGGACCTCCGACCTCGTCCAGCGCCTCCAACTCGCCCGCCAGGCGCTGCAACTCGAGCAGGCCATCGCCAAGCTCGACCGCTTCGACCTGCTCATCCTCGACGACTTCTCCTACGTCGCCCGCGACCAGGCCGAGACCTCGGTGCTGTTCGAGCTCATCGCCGCCCGATACGAGCGCAAATCCCTGCTGGTCACCGACAACCAGCCCTTCGGCGAATGGGGCCGACTGTTCCCCAGCCCCGCCATGACGGTCGCCGCCATCGACCGCCTCGTCCACCACGCCACGATCTTCGAGATGAACGTCGAGAGCTATCGACGCCGATCCGCCGCAGCACGCAAAGCCGCCAAACAGCCCGAACCCGTTACAGACCAACCATCCTGACTGTCGCGCCGCGACACCAGGCCGCTTGCCAGCGACAATCAACACCAGCCATCATCCAAACGCCCTGCCGTCAACGCGTCATCCTGATCGACGCGCAAAGCCATCCAGATCGTCGCGCTATAGCCGCGAGAGTTGAGGGCGCGCGCCTGGGCCGCGTGCCCATCGAGACCCTCCGCACGCAGGCGGTCCAGTTCCAGCCCGAGGCGATGCGCCAGGCGATCCGCGCTCGCCCTTCGCGCCTGAGCAGCAGATGTGGCGTCTGGGCCTTTGGCGGGGCGGTACCCACGATCCCCACCGAGCGCCGTTCCCCGCGCCTTTGCCGCCGCTAGAGCCGCCCTGGTCCGCTCGCTGATCAGCTCGCGCTCCTTCTGCGCCATGGCAACATAGATGCGCAGCATCAGGTCGTCGGCGCCGGGCATGTCCGCGGCACGGATCGAGACGCCATCCTCCAGCAGCTGCGACAGGGTGTGCGCCCGGCGGGTGATGCGATCCAGCCGCGCGGCGACCAGCACGGCGTCGAGCTGGCGGCAGCGGGCGAGGGCCGCCTGGAACCCGGGCCGCCGGTCGTCCTTGCCTGAGGCGATGTCGGAGAACTCGGCGACCATCGTCCAGCCCTGCGTGGCGACGAAGGCGCGGATGCTGACCTGCTGGGCCTCCAGGCCCAGCCCGCTATTGCCCTGCTCGGCGGTCGAGACCCGGATGAGCCCGACCGCCAGGCGGGGCGTCTGTGCGCCCAGGCGCATCAGCCGGCCTCGGCGATGCGGTAGATCGAGTAGGAGCCCTTCGCACCCTGCTTGTTCGGGCCGACCTGGCGGACCCGCTCCAGCACCTCGACCGTGATCCCCTTGCGCTTGAGGCCGGCGAGGAAGCCGCGGACGGTGTGGGGCTGCCAGCCGGTGGCGTCGATGATCTCGGCGATGTTGCTGCCCTCGTCGCGGCGGAGCAGGGCGAGGACCGCCTCCTGCTTGGTGCCGGTGCGGGACTGGCGCGGGGCGGCGGGGTCGCGCGGTGCGCGGGCGGTGCGCGCGGCCCGAGGGGCGGCGTCGAGGGCCTCGCGCAGGGTGGCGATAGCGTCGTCGAGGCCGACCCGCTCGGGGGCATCCCAGGCAGTCAGGATTGTCGCCGCTACCATGCGGAGCGCGGCGGCGCCCCCGATAGGCCCGCGCTGACTCACCGGCGCGCGCTGAGGGCCTTCTGGCGCCTCGCCGCTGGGTGAGGGCGGGGCGGGCGCAAACGCCGCCAGTGAGTCTTTCTGGGGCGCTGTGGGCAGCAGGGCCATTTCGGGCGGGGCGCTGACGCTGTTCGGCGTGTCGGCGAGATCGCCGATCACCAGGGCGGGGTCGATACCGTTGCGCTCGTCGCGCGGGCGGTCGTCCTCGGGCTCAAGGCTGAGGTCGATGCCGGCATCCAGCGCCGCCTGCGCAAGGTTCTGCTCCTCCTCGAACTCGGCCGGTGTCAGCCCGCCGAGTTCGGCATCGGCCACATCCATCGCCGGCTCGGGCTCGACACCGATCGCGGTCAGCCCTGCGGCGGTGATGCGCAGGGCAATGCAGGCGCCGTCCTCGTCCTGACGCCACCCCAGCCCGACGGCTTCGCGCGGTGCCGGCAACTCCTCCAGCAGCCCCTTGCCGATCATGCTGCGTAGGACGGCCTGGCGCGCTGCGGCCGGCAGCTTGGCGGGCGGCGTGGCGAGAAGCGCGTCGTGCTGCGCGGCGCGGCTGAGGATCGCGCGCTGGGTGTCGGAAAGCTTGGTCATCGTCGTGCTCCTGGTCCGCACCCGATGATCCGGGTGCTACCAGCCCGAGCCCCTCTGCGGGGCGGCGCGCTGATGTGCACGTCACAGACCATTCGCTCTGTCCTCGCGCGAAGCCAAGTGAAGGATGCGATCATGTTGTTGGTTGGCGTGAGGTCTTCTGCGGTTACCGCAATATTCCACCGGGCTGCGATCTGCTGGTGGCTCGTCAACTGATTGGCAATGCCTTTGCCTCGATACCGGCGTCATCGGCCATCCCGGATGGACGCAACTTCGATGCCGCGCAGGACGCGCGAAAGGCAGCCAAAATGACGATCTTCCAGTCCCTCGCGATAACGATCACCTTCTTCACAAGCCTTTGGGTCGCTGCATGCGTGCTGGGCGATGCGCTGGCGTTCATCGCCAACCTGCTCGATCGCTTCGAGGACATGCCCTCCGCCGAGCCGCACGGTACACCCGCGTACCGAGTGCCGTAGCGGCAATCATCCGGCAATGCGTCGTGCGCGAAGGAGCCGCTGAGCGCCGACTGCGATGGGCAAACCGAGTTTGTTCGAGGCGACGTGCCCTTGTACTACGCCGGTCAGGGTTTCCGGCTCGAATAGCCCGATGCGGGCATAGCCATTGGCCGGGGCAGTGGAATCGACTTGCGCTGGCTGCTAGGCGCCCTCCAGACGGCTGACGTTACTGTGGGTGTGGATCGGCATGGAAAAAGGACCCCGCTGTGGAGTGGGCCCCTGGAGGCGGACAAGCGACGAGGAATGGTTTGACCGGGGTGCCGGGCTTTCGAAGGATGGAAGCCCATGGCGAGACACCGGTCC
>JAESGX010000359.1_pt1 | contig 19383 bp, 19 predicted proteins | sample 9269801 | NCBI WGS metagenome assembly JAESGX01 (sample SAMN16773122, study PRJNA677054) | algae metagenome | isolation source: Pleurocapsa minor GSE-CHR-MK-17-07R and co-occurring heterotrophs from wet... | place: USA: Lower Calf Creek Falls, Grand Staircase Escalante National Monument, UT ... | reverse complement strand
GGCCACGTCCACCCGATAAAGCCAAACGGATCGCACCAACGCGCGTGCAGAAAGTCGGACCCAATGCCCCACGATCACGATCACCGCACACCCGCTGACCTTGGCCCTGCCTTTCGCTGGGCCGTCGGCCTGAACACCGCTTACGTCATCGTCGAGGGTGTCGCTGGATGGATGACCGGATCGTTGGCCTTGCTGGCTGATGCAGCGCACAACCTGACCGATGTGGCCGGGCTGCTGATCGCCTGGGGGGCTGCGGTGCTGGCCAAGCGGGCTGTGACCGCGCGGCACACCTGGGGGCTGGGGCGGGCCACGATTCTGGCTGCACTGTTCAACGCGATTGCCATTCTTGTGGGCGTCGGCGCTGTGACCTGGGAGGCGGTGCATCGTCTGTCGGACCCGGTGGCCGTGCCGGGGCTGACGGTCATGCTGGTGGCGCTGGTCGGGATCGGGGTGAACACCGGGTCAGCGCTGTTGTTCATGTCGGCGCGCAAGGGCGATCTGAACGCGAAAGGCGCGTTCCTGCACATGGCTGCCGATGCGGCGGTCTCGGGCGCTGTGGTACTGGCGGCGGCTGGCATCCTGTTCTCCGGCTGGGATTGGCTTGACCCCGCCGTGGCAATCGCTGTCAGCCTGTTGATCGCCATCACCGCAGCCGGATTGTTTCGCGAGGCGCTGCATCTGAGCCTAGACGGGGTGCCGTTCGAGATCGACCGCACCTCCGTTGCCGACTGGCTGGGACGGCAGGACGGGGTGCAAAGCTTGCACGATCTGCACATCTGGCCGCTATCCACCACCCGCACGGCCTTGGCCGTGCATCTGGTCTGGGACGGGCCCGACCCCGACACGTTCATTGACCGGGTGACGGATGCTCTGGCCGATGATCACGGCATCACCAATGTCACCCTGCAACTGGAGCGCCGACCTTGTGATCGGGCCATCTGATCAGGTTGCCGCCGAAAGATTAACCCGCTTCATCAATGCTTCGGCAGACTCCTTGCGTTCTGAATAGCGATCCACAAGGTAGTCAGCCCGGTCGCGGGTCATGAGCGTGAACTTCATCAACTCTTCCATAACATCAACGATCCGATCGTAGAGAGCCGAGGGGCGCATCCGACCAGCCTCGTCAAACTCCTGAAACGCCTTGGGGATCGAGGATTGGTTGGGAATCGTGATCAGCCGCATCCATCGGCCCAAGAGTCGCATCTGGTTCACGGCGTTGAAGCTTTGCGATCCGCCCGAGACCTGCATCACCGCCAGAGTCTTGCCTTGGGTTGGTCGCACCGCGCCTTCGGATAGCGGGATCCAGTCGATTTGAGTCTTCATCAGGCCTGTCATCGCGCCATGCCTTTCAGGGGATGACCAGACCATCCCCTCGCACCACGCCACCAGATCGCGCAGTTCGCGCACCTTAGCGTGGGTGGCGTCCACGCCGTCATCGACCAGCGGCAGGCCGGACGGGTTGAAGAACCGCACCTCCGCCCCCAACCTGGTCAGGATGCGCCCGGCCTCTTCCGCCGACAGACGGCTGAAACTGCGCGGGCGGAGCGAGCCGTAGAGGATCAGGATGCGCGGGGCATGCGTCTTGTGAAGCGGGAGCATAAGCGCCGCCTCATCCACGCCCGGAAACAGAGCGTCGTCAATATTGGGTGTGTCGGTCATGCCGGAAAGCTCCTCCGCGTGCGATTGGCAAAGGCCACAAGCGATAGCATCACAGGCACCTCGACCAGCACGCCGACCACGGTTGCAAGCGCGGCACCCGAGTTCAGACCGAACAGCCCGATGGCCACCGCAACCGCCAGTTCAAAGAAGTTCGACGTGCCGATCAGTGCGCAAGGGGCTGCCACCTTGTGCGGCAACCGCCACGCCCAGGCCCAGGCATAGCCAAGCGCAAAGATGCCATAGGATTGCAGTATGATTGGCACTGCGATCAACGCGATCAACACCGGTTGGGCTAGGATGACCTGCCCCTGGAAGCCAAAGAGCAGCACCACGGTCAGCAGCAGCCCCAGCATCGAGGCGGGTTTGATGCGTGCGGTAAACGCTTCGACCGACTGGCCGCGCGCCAAGAGGGCCGTTCGCGTCAGTGCCCCGGCCATCAGCGGGATGACGATGTAAAGCACCACCGACAAGATCAGCGTCTCCCACGGCACGGCGATGTCGGTGACGCCCAGCAGAAAGGCCACGATAGGCGCGAAGGCCACCACCATGATAAGGTCGTTCACGCTCACCTGCACCAGCGTGTAATTCGCATCGCCCTTGGTCAGTTGCGACCAGACAAACACCATCGCCGTGCAGGGGGCAGCGCCCAACAGGATCAGGCCCGCGATGTATTCCGGGGCCTTGGCTGGGTCGATCCACCCGGCAAACAGGTGGTTGAAGAACAGCACGGCCAGCGCCGCCATGGTGAAGGGCTTGACCAGCCAGTTGATCACCAGCGTGATGACCAGCCCCTTGGGCCGCTTTCCCACCTCTTTCAATGACCGGAAATCGATGGCGATCATCATCGGGTAAACCATCGCCCAGATCAGCACGGCAACGACAAGATTGACCGAGGCATATTCCATCCTGGCTAGCACGCTGAAAAGACCCGGAAGGAAATTGCCAAGGACCAGCCCGGCAAGGATGCACAGTGCGACCCACAGCGTCAGATATCGTTCAAAAAGGCTCATTCGTGGACCTTTTCGGGAAGACAGCAGGTGTCGCCAACGGGCGATGCAAGACCTGCGACAAAGGCGGTCAGCGGCAGCAGCGCCGCCGGGTGCAGCGCGTAACAGATGCGGGGTCCGTCGATCTCACCGGTGATGAGACCCGCAGCCTTCAGAACCCGAAGGTGTTCGGACACAGTCGATTGAGCAAGGCCCACGGCATCAACAATGGTTCCCCCAATACAGCCGGGCGTTGCCAATAGAAGGCGTAAAATGCGGATGCGGGCAGGATGGGCCAAAGCCTTGGCAACAATGGCTATAGTTTCGTCGTCAGACATCCTGATCCAACCATGGCGGAAAAAATTTCGTCTATCGTCGATTTACGATTTGACGCTCTGGTGTGCAAGATACAATCTGCGCCACGGGCAAAGGGATCTGACTGCGGATTGGTTCTGCAGATAGGCGCGGGGGGATGACATGCTGACTCGGCGTGAAGCCATCTTGATCAGTGCCGCTGCCTGTGCGGCACCTATGGTGCGGGCGCAGACTGTACCGTTCCGTTTTGCGCTGACGCCTGTGTTTCTGGACAACGATGCCGCTGTCATCTCGGCCCTGCGCGGTGCCCTTGCCGTAGCGATGGGGCAAGAGATCGAGCTGGTTCAGCGGCGGACCTATCAGGAGATTACCGGGGCCCTGCTGGATGGGTCGGTCGCTGCGGCCTGGACCTGTGGCTATCCTTTCTTGCAGCACCTGACCGAGCTTTCGCTTCTGGGCGTGCCGATGTGGCGGGGCGAGCCGCTCTATCAATCCTATCTCATCGTGGCAGCGGAAGATCCGGCCAGCGGCCTTGTCGATCTGCGCGGCGGAACGCATGCCTTTTCCGACCCCGACAGCAACTCGGGTTTCCTGGTCACCGCGTCAGATCTGGCACGGATGGGCGAGACGCCGGACCAATTCTTCTCGCGGGCGATCTTCACCTACGGCCATCGCAATGTCGTCCGCGCCGTCGCAGGCGGGCTGACCCGGTCCGGCAGCGTGGACGGATATGTCTGGGAGGTCTTGAACAGCGTCGAACCTGAACTTACCGCCCGGACCAGGATCATTGACCGTTCAGAAAAGCTCGGCTTCCCCCCCTTTGTCGCGCGCAGCGACCGGATGGGCGAGGCCGGTGTCCAAGCCTGCGCAGCAGCACTTCAAGGCTTTGACCAGACGGATCAGGGCAAGGCGGTGTTGCAGCTTTTGTATCTCGACAGCGTTACGGCCGCAAAGCCCGATCTATTTGATGGCATCGCCGCGCGTATGGCGGTTTTGGGGGGCGGATGAAACCCTTGCAGCACTTTCGCGACCTGCCCGTCACTTTGCGCGTGCCACTGATAACGGCCGTGCTGATGATCCTGCTGGGGCTGGTGGCCAGCCAAAGCGTGCTCTCTGCCCTCGGCCGCGTGCAGGATGCGCGGCTATCCGAAACGGCTAGACTGCATATCGAAGGCCTGTCGGTCGCCCTTGGGCCTTCGGTTCTGCGGCAGGATGTCTGGGAAGTCTACGATATCCTCGACCGTGCGCAGGCTGGCAGCGAAGGGCAACGGCTTTTGCTGACGGTCGTTGCGGATGAACGGGGCCGCGTGCTGGCCGCCACCGACCCACGCCGCGCGCCGGTGGGTGACGATGCGGCAGATTTCCAGAGCGGCGCAGTTGCGCCCGAGGCGGTGCGGATGACCGGCGATCCCGTCCTTCGGGTCATGGCCCCACTCCAATATCAGGGCCGCACGATTGGCGGCATTGTCACCGAACTGGACGTGACCGACCTCCTCGCCGAACGGCGCAACGTGACGCTGTGGTTGCTGGTGGGCAATGCCTTGGCGACGGTCATGCTGGCCTTTGGCGGCTGGCTGGCCGTGGCGCGCATCCTGCGGCCTGTGGGGGCGCTGGTCGCAGCGATGGATGCGTCCGGCGGCGTACCACGACCCATTGCCAAGGCCGAGATCCCACATGGCGATCCGCGATTGGCGCGGTTGATCGAGACCTACAACCATATGACAACCGCGGTCGAGCAACGCGCCGAGGCAGAGCGCAGGCTGGCCGACCGTGAACGTTTCGTCAGCCTCGGGCGGCTGTCATCCTCTCTTGCGCATGAGATCAACAATCCGCTGGGTGGCTTGCTGAACGCCGCCGATACCATCCACACCTATGCCGACCGGCCCGACGTGGTGCGCCAGTCGGTCGAACTGATGCAGCGCGGGCTTGGCCATCTGCGGGACGTGACGCGGGCGATCTTGGACCAGAACCGGCTGGACCGTGCAGGGCAACCCTTGCGCCCCGAAGACTTTGAAGATCTGCGATTGTTGTTCGAACCCGAAGTGCACAGTCGCAGGCAGGTTTTGGCTTGGCAGGTTCAGGTTGGCGCTGACGCTCTTGCGGGCCAGCCAGCAGCCCCTGTGCGGCAGGTTGCACTGAACTTACTCTTGAATGCCGGGACGGCTGCCGGGGAAAATGGACAGGTGGGTTTGGCTGTCACCAATGGTGGCGACGGGCTGACGATAGCCGTCAGCAACACGGGGGCCGCGATGACAGAGGCCGATCTTGCCCGCCTGATGGCCTCTGGCCCGCTTCCACCGGGGGGCGGGGTGGGCCTGCGTCTGGTGCATGATATCGTGGCAGGGCTTGGCGGCAGACTGCAGCATGATCGGCTCGGAGACCAAACTGTAATCCGGGTCGAGTTGCCATCCCATGGGGGCATTCATGCTTGACGGTCGCCGCATCGTTCTGGTCGAAGATGACGAGATCATGGGCGCTTCCCTTGTCCAACGTCTGATGCTGGAAGGGGCCGAGGTCCAGTGGCACCGCCAGATTGCCCGTGCCCTTCCCGCCATCCGCACCCCGCGCAAGGTTCTCGATGCGGTGGTCTGCGATATCCGCCTGCCGGATGGCACGGGAGAGGAATTATACGACACCCTCACCCGGACTGGCCACCCGCCCCCGTTTCTGTTCATCACCGGACAGGGCGGCATTGATCAGGCTGTGCGGCTGATCCGGTCGGGCGCCGCCGACTATATCACCAAGCCTTTCGAGATTGGGGCGTTCCTGAAGCGTCTGGCCATGGTCATCCGCCCGCGCGCCGATCAGGACATGCCGCCCGAAACCGGAATTACCCGCGCCGCGCGTGAGGTGGACCGGCAGGTGGCCGAGGCTGGGCTTCGCGAAACCGCCTTGCTGATCCGGGGGGCCGCAGGTCTGGGCAAGCTGCGGCTGGCAAGACGCGTGCATGACCAGTCGGACCGCAAGGCCGCACCGATGCTCGTCTGCAATGCCCTGCGCGATACCCTCCGGGCCGAGGCGGTACAGCAGGCAGCGGCCGACGTCGGCGAGGGCACACTTGTCATCCTTGGCATCGGACGGCTAGACGCTGTGGCACAGGACGCACTTATGGCGGCTTTGTCCGTACCCCGCTTTCGGCTGATCGCCACGCTGGGCGTTTCGGCAGACGAGGATACCGCCCTTCTTCGTGCCGACCTGCTGGCGCTGCTCCGCTCACACGAAATCGTCGTGCCCCCGCTGGCGGATCGCCCGGATGACGCGGTCTGGCTTGCGACTCAACTGTTCCCCGGCTTCAACGCCCGCCGCAAGATGCCCTTGTCCGGCATTGCCGCGACAGCGGAGGAAGCGATCCGATCGCACGATTGGCCGGGCAATGGCCGGGAGGTGAGGGCCCGCCTGATGCGGGCCGTCGAAGCGGCAACGGGTGAGATGGTGCTGACATCTGATGTCTTTCCTGAACGCGCGGCAGGTGCCTTGATGCGATCCTTGTCCGAAGTGCGTGATGCGGCCGAACGTGCACAGATCGTAGCCGCTCTGGACCGCACCGGCGGTCAGGTAGGCGAGGCGGCCAAGCTGCTCCGAGTGTCGCGCACTACACTGTGGGAAAAGATGCAGAAGTACTGCCTCTAGGAAGCATGGCTTCAAATCAAATTTGCAATCATGAATCAGCCACCATGGCGTTCAAGAAACGCCTCGGCCGGCAATCTGCGGAAATCATCCAGCGTGGCGCGCAGGCGGGTGTGATCCCAATCCCACCAGGCGAGTGCCAGCAGCCGGTCGATCACTTGATCGGGAAAACGCGCCCGGATCGGTTGCGCGGGTACACCGGCCACGATGGTGAAGGGTGCGACATCGCGCGTGACCACGGCCCCCATTGCGACGATGGCACCAATGCCGACGGTCACTTCGGGTTTGACAATGGCACCATGTCCAATCCAGCAATCCGCGCCCAGCGTGCCCCACCGGGCGGCGCGGGCGGCAAAGACGGCGGGATCATCTTCGGCATCTTCCCAGTAATAGCTGGATCGATACAGGAAATGATGCTGCGCGGCGTGGGTGAAAGGGTGATCGGTCGGCCCGATCCGGGTGAAGGCCGCGATGTTGCTGAACCGGCCCACGGTGAAGTTGGCAATATCGGCATAACGGTCACAATAGGCATAGTCTTCAAACCGCACATTTTGCAGCCGGCTGCCATGGCCAATCTCGACATAGGCGCCGAAGGTGCTGTTCACAACCTGTGTTTCGGGATTCAGGAAGGGTGCATCGGGCGACAGTTTGGGCATGGTCTTTCTGTCAGTCACCCTTGATCAGCTTGCGCCGCAGCCAGCCCGACAGGCTGTCCATTGCGAAGACCATGATCACGACAAGCACGATGTAATAGCTGACCTCTTCCCAATCCTTCTGCGTTTGCATTGCCTGTGTAAGTAGCAACCCGATACCACCGCCGGTGATTGCACCGATGATCGTGGCCGACCGGGTATTGGATTCGAATAGATACAGTACTTGGCTCAAAAGAATGGGTGTCACCTGCGGGATCACGCCAAACCGCGCGCGCTGAAACGCATCAGCACCCGTCGACCGCACACCTTCGACCTGCTTTTCATCAATGTTCTCTAGAGCTTCGGAAAAGCTCTTGCCAAAACTGCCGACATCCGTTGTGAGGATGGCCAGCGCACCCGTCAATGGACCCGGCCCGAAGGCGCGCGACAGGATGATCGTCCAGATCAGTCCGTCGACACCCCGGATGAAGTCGCACAGACGCCGCACTGCAAATCGAACCACAGCAAAGGGCGCAAAGTTCTTGGCGGCCATGAAGGCTATCGGAAGGGCAATGATGGCCGCCCCGAATGTGCCAAGGAACGCCATCAGAATGGTTTCCCCGATTGCCCAGAAGACATCGCTGTGCCGCCACATGCCGTTGGTCCAGAAATCTTCGACAGCGCCAGTCAAGTTCGACCGTTCGGGATCAAGTCGCGGACCAAACACAATCGAAAGAAAGCCCACATCGTGATAGGGACTGTCGAGCATGAACCAGAACTGTTCCCAGCCGAAGAAGTAGCGGAACACCTCATCCTTCGACCGCGTCACCGTCAATCGACCTGCCTCTGTCGTGATCGCCACGCGGCTGTCGGAAGCATTGATCCACTCCGGCACATCCGCGCCAAGATTGGTTACGATGTCGTTCCCACTTCGCGTGATGTCGATCAGTCCGTAACCCGGCACATCATAGGTTACCCGACGATCCGCCATGAAGTGCACGATATGGCCAGATCCTAGATCGATGACCGTATCCTGAGCATCACCCGAAACCCAGGCCGGGCGCGTTCCAGGCGGATAGGCGCCTTTCGTTTCACCCTCGATGGCAAAGCGAATATCCCCATCATTTCGCCCGTCGCGCGTGACATGGATCTTGTGGCTGTAACTGTCCGCCACCAGCAGCGCTGCATTGTCCATCCGCGCCCGCTCAACCAGACCGGGCACGTCAAAGGCAAAGAACACATAGAGCAGATAGGCCACCAACAACCCCGGCAGTGCCACGGACATGTTGCGCTTGTTTCGCAGCAGGCGAATTGCTGCGGCCTTTGCATCTTCCGCCGAATAAGTTGCAGCATCAGACATGGGACGCTCCCTTGACCAGACGGTTGCGGAAGTAACTTGAAATCTGATCGAAGAAGATGATCGTGAAGAACAGCAGGATGAAGATCGCCGCCGCCAGATCGAACTTCCCCATGCCCCAACTCATTGCGTTGCGCAGTTCATAGCCGATGCCGCCTGCGCCAACAAAGCCCAGGATGGCCGAGGCCCGCACATTGATCTCAAACCTCATCAGCGTGTAGCTCAGGTAGTTCGGGGCCACTTGCGGCAGCACGCCAAGCTGCATCCGCTGCCCCCAGTTCGCGCCCACCGATTGTAAACCCTCTACCGGCTTGAGATCTACGTTTTCAGACACTTCCGAAAACAGCTTTCCCAAGGCTCCTGCCGTGTGGATCGAAATGGCAATCATCGCAGGAACCGGACCGCCGCCGAGGATAAAGATCAGCACCAGCGCGATGACGATCTCCGGGATCGCGCGCTGCACATCCATCAACCGCCGAAACAGCGGGATTAGACGCGGATAGGGCGCAAGTCCGCGGGTCGACAACAACGACAGCATCAAGCCGCCGATGGCACCCAGCAAGGTGGACACGGCAGCGATATTGATCGTTTCAATCAGCGCGGGGAAAAACGTCACCATATGGCGCGGCAGATCGGCCCGCCGCTCCCAAGCCTCGGACAACACGCCAGCGGGAAAATCGAAGACCTGCGGCAAACCGTCCAGGAAACCTCCGGCACTGCGATCTTCCGCGATTACAAAGCCGCCAACCATCAGCGCCACAAAGACAATCAAGGTGAGGCCACTATACATCCGACGGCGGTGAACCAGCGCCTGATAGTGCTGCTCCACCGATTTGAGACTTTTGCCCGTATCAAGCGTTACTTCGGCCACGTGTCTGCCCCCGTCAAAAAAGCGACAGGCCCCTCGCGGGGCCTGCCGTCGTGTTGGACCGTTCAGTTACCAGCAGCGATCTGCTGTTTGCGGACTTCGATCAGCGATTCATATGCGTCATGCGTGATCTCGGTGAAACCGGCGGTTTCGCCCGCAGCCACCTTGTAGGCGCAATCAGCGTCTTTAGCGTGCAGGCCCTTCAGCATGTCGACCACCTTGGTCTTCACATCTTCGGGCAGCGCGCGGCGCAGAACGATCGGGCCTTCCGGGATCGGCTTCGATTTCCAGATTTCCACGATATCGTTCATGTCGATCAGGCCCGCATCAACAGCCTTGCGCAGCGCGCCGGAGTTGTAGCCATCTTCCCATGCGCCAAGGCCATCCGCCCAGGTAACGCCGGCATCGACGTCGCCGTTGGCGACGGCAACGATTGTCTGTTCATGTCCGCCGGTAAAGACGACATCTCCGAAGTAGTCGCCGGGCTTCATCGTCGCGCCGATAGCTTCGGGAATTTCGACCGACGGGATCAAGTAGCCTGAGCCAGAGTTCGGGTCGCCGAAGCCGAACTTCTTCCCCTTCATGTCGGCCAACGAGGCAATGCCGCTGTCCTTCCGGGCAAAGCCGATGGAATGGTAGGTGAACGAACCGTCAAGGTTGGTCTTGACAAGAACCACATCCACAGCTTCCGGGTCTTCCACGAACACGCCAGCATAGGCTGACGGCCCGAGCCAGGCGAGGTCGATGGTACCGCCAAGCAGGCCCTGCATCACGCCGTTATAATCAGCCGGAGCGAACAACTTGGTTTCGACGCCCAACAGTTCTTCGGTATAGGCGCGCAGGCATTCGTTTGAGTTAAGGCGGTCTTGGGCGTTTTCACCACCAAGGATGCCGATCCGAAATTCGGTGATGGCTTCTTGTGCAAAGACTGGGGAAGACAGCGCGGTTGTTGCAGCGAGAATGGCAAGCAGTTGCTTCATCGGACGACTCCGTTGTGAAAGACCCCGAAAAGACGGGGCCGGGTGGGAAATCAGGCAAGCATTTCGTTGGCATAGGCATCGTCCTTGGACGTGCCCAGCCGGTCGATGGAGGTGGAGGTCGCGCCTTCGTTGAAGGACGCGTCGGCCCCGTAAATGTCGCGGGCGACCCCGGTGGTGAGCTGATCAGGGGAGCCATCAAACACGACACGGCCATCCCGCATTCCGATCACCCGGTCACAATAGCGACGGGCGGTATCCAGCGTATGCAGGTTCGCGATGACCAGACGGCCATCCTCGTCATGGATGCGGCGCAGCGTGTCCATCACCACTTGCGCATTCATCGGATCAAGGCTGGCGATAGGTTCGTCGGCAAGAATGATCTTGGGATCCTGCATCAGGGCGCGGGCGATGGCCACGCGCTGCTGCTGGCCGCCTGACAGGGCCTCGGCGCGTTTCGGGGCCTGCTCGGCAATGCCGAGACGGTCGAGAATGGCCAACGCTTTGAGCGTGTCTTCATCCGGCCAGAAACCGAACATCGACGGCAGCATCCCGCGACGTGAAAGCGTTCCATGTAACACGTTTGAAACAACATCAGCGCGCGGAACAAGGTTGAACTGCTGGAAGATCATTGCGCACTGGCCCTGCCACGCACGCATCTCCTTGCCCTGCAAGGTCAAAATGTTGAGGCCTTCGAACAGCAGCTCGCCTGACGTTGCATCCGTCAGCCGGTTCATCATGCGCAGAAAAGTCGATTTTCCCGCACCAGACCGACCTATGATCCCGATGAAACCCGGCTTCTCAATCGCGAAGCTCACATTGTCGACGGCAGCCTTTGTGCCGAACATGCGTGTCACGTTGCGCGCCTCAAGCAACATCAGCAATCTCCCCATGAACTGCTTTGGTTGCTAACTGCGCAATGTGACAGAACAGTTCTGTTAACGTGAATGTTCTGTGACTTTTCCTGTGGAGGGTCTAAACGTCATCCGACATTCTATATCCCAAGCCCTCAACCGTCTGGATTAGATTCGAGTGGGGACCCAAGGCCTGACGCGCTCTTGCAATTGCCTTGTCCAAAGAACGATCTTGAGTCGTTTGAAGGCAGCCACCAATCAACCGCCTTAGTTCATCTCGTTTCCAAACCTTTCCAATCTCTTCGGACATTGTCGCCAAGAGGTTATATTCTTGATACGGTACGGTGATCATCTTTCCATCCACAAGCAATGCTCTTGCGCCTTCATCGATTGTCAGTGCTCCTAGATGAACTATCCGCTCAAAGCTCCCAGGCCGATTCCTTCTTGCAAACGCACGGAGAACTTGATCAAAAATCGAAATTTGATCTGATAGAAAAATATCCGTCAAATTGAGCGAAAGGGCGAAGTTTCTGTACTCAAAGCAATCACTCAGACAGAGACCAACCAGTCTTTTTGTTCTTCGGAAGAAATTTGCCTTCTCGCCTTGGAGTGAAGACAATATTGCTTGGTCAAGATTGTCTATATCGACAATGATTACATCTGGTCTCGATATGCTCGCGACATTCGACACATCATCGACCGTTTTATTAAAGTTTACGGTGAAAGCATCCAATTCGCGAAGGCTCCATGAAAAATCATGGATTAAGTACGGCCTGCTTGAAACCAACTCAGTTCGGATCACCTACCTCAAAAGTTACATCAACCCAACGCATATCCAGACCCGCGCACCGTGCGGACGGGATCTTCGTCGCCATGCTCGCAGAGCGCCTTGCGTAGACGGCCGACATGGACATCAACCGTGCGGGTATCGACATATATATCCCGCCCCCAGACCCGATCCAGCAACTGCTCGCGCGACCAGACACGACCGGGCTTGTCCATGAAGGCCGTTAAAAGCCGAAATTCTGTCGGCCCCAATTTCAGAATCTTATCTCCGCGAAAGACGCGGTGGGTTTCGGTATCCAGCCGGATGCCTTCAAACTCCAGCACCACGCCCATCGTCGATGGGCGCACGCGGCGGATTTGCGCCCGCGCACGCGCCATCAGTTCCACCATGGAATAGGGCTTGACGACATAGTCATCCGCCCCGGTTTCCAGCCCGCGGACACGCTCAACCTCATCAGCGCGGGCCGACAACATGATAATAGGGATAAACCGGGTTTCCGGCCGCATCTTCAGACGGCGGCAAACCTCGATCCCCGACACCTTGGGCATCATCCAATCCAGGATGATCATGTCAGGATGATCCTCATCCACCAGAAGCAGCGCGTCTTCGCCATTGTCGGCTTGAATGACATCAAAGCCTTCGGCTTCAAGGTTATAGGCAAGAACCTCACGCTGGGCGAACTCGTCCTCTACCAACAGAACCTTGGGCTGATGCACCATTTTTCGCTCCACTTTTATTGACCTGCCGTTGCCTCTGTGCCGCTCAGCATTTCGGCCTTGGGGCGTTCGTCGCCGGGCATCGAACCTGTCGCCAGATAGATCACCTGTTCGGCGATCGACGTGGCATGGTCGCCCACGCGTTCAATATTCTTTGCTATGAAATGCAGATGCATGGCCGCGCTGATGTTGCGCGGGTCTTCCATCATATGCGTCAGCAATTCGCGGAACATGGAATTGTACATCTGATCCACTTCCTTGTCGCGGGTGCGCACATCCGCGGCCACGGCAACGTCATGGGAAATATAGGCGTCCAGCGCCTCTTTCAGGCGCAGCACAACCGTCCGCGCCATCCGCAGGATCGAGGCCGAGGTCCCACCCAGCGGGGACATGTTCGACAGAAGCAGCGACCGCTTGGCCAGATTCTTGGCATAATCGCCGCAGCGTTCCAGCGCGGCGGCAATCCGCATCACCGACAGAACGGTGCGCAGGTCGCCCGCCGTGGGCGAGCGCAGCGCCAGAAGGCGGGCGCATTCCTCGTTGATCTGTTCTTCCAGCGCATCAATGGCCTTGTCGCTCTGCTGCACCTTGTGGGCCAATGCCTCATCACGGGTTTCCAGCGCCTCGGCGGCGTCCAGCAGCGCCTGTTCCACCAGCCCGCCCATGCGCAGGACATAGGCCTGAACGGCCTCAAGATCTCGGTCGAAAGCGGTCAGGATATGGGGTTCTTTCATGACGCGTATCCTTCGCTCAGCCGATCCGGCCGGTGATATAGGCTTCGGTTCTGGGGTCGCTGGGGTTGGTGAAGATGGTCCCCGTCTCGCCGTATTCCACCAGATTGCCCAGATGGAAGAAGGCCGTCTTCTGGCTGACGCGCGCCGCTTGCTGCATCGAGTGCGTGACGATGACGACCGAAAACTGCGACCGCAGTTCATCAATCAACTCTTCGACCTGCGCGGTGGCAATCGGGTCCAGCGCCGAACAGGGTTCATCCATCAGCAGCACTTCGGGGGATGTGGCAATCGCCCGCGCAATGCACAGGCGCTGCTGCTGGCCACCCGAAAGCCCGGTGCCGGGGGAATCCAGACGGTCCTTCACCTCATTCCACAAGGCTGCCTTCTTCAGGCTGGCTTCGACGATGGCATCAAGCTCAGACTTGCTGTTCGATAGGCCATGGATCTTGGGGCCGTAAGCCACATTATCATAAATCGACTTCGGGAAGGGGTTGGGCTTCTGGAACACCATCCCCACCTTGGCACGCAACTGCACCGGATCGACATTCGAGGCATAGATGTCCTGCCCATCCAATGTGATCCTGCCGGACACGCGAGCGCTGGCCACCGTGTCATTCATCCGGTTCAAACAGCGCAGAAAGGTTGATTTGCCGCAGCCCGACGGCCCGATGAAAGCTGTCACCGTTCTGTCAAGTATGTCGACATTCACCTCCCGCAATGCGGATTTTTCGCCGTAATGCACTTCGACATTCCGAGCTTCAATCTTGGCCTGTGCTGTCACCACTTCTCGCTCCACCAGCCGCATATCGTCCATTTTCATTACCTCTATTACCAACGACGCTCAAAGCGCGAGCGCAGATAGATGGCCAAAGCGTTCATCGTCACCAGAATACCCAGCAAGACTAGGATCGCGGCGGAAGTGCGGCTTACAAAGCCGCGCTCGGGGCTGTCGGCCCAGATAAAGATCTGGGTCGGGAGCGTGGTTGCGCTTTCGAACGGAGTCGAGGGCGCAGCTGTCATGAAGGCGTTCATGCCGATCAGCAGCAGGGGCGCAGTTTCACCAATGGCTTGCGCCATCGCGATGATCGTTCCGGTCATCACGCCTGGCATCGCCAGCGGCAGCACATGCTGAAAAACGACTTGCTGGCGTGATGCACCGACACCCAACGCCGCCTCGCGGATTGATGGCGGGACCGCTTTCAGCGCAGCCCGGGTGGCAATGATGATGGTCGGCAACGACATCAGCGCCAGTGTTAGACCGCCAACCAGTGGCGAGCCACGGGCCAGACCAAACCAGTTCAGGAACACAGACAGCGCCAACAACCCGAACACCACTGACGGAACGGCAGCCAAGTTGTTGATGTTCACTTCAATCAGATCGCTCAGCTTGTTCTTGGGAGCGAATTCCTCAAGGTAAATCGCAGCACCGATGCCGACCGGCAGGGCAATCGCGAAACATACTAGCAAGAGGTAGGCAGACCCGATGAAGGCACCCCGCAGGCCGGCGAGTTCCGGAAAACGCGAGTCGGCGTTGCGGAACATACCCCAGTTGAACGGGGTCGAGATGCGCCCCTCGTCCTGAAGCTTGTCAAAGGCGGAGATCTGCGAATCGTTGACGCGACGGTTGCCTTCAGCGGTGTCCCGGTCGATGGCACCCTTATTGAACTGATCGAAAGGGTCAGAGACAGGCACCGTGATTGTCAGGACTGAGCCAATCAGTGACGGATCGGCAACGACCCGGTCGCGCACCATGAACTGCGCGCCATCCGACAAGATTGACCCTGCAGACCGCAGCTCGGTCCCGCTGAGGTCCGGGAAATGGCCTTGAACCGCACCCTGCATGACCCGCCGCCAGTTGCCAGCCGCGGGATTGGAAGGATCGATTTCCTCGGCTAAGATCGGCACATCAATCGTGACATGCGTCTGGGTAAAGGCCATGAATCCGGTATAGGTCAAGGCCGAGATCATCAACGCTAGGAAGCCGATGGCCAGGGTGATTGACAGAAGCCCCGCCCGTTTCAGCCATGTCTCTGAGCTTCGCCGTTTCGCTAGGCGGTTTACATGCTCACTGGATTCCCAGTCGAAGGCACCGCGGGGCGTAGGTTGTGTGTTTGTTTCGGTCATGTCCGGATGCCTTAATCGTAGGTTTCGCGGTATTTGCGCACGATGCGGATGGCGAGGATGTTGATCCCGAGCGTGATCAAGAACAGCAGCATACCCAGCGCGAACGCGGCCAGTGTCTTGGGGTTGTCAAATTCAGTATCGCCGATCAGCAGGGTCACGATCTGAACTGTAACTGTCGTGACCGTGTCCAAAGGGTTCAGGGTCAGCTTGGCGATGATGCCTGCGGCCATCACCACGATCATCGTCTCACCGATGGCGCGGCTGACGGCCAACAGAACCCCCCCGACAATCCCGGGAATGGCGGCAGGGAAAAGTACCTGTAGCATCGTCTCGCCGCGGGTCGCTCCCAGTGCAAGGGACCCATCAGACAATGCGCGCGGCACCGCTGAGAGGGCGTCATCCGCGAAAGAGGAGATGAAGGGGATCAGCATGATGGCCATACACAGGCCCGCTGCCAGCGCAGTATTGGGAGATACGTCCAGCCCGATGCTCGCCCCGAAGGATCGCAAGAAGGGCGCGACAACGAGGATGGCAAAGAACCCATAAACGATCGTCGGCACACCGGCCAAAATCTCTAGCAGGGGTTTGATAACCGCCCGAGCGCGGGGCGAGGCAAACTCATTCAGATAGATCGCCGAAAACAATCCGATCGGCACGGCGATCACCAAGGAGATCATCATGATGAGTACTGAACCAAGCAGCACAGGGATTACACCAAAGGCACCCTGTCCCGCAACTTGGTCGGCGCGTATCGCGATCTGCGGTTCCCAGCGAAAGCCAAAGAGGAATTCGTTCAATGGAACCAATCGAAAGAATTTGATACTCTCGAATAGCAATGAGAATACAATCCCAACCGTAGTAAAGATCGCGACGGTCGAGCAGAAGATCATCAGCCCAAGAACTATGCGCTCGACGCCCTGCCGCGCGCGAAATTCCCGCGATACCCGCGAACGGGCAAAAAGCACCAGCGCCACTGACATCAGCGCAATTACAACCACCAATGCAAAGCTAGCCGAGGCGTGCCATGCGTTCATTGCTTCAGCTGCGGCAAGTTTCCAGTCTTCAGGGGTGCCGAAAATCTGCCCGCGGGCGATGGATTTGATCTCTGCCAGCACGAGAGACACGCTACCAAGGTCTAGCCCATTCAGAACACCCGATGGCAGATCAGCCATGATCATTCGGTCGATAATGCGCGGTTGCAGGATCAGCCACCCAAGGATGACGATTATTCCTGGCAAACCGACCAGCAGGGCAGAATACGCCCCGTGAAAACCGGTCAGGGAGTGGAGCCTGTCACCGGTCGCGCGAATTCGAGAGGCGGCCATTCGGTTCATGGCGTAGCCGATGATTACGGCTGCAAAGAGTATCAGAAAGGCAAATCCGGTCACAGCTACCCCCAGATGCGAAGGAACCGCCCGGAGGCCAAGGCCCCCGGACAGCAGGTTCTTTCAACTTTATTCGGTCGGAGCCGGCATGTTGACTGCGTTGGTCAGCGAGTCCTGCAGCTTCGTGATTTCTTCATCGGCCAGAACGACCAGACCACGCTCTTCCAGATACCCGCCTTTGGCGAGCGCATCCGACGAGGCATAAGCTGCGATGAATTCGTTCATGCCGGGGATCACGCCACGGTGCGCGTTCTTGACATAGAAGAAGAGCGGGCGTGCGATCGGGTATTCAAAGGAACCAATGGTTTCGAGGTTCGCTTCAACGCCGTTGATCTTTACGTCTTTCAGCTTGTCCAGGTTCTCGTAAAGGAAGGAGTAACCAAAGATTCCGACGGCATTCGGATCAGCTTCAAGACGCTGCACGATCAAGTTGTCGTTTTCGCCGGCTTCGACGAAGAGGCCGTCCTGCCGCATGCGTGAGCAATCTTCTTCGACGAATTTTTCATAGGCCGCTTCGTCGCCCGCAGCTTCCAGAGCCTTGGCGAATTCGGTTTCTGCACAGCCAACATGCATTGCCAACTCGACAAAAGCATCACGGGTGCCAGATGTGGGCGGCGGGCCGTAGGCGAGGATCTGCGTTGCTGGCAGGCTCGGGTCGATGTCCGACCACATCTTGTAGGGATTGTCGACCAGCGCGCCGTCAACCGGCACCTTTGAGGCGAGCGCCAGATAGACTTGCTCCAGCGTCAGGTTCCAGTCGATTTCGTTCGCACGCGACACGGCGATGGCCAGACCGTCATAGCCGATCAGGGCTTCTGTGATGTCGGTCACGCCGTTCTGAACGCACAGATCGTATTCCGACTTCTTGATGGCGCGCGATGCACCGGTGATATCGGGGTGATCAGCGCCAACGCCGCCACAGAAAATCTGGAAGCCGCCGCCCGTGCCGGTCGATTCCACAACTGGCGACACGCCGCCCTGGTTGGCGAACTCTTCGGCAACAGCCTGAGTGTAGGGGAACACGGTCGAAGAACCGACGATGCGAATCTGATCGCGGGCGGAGGCAACGGTTGCTGATACTGCGATCAAGGCGACGGCGGATGCCGTGGTGAGCATGAATTTCATGTGATTCTCCTGAATGTCTCGCGACCGATCTCGTCGGCCTGTGTCTCGTGTAAGGACTGACCATCACAGTTATGTCTCTCTTTTGTGAACATAGCATGACAGTCCGATTGGAATGCCCGTTCCGTATCTTCAAATTGGCCAACCTGGTGTTCGGAAATCCGGACGCCATAAATTTCACATTACGATCAATATTTTATCCCACCACTCCACACCGTCTAAGGCCCTCCATCCATCACCGCCTTCTGCTACCGTCTATGCAGAAAGCAAGCTTTGGGAGGAGCAAGCCACCATGAAATGCAATCGGTTGGTCGATGTCGGCCGCCGTCAGTTCCTGCGCGGGGGTGTTCTCGGCGTGGCTGGGGCTGCGGCGGCGACTGTGATGCCTGCAGGACAGGCACAGGCGCAGCAGGCGCGGGCGATGGTGGATTATCCGTCGAATCGCCTTGCCAATCTGACGGATCTGAAAGTGAACGAGCCGATGGATATTGGCTACCCCGACGCCGACAGCCCCGGCATCCTGCTGAAGCTCGGCACTTCGATCGAGGGTGGCGCAGGCCCCGATGGCGACATCGTCGCCTATTCCGTTCTGTGCCCGCACAAGGGGTTTGTTATGTCCTATGCGGCATCAGACAAGACGCTGAACTGCCCCGGCCACTTCAGCCGCTTTGACTGCGAAAAGGGCGGCCAGCAGGTCTGGGGCCACGCCACGCAAAACCTGCCGCAATTCGCGCTGCGGGTGGATGAAAAGGGCGACATCTATGCCGAAGGCGCGGACGAACTGATCTACGGCCGTCTGTCCAACGTGCTGCAAGGGTAAGGGGGCGATCATGGCTTACAAACGCAATATCGACCGTCTGCCGATCATTCCCGCAGGCGCAAAGGAACACAACGTCACCTGCCATTACTGCATCGTTGGCTGTGGCTATAAGGCCTATACTTGGCCGCTGAAGACCCAAGGTTCGGTCGACAGCAACTGGATCGGCGAAGACCTGTCCAAGCAGCAGGGGGCCGAGACGGAGGCGTGGTATGCGCCCTCAATGTACAATGTCGTCAAGCAGAACGGCAAAGACGTGCATCTGGTGATCAAGCCTGATGTGAATTGCCAAGTGAACTCGGGCCTCGGGTCGATCCGCGGCGCGCGGATGGCAGAAAACCGGCGATCAGACGTGACCGGCACCCAGAAGCAACGCCTGACCGATCCGATGGTCTGGCGCTATGGCACATGGCAACCCACGTC
>JAESGX010000358.1_pt1 | contig 19401 bp, 15 predicted proteins | sample 9269801 | NCBI WGS metagenome assembly JAESGX01 (sample SAMN16773122, study PRJNA677054) | algae metagenome | isolation source: Pleurocapsa minor GSE-CHR-MK-17-07R and co-occurring heterotrophs from wet... | place: USA: Lower Calf Creek Falls, Grand Staircase Escalante National Monument, UT ... | reverse complement strand
GTGGCAAGGCGGCCAAAGTGGCGATCGTGGCGGTCATGCGCAAAATGCTGGTGATCCTCAACGCGCGTGCTCGCGATGCTTGGGCATGCCTACCCTCGCAGACATGACGAACACAGTTGCTACAAATATTGAAATGCGGCGTTAGTTTGCGGCCGGACCCGCTTTCCTCGCCGCGCCGATCGCCGCGATCCGCGCCTTTTTCAGCGCTTCGCCGATGGCCGGGCCGCTGAGCGTGTCGTCGTCCAGATCGCGCGCGGTCACCGCCAGCGCCGCGGCGTGCAGCCGCTGCAGTTCGCGGCCCTGCGGGTAATCGGCCTCCGCGCTGCCCAGGCGCCCGCGCTTGTCGGCTTCGCATACCTGCGCCAGCTGCGCGATGCGTTCGGGCTTGCGGAAGCCGTCGCAGCGCGCCAGCAGTTCGTGCACGGTGGCGTCGCGCAGTTCGGTCAGACGATGCACGTTGAGGTGTTCGCGGCAGGCCATGACCGCCAGCTCGCGATGCTCGGCCGGCACCTTCAGCCGCTCGCACAGCGCGCGCAACGGCGCCAGGCCGGCATGCTCGTGGCCGATATGGCGCGGCCATGCGTCGGCCGGGGTCAGGGCCTTGCCCAGGTCGTGGGTCAGCGCGGCGAAGCCGATCGCCGCGTCGCCGGGCGCGAGCCGCGCGGCCATGTCGCTGACCATTTCCTGGTGCGCGCCGGTGTCGATTTCCGGATGGAACTCGGCGCGCTGCGGCACGCCGTACAGCGCATCGACTTCCGGCAGCACCTGCGCCAGCGCAGCGCACGCGCGCAGCGTGGACAGGAACGCGGACGGCCGCGGCGACTGCAGCGCGCGGCACAGCTCCTGCCAGACGCGCTCGGGCACCAGTTCGGCCAGTTCGCCGCCGTCGGCCATCTGGCGCATCAGCGCCAAGGTTTCCGGCGCCACGCTGAAACCCAGCGGCGCGAACCGCGCCATGAAGCGCGCCGCGCGCAGCACCCGCAGCGGATCTTCGGCGAAAGCCGCGCCGGCATGCCGCAATACGCGCGCCTCCAGATCGCGCAGGCCGCCCAGCGGATCCACCAATTCGCCGTCCTCGTCCTGGGCGATGGCGTTGACGGTGAAATCGCGGCGGCCCAGGTCTTCTTCCAGGGTCACCGACGGATCGGCGTCGACCACGAATCCGCGATAGCCGCGCCCGCTCTTGCGCTCGGTGCGCGCCAGCGCGTATTCCTCGCCGGTAGTCGGATGCAGGAACACGGGAAAGTCGCGCCCCACCGGCTTGAAGCCGCGCGCGAGCATTTCCTCAGGTGTGCTGCCGACCACCACATGGTCGCGATCGCCGGGGGCAAGGCCCAGCAAGCCATCGCGTACGGCGCCGCCGACCAGATAGGTTTTCATGCGGGGATGATGCCTGATTTTCCTTCTCCCTCTGGGAGAAGGAAAAAAACTCAGCGCTTCGGCGACTGCGCCGTCGGGCACACGAACGCCTTGCGCTTGGAGTTCGTGCGGCCGAGCATGCGGTCGGTCACCGGCACCGCGTTGCCGTTCAAGCGCCAGTCGTAGATCACGCTGAAGGCCAGGATGCGCGCCACGTATTCGCGCGTTTCCTTGTAGCTGATGGTTTCGATCCAGAAATCGGCATCGAAGCCCGGACGCTGCGACTGCCAGCGTGCGGTCGGCGCCGGGCCCGCGTTGTAGGCGGCGATGGCCACATACGGCAGGCCGTACTGGTTCAACATCTGGCGGAGGTAGGCGGTGCCCAGGGCGATGTTGGTGTCCGGATCGTACAAGCTGGCCGCGCCGCTCCACGGCACGCCCAAAGTGCGCGCGGTGGCCGCGCCGGTGCCGGGCAGCACCTGCATCAGGCCCATCGCGTTGGCGCCGGAGCGCGCCTTGGGATTGAACACGCTTTCGGCGCGGATCTCGGCCGCGACCCAGGCCGGATCGATGGCGTGGCGCGCGGCTTCGCGGCGGATGGTGGCGTCGTGATGCAGCGGGAAACGCAGTTCGTACAGACGCAGCTCCTCCGGCTTGCTCGCGCCGCCGGCGCTGCCGAGCGAAAACACCGCGCGGTCGAACCAGCCGTTGTCCTGCGCCACTTCCACCGCGAGGCGGCGCTGGGTGTCGTCGAAGCGCTTCAGCGCGCTGTTCCACTCGCTGGTGGCCCAGGCCGCGCGCTCGATCCGCCACAGCGCCATGGCGCGCACGATCGCCGGATCGCGCGCGACCGCGGCCTTGGCCTGGGCGCCGTCGTTGGGAATCCAGGGGCACAGCGCGTACGGTTGCTGCACGCGATCGGCGGCGAGGAACCCATGGAACGTGGGCGACTTCGCCGCTTCGCGCAGCAGGCGCTGGGCTTCGGCCTGATCGCCGGTTTCTTCGGCCAGCCGCGCTTCGTAATAGCGCCAGCGCGAATCCTCGCGCTGCGCCTTGGGCATCTTGCGCAGCGCGGTCAGCGCCGCGCGCCAGTCCCCGCGCGCCATCGCTTCGCGCACGCGCCACTCGTGCAGGCGTACGTCGTAGGCCGATTCGGGCACCGCGTTCAAGCGCCGCGCCGAATCCGGTTCGTACGAGGCCACGGTCCACAGCGCGATTTCGTACAGCACCTTGCCGCGTTCGGTTTCGTCCATGCCCAGCGCGCCGGCGTACTGCGGCAGCTGCCGCTCGGCGGCGGCGGGCGCGGACTTGGCCAGCCGCATCAGCCCGTGCATGGCGATCTTGCGGCTGCGCGCGGTCTTGGGCCAGTTCAATGCGCGCGCATGCACGCTGTCCAGGAACGCGGCGTAGTCGTTGGCCAGCGCCGCCTCTGCGGCGGGCAGGCCGCGCGCGGCCCTGCGCATCACCGCCGGCTGCTGTTCTGACGCGGCCAGTTCGATGCGTTGCCAGCGCAGCTCCGGCGACAGGTCGCCCTGGTTGGCGAGCACCGCGAACACCGGATCGCAGGCATCCGGCAAAGACTTGCCCGCGCTGCGCCACAGCGCCTGCGCATCGCGCGTCCACTGCGCATCGGCCTGGCCGGTGGCCTGGCGCGCGTTGAGTTCCGCGCACTGCAGGCCGGGTTCGCGGCTGGGTTTCCACGCCGCGCGCAGCGTGGGCCAATCCTGGCGTCGCGCCAGCGCCGGCAGCCACACGCCGCGCAACGCATCGGCCACGGCCTGGCCTTCGTGGCGCTTCAGGAACGACTGCGCCCGCGCGCTGGAAACCGCATCGATATCGCGGCGCAGGCCGGCGTACTCCACCCAGCCGGATAGCGGCAGATCCGCCGGCACGGCGATGGGCTGGCCGCGTTCGGCCGCCTCCAGCGCACTGCGGCTCAACGCATCGTTGCGCGTGTCGGTGCTCTGCGCATGGGCGCCGCGCGGAAACAGAAGGCCGCACGCGGCAGCGAGTACGATAATGAAAGATGAGCGTGTCATCACCGGAATATAAGCGAGAGCGGGTGAATCACGTCGTTCACATCAAGCGCTTCGCAGCGCGCATGCGCGCCGGATGCGACGAGGGGAGCAGGCATGTTCGAAGGCGTCTGGGTATTTCCGCTGCTCGGCATCGTGGCCGGCGTGCTGGCCGGACTGCTGGGCGTGGGCGGCGGGCTGGTGCTGGTCAGCGCACTGGCGTGGCTGCTGCCGCGCTACGGCATTCCGCATGAAGCGGCGATGCACGCGGCGCTGGCCAGTTCGCTGGCCAGCATCGTGCTGACCGCGGCATCGTCCGCTTACGCGCATCACGGACGCGGCAGCGTGCTGTGGCCGACGGTGATGTGGATGGTGCCCGGGCTGCTGCTGGGCGGATGGCTGGGCAGCGGCTTCGCGGTGCGGCTGGAAGACGCCGCGTTGCGCTGGATCGTGGCCGGCTATTGCTTCCTCGCCGCGGCGCAGCTGCTGTTCGGCAAGACCCGCGCGGTGGGCGAAAACGGCCACGCGCCCGCGCCGACCGGTTTGCCGATGAGCGCGGCCGGCGTCGGCATCGGCGCGGTGTCGGCGGTGGTCGGCATCGGCGGCGGCAGCATGACCGTGCCGCTGCTGGTCTGGCGCGGCGTGGCCCCGGTGCGCGCGGTGGGGACTTCCAGCGCGTGCGGAGTGGCGATAGGACTGGCCAGCGCGGTCGGGTACGCCACGCATGCGCCTGCCGGCGCACTGCCCGAATACGCCCTCGGCTACGTCTACCTGCCGGCGGCGATAGGCGTCGCGGCGGCGTCGGTATTGGCGGCGCCGTACGGCATGCGGCTGGCGCACCGGATCAGCGGACTGGCGCTGAAAAGAGTGTTTGCGGTGTTTCTTGTCGCCGTCGGAACCACGCTGATTCTGTGAATCGATCACGAAACGGGCACTACATTCGACAATTCACCACTAAAGACCCTTGCTGATTTTTACGATTTGTTTACAAACTGCGCCTAGACCGCTCCAGCACAGGGGCGTGGCGGTCGATCAACTCAACACTTTGGAGAGAGAAACCGATGAAACCGCGCCATCAATCGCTGGCTATCGCCATCAAACTAAGCCTGCTGCTGACTTTGCCAAGCCTTGCCAACGCACAGGAGACTCCCGCCCCCGAAGCGACGACGCTCGACGCCGTCACCGTGACCGGTACCCGCATCAAGAAGGCCGAGCTCGAAGGCCAGGTGCCGGTACGCGTGCTCAACCGCGAGGAGATCGAGCGCACCGGACAAAATTCCATCGGCGATGTGATCCAGCAGATCACGGGCGCTGGTTCCGGCTTCAACCGCACCCGCAACGCGTCCGGCAATGACGGCTTCCCGTCCGACGGCGGCGGCACCGGCGCCGGCGCGTCCACCATCAACCTGCGTCACCTGGGCACCAAACGCGTGCTGGTGCTGGTGGACGGCATGCGCTGGGTCAACGAATCCTCCGCCTCGGGCGTGGGCGCTGCGACCGACCTCAACACCATTCCGCTGGCGATAGTCGAACGTATCGAGGTGTTGGAGGACGGCGCCTCGTCGCTGTACGGGTCCGACGCCATCGCCGGTGTGGTCAACATCATCACCCGGCGCAATTTCGACGGCGCGCAGATCTCGCTGAACTATGGCGAGTTCGAGGAAGGCGACGGCGAAACCACGGGCGTGGATCTGGCATGGGGCGGTTCGACCGACCGCGCCAGCTGGTTCGTCGCGGGCAGTTTCTTCGACCAACAGGAAGTGGCGTCGATCGACCGCGAGCGCACCCGCGTGCCGGTGTTCGGCACCGGTAGCGCGTTGGGCAGCTCGCGCGTGCCGGGTGGGCGGTTCTCCTTCATCGATCCGCGCAACGGCGGCACCTACGATCTCACCACCGACCCGACCCTGAGCGATCCCACCTACACGCCTGGCCTGCCCAACTGCGCCGGCGGCGCCGAACGTCCGGACGGCTTCCGTTGCTATTCGGGAGCGCGCGACGCGTTCAACTTCGCCACCTTCAATCTGGTGCAGACGCCCAACGAGCGCGCGGGCGTGTTCGGCCAGTTCCGTTTCGATCTCAGCGACTCGGTCAACCTCTACGCGCGCGCGCTGGCCAACCGGCGCAAATCGACCAACCAGGCCGCACCCGAACCCATCGACATCGGTCCAGGCAGCGGCACCGATTTCGCTTCGAATGCGGTGATTCCGGTCAACCAGGTGTTCAACCCTTTCGGGTTCACCCTGGATCCGAGCAACATCCAGACCATTCGTCGCCGTCCGATCGAAGGTGGTCCGCGCCTGTTCGAACAAGAAGTAGACACGCGCTACCTGGGCGCGGGCGTGGAAGGCAGCTTCGACGTCGGCACGCGCCAGTGGTTCTGGGACGTCAACGGCTCCTACGGTCTCAATGAGGCCGAGCAGGAAAACCGCGGCAGCTACAACATCCGCAACATCGTCACCGCGCTGGGCGACCCGGCGGTCTGCGCCGCGACGCCCGGATGCACGCCGCTGGACATCTTCGGCTTCAATACCATCACTCCGGAAATGCTCGCCTACATCAGCCCGCTGTTCCGCGACAAGAGCGAGAACAAGCTGACCCAGGCCACCGTCAACCTGTCGGGCGACCTGTTCGACCTGCCGGCGGGCGCGCTGGCGTTCGCGACCGGCTACGAATTCCGCAAGTACGAAGGTTCCTACGATCCGGACCCGCAGACCGTGCGCGGCGAGTACAACGGTGTCGTGTCGCAGCCCACGTCCGGCGAGTACGACGTCAACGAGGTCTACGTGGAGCTCAATGTGCCGCTGCTGGCCGATTCGGGCTTCGGCAAGAAGCTGGACTTGAATATCGCCGGCCGCTATTCGGACTATTCCACCTTCGGCGGCGAGTTCGTGCCCAAGTACGGTTTGCGCTGGCAGGTGGTCGACGAACTGTTGCTGCGCACCACTTACGCCGAAGGCTTCCGCGCGCCCAGCATCGGCGAGCTCTACGGATTAGGCACGCGCTTCGACGCCAACATCGTCGACCCGTGCCTGGGCGCCGGATTCGCGGCCAATCAAGCCAACTGCACCGCGCTGGGCGTCGATCCGGGCCGCACTCAGTTCGATCCCCAGATCGGCGTGGAGACCGGCGGCTCGGCGCTGCTCGAGCCGGAAAGATCGCGCAGTTTCTCGGCCGGCTTCGTGTGGACGCCCTCGCTGTTCGAGGATTCGGCCATCGCCCAGCGCGTCGATATCGAAGGCACGTTCTACCGCCACCGCATCGAAGGCGCGATCCAGGCGCCCGATCCGCAGACCCAGTTGAATCTATGCGTGCAAACGCTGGATCCGCAGTACTGCGGCGGCATCGTGCGCAACGCTTCGACCGACCAGATCGAGGCCTTCGACAACACCTTGGCCAACTTCGACGTGATCGAAACCGACGGCTGGGATTTCGACATCTTCTGGACGCTGCCGGAAACCTCGTTCGGCACGTTCAAGGTCGAGTGGCAGAACAGCTGGGTGGGCCGCTACGAATCCTTCAGCGGCGACGGCTCGCGCCAGCCACTGGAGGCGGGCAAGCTGGTCAGCGATCCGGTCACGCGTTCGATTCCGGAATGGACCTCCAACGCCACGCTCGACTGGCAGTGGAACCGCTTCAGCGCTTCGTGGACCGCGCGTCACATCAGCGACCTCACCGAATCCTGCGGCGACGCCGCCGACTTCGAGATCTGCGGCGACAATCCGGGGCCCGGCCTGAACCGCCTGGGCAGCACCACCTTCCATGACGTGCAGGTGGGCTACAAGATCGACTGGCTGAAAGGACTGCAGTTGCTGGCGGGCGTCAACAACGTGTTCGGCAAGGATCCGCCGGTGTGCCTGTCGTGCAACCTCAACAGCTTCGACGGGTCGACCTACGACATTCCCGGCGGCGGCTTCTGGTACGTGCGCGCCGACCTGCGGTTCTAAGGCGGCGGTGCCATCGAATGAGAACGGCCGGGTTTGCACCCGGCTGTTTTTTTTGGACTGCCGACGGTGGCGAACCGTCTGATGGCCGCTCAGCTCAGTGCCCGCTCCGGCACGTCGATGCTCATCGCCAAGGCCAAGTGGTCGGAAAAGGCAGCGGGGATGGCGCGCGCGTCGGCGAAGGCGAGCCGCTCGCTTATCAGGATGTGGTCGATGGCGCGCACCGGCCGCCAGCTGGGAAAGGTGGGCACGCAGAACGCGGGCGGGCGCAGATGGGTGCGGCTGTACAGCAGATCCATTTCCGGGCGGTCCGGCACGCAGTTGAAGTCGCCCATCAGCACCGCGTGCGGATGGCCGGCCAGCAGCTCGGCGATAAAGGCCAGCTGCGCGCTGCGCGAGGTCGCCCCCAGCGACAGATGCGCCACCGCCACCACCAGGCCATCGTCGCCTTGACCGAAGCGCGCCACCAGCACGCCGCGCCCGCTGATGCGGCCGGGCAGGGCGTGATCGCTGACTTCCACCGGCTCCAGTTTGCTCAACAGGCCGTTGGCGCTGGAGGCCACGCGGCCGACGTTGCGGTTGGGCTGGTGGCTCCAGTAGTCGAAGCCGCCCTGTTCGGCCAGATAGTGGGTCTGGTTGGTGAAGCCCGAGCGCAGACTGCCGGGGTCGGCTTCCTGCAGGCCGACGATGTCGTGCTCGCCGGCCATCTGCGCGATCGCGTCCAGGCTCACGCGTTTGTTGCCATACGGCATCGCGTGCGACCAGCTGCGGGTCACGTAGTCGCTGTAGCGGCGGGTGCTGGAGCCGGCCTGGATATTGGCGCTCAGCAGGCGCAGCCGGCGCGTATCCGCTGCGGCGATAGTCACGTCGATGCGGTTACTGCGCCGCGCCGGCTTGCGCCGCGCGCTCTTGCGCGACCAGGTGGTCGGTGATGCGCAGCATGTCGTCCCAGCTCTTGCCCTTGACCAGGTATTTGCCGTTGACCACCAGCGACGGCGTGCCGCCGATCTGGCTGCGCATGGCGAATTGATTGGCCTTGTTGACCTTGCCGGCCACGGCGAAGCTCTGCATGGTGCTGAGGAACTGTTCGGCGCTGACGCCGTAATTGGCGTAGAACGCGGCCACCTTCGCTTCGTCGGGCTTGTCGCCTTCGGCCGGAATGCTGCGCTTGCTGTGGATGGCGTCATACACGGCACGGTGGGTCTTTTCCACCAGGCCCAGCGATTCCGCCGCGTAGTAGGCGCGCGCGTACGGCACGAAGTCCGGACGGAACTGCGCCGGCACGTAGACCAGGCGCACGTCGGCCGGCTGCCTGGCTTTCCAGTTCTGCAGCATCGGGTCGAACGCGTTGCAGGCTGGGCAGATGTAATTGAACATTTCCACCACCTCGATCTTGCCGGCGGCGGGTTCGAACGGCTGGCCGCCGCGGATTTCGGCGTAGTCCTCGCCCACGACCGGCGCGGGGCCCTGCGGGGCGACGATGGGGTTGTTGGCGGGGGCGGCCGGCGGCGCTGCGGTGGCGGCATCGACCGCCGCGGCGGCTTCGGCGTTGGGCGCGGCGGCTGGCGTTTCCGCGGTGGGCGCGGCGGTGGCGGGTTCGGATGCGGCCGGGTCCTGCTTGGAGCAGGCGGCGAGCAGCGGCAGCAGGGCCAGCAGGATCAGTGGCAAACGGGATTTCATAAACAAGGCTCCGGCGTGGAAGGAAAAGCGCAGGCGCTCACAGTACGCGCCGCGGGTGAAGATTCAATTCGATCGGGTCAACGTTTGGCCGCGGCGCGTTCCCTAGCGACCAGCTGATCGGCGATGCGCAGCGCGTCGTCGAAGCTGTGCGCGGTGACCCGGTACTTGCCGTTGACCACCAGCGTAGGCGTGCCTTCGATGCCGGTGGCCAGGGCGAACTGCTTGGAACGCTCGAGCTTGGCGGCGACCGCCTGGCTGTCCATGGCCGCGGCGAACGCCTTGGGGTCGGCGCCGTAGCGCGCATAGAACGCGGCGATTTCGCCGTTGGAGGCGTTCTGGAGGGGCAGGCTGCCCTGTTCGTGCAGCGCCTTGAACAGTGCGTTGTGAGTCTGCTTCAGCACGCCGAGCTGCTCGGCCGCGTAGTAGGCGCGCGCGTACGGCATCCACGGGCCGCCGAACGCCGCCGGCACCGGGGTGAAACGCACGTAACCCGGCTGCTTCTTCTTCCACGCGTCCACCAGCGGCTGGAAGTTGGCGCAGTGGATGCAGGTGTAGCCGAACACCTCGGCCACTTCCACCTTGCCGTTGAGCGGCGCGAACGGCTGGCCGCCGGGGATTTCCACGTAGTCCGTGCCGGCGACCGGCTCGGCGGCGCAGACGGACAGGGGCAGCAACAGCGACAGCAGCAACGCGAAAGGCGATTTCATCGAACGGTCTCCAGGCACGCAAACAAACGCCGGCCATGTTCCGGCCGGCGCGATGAACGAGAACTGCGAAGCTGCGACCGCGCCGGGCCGCCGAAGTTCACGACTGCCGGGCGGCGGGCTCGGCAGCGGGCGGAGCGGGCGGTGCGGCCGCCGGTGCCGCGGGCGCGGCCGGCGCCTTGGCCGCGGCTGCATCGTCGGCGCGATCGTGCAGGCCCTGCAGGTAGGTGGCCAGCGACTGGATTTCCTGGTCGGTCAGCTTGTTCGCCACCTGGGCCATGATGTTGAAGTGGGTGGGGTCCTGTTCGGTGGTGGTGCCGGTGCGGTATTCCTGCAGACGCCGCGCGGCGTAAGCCTGGTACTGGCCGGCGACCTGCGGATAGGCCGGGCCGGGATTGCCGGCGCCGCTGGGGCCGTGGCAGGCCATGCACGCGGGGATGCCGCGCGCCGCATCGCCGCTGCGGAATATCTGTTGCCCCACCTCGTAGAACTTCATGTCCTTGTACACGCCGTCGGCGATCACGCTGTCGTCGGCTAGGCCGGCGCCGGCTTTCTGGATGGCGTAGAACGCGCCGATGTCGCGCATGTCCTGCGCGCTCAGGTCGGTCACGAACGGGACCATCGCCACCGCCGTGCCGGTGCGCTGGCCGCTGGCGATCAAGTGGATCTGCTGCGCCGTGTAGCGCTCGCTCTGGCCGGCGATGCGCGGATACTGCGGATCGCTGGGATTGCCGTCGACGCCATGGCAAGCGGCGCAGGCGGTGGCCTTGGTTTCGCCGGCCTTAGGATCGCCCCACACGGTCTTGGCGAAGTCCACTTCCAGCGGCGCGGTCTTGACCGGCGCGTTGTCCGGCAGAGGCGCGACGGTGGTCTGGGCCAAAGCGACCGCACCTACGGCCACGATGGCCAGTCCGGCAAGTCCCAAAACGCGAGCGTGGCGCATGCTGAAGCTCCGTAAAACCTGAAAAAGCGGCGCCGAGCGGCAGCCGCGAAACAGATGAATTATCGTCGCGGCGGGGCTTCCCGGTCAATTGCGGCGCTTCGATCGTTGGTGGTTGGGGGTTGGTAGTCGGCAATAGAGAATCGCTTCCGCCAATCATCAACCGCCAGCTAACGCCCCCATTCCCGCGCGTGCGATCCTAGCCCCATGTTCAATCCCCTAGAAAAAGCCAAATACCTGCTGGCCGCGCATCTTCCCAGCCAGCTGCCGGCCGACATCGGCCACGAGGTCGCCTTCGCCGGCCGTTCCAATGCCGGCAAGTCGACCGCGCTCAACGCGCTGACCCGGCAGAACGCGCTGGCCCGAGTCTCCAAGACCCCGGGCCGCACGCAGCAGCTGGTGTTCTTCGAAGTGGAGCCGGACAAGTACCTGGTCGATCTGCCCGGCTACGGCTACGCCAAGGTGCCGCACGAGCTGAAGGACCACTGGCAGGCGTTCCTGGACCGCTATTTCCGCACCCGCAATTCGCTGAAAGGGCTGGTGGTGGTGATGGACATCCGCCACCCGCTGAAGGATTACGACCGGCACATGCTGGGCTACGCCGCCGAACGCGGCATCCCCGCGCACGCGCTGCTGACCAAGGCCGACAAACTGGGCCGCGGCCAGCAGGCCAACGCGCTGCAGGCGGTGAAGAAGGAGCTGTTCGGCCTGTTCGGCGACACGGTGAGCGTGCAGACGTTCTCGGGCGAATCCAAGCAAGGCGTGGACGAAGCGCGCGCGGTGGTTAATGGGTGGTTGGGATTCAACGGCTAGTTAGCTGCCACAAGAATGACCGTCCCTACTGAAGCTCAAGAGATCTACCTCGGCAAGATCAATGAGGCCTTGGCGCGGATTGACGCTTGTGCTGCGTTCCTTGCCACGTCTTCCTCGACCAACTCAGTTCCAATGCTGGAGGCCGCCGCACTTCAAGCGCGCAAAGCCTTTGAAGCCGTTGCATACGCAGCAATTGCGCCAAATAAGACGCGCTATGAGGCATTTCGAGCACAAGCAGAACGGCCCGCTGACTACCGGAAGGACTACAACGCAAGGGCAATCCTTCAGTACATCGCCAAGATCAACCCAGACTTCTATCCAACTCCTCTTCTGCCTCCTACACAGCCCGGGCCGGGGCATTGGCACTTTGAGCTAAAGCCAGATGGCTTCCTCACAAAGGCCAAGTTTGAGTCGTTCTATGACAGGCTTGGCAAGTTCCTCCATGCCGACAACCCATGGGGTAATGACAAGGGCCTTGCAAACCTAGCCAGCGATCTCCCTACGGTCATGAGTCAACTCAGGGGCTTGCTTGCGCTTCATAAGACAATTGTTCGTACCCCAAGCTTCACGGGGGTCTGGGTCATTGAGGTACCAACCGATGGCCGTGCTCCGCATATTCTTACTGGTCAGGCCACAGGCGAGTTTGCCGTTGTCGCCGGTGGCAGCTAACAATTCATTCAAGCCGAAACCGCTTCGCGGTTCGGCTTAATTCAGGCGTTAGGGGTGCTCGTGTCAATCTTTGATGAGCTGATTGAGAACGCAAGATCGGATACCGATCTGCTCCGCAACCTTGACTCTCAAGGGGACAAGTTCTCTGTGCCTCGCGACGTCGAGTTTTTCATTCGTTGTCCATCGAAAGCGTCGTAGCCCGGGTGGAGCCGCAGGCGATACCCGGGGCTTTTCAACGATTCGCGACGAAAGCTCTCGGGTATCGCTACGCCCGACCCGGGCTACGAATCGCTATCTATTCGCTTTCCAGACGCGGATCCATCCAGCCGCGCAGTGCGTCCACCACGGTGTTGATCGCCACGATCAGCGCGCCCACCACCAGCACCACGCCCAACACCAGCGTGTAGTCGCGGTTGAGCGCGCCCTGCACGAAATAGCGGCCCATGCCGGGTATGCCGAAGACCTGTTCCACCACCGCCGAGCCGGTGACCACGTTGATCAGCGCCGGCGACAGCCAGGCGACCACCGGCAGCAGCGCCGGTTTCAGCGCGTGCGAAAACAGCAGCCGCGTTTCCGAAAATCCGCGCGCGCGGGCGGCGCGCAGGTAGTCGGCGGACAGGGTTTCCAGCATCGAAGCGCGGGTCAGCCGCGCGCAGTAGGCCAGATTGGGCAGAGCCAGCGCGATCACCGGCAGCACCAGGTTCTTCCACTCGCCCCAGCCGCCGGCCGGCAGCCACTGCAGGGTCACCGCGAACAGCAGCACCAGCAGCGGCGCGGCCACGAATTTGGGAATCGCCAGGCCCAGCCCGGCCACGAACATCAGGCTGCGATCCATCCACAGGCCTGCGCGCAATGCGGCGAATACGCCCAGCGGCACGCCCAACGCCAGCGCCAGCAGCAGGGCCAGCCCGCCGTTGAGCGCGGACACCGGCAAGGCCTGCGCGATCAGCTGGTTGACGGTGTAGTCCGGGTATTGGAACGAAGGCCCCAGGTCGCCGCGCGCCACATCGCCCAGCCACGCGCCGTACTGCGCGATCAGCGGCTGGTCGAGGCGGTACTGCGCGGCCAGCGCGGCCTGCACTTCCGGCGGCGCGGCTTTTTCCGTATCGAACGGACCGCCCGGCGCTGCGCGCAGCAGCATGAAGCACAGCGTGGCGAGCAGCCACAGGGTGATAAGGGCTTCAAGCAGCCGGGAGAGGAAGCGCTTCATCGCTTTTTATGGCAATGATGGCGTGCGCCGGAGGATGGGTCGGCAGCACGCGCGTCCGCACGACGCGGGCATGTGGTCCTGGTCGTGCGCCGCATCAGACGCGCACGTCGAACAACTGGCCGATCAGATACGAGGCCGCCATCGCCATCGCGCCCCAGAAAGCCACGCGCGCCGCACCGCGCAAAAGTGGCGCGCCGCCGGCGTATGCCGCCAGCGCGCCGGAAAGAAACAGCGTGGCGAGGGTGACGGTGGTCGTTGTGATTGCCACGGCTCCGGCAGGCGCCAACAACACGGCGGCAAGCGGCACGAGGGCGCCCAAAGTGAACGCCGATGCCGACGCCAGCGCCGCCTGCACCGGGCGTGCGCGCAAGTTTTCGGTGATGCCAAGCTCGTCGCGGGCATGCGTGCCCAATACGTCATGCGCGGTCATCTGTACGGCAACCTGATGGGCCAGCGCCGGATCCAGCCCGCGTCGGATGTAGATGCCGGCGAGCTCCATCAACTCGCTGTGCGGATCGTCGGCCAGCTCATGCCGCTCCTTGGACATGTCGGCGCGTTCGGTATCCGCCTGCGATTGCACGGAAACATATTCGCCCGCCGCCATCGACATCGCGCCGGCGACCAACCCCGCGACCCCGGTCATCAGGATCGTGGCGGAAGTGGCGCCGCCGGCCGCCACGCCCACCAACAGGCCGGCGATCGAAACCACGCCATCGTTGGCGCCCAGCACCGAAGCGCGCAGCCAACCGGCACGGCTGGAGCGATGGAATTCACGGTGGGCGGCTCTCATTGCGATCTCCCGTCTGCGAATCCGAATTGCGTCATGTCATTTTTCCAATCTCAACCATCGGCTTGCGTGACGGTCCAGCGCGTTGGCTTCGAATCCCCGCACGCGCGCCGAAACCAGATGCTTGGAGGTGTAGAAATACAGCGGAATCACCGCGTGTTCGTTAAGCAGTTTCTGCTCGGCGGCGTGTAGCCACATATTGCGCGCGGCCTCGCTTTTCGCCGCATCGGCGTTAGCCAGGCGCTGGCGGAAACCGGCGTCGTCGAAGCCCGTCCAGTTGAGCGGCCCATCGCTGCCGAACGCGGCCAGGAAGTTGCGCGCGTCCACCACGTCGCCCACCCAGCCGCCGCGGAACACCTGGGTGATCGCGCGCTGCTTGCGGTTCTGCACGAACACCTTCCACTCCTCGTTGCGCAGCCGCACCTGCACGCCCAGCACGTCGCGCCACATCGACGCCACGGCCAGGGCCATGCGCCGGTGCGGAGTGGAAGTGTTGTAGCGGAATTCCAGCACCAGCGGATTTTCTTCCGAGTAGCCTGCGGCGCGATACAGGAGTTTCGCGCGCATCTCGCGCTGCGTCTGGGTCAGCTGCGCCGCCGTCAGCCGCGCGCCGCCGTAGCCGGGAATGCCGGACGGCACCAGGCCGTACGCGGGCTGCTCGCCCAGGCCGGTGACGTAGCGCGTGAGCTTGTCGCGGTCCACCGCCAGCGACAGCGCTTCGCGCAGCGCCGCTTCGTCCTTGAACGGTGGCCGGGTCAGGTTCATGCCCAGCCAGAACGCGCCCAGATACGGCGCGATCCTCAGCTGCGCGCCGTAGCGGCGGCGCAGCGCGTCCAGCGGCTGCGGCGGCACGGTTTCGGTGATGTGCAGATCGCCGGCGGCGAAACGCTGCAGCTCGGCGGCGGCGTCTTCGGTGACCTGATAGCGCACGCGCGCGATCGCCACGGCGGCGGCGGCATGGAAACGCGGGTTTTTTTCCAGGGTCAGATTGGCCTGCGGCGTCCAGGCGCTCAATCGATACGCGCCGTTGCCTATCAGCCGTCCGGGCCGGGTGTGCTGCGCGCCGAATCGCTCGACCGCCGGCAGGTACACCGGAAACGCGATCGGCAGGGTCAACAGCGCCGGCAATGCCGCGCTGCGGGTCGTGGCGAACGCCACGGTGCGCGCGTCCGGCGCGGCCACGCCGAGTCGTTCCGGCGGCAACTGGCCCGCCTGCACCGCGCGCGCGTTGCGCAAGGCGTCGAACAGCTCAGCGAAGGGCGCGGCGGTCTTCGGCGCAAACGCGCGCCGAAAGCTGGCGACGATCTGATGCGCATCCAATGCTTCGCCGTTCGACCAGCGTAGACCGTCGCGCAAATGGAAGGTCCAGACGCGGCCATCGGCGGACACTTCCCAACGTTCGGCCATGCCGGGAATCAACCGCCCGGCCGCGTCTTCGGTCACCAGGCCTTCGTACAGATCGCGCAGCACGTTGCCGCACGCCACTTCCTGGCAGCGGTGCGCATCCAGCGTGGAAGGTTCCGGGCCGTTGCCGCGTTCCAGCTGGGCGACGCGCTGCGTCTGCGCGGCCGCACCGGCGGAACACAGCAGCAACAGGGCGGCAACGATGGAATGCATGCGCTCGGGCTATAGTGCGGACCTTGCGATGTTAGGCGAGCAGCCCCACATCACCTAGCCCTCCGCATCGTGAGCATCCGCCTTGTCCAGTCCCAGCCACGTTGCGGATACGCCCATCACCGACCGCCGGCAGCTGGCCGACTACATCGCCTCCGGCGAAAAAACCAAGGCCGACTGGCGCATCGGCACCGAGCACGAGAAGTTCGGGTTCCGTCTCGACGACCCCGGATCGAGCCCGGAGCAAGCGTTCGGACCCCCCGCTTTCGAAGGCGAGCGCGGCATCGAGGCGCTGCTGAAGGGGCTCACCCGCTTCGGCTGGCAAGCGGTGCAAGAGCACGGCAAGGTCATCGCTCTGACCCGCGACGGCGCCTCGGTCACCCTGGAGCCCGCCGGCCAGCTGGAGCTTTCCGGCGGCATGCTGGAAAACATCCACCAGACCTGCAGCGAGGTCGGCGCGCATCTCAAGGAAGTGAAGACCGTCGCCGACGAACTGCGGCTCGGCTTCCTGGGCATGGGTTTCCAGCCCAAATGGACGCGCGACGAGATGCCGTGGATGCCCAAGGGCCGCTACCAGATCATGCGCAACTACATGCCCAAGGTCGGCAAGCTGGGCCTGGACATGATGAAACGCACCTGCACCGTGCAGGTCAACCTGGATTTTTCCAGCGAAGCGGACATGGTGAAGAAGTTCCGCGTGTCGCTGGCGCTGCAGCCCATCGCCACCGCGCTGTTCGCCGATTCGCCGTTCACCGAAGGCAAGCCCAACGGCTACCTGAGCTACCGCTCGCACATCTGGACCGACACCGATCCCGACCGCACCGGCATGCTCGATTTCGTGTTCGAGGACGGCTTCGGCTACGAACGCTACGTCGATTATCTGCTCGACGTGCCCATGTATTTCAGCTACCGCGACGGCGAATACATCGACTGCTCCGGGCAGAGCTTCCGCGATTTCATGGCCGGTAAATTGCCCGCGCTGCCGGGCGCGCTGCCGACCATGACCGACTGGTCCGATCACATGACCACCGCGTTCCCGGAAGTGCGGATGAAGAAATTCCTGGAGATGCGCGGCGCCGATGGCGGCCCGTGGGGGCGCCTGTGCGCGTTGCCCGCATTCTGGGTGGGCCTGCTGTACGACCAGGCCGCGCTGGATGCGGCGTGGGACCTGGTCAAGGATCTCACCCGCGAAGAACGCCACGCGCTGCGCGACGGGGTGCCCAGGCTTGCGTTGAAGCTGCCGTTCCGCAACGGCACGCTGCGCGACCTGGCCATGGCCGCGCTGAAGATCTCCGCGCAGGGCCTGCAGCGCCGCGCCGTGCTCAACAGCAAGGGCGCGGACGAGTCCGGCTTCCTCGATCCCTTGATCGAGTTCGCCGAAGCCAACGAAACTCCGGCCGAGCGCAAGCTGGCGCTGTTCCATGGCGCATGGAACGGCGACATCGACCGCGTGTTCCGCGAGTTCGCCTACTGATCGCGCTGCTGTAGGCTGGGCTCCTTCTTCACGGAGCCGATGACAATGTCGATGACGCGATTCGTCTGCCTGTGCCTGATTCTGCTGTCGTCGCTCTCACCCCGCCTGCTTGCGGTCGAACGCACCGCATTGGTCGGCGGCACTCTGGTCGACGGGACGCTCAGCGACCCGATCCGCAACAGCGTGATCCTGATCGAAGGCGCGCGCATCGTCGCGGTCGGCAGCGTCGGCACGCTGGCGGTGCCGGCCGACGCGAAAGTCGTTTCCACCGAAGGCATGACCGTACTGCCCGGGCTGTGGGACATGCACGTGCACCTGATGATCAACGGCCATGCCGATTACGCGCATTGGGACAAGACCTATCCGGCGCGGTTCCGCGACACCATCATGCCGGCCTCGGCCAAGCAGCTGCTGCTGGCGGGCGTGACCGGTGCGCGCGATCTTGGCGGGCCGCTGGAAGACAGCATCGCCGTGCGCGACGCGATCGCCAGCGGCCGCATCCCCGGGCCCACGCTGTTCGTGTCCGGGCCTTTCATCCAGAAGAAACCCTATCCCGGCAGCGAGCGGTTCCGCTGGGGCGTGGATTCGCCGGCCGACGCGCGCGCCAAGGTGCGGCGCATCGCCGGCGCGGGCGTGGACGTGGTCAAGCTGATCGACCAGGACCAGATGAGCGATGCGGAAATCGCCGCCATCGTCGATGAGGCGCACAAGCACGGCTTGCCGGTGGTGGCGCATGCGCACCGGCCCGAGGAAATCCGCCGCGGGTTGAAGGCGGGCGTGGATTGCTTCGAACACACGGGTCTGGGCGCGGCGCCCGAATATCCGCCGGATGTGATCGAAGCGCTGCGCGAACGCACCGGCAACATGGCCGCCGGCCCGCTGTTCTGGACGCCGACCATCGAGGGTCTGTACAACTTCCCGTACACGGTGAAGCATCACGAGTTCATCGACGGCGACGCCTGGCACGAAGGGCTGACCGCGGACATCGTGGCCGATATCCGCCAGTCGCTGGCCCATCCGCAACGCATCGCCTATTTCCAGCAGACGCCGCAGCGCTGGCCCACGCTGAAGCGCAAGTTCCAGCAGCTGCGCGAGAACGGCGTGGTGCTGCTGATCGGCACCGATTCCGGCATTCCCATGAAGTTCCACAGCGGCAGCACCTGGAACGAGCTCGACGTGTGGGTGAACCAGCTCGGCGTGCCGGCCATCGACGCGATCCGCGCGGCGACGTATTGGCCTGCCGTGGCGATGAAGGCGGACCGGGACTACGGCAGCGTCACCGAAGGCAAGTACGCGGACCTGATCGCGGTCAAGGGCGATGTACTGAAGCAGGTGGCGCTGCTGCAACGCGTGGATATCGTGATCAAGCACGGCAAGCGGGTAAAATAAACTTCATCGCCCGCAGTGATGCGGGCATGGGCATTCCGCAGGAGCTTTGCATGAAATCACGCGCCGCCGTCGCTTTCGCCGCAGGCGAGCCCCTGCAGATCGTGGAAATCGACGTGGAGCCGCCGCGCGCCGGCGAAGTGCTGGTGCGGATCACCCACACCGGGGTATGCCACACCGATGCGTTCACCCTGAGCGGCGAAGATCCGGAAGGGATTTTTCCGTCGGTCTTGGGGCATGAGGGCGGCGGCATCGTCGAAGCGATCGGCGAGGACGTGAGCAGCGTCAAGGTGGGCGACCACGTGATCCCGCTGTACACGGCCGAATGCCGCAAGTGCAAGTTCTGCCTGTCAGGCAAGACCAACCTGTGCCAGGCGGTGCGCGCCACCCAGGGCAAGGGCCTGATGCCGGACGGCAGCGCGCGTTTTTCCTACAACGGCCAGCCGATCTTCCATTACATGGGCTGCAGCACCTTTAGCGAATACACGGTGGTCAACGAGATCTCGCTGGCGGTGGTGAATCCGCAGGCGCCGCTGGAAAAAGTCTGCCTGCTCGGCTGCGGCGTCACCACCGGCATCGGCGCGGTGCACAACACGGCGAAGGTGAAGGCCGGCGACAGCGTGGCGGTGTTCGGGCTGGGCGGCATCGGCCTGGCGGTGATCCAGGGCGCGGTGCAGGCCCAGGCCGGACGCATCGTCGCCATCGACACCAATCCGGGCAAGTTCGAGCTGGCGCGTTCGATGGGCGCGACCGACTGCCTGAATCCGAAAGACTACGACAAGCCGATCCAGGACGCGATCGTCGAACTG
>JAESGX010000357.1_pt1 | contig 19415 bp, 23 predicted proteins | sample 9269801 | NCBI WGS metagenome assembly JAESGX01 (sample SAMN16773122, study PRJNA677054) | algae metagenome | isolation source: Pleurocapsa minor GSE-CHR-MK-17-07R and co-occurring heterotrophs from wet... | place: USA: Lower Calf Creek Falls, Grand Staircase Escalante National Monument, UT ... | reverse complement strand
ATCAGTCGGACGACGTTATCGTTGGGCACGGCATATCGCTCCTTCGGTGGAGAAGTGGAGGCGTCAAGCACCCCCATGATATGCCGCCTTCCCGATTCCCGCCGTCACCAACTTCCGGACATAGCTCAGCTGCCGGCAGCCATTACAGCACTCAGCCACGGGAAGGCGGCCGTCTATCCCATCAGGTCACAGTCCATGTCGGCTCCAAGATCGGACCCGAACAAGAGGCGCATCGGAACGGTACGACCGTTACCGCGCGGCAATCGTTCCACCCGCCGGCCCAGTACCGTCATTTCGATCGCGGCGTCATGCCAAAGTCCGGGCGGCCCCCTTGGCCAAGCCGGCCAACCGCCGAATGAGCTGACCGACGAGAACGGGATCGCGCAACCTGATCGATGTTTCTAAGCTCGAGAAATCCGATGCAAGCCAATTACACGAGCCGACCAATGCGACCCACCGGCCGTTCCCATTATCTGCGAGGGCGATCTTGGCGTGCGAGTTGGTCGAAAACGGATGGACGATGATCGAGTCCGAATGACCTTCACGCGCCACCAAGCTTTGTAATCTTTCGGCGGCAATTCGCATGGCCCGCCAGTTGCGTAGCGTCCCCACCGAAATCTCGCCGCGATAGCGCGCCGACACCTCCTCGCAGGTCAGAAACTTCGGGTTTGGCATTCCGCTTCTCCACATCGTAATGGGCAGCCAACATACCGCCCACTACGTGGAAACAATTTTGACGACTATGCCATCGAAAGAAAACAATTTTCATGGCCAAGCGAGTGATAGCCCATCGAGTGGCTGCGAACAAACCTGATCAACTGCGAAACACAACGAAAAACAGCCAAGGTGCGCGTAGCAAAAATACTTGCATCTCGCGGCACACGATCGCGCATCGTCGATCATTGCCGCTACCGCATTGAACCGACCAGCGTCACATTCAGGCTCTTCAAGGCCGGAACCAGCGCGGAGAGACGTGTGGCGCGCATGGCCCTGCGAGCGTGCAACTTGGTCGATACCGCGCGATCATAGACCGCAACGCATTCCAATCCGGTTAGACGCGACAAATAAAGAATTCCGTCGACCGCAAAGCGTTCATAGAGTTCCTTGCTCAACTGTCGACCAGCCTGCTGTTTCTTCGCACGAGCCGCATCTGTTGTGACACCGAGGCGCAGCAGCCCATCCTTGCGGAGGTCGACGACAAGGAGGGGTGATCGTGCCGTAATCGTTGACACAGACCAGTCATCGACCTCGCTGACATGAAGGCTGCGATCGTTTTCGCCTTCGAACCTATCCCGGATAATCGTTTCTGCGATTCCGGTCGCGAGGTTGCGGGCGATGTAGACGAGCTGGAACGCTTTGTCCGGGCTGGCGAAACGCGGCGCCATTGTTCATGGTTTGTTCTTTGCGGCCTGAGTGCCGTGGCGGCAACCTGGATGGCAACTGTCGAGGTTAGGGTCGGCTTTTCTCTTGTAGCCGCCCTCCCGACGGTGAACGGTCCTGAGCGGAGCGTGTCGCGCGAGAGCGTGGCAGCAGCGAAGCGCAAGGCCACAGCACATGCGTCAATCACGCGTTGGGTCTGACCATAACCCATGCCGAGGGGCGTCTTTGCGTGAATCTTCGGCATCACCCTGAGATAGTCACGCGGCAACAATCGTAGCGTGAGTTCCGAAACAACTGTCGGATTCAGGCTCACGATTAGCTGAAATCCTGCTCGGCGGCCGCTACGACTTCATCGACACGGCCGGCCTTGAGGCGTTCGAGCGGAGGCAATCGATCATCGGATGGATGCGCACGAATGAGCCACAGCCAGGCGACACGAGGGTTTGAAATGATCCTGGTGATTCGCGACATGCCTTTCACAGGACGCCCATCCACGAATTGCGCCAGCGGAAAAACATGCTTGCGTGCGCCTTTCAGCAGGCCTATCACCGCACCGCGTTTCTGCCAATCGTGCAACGTCGATCGCTTCGTCCCATAGTCACGTTCGATCTCACTCGGACCCGCTACCGGACCAGCCCAATCCTCCAGCCGCGTGGATGTGGCAAGGGCCGCGACACGCCGCTGCCCCTCCTTCGTGCTGAGCAATTCGCCAAGACCTTCGCCCTCGCTCTCTTCGACCGGATCTTCGACATCACTGACCATCGAGTCTGGCGATATGGCATTGCGCGACGCCATTTCCGAAACGAGTTTCTCCATCGCCTGCTCGAGAACCTTCTCGTGAGCCACAATCCGCCGCTGCTGTTCCCGCGACAGGCGTCCCGCCGCTGCTGTAAACGCAGCTACTGCCCGTCCCGTTGTTTTCAGCGCCGACTTTGAAAGCTTGGGGTTCTCCCGCGCGAGAAGGTCGAGAACGGCCTCCGCAGCGGTTCGTGTCGCACCTCGCGGCGACGCCAGACTGGATTTCCGCGCATTGGACACGGCGATGACAACCTCCGTCTCTTCTCTATGGAGAAGATAGTACGGATTGTCCGGAATGTCCAGATTGGCCATCGCGCTTGACTCCCGAGTGTTGTTGCCCCTTAAAAATCGGACATGTTCTCTGGGTTTGAGCGCGAGGCGATGAACTCGCGCGGTGAACGATAGCTGAGAGCTCGATGCGGGTGAACCGTGTTGTAGTGCTCGAACCAGGCCGGCAGTTGTCGCATCACAGCTGCTGCGTCGGGCAACTGCGACACGCGGGCATAATCGCGCTTCATCGTGCGCACGAACGCCTCCGCCATTCCGTTTGACTGCGGGCTCTCGACCGGGGTGGTGCGGGGCTCGAAGCCGATATCACGGGCAAAGCGCTTAGTGTCATGCGCGATGTATCCGGAGCCATTGTCGGTCAGCCATTCGATAGTCTCCGGCAATCGATTGACCGGGCCGAACCGGTGTTCAACCGCAGTGACCATGAGATCGCGCACGTCCTCGCCCTTGATGCCTTCGGTGGTGGCGACAAAGCCCATTGCCTCCCGATCGCAGCAATCGAGCGCGAACGCGATGCGGACCTTATCGCCATTGTCGCAGCCCAGTTCGAAGCCATCCGAGCACCAGCGAAGATTGGAGCGGTCGACCGCAATACGCCCATCGTGCCGCCGTTCCTCAGCACTGCCGGCATGGCGCTGCAGCAGGAGACCGTGGGCTTTCATGACCCGATAGACACGCTTGTGGTTGGGAGATGGCAAGCCCTGAGCCTTGGCCGCTCGCCGCAGAATGGCCCACACACGACGATAGCCGTAGGTTGGCATGGTGCCGATCACCGCCTGGATCTCACCGAGCAGATCTGCCTCAGGCTGCGGTGGCCGCCCCAGGGGCTTGGCGAGGGGCACCCTGGCCCTCACCGCGATGTTTGAACGCGCGACACCCAGCACGTCGCAGACGGCCTTCATTGGGAACCGTCCTTCGGCCACGACAGCGACCGCAACAAGTGTTTTTTTGAGCCCGCAGAGACTTCGAGGGTCTCCTTCAGAATCTCGGCTTCCATCGTCTTCTTGCCAAGAAGTCGCTGCAGCTCTCGGATCTGGCCTTGCAGAGAACGGTACTCCGAAGCCGGTACCACCGGCTCTTCCGCTCCCGTCGCCGTCAATGCGCCCTGAGAGGCCAGCCGCCGCCAAAGAAACAACTGGTTCGGCGCTAGTTCGTGTCGTCGCGCAACCAGGCTGACCGTCACGCCGGGCTCCTGGGTCTCCGCAACGATCGCCAACTTCTCGGTAGGAGTTCTCCGCCGGCGTCGCTCTGGCCCGTTCAGGACCTCACTCTTCATATTGCTGCTAGTCATAGACACAATATTACTCCTACCTCTTATAGAAGTGGGAGAACGTGTCCGGTCAATTAAGGGGCCGCTTCATGTAACGCCTGCTGCACCCTGGCGCATCACCACCCCAAACTCCGCGAGATGTCCGCGCAGCGCATTGATCAGCATTGTACGTTGCCGAATCAACAGCTCCCTAGAACGGTGCAACATAAGAACGGCTTGTTGCTCGCTTGTCTTGACCGGAACAAAGCGCATCGTCGGTCGTGATACCGCTTCGCAGATTGCCTCGGCATCGGCAATATCGTTCTTCTGCCGCTTCACATACGGCTTGACGTACCCCGGAGGCATCAGCCGTACTTGATGTCCCCTCGATTGAAGTTCACGGCCCCAATGGTGCGCTGTTGCGCAGGCTTCTATCCCGACCAAGCAAGGTTGGATCGACTCGAAAAACTTCAAAAGCTCAGATCGTCTGACTTTGCGACGGATCACGACCGTTCCTTGCGCGTCAATCCCATGCACCTGAAATACATGCTTCGCGATATCTAACCCGACTGTGGTAACCTCTCCCATGGGCGGCCTCCCTCGCTGTGGTCCTCATCAACGGCCATGATATGGCACATCGATGCCGGGGCGGAGGCCGTCCACCCCATCAGGTCAGGGCAATATGTCTTGCGGGCGGCCCGCGCAATCGGCACAAACCGAAGATCCTTTCGGCCTGAAACAGAGCAAACCCCAACAACAGACCGGCATGATGTGCCCCTGCTGCCGTGGCATGGCGATGATGCAGGGTGGCGGGCCACGACCTATGAAGATGATCACTACGTCTACGCTATAGCGCTACACTAAAGCGACGTGACCTTCCGCCACTCGCCAGTCCTCCCGCTTCCAGGCAAAGGTCAGTACCAGCTTTGGTGGCTCCCCCTGAACAATCTCCGTTCGGTAACTTCCAACTAGCTCATAGCTCAACCAATCGCTGCGGCACCGGGGCTGATTGCACGATGGAGGAGTTGGTCGAGCCGAACGGGACCAGTCGGTCGATTACAGCTTCCATTTCGGCAACATCATGTACAGAGCCGGTCCCGGAAATCTGCACAGAACGGTAAGTGGAATTTCTGCCTGACGGCAGGCACGCTGTGCCTGCGAATCAGGAGAGAGCATGTCGAGACGACCGCGCCGGAACCACACCCCGGCTTTCAAGGCGAAGGTGGCGCTTGCCGCCGTCAAAGGCGATCGGACCATCGCGCAGCTTGCCGAGCAGTTCGACGTTCACCCCAATCAGATCACGACGTGGAAGGCGCAACTCGAAGGCGGGGCTGCCGGTGTTTTCGGTCCTGGTGCGGGCAACGGAGCAGCACAGCCCGCCATCGATGTGAAGTCGCTGCACGCCAAGATCGGCGAACTAACGCTGGAGAATGATTTTTTAGAGGGCGCGCTCACCAAGGCGGGATTGCTGAGCGCAAAGCGATGATCGACCGTGAGCACGATCTGCCGATCGTCAAGCAGGCGAAGGTTCTGCACATCAGCCGCGGCAGCGTCTATTACCTGCCGCGACCAGTGCCGGATGCCGACCTTGCGATCATGCGGCGTCTCGACCGGCTGCATCTGGAGTTCCCCTTCGCCGGTTCACGGATGCTGAGAGGCCTGCTGGCTGCCGAGGGGTGCAAGATCGGCCGCCGGCACGTCAAAACGCTGATGAAGCGGATGGGGATAGAGGCGCTCTATCGGCGTCGGCGCACCACGAAGCCCGAGCCTGGGCACAAGATCTATCCGTATCTGCTCCGCGGGATGGCGGTCGTGCGGCCGAACCAGGTATGGGCGATGGACATCACTTACATCCCGATGGCGCGCGGCTTCGTCTATCTGGCGGTCGTGCTCGACTGGTACAGCCGCCGCGTGCTGGCGTGGCGGCTGTCGATCACGATGGATGCCGCATTCTGCGTCGAGACATTGGAGAGTGCGTTGGCGCGTCACGGCAGGCCTGACATCTTCAACACCGATCAAGGGTCGCAGTTCACCGGGGCGGCCTTTACCGGCGTGCTCGCCAACAACGGCATTGCGATCAGCATGGACGGCAAGGGCGCCTGGCGCGACAACGTGTTCGTCGAGCGGCTGTGGCGCAGCGTCAAATACGAGGAGGTTTATCTGCGGGCCTACGACAGCGTCAGCGAAGCCCGCGCCTCGATCGGCCGCTATCTGGACTTCTACAACGGACGACGACCGCATTCGAGCCTTGACGGAACCACACCCGATCAAGCCTACTTCAACGCGCTGCCAATCCGCATGGCGGCCTAACCCCGGCAGAGGCTCCACTTATCGACGCGGAAACTCTGTTCAGACAACCGGGACCACCTCTTACATGGGCACGGGCCACGAAGCAGTCGTCTCCCGATACACGCTCGCACGTGACGATCTGAGGAGTTTTCCGGATCGCCTCGACCATTTTGTCCATCTCGCCCGGCAAGGGCCGCGCACGGATCAGGATAGTCAGTCGGTATCCCAGTCGTGCCGGGTCGATCCTGGCACCATAGCCGGTGATTACACCGGTATCCTCTAACCGCCGAACGCGATCTGCCACGCTCGGAGCAGAAAGACCGACACGCCGGGCGAGTTCCGCGCGGGTGATCCGCGCGTCGGCGCAGAGTTCGCGGAGAATGGCCGCGTCGATATCGTCGAGACCCGTTCCTTCCAATCGAAGGCGACATGCGTTCATTACCTTCGTTTGAGGTCTATTTTCAGCGCTTGTCACATCCAGTCTCCATGTTCAAGGACACGATAGCCTTGTATCAAGTGTAGATGAGCGATCAAGCTCCACACGAATCCATCCCGCCCGTCCGCGATGGCATAATGTCCCGCGCGGCCGAGGCCGTGCCGCCGCACGCTTGGTTCGGCGTCTCGGCCGTGTTCCACTATCTTGGCCCGTCTTTCGCGGTGCTGCTGTTTCCCGTGATCGGGGTTTTTGGCGTCGCGTGGTTCCGTATCGCGTCTGCCGCCCTGGTGTTTGCGCCGATCACGAAGCCCTGGCGGACGTTCCGAAGGGCCAACAACCGCGAACGCGTGCTGCTGCTCGCACTTGGCGGCTGCCTCGCGGTGATGAACAGCGCCTTCTATCTCGCACTGGACCGCTTGCCGATTGCGCTAGTTGCGGCGATCGAGTTCGTCGGCACCATCGGCATCGCCTTGTGGGGTCTGCGGACAGGGCGCAACTATCTCGGTTTCGCGCTCGCGATTGTGGGTGTCACGCTTTTGATCAACGTGCCATCCCTCCTCGGCGCGGATGGCCCAGACCTGACATCTGACCTCCTGGGCCTCTTCTGGGCCGTGCTGAATGGCGGGCTCTTCGTTCTCTACATCATTCTCGGGCACAAGATCTCCGAAGGCGGGGCCTCGGGCGGCGTGGAGCGGCTTGGGGCCGCGATGACGGTGGCCTTCCTATTCGTGATGCCCATCGGTTTCCTGCAGGCGCTCGATGCGTTCGGCGCGCCGCTCCTGATTCTCGCAGGGATCGGTGTCGGTATTTGCTCCTCCGTCATTCCCTATGTCTGCGACCAGCTCGCCATGTCGCGCCTGCCACGGTCCAGCTTTGCTTTCCTCCTTGCTCTCTTGCCCGCAACCGCGACCATCATCGGGGTGATCGTCCTGCGGCAAATCCCGAGCGCGTTGGACGTGGTCGGCGTGCTGCTCGTGATGATCGGAATTGCTGTACACAAGCCCGCACCGCTTCCGGTGCCAGACAAAGCCGTCACTTCATGATCTGGCACGACGTGAAAGTCGTTTCGCAACGGTCGGCCAGCTTGAACCTTGGAGTTATCGGAACACTAAAGTTCAGCGGCGCGCCGACCGCCCGACGCGTGCTCGTTGCCGATTTAACGCCACTCGACATAACCTGCGGCCGGATCGTCACGCCGGGATACTCGGGGCCGCGTTCCTCTTCCTTACAAATCGGCGTGCACCGCCAGATGGTAATGCGCTGTATCGCGTCAATGCACCACCAGTCACGCTGCTGCAGGAGTGGTTGGCAAAGAAGTTGCGCGACAGGCGACCCAAGCCTGCGGCCCTCCGGCGATACTGGCTGCTTCCCCATTGTACTGAGCGCACTAACGCAGCGGCGGCAACCGAAGCCTGGAAGGTTGCGTCGAAGCGTCGGGCGCTGATTTGACGATCCTTCCCAGTGGCTGCTGCGGAATTGCCGGAGCCTACGGGTACGCCAAGGAAAACCGCATGACTGCGCGGAACATTTAACAACAGAGCTGGCGGAGGCACGTCCGAAACAGCGAATTCAACGGCCGTCTTGTTGTAAGCGGACATTCCTGCCGTTGCAGGTGAAGATGGTGGACGGCATCCAACTCCCGCATCCGGTGCGTGCGCTGCTCAAAGCGCATCTTGCATCGGATGCCTGAAAGCTTGTGCGCACTCGGTCACACGCGGCAGCAGCTTCTCTCGCGCGTACTCCCGGGCCGTGTCTCGGATCATGCGCTCGTATTCTGTGAGCTGCTGATCGAACAACAACGCGTCGTCCCACGAGAATTGCGCAGACGCGTGGGCTTGAGACGGGTTCGAGGCGGATTTCGTAAGGGCCATGTCTGTCAGTCTGCTCTGTCAGCCTGCCAACGTGGACGCAGGGCGGCGGACGCGCGGCGGAGTGGGCGAGGTCAGCTCGTCGTAAATGAACTCCATGCGGTCTTTGCCCCAGAACATCTCTTCGCCGACGAAGAAGGTCGGAACGCCGAACACGCCGCGTTCGAGACCGCGGTCGGTTTCCACGATGAGCTCGTCGCGGATCTCGTCACTCTCGACCAGCTTCTCGAATTCGACCTGATCCACGCCGAGCTCGGCGGCGATCGGCTTCAGTCCGGCGATCTCACCGACAGACGCGTCGTCGCGTTCCCAGTAGGCGCCGAATATCCTCTCCATGTATTGCAACTCCTTGCCGAAGCGGCGCATCGCGAGTGCTCCGCGCAGGGCCGGGCTGGTCTTCATCGGGAATTTCTTCGGCATCTGGAACGGAAGGTCGTATTTCTTTGCCCATCGCATCAGATCGATCTTCCGCGAGCGGAGCTTGACCTTCGGTTCCTCCATCAGAACGTAATTCTGCTTGCGGAAGACATAGCCGAGGTTGAACGGGTGCGGCACAACCGTCGCGCCATGTCTTTTCGCGACCGGCTTGATCAGATGAAGGGCGAAATAGCTGTTCGTGCTACCCAGATCCCAATAGAATTCGATGGTCTTTCCCACGACGTATCTCCGTTTGTTATTGAGACGAAGTGCCGTCCGATTGCCGGCCGAATTGCTTGTTACCGAAGAGGTTGTCCCACGCCGCGCCCGCGGGCGGCTTCCTGTTCTTTTCGAACCGCTCCTTCAGAACGGCGAGGCCGCGCTGCACGGCGGGACGCTCGCGGACGACGCTGTACCAGCGCTGTATTGACGGATAGTCGTCCAAATCTTGGCCTTGAAACTTGTGTGAGCGTAGCCACGGATAGGTCGCCATGTCGGCTATGGAATACTCGCCGGCGAGAAACTCGCTCTCGGAAAGGCGTCGCTCCAGCACCCGATAGAGGCGTTCCGCTTCCGACGTGAAGCGGTCGATGGCGTAAGGGATTTTCTCCTTGGAGTATTCCCTGAAGTGATGCGCCTGTCCAAGGGACGGCGCCATGCTCGCCGCCTGAAATGCAAGCCACTGGGTTACCTGGTATCGCGGACCCATCTCGGCCGGCATGAAGCGGAAGCCGTTCTTCTCCGCGAGGTACATCATGATGGCGGCGGACTCGAATAGCGAGAACGGTTTTCCGTCCGGCCCGTCGGAATCGACAATGGCCGGAATCTTGTTGTTCGGGCTAACCCGAAGGAACTTCTTGTCGAACTGTTCGCCCTTGCCGATATGCACGGCCTCGACTTCGTAGGGCAGCCCGAGCTCCTCGAGCAGAATCGAGATCTTGTAGCCGTTCGGAGTTGGCCAGAAGTACAGCTTGATCAAAGGAACCTCCCGGTTCTTGGGGGAGAAGTTAGGCGGAGCGAAATAGGCCGTCCAAGACTATGAAAGTCATGATTCAGTCGTGAAACGACTTGTCGCACGCTCACCCGTTAAGTCATGAGGCGTCTCAATCGAGTTGCCGTCCATATTGGACCGGATCACTGTCCCAAAATACTCGTAGGCTTCCAGAACAGGCTTACGGGAGCGCAAGTGATGACGACGAGCGGTATCTTGCCCATGCTGTCCGGCCTCAAGGTCATCGACATCACCCAGTTCGTGGCGGGACCGACCGCATCGCGAGTCCTCGCCGAATTGGGGGCCGACGTCGTGAAAGTAGAATTGGCGCCCTACGGTGACCGGTCTCGCGTGCAAGGCGTCAAGGCAAAGGACGCGCCCGAGAACGCTGCACCCCACAGCACCTATTTCTTCCAGCACAATCATTCGAAGAGAGGTATCGCGCTGGACTTCAAGCACGAACGCGCGCGAGAAATCCTCAGGGGCATGATCGCGAAGGCGGACGTCCTCGTCGAAAACTTCAGCCCCGGCGTCATGGCGCGGGCCGGCATGTCATACGAAGATCTGAAGAAACTCAATCCCCGCCTGGTCATGTGCTCGATTTCCTTCGCCGGGCAGACAGGCGATCTCAGCGAAAAGCCCGGCTACGACTACATCGGTCAGGCCTATGCCGGTGTGACCGGCATGATAGGAGAGGATGACGGCAGTCCCGCGATGGTCACGATGGCGATCGGCGATGTTTCGACTGGCGTATCCGCCGCCTTGGCGATCGTGACTGCTCTCTTTCATAGGGAGCGCAACGGCGAGGGGCAACTCGTCGAGAGCACCTTGCTCGACACCTATTTCCACATGCATGAGGCGAGCATTCCTCGGGTATCCAAGCTCGGAAAGAAATACGTCCAGAAGCGGACCGGGTCCCAACATCCGGACGGCGGTCCGACTGGTATATTCAAGTGCGGCGACGGGCAGTACATCACGCTGATGTCGCTGTCCCATCAGTGGCCGCAGTTGGTGCAGGCCTTGGAGATGCCCGAACTGCTCAAAGACCCACGGTTCGCGAGCGCGAGTTCCAGGCGCAACAACAACGACCTGCTGAAGGAAATCCTCGAGGGGTGGTTGGCTTCGGTTGGCTCCCGCGGAGAATGCCTGAAGCGGCTCGAAAAGCACCGGATCCCGGTGGCGCCGGTGCTCGACCTCAGCGAGGTTATCGAACTCGACCATCTGAAGCGGCGAAATACCGTTCGCACGGCGGTTGATCCTATCCTCGGCGAATTCAAGGTGCCGGGGATGCCGGTTCGCTTCTCGGGCTGGCAAGGCCCGTCTCAGCTCTCGGCCGCACGGCTCGGGGAGCACAACGCCGACGTTCTGCGCGAATATGGTCTGACGGAAGAAGATATCGCCGACCTTCACCAGAAGAAGGTCTTCGTGCGGGACCACGCGCTCGGCTAACGCTGCTTTCGCGCGCGCCCTTTACTTTCGGTTGCTTCGGCCGGCCGCGCCGGTCCCATGGGGTGAGGCCTTCGATTTCTGACGGGACGCTTGCTGAAACAGGTGTCGCGCCAGAAACGACCGGTCGTCCCACCGCTTGGCGAGCCACACGGCGGTCTCAGCCTTTGGCTCTTGAAGATGGACGAACTTCAGACCGTCCAGCGAAAGCCGTTTGAGGGATTCCGGAAGGATCGAGATGCCCATCCCGGCTGCGACCAGACCAATCATCGTGGGCGTCGCGTTCGCCGCTTGTGCGACGTTCGGCGCGAAGCCGGAGTCCCGGCATAGTTCGACGATCTTCTGGTACAGCCCGCTACCGATCGAACTGGCGTACAGCACCATTGGCGCTCCCGCGAGGTCGGCCACGGAAAGGTCGCCTTGCCTCGCCGCCAAAGGATGATCCCTACGCATGACGACCATCAATCTCTCGCGAGCAATTTCTACGGACTGGATCGACTCCGGTTTGGGTTGCAGCGGCCGGACGAAACCGAGATCCAGACGTCCGTCGAGGATTGCATCGATTTGCTGATAGGTCGGCATCTCTTCCAGGATCAGGTCGACGTCCGGATGCGCGGCGCGGAAATCGAAGACTAGCTTCTGAAATCCTTCCACGAAGGGCGCGGAGCCGAAGAAGCCGACCTTGAGTTCGCCGACCTGTCCGCGGTGGATGCGCTCCGCACGCATCGCCGCAGCATCCACCCGTTCGATTACTTCCACGGCTTCCTTGAGGAAGTTCTTTCCCGCATTCGTCAGTTCGACGCGTCGGTTCGAACGCTCGAGCAGCCTTGCGCCGATCTCCCGTTCGAGCGCGAGGATCTGCTGACTCAATGGGGGTTGAGAGATGCCAAGTCGGTTGGCGGCCTTGCCGAAATGCAGGTCCTCGGCGACCGCCACGAAATAACGCAAGTGCCGCAACTCGATATTCTTCATATCAACAGAGTATCAGACAAATCGGTCGTGATACATATCGAACGTAACCTATTGCGTATTGGACGCCGGGTATCCCGATCGCGAAAGTAAAGGGAGAGGTGTTTCGATCCAAGGGTGATCCGTGATTTCGGAGAAAACCACGTCTTCCATCGCAGCCGATGCTGGCGGTAAGCCGCCGATTCTTCGCGGCATTCGCGTTCTCGATCTTAGCCGCTTTCTGTCCGGTCCGCAGGCGACGCTGTTTCTCGCCGGCATGGGCGCGGAAGTCATCAAGATCGACGAACCGCGGGGAGGAGACCCAACCTTCACCGCGCCTCCTTTCTTTGGACCGCGCGGCGTCGCCTTCGACCGCAGGACGTCGGAGGACTTGGGTATCGCGTATCTGAAGCGGACGCGCGGCAAGAAGTCGATCAGCCTCGACCTGAAGAAGCCCGAGGGACATGAAGTGCTGCTCAAGCTCGTCCGCGAAGCCGACGTGCTGGTCGAGAACTTCAAAGTCGGCGTCACCGCCAGGTTGAAGATCGACTACGACACGCTGCGCGCCGTCAATCCGAAGCTGATCTACTGCTCGATCACGGGCTACGGCGCGACCGGACCCGAGCGGCACCGCAAGGCCTTCGACCTGATGGTGCAGGCCGCGACGGGAATGATGAGCATCACCGGAGATCCCGCCGGTCAACCGAGCAAGACCGGCGCGTCGTTGTCGGACGGGATTGCGGGGACGTTCGCTCTGGCGGGAATCCTGGGAGCACTCTACCAGCGCCATGAAACCGGCTTGGGTCAATTCATCGACGTCTCGATGGCGGATTGCCTGCTTTCGCTCATCTTCGACGAGCCATTCGAATGCTATGGCGAACTGGGTCTCGATCAGCGCCAAGGCAACCGGATTGCCAGGTTTTCTCCGTTCAACACCTATCAAGCGCTCGACGGTGCCGTCGCGATCGGTGCCGGAACGACTGCGGACTGGACGAAGCTTCTCCAGATCATGGGACGCCAGGATCTCCTGAACTCGGTCGAGTTCATGAATCCGGGTTGGCGCATCGAAAACAACGAAAAGGTCGACGCAGTGGTGGGACGTTGGGCGGCGAACATGCCTATCGACGAGATCATCGGCCGGTTGGACGAGGCGGACATTACCTGCGGGCCGATTCGGACTATCGACGATGTCGTTTCCTGGGATCAATTGCGGGTACGCGACATGCTGCAGCCCGTTCGTAATCCGCATCTGCCGACTGCCGCCGGGCCACTCGCGGCGGGCTTTCCGCTGAAGTTTAGCGAGGCGGAAGCGATTCATGATCCGCGCGTGCCGATGCCGCGTGAACACAACGCCGAAATCTACGAAGGTCTCCTCAAGCTTTCGAAGCAGGAGGTCGCAGATCTTAGCAAAGATGGAATTTTTTAGTCCTGGCTCGAAACCGACGCAGGAACATAGAGCAAAAAACTTTGGAGGAGTCACATGATCATCTCAAGACCTGGCCAGGCGGCACGGTTGCGCGCCACAGCGAATAAAGGAGCTTACGCACTCATATCGCTGTGCCTCCTCGCAGGGCCCGTCGCGGCGCAAGCCTATCCAAACCGTCCAATTACGATGATTGTTCCCTATGCTGCCGGTGGACCAACGGATACCGTGGCGCGGGTTGTTGCCGATGCGATGGGACGCGATCTGGGACAGCGCGTGATCGTCGAAAACGTAGCTGGAGCCGGCGGCACGATCGGGTCTTCGCGGGCTGCCAAATCGGAGCCGAACGGCTACACGTTGATCCTCAATCATATCGGAATGGCGACGGCGCCAACCCTATATCCCGGATCGGTCGATCCCCTTGCGTCTTTCGAATACATCGGGTTGGTCGCGGACGTGCCGATGACCGTCGTGGCTCGACGGTCATTTCCGCCGAATACGCTGAAGGAATTGATCGATCATACCGCCAAGCAGGGAAACAAGATTACCTATGCGCATGCGGGAGCCGGGACGGCATCGCATATCTGCGGGCTTCTGTTTGCTTCTGAGACCGGGGCACAGCCCGTCACTGTTCCCTATAAGGGCACCGGCCCCGCAATGATCGACCTGCTCGGTGAGCAAGTCGATTTCATGTGCGATCAAACGACGAATACGACGAACCAGATCAAGTCCGGCGAAATCAAAGCGTATGCCGTCACGACGGCCCAGCGGATACCGGCGCTTGCCAACATCCCTTCCGTAAAGGAGGCGGGACTTGCAAATCTGGAGCTGTCAATCTGGCACGGGATCTATGCACCGAAGGATACCCCTGCGGAGATAACACGAAAGCTAACGTCTGCGCTTCAGTTGGCCCTGAAGGATGAAGCCGTCCTCGAACGTTTCAATCAACTCAGCGCTCTTGCGGTGTCAAATGAAGAGGCGAGTGCGGCCGGATTGAAGGCAAAACTCGGGGCAGAAATCACGAGGTGGAAGAAGGTCCTTGCTGCTGAGAGCTCAAAATAGTTTCGGCGGGCTTGTTTGCGACCGATGCTCTTTAGCATGATATCGAACGGGGTGCCCTTCAATACACGCATCGGGATCTCCATGACTTCAAATATTACAGGTCGAGGATTCTGCGCGGCAGCGGCCGGGGCAGTTGCGGGGTTGGTATGGGGCAGGAGTGCCTGCGCACAAAACAGAGCTGCCTAGACTAGGGTCGGAACTCATTCATTAAATATGCTGCTGAAGCGAGGCAATCCTGATTCCATACGATCTTGATTCGTATTGGAAGGGATCGGGAACATGCGCCGGAATTTGTTTTTGGCTGAGCGATGAGCAATAGGCTCGGATCGAGCCGCATTTGCCGACTGATGTTCGCAGTGTTGAAAGAGTGGACGATCGCCGCGTCATCAGCGGGATCGTTGTGCCTACCGAAAATCAAATCCTGGCATATTGGTGGTGCAGACCGCCGAGGATGGGGCGGCGGATAATGCGTCCTGTCGTGTCGACAGCGCGTGATATCGGCGCATCCTTGTTCAGTGACAGGTGAGTGCGCGTGTCGTTGTAGTAGTTCATGTAAGACAGCAGAACGTGCCGCAGATGGCGCTCCCCGAATACAACGACATGATCAACGCATTCCCTGCGGATCGAGCCGATCAACCGCTCCGCGTAGCCGTTCTGCCAGGGTGACCGAGGAGAGGTTGGGCGATCCCGAATGCCCATGGATTGGATGCGACGGATAAATACCTCACCGTAGGCTGCTTCATGATCGCGGATGAGATATTGAGGCACCTGCTGCCAGCCAATAGCCTCAGTGAATTGATTAGCGATCCACTCCGCAGTCGGATGCGCGGTTACGCCGAGCCATAGGATTTGTCGCCGACCATGCCCCATGATCAGCAATCCATAAAGAAGCCGAAACGAGATTGTTGGCACCACGAACAGGTCCATCGCCGCGATGCCGTCGGTATGGTTATGAAGAAACGTCTTCCACCCTTGAGATGGCGAGCCTCTTCGCCTGGCCATATACTTGGCCACACTTGTCTGTCCGATATCGATGCCGAGCTTGAGCAGCTCTCCATGGATCCGCGGCGCGCCCCACAGCGGATTGGCAATGCTCATCTCGCGGATCAGCCGGCGGATCTCCAGCGGTACAGCAGGCCGGCCACCGCGGCGTCGCGACTTCCAACGCCAATACGATCTAAATCCCGCGCGATGCCAGCGGACAATGGTATCCGGTTTAACGATCGCCAGCGCATCGCAAACTCTTGGGAACAGCCGATAGAGGCTAACGAATATCAATCGGTCAATGGCATTGAAGGAGACTTTCTTTGGCGCCTCTCGTCGCAGGACGTTGATCTGCTGCCGCAACGCCCAAATCTCCGCTTCGAGCACTGCGCGCGACCTGAGCAGATCGACGACCATCCAAACAAAAAGCTTGCAAATATCTCTCATCCCGCGACAGGATTGCCCGATTCTCGATCAACTGCCAGCCGTATACAGTTTTCGACAGGGACAGGCTATTCGCTGGAAATGGCCAATCCTAGGCACGAACATGAATGGCGGGTGTGGGAGCACGTTAAACTGCCGACGGGCAAAGTGCTTCTACTCGGTCTCGTCAGCCATTCGACGAATGTCGTCGAACACCCCGAGCTCGTCGCTGAGCGCATCGTCAGGCTAGCAAACCTGATCGGTGCAGACAGAGTTATCGCAAGCACCGATTGCGGGTTTGCTCAGGGACCATTCGCTCGCCGAGTTCACCCTTCGATCATGTGGGCGAAATTGCGGGCGCTTTCGGAAGGCGCACGGCTGGCAGAGAGGTAACTATAGTAGTTTTGCGCCTTGGACCGTAGAGATCTTGCGACATTTCCTTGACTGTGGAGATTGCAACCTCGGCTCCTCACGGAGCTCGCGATGCGAAACGATACGCGCGTTTTCAGCCACATGCACGCCCATTAACCTGTTCCTGAGTATTTCCTCTGTGTTTCGGCTCCGAATTTTGAATATTGCCCCATCGGGGACCAGCATTGGCCCCAGTACAGGACGAGACTCTGCAATGAGTTAGGGCGCTTATAGTACGCAAGGTGGGGTCAGTCTTCGTCACCGGGTCAAAAATACGCCGATTCACAAGCAAGGACTTTGCAAGACGCCTTCGTGTATCGGTGGTGGGAGCCGTGACGGCGATTGCTCGTTTGGGCTTTGATCTTCTGATCGGACCGATCGGCAGCCGCACCGAAGCCCAAAGCGGCCCGCACCGGAGTGGTTTCCCATTCGGCACGAGCCACCTGCCTTAGGTCATGACTGGATGGCAGCGTCACAATAGCGACGCTCCGAGGTTCCGTTTTGAGCTACCGCAAAGGGCGAGAGGAAAGACCTGCCACATTCAGCGGAAGCCTACAGCGAGAAGGGATGTTGGTCTTTTGACGACGCAACGTTCGCCCTTTCGGTTAAAGTTCATGACTTCCCCCGGCCCCATTCACGGTTTGAAGCGAATGAAAGACCAGATGCGGATTCCGACGAATTCGCCCGGGCATTCTGAAATGATTTCGCCCGGTGTTCCAACATGATGTCGCCCGGGGTTCGATACCTCGCTCGCGGATAATTTTTTGGCATTCGGTGGCGGTTCGGTCAATCCTTCGGCGTTTTGTTGGCGCGCGGGCGTTGCAGGCTTTGGCCGGCGAGATCGAGACGGTGCGCGTTGTGAAACAAGGCGATCGAGGATGACGTCAGCGTACGTTGGATCGGCGATCACCTCTCCATTTTGTCGATGGGGATTTGGCTGGTGATGATGGTCGATCGACGGCCGTAACGTTCTTCGAGGATTTCGAGGAGGTCGGGGCGTGCGGCGGCATCGAGGGGTTCAAGCCCCCAATCGTCGAGGATGAGCAGCTGTACGCCACCGAGCGCACGCGGAAGGCGGACGTAACGACCGTCACCGCGGGCAAGTGCGAGGTCGGCGAACAGCTTGGGAATGCGTTGGTAGAGAACGGAGCGATTGTCGCGACAGGCTTTGTGACCGAGAGCTGATGCGAGCCAACTTTTGCCGACGCCGGTCGGGCCTCACAGGATCAAGTTCTCATGCGCGTCGATCCGCTTCCTTCGGCGAGTTTTTGGAACAGCGCACGGTCGAGGCCGCGCGCGGCGCGATCGTCGACATCCTCGATGGCGGCCTGGTGGCGTAGCCTGGCATAGCGCAGCCGTGCCAGAAGCCGCTTGTCGCGCCGGCAGCTGAACTCGCGATCGAGCAGCAGACCGAGCCATTCAGGATGAGTCAGGGGTCGTGACTTCGCCGGATGCTCCAATCTCGCCGAAGGCCTTGGCCATGCCGTTGAGGCCGAGCTGGTGCAGCAGATCAAGCGTTGGATGGGTGACCAAGGTGACCCCTCTTAATTGTAGTAGCGCGCGCCGCGGATGTTGGGATGGAGGATCGGCATGCCGTCCGCTGGGCGCTGGTTTGCGGCGTGTCGATCGAGCTTGTGGTCGAGAATGGAGCGGACCGACCCGAAGGTGAGCGCGCCGATCTCGATGGCGCGGCTTGCAGCGGCTTCCAGCCGTCCGACACCGAACGGCCGCGCCAGCCGGAGGATGCCGAGGCAGGACCGGAAGCCCTGTTCGGGGTGAGGCCGGTGCTCCAGGATGAGGTCGCAGATCGCCGCGGTTGCCGGCCCGATGATAGTGGCATCCCTGCGGATACGGCCGATGGTCAAGTCGGCAGGTCTGACGACGCTTTGCGGGAAAACCGCATTGATGGCCTCCGGAAAGCCCTTCAGGCCATCGACCACCGCGACCAGAATGTCCTGGGCCCCGCGCGTCTTCAGTTCGTTGACGACGCGCAGCCAGAATTTGGCGCCTTCGGTCTGCTCGATCCAGATGCCGAGAATCTCCTTGGTGCTGTCCGGCAGCACGCCGAGCGCGATGTAGATCGCCTTGTTAGTCGTCCAAGGAGTCAGATTCCGAAACAGCAACGAGGTCATCGAAATGCCGGCTCACAAAACGCCGCCTGATCGACATCGTCACCCAATCTCCCGCATAGCTCCCCTTCAAGGACTGGGTGCTGCCGGCTGCGATGGAGCGCGTACAGCGCAAGCTCGCCGGTGCCGACGACGGCAATCGTCAGATGGTTGACATTCTCACCGCCGTGCTCACCGACGCACTGCCGGCGGTTGAGGCTGCCTGCGCCGAGGCGATAGCCCACAACGTCCACTCCGCCGATTCTGGCCTTAACATCCTCGCCCGCCAGCGCGATCCAGGCCCGCCAGTTACGATCCTCACGCCCGCCGCACTGACGCTGCGTCACGCACCCATCGCCGATTGTGCCCGTTATGACAACCTCAGGAGAACCATCTGATGGAACGCACTCATCCGATCGAACATCCACCCTGGGACCTCAAGCCACCTGCCGCCCGGTCCACGGATGCCAAGAAAAAAGAAGCTCGCGCTCCACACCGGTCCTATGGGCGTTCCGTTGTGGGGTCGTACAATGGCCGGCGCTTCGAGCCTTAACGGCACGACACCCGATCAAGCCTACTTCATGGTGGCGACCTTGACGCCGGCAGAGGCTCCACTTATCGACGCGGAAAAATGTGTTCAGACAAGGGACCAACGTGTTAGTGCGGCCTTTAAGTGTCATTAATTTGGCGAAAGCGATCGAAAGCCGCCGCATTGCCAGTGCTATGCATAAGTTGACGGGGAGCGCAGAGATGGTATTGTTTGAAACATAATAAGAATTGAGGCTTCGCCATTATTGGGCGCGAACCTCTCCGCCGCGACCAAGAGGAACGCGGCATTGGTCCATTTAAGAGGCCATTCCAAATTTTAGCCGCGTTCTGGCAACGGAGCGCATC